>Ga0209972_10004386_pt1 | contig 10664 bp, 8 predicted proteins | sample NOAtaG_7_FD_187302 | JGI IMG/M metagenome (GOLD analysis project Ga0209972, IMG submission 187302) | Freshwater lake microbial communities from Lake Erie, under a cyanobacterial bloom - NOAA_Erie_Diel1S_2200h metaG (SPAdes) (version 2) | ecosystem: Environmental > Aquatic > Freshwater > Lake ...
CATCGGGCGGCAGCCCGCGCCGCTCGGACCCGAACAGCAGCGCATCACCGGGCGAGTACCGCACCTCGTCGTAGCGCCGCGTACCGCCGGTCTCCACCGCCCACCATCGGCGCGTGCCCGCCGCGGCCAACGCCTCACGGCAGGCCGCGAGGTCTGCATGCACATGCACCGCGGCCATCCAGCGATAGTCGAGACCCGCGCGTCGCAGCGAACGCTTGTCGAGGTCGAAACCGAGCGGCTTGACGAGATGAAGCTCTGCGCCGGTGTTGGCGCAGAGCCGGATCACGTTGCCGGTGTTGGGCGGGATCTCCGGCTCGAAGAGGACGATGCGGAACATGGGCGGCCGATCGCGTTCCGAGCGGCGTCTCAGACCGGCGTCTCGAACCTCACCGGCTCGGACTTCTCGCCCTCACGGCGCGGGCGGATGACGACCGTACCCGCCATCTTGTCGTGCCAGCCCTGCTTCTTGCGGTCGAAGATCACCCACAACAAGCCGAGGCCGAACGGGATGGTCGCGACGATGTAGCCGAGGTAACGCCCGACGGCCTGACCCGCGGTCAGCGTCTTGCCCGTGGTCGCATCGACCACACGCGCGGCGACGACCATCTTGCCGGGCGTCGCCTGCTTCTTGAGCCAGAACAGCACGACGCCGACGAACGGCAGGACGAACGAGATGAGGAAATCGGGGATGCCCCGGACAGGCTCTTCGCTCTGCACGGTGAAGTACGACGGTCCGTAGACGAGGTACTGCAGCGGCGCGGTGACCAGTCCGATGATGAGCATATCGATCAGCGAGGCGCCGACCCGCGGCCAGAAGTCCACATATTCGAGTTCGGTGTCCTGCATCGCGCGACCCTCCCGGCCACCGGCCGTCTGTGGGCCGTTGCGTCCGATGATAACGCTATAATCGTCGCCATGTCCGCGCCCGCCCCGATGGCCCCCGTCCCGCCCACCGCACCCGGCGCGCCGCCCGCCTCGCTGCGCTACAAGTTCCTGGGGATGGATTTCGCCTCGCCCATCGTGCTGCTGTCGGGCTGCGTGGGTTTCGGCGAGGAGTACACCCGCGTCGAGGGCTTCTCCAACGCCGACTGCGGCGCGGTGGTCCTCAAAGGCACCACGCTCGACGCGCGTCTCGGCAACCCGCCGCACCGCGTCTACGAGACGCCGATGGGCATGCTGAACGCCATCGGCCTGCAGAACCCCGGCACCGACCATGTGGTGCGCAACATCCTGCCGACGCTCGACTTCAGCGAGACGCGCTTCATCGCCAACGTCTCCGGGTCGACCATCGAGGAATACGCCGAGGTCACGCGCCGCTTCGACGACTCCCCCATCGACGCCATCGAGATCAACATCTCCTGCCCGAACGTCAAAGAGGGCGGCGTCGCCTTCGGCAACTATCCCGAGATGTCGGCGCGCGTGGTCGCGGCCTGCCGCGCGGTGACGAAGAAGCCCATCATCACCAAACTCTCGCCGAACCAGACCGACATCAAAGAGAACGCGCGCCAGTGCATCGAGGCGGGCACCGACGGCTTCGCGGTGATCAACACCGTGATGGGCATGGCGATCGACGCCAAGACCCGCCGCCCGGTCATCGGCAACATCCAGGGCGGTCTCTCGGGCCCCGCGATCAAGCCGATCGCGCTGCTCAAGGTGCATCAGGTGTACGACGTCGCCAAGAAGCACGGCGTGCCGATCATCGGCCAGGGCGGCATCATCAACGCCACCGACGCCATCGAGTTCATGATCGCCGGCGCGAGCGCCGTGGGCGTCGGCACCTCGCTCTTCTACGATCCGTTCGCCTGCCGCAAGATCAACGCCGGCATCGACGCCTACCTGCAGCAGCACGGTTTCGCGAACGTCGCCGACCTCGTCGGCACGCTCAGGTAAAGAGCAGCTTCAACCCCGCGATCACCAGCACCACGGCCAGCAGCCGCTTGATCTGCTGGGCCGGCAGACGCCGGCTGCCCATGAACGACCCGATCGCACCGCCGACCAGAACCGCCGCCAGCAGCATCGGCAGCTCGTCGGGCAGGTTGCGCGTGCTCGCCCAGTTGCCGAGCAGACCCGAGGTCGAGTTCATCAGGATGAAGAGCGCCGACACCGCCGCCGCGTTCTTCGGGCGCGCCCAGCCCATCATCAGCAGCAGCGGCGTCAGGAAGATCCCGCCGCCGGTGCCCGTCAGCCCCGACAGCAGACCGATGCCGGCGCCGCTCGCGAGCGCCACGCCGCGCTGCAACGGCCGATCGGGCCGCGCCTCCGGCGCTTCGACGAGGAAGCGCCAGGCGGACCACAGCAGCACGAGACCGAGCAGCAGCGTGAACGCGGGCGTCGGCAGCGAGATCCAGCCGCCGACGAACGCCGCGGGGACGGCCGTGACGGCGAAAGGCCAGAACAGCGCCCAGCGGAAATGCCCCGCCCGCCAGAACTGCCACGCAGCGACCAGCGCCACGAGGATGTTGAGCGCGAGCGCGGTCGGTTTGATGACGGCGGGCGCGAGGCCGAGCAGCGACATCACCGCGATGTAGCCGCTGGCGCCCGCGTGACCCACCGACGAATACAGCAGCGCCACCAGGAACAGCGCGGCGCAGAGCAGCGCCAGGAACTCGGGCGTCATGGCAACGCCCCCACCGCTTGCAAAGCCTCACGGGTCAGACGTTCGCGCAGCGCGAGGTCCTCATCCGAGCGTAGGTCGATCTGCGTCGCGAAGTACCACGTACCGCGCGCGACGGTCTCGAGATATCCGACGTACCAGCCGATGCGCGGCGTGACCCGTCCGGCGAGGCCGGTCTTGGCGAACAGCGTATGCGTCGGAGTGCGCTCGATCAGCATGATGTCCGCGAGCGTGTCATAGGATGCGGTGTCGAACGGCAGTTCCCGCCGCTGCAGTCTGCGCAGGAACTCCACCTGCTCGATCGCGCTGATCGTGAGCGACCCGTCCAGCCAGAACTCGGTGACGACGAACGGCTCCGCCAGAGCGCCGTAGCCGATACGGCCCAACCAATCCCGGTAACGCTGCACACCGACGCGTTCCGCCAACCGCTGATAGCACCACACGCAGGAGACGCGGAACGCCGACGCCAGCGTCTGGTCCGCGTTCCAAGAAGCGATGGCGTGAACACGCCCATCCCAACGGAATACGTGTTCAGGGCCCGTGGCCACGCTCTCTTGCACGGCGATCAGCGTGTTGGGAATCTTGAAGGTGGAAGCGGCCGGCTGTCGGCGCTGTGCGCGCGCGTCGTCATGGACGGACTTGCGGCCACCGTCATCCATGAGCACCATCGTGCCCTGCACGCCGTGGCGCGAGAAGATCGCCGCCAGCGTGGCATCCTCCGCGTGCAACGTCCCCGTCGGCACCGCCAGCAGCGCGGCGAACATGACCGACGCCATCGTTCGTCGCCGCACCGCACGCGAGGGGCCCGCCGTCCGCATGATCACCACCCCTGGGGCAGATCCGTCCGCCGCACGATCAAGTTGCGCGTCGGATAGGCGAAGGCGATGCCACGCCCCGCGAACTCCGCGTGGATGCGGCGGTTGACCTCATCGCCGATGACGATGAACTTGTTGCGCGCCGTCGTGGGGTTCGGCACGAAATAGACCACCTCGTACTGCAACGCCGAATCACCGAAACCGCGCAGCACGCAGTACTCGAACCGCGTCCCCGCGACGCCCGCCACGGCGTGCTCGACGATCTTCGGGACCTCGGCCAGCAGCGCGGGCGGGGTCTCGTAGGCGACGCCGAGCTGGAACAGCGCCCGGCGCTCGGGCATGCGGCCCATGTTGCGCACCCGGCTGCGCAGCAGGTCGGCGTTCGACAGGATCACCTGTTCGCCCGACACGCTGCGCACGCGCGTGCTCTTGACGCCGATGTGCTCCACCGTGCCCTCGATGTCGTCGATGCGCAGCCAATCGCCTTCGACGAAGGGCTTGTCGAGCGTGATGGAGAGCGAGGCCAGCAGGTCGCCGAGGATGGTCTGCACCGCCAGCGCGATGGCGATGCCGCCGATGCCGAGACCGGCCACCAGCGCCGTGATGTTGACGCCGAGGTTGTCGAGCGCGAGCAGCAGCGCGAGCGCGAACAGCACGATGCGCGCGACGAACATCAGCACGCTCACCGAACCGCTCTGCCGGGTGTCGCCCTCGGCCTCGAGCCGCGCCTGCCGCTTGCGCAGCAGGAACTCGATCATCGCCACGCCCCAGACCGCGGCCTGCAGCCAGGCGACCACCACGATCACCGCCGTGGATATCTTCTCGATCCGCTCCGGCAGGTCGAGGAAGTGCTCGGCGGCATAGAGCGCCGCGACGAAGATCCACAACCGCCGGGTGCGCGTGATCAGCAGCAGCACGAGCTGCGCCCAAGGTGGTCGCTCCTCCTTGCGGATGCGGCGCACCCTGGCGATCACCAGTCCGCGGATGACGGGCAGCAGCACCAGCACCCCGACGAACGCAGCCGCAGCCATCGCCCAGGAGCGCAGCGGATTGCCCAAGAAGATGTCGTCCAACCATTCCATGCTTCGTATCCCCTTCTCCGTGCCGGCCGTCATCAGTCGGGCAGCGGCATGCCGTCCCGTCGATGCAGGCTGCAGAGCGCCGAGAGCCGTCGGGCCGGCTCCTCACCGAGCTGCGACCACCCGAAGCGCCACTCCCAGCAACCCTCGGCGCGCCCGGGCGTGTTCATGCGGTGACGGCCGTCGAGCCCGAGCAGGTCCTGCAGCGGGATCATCGCCGTGTCGGCCTTGCTCTCGCATGCCGCGCGCACCATGTCCCAGTGGATCTCGCCGCCGTCGGTGGCGAGATATTCGCACAGATGCCGACGCTGTTCCGCATCCGCACCCGACCACCAACCCACCGTGGTGTCGTTGTCGTGGGTGCCGGTGTAGACCACGGTGTCCTGCGCGTGGTTGTGCGGCAGATGCGGGTTGTCGATGTCGCCGCTCCAGGCGAACTGCAGCACCTTCATGCCGGGGAACCGGAACCGTCGGCGCAGCTCCTCGACATCAGGCGTGATGACCCCGAGGTCCTCGGCGACGATGGGCAGCGATCCGAGCTCGCGCTCCATCGCCTCGAACAGCGCGGCGCCCGGTCCCGGCAGCCACTCGCCATGGACTGCGGTCGCTTCGTGCATCGGGATGCGCCAATAGGCCGCGAAACCTCGGAAGTGATCGATGCGCAGCAGATCGAAGGTCTCGAGCGCGTGCTTCACGCGGGCCACCCACCAGGCGTAGCCCTCGGCCGCATGGGCGTCCCAGCGATAGAGCGGATTCCCCCAACGCTGCCCGGTCGGGCTGAAATAATCGGGCGGTACACCTGCGATCGCGAGCGGATGGCCCGCGTCATCGAGCTCGAACAGCTGGGGATGGGCCCAAGCATCGGCGCCGTGCGACGCCACGAAGATCGGTGCATCACCGAACATCCGGACACCGCGCGCCCGGGCGTACACGCGCAGCGCCTGCCACTGCCGGTCGAAGCACCACTGCACGAAGCTCCAGAACCGCAGCCGCGGCGCGAGCCGGCGGCGGGCCCGCGCCAAGGCTCCCGCATCGCGGGTCGCGAGCCCGTCAGGCCACGCCTGCCAGCCCGAGCCCGGCTGCGCTTCGTCGAGCGCCATGAACAGGGCGTAGTCGTCCAGCCACGCGGCGTGACGGTCGCAGAAGAGCGCGAAGTCGGCGCGCGAGGCGGCGTCGGCGCGGTCGTCGAAACGCCTCGCTGCGCGCTCGAGACGCGCATGACGCCAAGCGATCGTCGCGGGATAGTCGACCCACGCGGCGGGGAACGGCCTCGGCGGCACGAGCTCATCCGCCTCGAGCCAACCGCGCTGCGCCAGCTCCTCGAGGTCGACGAGCAACGGGTTCGCGGCGAACGCCGAGGTGCTCATGTACGGCGAGTGGCCGGGTCCGAGCCCGCCGAGCGGCAACACCTGCCACCATCTTTGACCGGCTTCGGCGAGCCAGTCGACGAAACGACGCGCGCCCTCTCCGAGATCGCCGCAACCCTGCGGCCCGGGCAGCGAGGTCGGGTGCAGCAGCACACCGCAGGCGCGCGGCAGTCTCAAGACTCCACCCCGTCCATCATCACGAACATCACGATCCGGTCACCGTCGACGCGCCGTACGCGCTCGCATGCCGCCTCCCGCGGCGCACCGTCCAACTCTCCGCTGTCGAGCAACGGGCGCCAACGGCCGGGCGGCAGGTGGAAGGACCGCGGCGCGGCGTCGCCGTTGACGAGCGCCAGCAGCGGCGGCCCGCCCCGCCCCGGACGACCGATGAGCACCGCGAGCGCACGGTCGGCCGAGTGCCAGGCCGCCGGATCGAGCACACGGCCGTCCGCGTCCGACCAGGACACATCCGCGACACCCTGCCCGTCCGGCATGCCGTCGTACCACCGGTCGGCGAACGGCAGCCGCTCGCGGCGCAGACGCGAAACACGCGCCACGAACGCGATCAGCGCCTCATCGACGGAGGTCCAGTCGAGCCACGCGGTCTCGTTGTCCTGGCAATACGGGTTGTTGTTGCCGCGCTGGGTATGGCCGGTCTCCGCGCCTGCCGCGAGCATGGGCGTGCCTTGCGCGAGCAGCACCGTCGCGAGCAGCGCGCGCTGCGCCCGCGCGCGCGCGGCGCCGACCGCTGCGTCGTCGGTCTCGCCGACGACACCGAAGTCGTCGCCGTGCTCATGCGCGTGGCCGTCGCGGTTGCCCTCGCCGTTCGCCTCGTTGCGGCGATGCGGATAGGTGACGAGATCGCGCAAGGTGAAGCCGTCGTGCGAGACCACATAGTTGACCGAGTCGGAGGGAAGACGCCCCGCACGGTGGAACACATCGCTCGAGCCGCAGAGCCGCAGCGCGAACTCGCCGCGCGTGACCTCGCGCCGCAGCCACCAACGGCGCATGCCGTCGCGGAAACGGTCGTTCCACTCGGCCCAACCCGCCGGGAAGCCGCCGAGACGATAGCCGTCGGGCCCCACATCCCATGGTTCGGCGATGAGGCGCTTGCCCGAGAGCAGCGGGTCCTGCGCGATCGCCCGGAACAACGGCGCGTCCGCCGAGAAGCCGTGCTCGCCGCGGGCGAGCGCCGGCGCGAGATCGAAGCGGAAGCCGTCGACGCCCATGTCGTCCGCCCAGTGCCGCAGGCTCGCCATGACGAACTGCAGCACCGGTGGCCGCGCGAGATCGAGCACGTTGCCGCAGCCTGAATCGTTGACATACCGTTCCGGTCGCTGTGGATCGAGGCGGTACCACGAGGCGTTGTCGAGCCCCCGCCAAGACAAGGTCGGGCCGTGCTCATCGCTCTCGCAGGTGTGGTTGTACACCACATCGATGATCACCTCGATGCCGGCGCCATGCAGCGCGCGTACCATCGCGCGGAACTCCTCGCGCACGGCCGCGCCGTCGACCGGCCTGTCGGCGGCCTCCGCCGCGCGCGCCGCGGCCGCATAGCGCGGCTCCGGGCAGAAGAACCCGAGCGTGTTGTAGCCCCAGTAGTTGACGAGGCCGCGCGCGGTCAGCGCCGGCTCGTCCATGTGATGGTGCACGGGCAGCAGACTCACCGCCGTGACGCCGATCCGCTGCAGGTGCGCGAGCGCGGCCGGATGCACGAGCCCCGCATAGGTGCCGCGCAGCGCCGGCGGGATCTCGGGATGGCGCTGCGTGAACCCTTTGACATGCAGTTCATAGAGCAGCAGGTCTTCGCGCGCATGACATGGACGGCGGTGAGCGCGCCAGTCCACGGCCTCGTGCACGACGCGTGCGAGCGGCGTACCGCTCGCGCGGAGCACGATCTCGCGTGTCCAGGGGTCGAGCAGGAGACGCTCGCCGTCGAAACGATGCCCCCGCTCCGGCTGCCAAGGACCGTGCGCGCGCAGACCATAGAGCAGTCCCGGTCCGGCGCCCGACAATCGGCCTCGCCAGAGGTCATCTCCGTGGCGCTGCAGCGGCAGGCGCCGCAGTTCTCGCTCGCCGGCGTCGTCGAACACGCCGACCTCGATGCGCTCCGCATGGGCGGAGAAGACCTCGAACACGACGCCGGAACCGTCCCAGCGCGCGCCTGACGATGCTGCTGCGGTCAAGGCCGCCATTCGAGGAACACCGTCGCGAGCGGCGGCAGCGTCAACGCGATGCTGTGCGCGCGCCCGTGGGCCGCGATCGACCCGGTCTGTGCTTCACCGAGGGGCGTGCCTGCATCGCTGCCGCCGTAGTGGCGCGAATCGGTGTTCAGCACCTCCCGCCAGACGCCCGCATGCGGCACGCCGATGCGGTAGCCCGGATGCACCGTCGGCGTGAGGTTGCAGACGACGAGCAGCACATCCGCCGCGGTCCTGCCATGGCGCAGGAAGGTGTACACCGACTGCTCGCGCGCACCGGCATCGACCCACTCGAAACCGTCCGGGTCGTCGTCGCGCTGATGCAGTGCGCCGCGGCGCCGGTATAGCCCGTTGAGATCGCGCACCAGACGCTGCACGCCGGCGTGCGCAGGATGCTCGAGCAGCTGCCAGTCGAGCGAAGCGTCGTGGTCCCACTCGCGCAGCTGTGCGAACTCGCAGCCCATGAAGAGCAGCTTGCGGCCCGGATGGCCGAACATGAAACCGAGGTAGGCGCGCAGGTTCGCGAACCGCTGCCACTCGTCGCCCGGCATGCGGCCGAGCAGCGAACCCTTGCCGTGCACCACCTCGTCGTGGCTGATCGGCAGCGTGAAACGCTCGCTGAAGGCGTAGACGAGCCCGAAGGTCATCTCGTCGTGGTGCCAGCGCCGATGGACCGGATCGCGGGCGATGTAGCGCAGCGTGTCGTTCATCCAACCCATGTTCCACTTGTGGTGGAAACCGAGTCCGCCCGCATGCACGGGCCGCGTGACGCCCGGGAACGCCGTCGATTCCTCGGCGATGGTCACCGCCTGAGGCCGATGCGCCCCGACGATCGTGTTGACCTCGCGCAGGAAGGCGATGGCCTCGAGGTTCTCGCGACCGCCGTGGACATTGGGCGCCCACTCGCCCTCGCGCCGGCTGTAGTCGCGATAGAGCATCGAGGCGACCGCATCGACCCGCAGTCCGTCCGCGCCGAAACGCTCCAGCCAGTAGAGACCGCTGCCGACGAGGAAATTGCGCACCTCGCGGCGGCCGAAGTTGTAGATGAACGTGCCCCAATCGGGGTGTGCGCCCTCGCGCGGGTCGGCGTGCTCGTAGAGCGCCGTGCCGTCGAAGCGCGCGAGACCATGCGCATCGGTCGGGAAATGTGCAGGCACCCAGTCGAGGATGACGCCGAGGCCGGCGGCGTGGGCGCGCGCGATGAACCGGCGCAGCCCGTCCGGTGCGCCGTGCCGCGCGGTCGGGGCGTAGAGCCCGGTCGGCTGGTAGCCCCAGGAGCCGTCGAACGGGTGTTCGCTGACCGGCAGCAGCTCGAGGTGGGTGAAGCCGAGATCGACGGCGTACGGGATCAGCGTCTCTGCGAGCGCATCCCAATCGAGGAACGGCTGCCGCGCATCGCCGCTGCGGCGCCAGGAGCCGACATGCACCTCATAGATGCTGAACGGTGCGTCTTGGGCGTTCGCACGCCGGCGTGCTTCGTCAGGCGGCACCACCGGCAGCAGGTCCGCCACGATGCTCGCGGTCGCAGGCCGCAGCTCGGCGCGGCGCGCACAGGGGTCCGCCTTCTGCGGCAGCACCGTGCCGTCGCGGGCGCGTATCTCGAACTTGTAGCGCGCACCCGTCCCGACGCCCGGCAGGAAGATCTCCCACACGCCGCACCCGTGGCGCAGACGCATCGGGAACCGTCGGCCATCCCAATGATTGAAGTCGCCGACGACGCTGACGCGCGAGGCGTCGGGCGCCCACACCGCGAAACGCGTGCCGGCGACGCCGAGATGGTCCATCGGCTGCGCGCCGAGGACCTCGTACGGCCGCAGGTGCGTGCCCTCGGCGAGCAGCCAGACATCGACTTCGCCGAGCGATGGCGGGAAGCGGTACGGATCCTCGATGAGGTCCGTCACGACATCGGTCTCGCCGCTGCGCCACTCCACCCGGAGACGGTAGGACTCCGCCTGCTCGCCCGGGATCACCCCTTCGTAGAGTCCGGCCGGATCGCGCAGGCGCAGCTCGCCGAGATGCGCGCCGTCGTCCGCCGACACCGCCGATACCCGCGCCGCGCCGGGCAGGAATGCGCGCAGCACGCAGTTGCCCTGGCCGTCGCCGTGCGGCCCCAACACGGCGAACGGATCGCCATGTCGGCCCGCGCAGACGGCCGCCAGATCCTCTGCGGTCACGACAGCGGACGGACGCGCCAGATGCGCTCGGCGTACTCGCGGATGCTGCGGTCGGACGAGAACGCGCCCATGCCGGCGACGTTGAGGACCGCGCTGCGCGTCCAGGCCTCGCGGTCGCGGTAGCGCTGGTCCACGCGCGCCTGCGCAGCGATGTACGACGCGTAATCGGCGAGCAGCAGGTAATGGTCGCCCCCCCAGAGCAACGCGTGCACGAGGCCCTGATGGCGCGACGGCTCTTCGGGCGAGAACACGCCGCCCGCGATGGCATCGAGCGCGGCGCGCAGGGCGTCGTCGGCGGCATAGCGGGCCATCGGATCATGGCCTGCGAGCCGCAGCGCCGCGACCTCCGGCGTGCGCAGACCGAAGATGAAGATGTGCTCGTCGCCGACCTGCTGGCGGATCTCGATGTTGGCG
>Ga0209972_10004393_pt1 | contig 10645 bp, 19 predicted proteins | sample NOAtaG_7_FD_187302 | JGI IMG/M metagenome (GOLD analysis project Ga0209972, IMG submission 187302) | Freshwater lake microbial communities from Lake Erie, under a cyanobacterial bloom - NOAA_Erie_Diel1S_2200h metaG (SPAdes) (version 2) | ecosystem: Environmental > Aquatic > Freshwater > Lake ...
GTAGAATAATTTACGTAACTGATCGCCCGACTGGATGTTGAAGTTGTAATCTACTACGCCGCCCGAATCAATAAGCTCACACTTGGCAAGCCACTTCTCGTAGTTCTTATGTACCTTGCCTGACTTGGTAAACTGAGTAGGAGGATTGTCGAAGATCTCTCGGCGCATCTCTAGCTCGATCTCGGCGGCAGCCTTGGCTACACGTGGGTCGGCCATGAACTTCTTAGACAGCGCATCGATATCGATACGAAGGTCTTCCCCGTAGAGTCGTAGTCCTTCCCTATCGGTAAGCATACCGTGTATCTTCTGATCTATTAGCTGCCCAATAAGGTGCATGAAGTCCCGGTGGAACCACTCTTCGAGTGCCGGGAACTTGTTGGATACTGGCTCGAGGATGCGAGTGTATAGAAGGTAGCATGCCTCGGCATCGAGCTGACAGTACTTGCCGAGGATGTCGGCAGGTGCCCGCCACATCTCGCCCTTCTCTGGCTTGAGCTTGCCTTGTTCGTATAGCTGCAGCAATACTTCTGGAGTGTTATCCACACGTCTCACACCCCTGTAGTAGCCGTTAGATACAAGCCATCTGTCCAGATCCTTCTCGTTACTATCGGCCCAACCGAGGAGGTTTACTTGTGCATCCTTCAGGCCCCATCTAGACTCGGGTGATTCGTTATGTAGGAATGATAGCAGTGCATAGGTACATGCATGCCACTCGGCATGTCGTCCCAGTATCTTATGGAATACTCCGCCGTCGAAGTATACGTTATGTGCAATGAGCCCCGGATGTGTGGCTATCATGTTAAGCAAACCCGTACTGCGGTTCTCCGGGGAAGACCAATCTATATAGCATGCACCTGAATCCCACGCCAAGCCAATGCCTATCACCTTGAGGTCGGCAGAGTAATCTCCGCCCTTGGTCTCGAAGTCTATGGCTACAATGCGGGATGAGTATAGTTCTTTTAACAGGCCTGCGTAGTTGGTTACAGGTATGTTTACTTTTAGGGTTCGGCTTGAGTATGGGTACCTCGGCATGTGTGTGCCGGGTGTGAGTAGAATAAATTGGGGGCCGGATAGTTCTTGTACTGTTACGTTTTCTGCGGACACGGAGAACCTCCTGTTAAGTATACGAGGCTGGGGTTTTACCCAGAACTTTACCGCTTTGGTCTGTTTTTTATTAAGGAGCTACCCTAATAATTGTTCAACACTTAAACTACCTCGTAAGAAACCGGCAATGCAAAATGCTAGTCTCTCCTAGCAGTCACCTAGTCTCGTTAGGTTGCGGCCCGGTCGCTGGCATCTTACGATGCTATCCCCTTACGGGAATCCGGGCTTGAGCTAAACAGAATTACTTCTGTGCAACTTTGCCTGCACGAACCTGCAGCTTGAACACTGGGTCCTTGTCGCCTTTGCGACGATCATTCTCATACAAGTTAATGTATGATCCGGCTGGGATCGTGATAGTTTCCTTCACCTTGACTGTACCTACAGCCTTGGATCGGTCACTGTCCGGAGCAAACAAACCGGTGGAGTATAGTGAGGAAGCTGAAGAGCTTGCCTGACCACTGCTACCAGCCGCCGTATTGCTGCGAGCCATGTTGCCTGATGTGCTACCTGAATTGCGTGGAACATATGCCATAATAAAATCTCCTATATTGCTGGCATTATCTGCTCGCAACTGGACCATCCAGTTACGTTGCATTCTCATTCTTTAGATTCCATATACTTATAATACTCACTCATTCCTGTACTGCGGGGAGAACCAAACACAAACAGCTGTGGGTACTTATCCTTTGGTAACTCTACTGTCTCTACTTCTATTTTGTCAATCGTAAAATAACCTTCATCTGCAATACATTGTAGGCCCCATCTTATAGCTTTATCAATTGTATATAATCGTGTTTTAGTTTTGACTTGTTTAGTATCTTCATCAACAACGATAGTAGATATGCGTACTCTATCTTTTCCGGAATCCACATACTCTAGTAAATAATTTATAGCTTGATCTTCATCATGTAATCTCATTGGAATCCCCCTTTGTATGTATATATTATCGGTCTTTCTTTACAATCTCTTTAGTCTTCTTGTTTTCGTCAGTAACTTTAATGACTTGCTCCATCCATTTGTCGTACCCCTTTGACTGATACTCCTTACATGTGGCCTGAAGCGGGCAGTACTTGCACTGCGAGTAGCTGAGTTTATCCCCGGATGAATCGACCGAGGCAGGCAATGGCCCGAGATTCTTATCCGCTTCCATCTTAGATACGAACTCGAAGTAATCCTCAATAGACTTCTTGGTTATAATGGTCGAGGTCCACACGCCCTTGCTGCCTTCAACCCTGAACTGCAGCCTGCCGTTGCGGTCCCACTTGAGGTCGTAGACAATCTCGAACTGCTTGATGTGCTTGATTGTCGGCCCCTTACCCTTCTCCTTCTGTGCATCTGATACTTCCGTGAACTCTATAAACTCCGAACCGGGCTCACCAAGTCTGGGGAACTGCTTAATTATCCACTCATTACCTGCCATCCCCTGACCAAGCTGGCTGTATGATTTGTAGAATAACTTGTACTCGGGTATGTCCAGCTTCCACATATAGTGTGCTGCCTGTGCCAAGTTTACTAGCTTAGGTTGCTTTTTGAATAGAATGTCCCGAGCTACCCACACTGAGTGTACAGACTTAAGCTCGAGGCCCATCACCTTCTTGCCTGTCCCGTCTAGGATAACGATGTCAGGTCGGCCCGTCACCTTGGTACCATTACTGGTATTCCACTCGATAGGAATCTCTTCCTCGACTAGCACCGTGTGATCTGCAGGCAACGCCTTCTTAAGCTGGTTTACAATCACGTCCTCGTTCGCATACCCGAGTTCGAACATGATGTACTTATCCCACGTTGGTGGATCTACCTCGATGCCCTTACTACGTAGGAGAGAGACTCGGTGGCAGGCACCGGCAATCTCACTCTCATCTGACATGATGCCAGTAGATCCGGCCCGAAGAACTCCTCGCTTGTTCTTCTCCTTGTCAGTATGTTCCTGCCTGTGCGCCGCTCGTGCCGCTGCAACTAATTGTAGGATGTCCATTAGATTACTCCCATGTATATGTATAGTGGCACGTCTATCTCGGGATCGTTCTCGTCTAGCGGTAGTATAATGTTAAGGACTTTGCGTGTCGGGTAATGCATTGCTATCAGTAGCATGGCCGGTCCGTGCTTGAGCTGCATCTCCCGCAGGGTTTCCAGATTCGGACTCGGCATTGCGTCTCTCTCCTTCTTCTAGTCCCTGCTTGGTGAGGACTTGCACTGCCCTTCGGCAGTAGTCCTCGACTGTCATGTTACATTGCTTGGCTACCTCAGGTATTATCTGTGCCCACGGATCTGCAAACTTGAGTCGTACCTTGAGTCTCATATATACCTCACTTATTGTTAAGCATCTTAACTAAGTATTCGAAGTATAGATAGATCATACTTTCTTCACCGGAGAAATTAGCCGGGATAGGAAGAGCATGCACTATGTCTCGTCGTGCTAGGGTCTCGAGGAGTCCCGGTATAGCAGCCTTAGCTGTGCAGAATTTAGGTACCGCAGCACACAAGTCTCTGCCAATGTGTAAAGTCTCTCGCTCAAAGTGATACTCGATCTCCTTGTCACTCATGCTAGAGGACAGAGCCTGCTTAACTTCCCGCAGGATATGATCGTCTACCTGTTGCAAGTCTCGAGCTAACTCTCTGGCTACCGGTGCAGTGAATGCTCCCATCATTACGAACACACGGGCACGGTGCCACAGTAGGGCAGACTCCTGTACCACGGTGCGCTCATCACAGTGGGTGAGAATGTGGAAGGCCATTGATGCAGCTAGTCCCGGTACATAGCACTTGATAACGGTGCCTCGTGCCTGCAATGCTTTCATCTGCACAATAAATTTAAATCCTGTATATACTGAGCCGCCCGGTGAATCGATAATCAATTTGATCTCACTCGGTGCCTGCTTTAGTGCTAGTAATCTATTCATCTTATCCATAACGGGAGCCATAGTCTCACGATCAATAGGCTGATCGATGATGAGGGTATTCCTTGGACTAAACTCCTCGGCCCGAACACTGGAGGCTGAGAATATACCCACCGCCATCACTACTAGCACATTCTTGATACTCATATTAATCCTTTCGTTATGTGAGACGGTATGCCCCATCTGTGTAAAGTCTCATACTTCTATTGTTTCTGCAAGCAAAATTTCACTGCCCTCTTTACCTTAAGCACATAGTTCGCTGTCTCGCCCGCAATATTTAAACCCCTGTCGAACCGCTGAAGCTGTGCATATCCTCCGTTATATGCTACTAATGCCCTGTCCCAATCTCCTTCTGTCTCTTGCAATAACTTAGCCAAGTAGCAGGTACCATACTGCACATTGGTATAGGAGTCGAACATATTATCTATACCTACAGGCTGCAGACTGCAGTGCTTTGCTGCATCTATGATCGCAAGTTCTGTCATCTGCATGAGACCATGAGCTGCAGCAATGCTCACTGCCTTGTGGTCAAACCGGGATTCTGTATAGATAACTCCCATCATATACAGCCTGAACTCTACGTCCTTATCTGTGGAGGCACGAGAATACAGGTCCGACAATGCATCTACCTCTGGCCCTGTCTTCCCGGCCTCCCGCATAAGCAGTAGTCCGCATTCCTTCACGGGATCTAATCCAATTCCTACATCATCAAGTAACTCGGCCCGAACATCCGAAGATGTAAGCAAGATTGATGCCAATATTATCCTACTTATTCTTATACTTACCGAGCCCAAGTACCCTAAGTATCTTTTCATTTTGTGCCTTCCTTTCTCGTCGCATTCGTTCTTTCTCTGTTTTCTTTTTAGTATCCTCGTCAGTAGGTATCTCCATATCCTTGAAGTCTTCGAAGTGAATCACCTTGTCTTTTTCCTCGGTCATTATTCAACCTCCCATTGATTACTAATTCATGTACTAAGTGTTCAACCGCTGCATCGTAGGTCATATGCCCTGTAGATTTTCCATTCACTCGAACGATATATACTTGCTGTCTCTTCCTCAATTCAATCACGGTACCATTTACGTTGCGAATAAATCCCCGGCCCCATTGCATCTGACTGAAGGTGGGTATCATGCATCAGGCTCCCTTCCTGAAGGTGAATAGTTTACTGCCTACCTGTGTGTAAGAATCCTCCCGGCCCGAAGCATTTACTACTGAGCCGATGTACTCTTCTCCGCCTTCTATATACAGTAACCAGCCGTGGCCCTGACTAACCTCGAGAATAGATTCCTGCTGGAAGGATGCTGCTAGTATCCGCAGGAATTGTATGTCCTGTCTGGTATCTACAGGCACAATGTAGGATGTCTCCTGTGTACCTCGGTACCTACCAATGGCTCGCTTGAATGTATACTGACTGAGTTCGAGAGATGATTCCAGTTCTGCCGATCTCTGGATGTTGTCGAGTGTAGACTCGGTAGACTTCTCTGCACTGAGTATGATGTATGTATTGTAGTGTCTCATAATTTGTTGCCTCCTTGTGTAAATAAATTAGTGATCATATTCATTTGCTATTTTCATCTGCACGTCTAGCAATTCTGCCTCATCTATACTAGTACCTAAATATTCTTCTGCATCTGGGATACTAGTTAATACATAACTGATTACATCTCGAAGTAAATACAGTTCGTCTTCTGTAAATTTAATACTAGTCACTGGTTGCCCTCCTCTTCTGCGAGTTTTAATTCTAATTCTATTACGTCCTCTTCTGATATGTCGATGTCGAGGTGGTCTTCTGCGTCCGGGATATTATCTAGCAGGTAACTAACTGCGGCCCGGAGTAAATCCAATTCATCATAATTAAATTTAATGTTCGGCATTGTTATTTCCTTTCTTTAATTCCTCAACTTGACGTTCAAGATCTGCTATTCGTTTCTCAATTTGCTTCCAATTCCTAAGCCACTTCCATATCTCATTAGCTCCTCGGGTTGGCATGGGTCTTTCCTTTCTTTCCAATTGGTACAGTGATTAGTCCCTGTATGAATAGTTCCTGAGCTGCCCTCTGATAGTGGCCCTGCAATCCTCGGATCGTCCCGGTATCTACGAGATGTTGATAGAATTCTATGATTTCATCTGCCGTCATGTCACCTTGTTCGTATCGAATAATTAAATCTACTGTGCTCATTATTTTTTCCCCAAGTAGTGAATGGCTAATAGGAATGCTGCGGCCCACGTGAATATCATAATCAGCCCAAATAATTCGTACATATTACTCCCCAATTATTGTTTCAATGTTATGCCGAAGATTCACCATGTTATTTAATTCATTTTTCAGCCCGTGAATAGCTAGAAATACCCCACCTAGTACAAACATTATCACAATTATCCGGCCCATTTGATCCTCCTGTGGGGGCCCCGAAAGGCCCCGGTTAGTTACTAATCCGGTCACATCTCGACCCGAATGCCTGCCCCATTCAGGTCATGCCGCTGCCTGCGAATTGAACTCGAGTAGTGCTTCGATATTCTCGAGCATTGATATCTCCCGATTGAATGCCTGCACCGAGTTGCTGCGGACCCTGTTGGATTCGTTTACTACATTGTACAGCGACCATAAATTGCGGGGCGCATCCTCCTGACGTGAAGGCATTACCCATCTGAATATTGCCGAGTCTATTACATTCTGCGGCAGTGGCAGGGATGCTAGGACCTCAATACCCTGCTTCTCTGTAACTTCACGGTCTACAAGCTCCTGTACCATGCCGTCGATGTCGAGGGATGCTGCCGTCTCGAATGCTGCGTCTAGATTCTTCTCGAGGTTACCTAGGAACTCGTCTAGTGTCGGGCCCGATCGGTGGATAACTCTCTGAGAATAGAAATTGTCACCAACTACGAGCCCGTTCATACATACGAACCTGAACAAGCCCACGCCAATCATCAGAGCGTGGCCCCCGTCATTGATGTTACGTAGAAATAGCATCGGACTAACTGCACCTTGTGGTGTGCTGAACTTATCTCCGAAGTATGCCTGTAACATGCCTTTGTATCCCCGTACCCACGTCAACTGGATGCCTGCCTTAGTTGCCGATGCATTCGCTTGATTGATAATCATGTCCGTATCGATTGCTTGAAATGTCATGTTAGTATCTCCTTATTTGTTTTATAATTAGTTATCGGAATTTTGCCCGCCAAACTTTAATATTTCTCGTAACCCATTGGAACTGTTGAATAAGTAAACTTAATTATCAATGTCCTAACCCCTCTCTCGGTATCTGAATAGACTCGTTCAATTTCGTATCCCGTGTCGGGATGGTAGATAATTCCTACGAATCCATTCCCGGTCCTCTCAATTCTAACAAAATCATTCTCGTCCCTAATTTTTTCTAGTTTACTCATGTTATGCCCCCTTTTGTATGAATTCGAGGTTTACTTTTTCGCCCGGCTTGGTTATAGACTTGAGTCTCAAGCCAACTATCACGCCCTTTTCGTCTAAGAATCGCAAATCGTGAGTGTCCCCGTCGATAACTGGAATATTCCCGACCGATGCAGGCAAATCACCCCCCTTGCGACTCCACAAGTCGAATACCATTGCGATATTAATTCCATTCGCAAGCATTGCCCCCGTAATTCTGTTAGTCGTATGCTCGTTATGTGAGTATGTCACGTGCACATTCGCAAGTTTACTCAATTTAATTGCAAGGTCCGGCCTCTTAGTATACTCCCAGAATTGGACCTCGGAAAATTCGGCGTAAATTTCGGACCAATCCAAGTCACTGCCCCCGTTTAGTCTTACAGCCGGTAATTTGCCTAGCTTGCGAGCCTTGCGAATTACTGATTTGATGTCCGCTCGGAGGGTAGCTAGGAATTTTTCACGCTCGTCAAATAACTGATTTGTCCTAGCTTGCCTTGCTTGCTTGACGTTATCGAACGAGCCCCTGCCTGCCTCGGTAACTAAACAAACTGCCCTGCATCCTGCGGTAGCTGCGGGGCATAGCCGGTTATCGCCGGCCCCTGCCAAGTAGAGAATCGCTGTATAGTAATTACTTGCCTCATGCTTCGCTAGTTTCGGGCTCGCTATTTCCTGTGTTAGTAATTTCATATAATCTCCTTAGTATTTGATTGCGTGATTGTTGTGGTAATTTTTAAAATTAGTCGAATTCAGTAATACCCAATGCAAGTCTTCAATTCCTTTTTCCGCCGATCCATCGTCAAGCCATCCGCATGTATATACATTATATCCGGATTCCCCGTGTACCCTCGCATATAACTTCATCCCGTCACTGAAATACTCTATTAACATGTTATGCCCTCCTGTAAAGGAATTCTATTTGTGTTAACTCGGATTGCTCAACCCATACCGGCCCCCCGTAATTAATTAGCATGACGCCCTTGCCCCGACAAATCAGAAAATCTAATACTTGAACCTCCTCGCCCTTGTAAATAGCCGTTGCAATCATTTTACACCCCCTTGTATGTAATTAGTCTAGTAATTCAATTTCAAGGATGCCCGGACTTACCTCGTAAATGCCTACCTCGGGGATTACTGGTAATGTCTTAAATGCCCCGAGATTTTTGTGATATTTCACTGCCTTATAACCGATCATTGCGAATACTTGCGCCCGTGTTAGAATCTGAATGTATCTCATGTGACCCCCTTGTTTGATGTAATGCTTACTTCGTTAGAAGTAACTGTAACCTTCAATCCGTTACATGAGTTACTTATCGGCAGAATTGAAATAAACTTTAGTAATATTTTTAGAATTCGTATAATGGCAATTAAATCAGCAGCTTACAAGCGAATTATTTTATATATAACCTGCCTACCCTAGCCTACCCTGCCCGACGGGTACCCTACCCCTACCCCCGTGACTAACCCCCCTCGGATACCTACCCGACCGGCCCGACCCTCGCTATTTGCCCGCCTGAAAGTCCGCCCCCCTCACATAACCCCTCATTCGAGCGGGGGCTCAAGAGCGATACCCGCAAGTGGGGACGCTACCCTACCCTAGATATACCAAATACCCCTTTTACACTCGGGACTTATCCCAATATTCAGGGTAGTCACTAAGTCGTCAGACTTGACAGTCACTCACCGTCATGGTATCACCGGTATATGGAGGTACTTATGGAAGAGCTAACTAATCAAAAATACGGGCATTTGACGATATTGGGACGGCTAGAGGGTAGACGTGGGTGGTGTCTAGCTAAATGTGACTGTGGAAGTATGAAAGAAGTACGTATTAAGTATGTACGGGCCGGAAGGGTTAAGACATGCGGAAAGTGTGAATTGGGACGAAGACTTATGGCTACTGGGGGACGAAAAAGAGATCAGGGACATAAAGCTGTAAGTCTGCTATATAACAGATATGTCCGTAAGGAAATGGAGAGGGGATCTGAATACATCCTGCCTCCAGACGTATATGCTCAGAAAATAAGGGAAAAGTGTGCATTCTGTGGAAGAGACCCTCTCCAGAGAAAAAAGGGACCTAGGATACCCTATCACGGATTAGTTGAATTGGTGAGAGGTCAGGTAGTCACCGATACAGACCTAGTGCCATGCTGTAATAAATGTGAGAGATGGAAGGGCCAAGATAACTACATGACATTTCTAGAACATGCCATAAAAATAGTAAACAACATCACACTCAAGGTAGGCAACAAGTAGAACAAGAAGGAGGGGAGACAACGGCGGCGGGCCCCCTATTATGCATCCTTTAACTTATACGGTACCCCAAATTTACAGTTGACACCTGCCCCAAATCGTGGTACATATAATTGGCACCCTATCGAATTTTCTTACAGGGAGATGTTCGACAGGTGTACGTGATTGGGATACGGGCCGAACTGTTCGATAAGTAACTGTAGAATCCCCGACTTATGACGAGAAAGTAAGTCACAGAGGATGGCCCCCGAAGACTAGGAAACCGGCCCCAATTACTAGACAGTACTACTAAGTACTTCTAACTACAGCGTGTTATTAGTTACTTAATTCACGCAGGGCACCACCGATGTGATGGGATGATACCGGCCCACAAAGCCGGAGCCAGTAGGAAGAAACAATACGAAGTAGCACATAGATCGGCCCCAATTAATATCATCCCGGATCATTGGAAGGGAAGAGAAGGGGCCTCTTATTGCTACAATTAATTAAATACAATATGTTACTACAATATGTGACATACGCACGGGGAAGCTAGTGAACTTCAGTTCATGTAACTTATGCAAAGATCTGAATAACAGCAAACGGGATAAGTTATGGACTTAACTAGACTACGTAATCAACTAGGTAAAGCAGCCGACGTAGTATCCTTCTCCCCCACCGAGGCTCAGAGAAGAGCTAAATCCAATTTCTGGAGCTTCTTCGCCTCAGGTGAGGCTTTCCCCCCAACTAGTGTAGATCTCGCAACAGCGGTCAAATACGCCGGCGACAAGAGGGTATCTGAATGGTGGGCCCTCGAAGGGTTTGCCGACTGGTTCTCCAACAAGGATGAGTTCCGTCAGCGAGTCGAGTTTCTGGCAGACCTTGCCCTCGACGAGCTATACCATCTCATTCGTGATCCAGAAACACAGGCCACAGCTAAGGTGGCCGCAATCAGAATGATTATGGATGTAGGCAAGAAGGTATCTCAAAAGGCGTCTACGGAAGAGACGG
>Ga0209972_10004402_pt1 | contig 10636 bp, 9 predicted proteins | sample NOAtaG_7_FD_187302 | JGI IMG/M metagenome (GOLD analysis project Ga0209972, IMG submission 187302) | Freshwater lake microbial communities from Lake Erie, under a cyanobacterial bloom - NOAA_Erie_Diel1S_2200h metaG (SPAdes) (version 2) | ecosystem: Environmental > Aquatic > Freshwater > Lake ...
CGGCAGCAGCAGGCCGCGCAGCACGGGCTCCCAGCCCGGCCAGAGCACCACCGCCATCACCAGGATGCTGGCCACCATCAGTACCACGCAGGCGCTCATGGCTTTCTCGAAACGGCGGAAACCACCACCCCACACGAGCGCGAGCCCCAGCAGGCTGCTGATCACACCCCAGAGGATCTTGCCCCGCTCCGGATCCCCAACCAACGGCAGAAGCGCATGCAGCGCCACCCCGCAGCCGGCCATGAGCGCAGAGCCTACGAAAAAGGACCAGAGCCACAGATAGGGCAGAAAAACCCACGCGAGCCAGCGCCCGCCGTGGCGCACTGCGCCCTCGATCAGCGTCTCGCCGGTGGCGAGTTGCCAGCGCGCGAGCCCCTCGTTGATCACGAACTTGAGGAAGGCACCGAGCGCTGCGGTCCAGAGGATCGCGGTGCCAAGCTGGCTGCCGGCAAACGCGGCTGTGGCAAGATCGCCCGCACCGACACCGGTGGCGGCGATCAGCAGCCCCGGCCCGATCAGCGCGAAGAGGCCGCGCCGTGGCGGTTCAGTCCGAGAGGTAGTACTCAACGGTGGAAACCACGCGCACTTTCTTGATGTGGGGATTGTTCTTGTCGCGTGGCTCGATGGTGAACTGGCCCTGCGAGGCGGAGCGGATCTTGCCGAGCGAGCTTGCGGAATCCGACGCGAACTTCTGCGCCACCTCACGGGCCTTGGTGGTGGCTTCCTGGATCATCTCGGGTTTGACCTCGTTCAGCCGCGTGAAGAGGTAGTCCGGCGCGTTGTCGTACTCGCCGCCGGTGATCGCGATGCCCTGGCGTCCCAGCGAGGCGAGGCCGGTCATCATGCCGCGCACTTTCTCCACGGCGCCCGAGTACACCGTCACCGTCTGCAGCGCGGTGTAGCGGAACTCGGCGCGCGGGCTTTCGCCGTAGCGCTGCGCGGCCTTGTCGACGATCACAGGAGGTGTGAGCGTGATCTCGCTCTGCTGGACCCCCTGTTGGAGCAGGTAATCACGGATGGCGCCGGTGTTGCGCTCGATGGTGGCGTAGAGATCGGGGAGTTCGTTGCTGGCGGCAGAGAACTGGATCGGCCAGATCACGGTGTCGGCGGGGTAGTCGCGCTCCGAGAGACCCTTCACGGCGACGGTGCGCTCGTATTCCTTCACGCGGATGGCGGAGTGGCCGAGCAGCACGCCGAGCAGGCTGAGGCCGATCACGAGGCTGACGCCGAGGATCAGGGGAGAGCGGATGGACTCGGATGGCATGTGCGGTGTCCCTGCTTGTCGATGCGGTGGGAGCGGGCCCTGCCCGCGACTCTTCCTGCGCAGGCCCGACCGATTCACACCGGAACAGCCCCTGCCCTGCAGACGCGCTGAACTATACTCGCGCCCATCCCCAACCCGATAGAGATCCCGCCCATCGCACGCCAACGCATACCGCCGCGCCTCGAACCCCTGCTCGAGGACGGCATCGTCGACGAGGTCATCCGGCAACTCAAAAGCGGCAAGGAAGCGGCCGTCTACGTGGTGCGCTGCGGTGAACACATCCGCTGCGCCAAGGTCTACAAAGAGGCCGATCAACGCAGCTTCCGGCAGGCCGTGGAGTACCGCGAAGGCCGCGGCGTGAAAGGCAGCCGCCGCGCCCGCGCCATGGAAAAAGGCTCGCGCTTCGGCCGCAAGGAAGTCGAATCCGCCTGGCAAACCGCCGAAGTGCAGGCACTCTACCGCCTGGCCGCAGCGGGCGTGCGGGTGCCCAAGGCGCACGGTTTCTTCGAGGGCGTGCTGCTCATGGACATGGTGGCCGACGAGCACGGCAACGCTGCACCGCGCCTCTCGGAACTCGAGCTCTCGGAAGAACTGGCCCTTGCCTGGCACGATCTGCTGATCGACCAGGTGGTGCGCATGCTATGCGCGGGTCTGGTCCACGGCGATCTCTCGGAGTTCAACATCCTCGTGAGTGCCGACGGCCCCGTGATCATCGACCTGCCGCAGGCGGTGGATGCTGCCGGCAACAACCACGCAGCGCGTATGCTCGAACGCGACACGGAGAATCTTGCGCTGTATCTGGGCCAGTTCGCGCCGTCCCTGCGCGGCAGCGCCTACGGCCGCGAGATCTGGGAGCTCTACGAGGCAGGCAAACTGAAGCCAGGCGTGGCCCTCACGGGCCGCGTGGAGGAGATCAGCACGCCGGTCGATCTGGACGCGGTACTGCAGAACATCGAGGACGTGCGGCGAGAGGAAGAGCGGCGCCGTGAGCGGGCCGCGGCCGACGAGAACGAGGGCTGAGCGGCGCTCAGTGCGCGACGCTCTTGCCCCAGAGCTCTTTCACCCGCGCATCCCGCCCGCATCCGTAGCGATAGTAGTTGTAGCGCAGCGGATTCTTGCGGTAGTAGTCCTGGTGGTAGTCCTCGGCCGGATAAAAGGCGCTGGCGTCCACGATCTCCGTGACGATCGGCTCCTTGAAGGGCTTGCTCTTCTCAAGCACCGCGAGCGAAGCCTCGGCCGCCGCACGCTGCTCCGCCCCACGCACAAAGATCGCTGAACGGTAGGGGCTGCCCGCATCGCAGAACTGGCGGTCCTTGGTGGTCGGGTCGATGCTGCGCCAGAAGAACTCCACCAGCTGTGCATAGCTGACTTTCTGCGAGTCGAATACCACCTCCACGGCCTCGGCGTGCCCCGTGTGCTTGCCCGCTACCTGCTCGTAGCTCGGGTTTGCCACATGCCCGCCTATGTAGCCCGAGGTGGTGGAGATCACGCCCGGCACGGTGTCGAAATCCGATTCCACGCACCAGAAGCAACCTCCCGCAAAGACGGCGGTGTCGGTAGCGGCGCGTGCGCCAGCGGCGCCGATAACGAGCGCCGCCAGGAAGAGTCGAAGTGCCACCGTCCTCATGCCGCCACCTCGAAACGCAATGCCACCCCGTTGTTGCAGTAACGCAGCCCCGTCGGTGCCGGGCCATCGTCGAAGACATGGCCCTGATGACCGCCGCAGCGGGCGCAGTGGTATTCCGTGCGCGGGATGATGAGGCTCCAGTCGCGCTTGGTGCCGACGGCACTCGGCAGCACATCAAAGAAGCTGGGCCACCCGGTGCCGCTCTCATACTTGGTGGCCGAATCGAACAGTGGCAGGTCACACCCGGCGCAGAGGAAGACGCCGCGGCGTTTCTCGTGATTGAGCGGGCTGCTGCCCGGGGCTTCGGTGGCCTCGTGCCGCAGCACGCGGTATTGCTCCGGAGTCAGGCGCTTTTGCCATTCCTCGTCACTCAACACGATCCGATCAGCTCGAGAACCGACAGCACGCGCAGAACGGCTCTCCGCGGCAAGGCCTGCGGCGGTAAGGAGAGTGAACAGACTGCGGCGTTTCATGAGAGGTACTCCGTGATGGAAGTTGAGACCACATTCCCCCGGGGAGGTTCAGCGCTCGAGCGCCGTGACCACGAACAACGCGGTGACGGTAAGACCCAGGCACGACACATAGCCAATGGCCAGCAGCATCAACTTGAAGAGCGTCCATCCCCTCGCCTGCCCGTAGATACTGCGCATGGCCCGGTACAGGTAATACGGGAGGTAGATCACCAGCGCTGCATTGCCGAACCCGCCCACCGCATCCATCACCGTGCCAAACGGCCCCGGGATGCGTGCGCCCTGCTGCAGGACGATCACCGCCAGCGCCCCCAGAAAAAAGGCGCTGTGCACATGCACCAGGAACAGCAAATGCTCGACGTAGAAGCGACCCGACCCGATGTAGAGGAACTGCATGATCAGCGCGAGCAGCGGAAGGAACACGAACATCGTGCGCGGGATGTTGCCCAGCATGGCCTCCCCGAAGCCTGCCGGATCGGCGAGCACCCGCTCACAGGCCTGCCGGACGCGGGGCTCCCACTCCATGCCCAGTGGGTCCAAGCCGAACCTCAGGTCCTCGTTGCAGGTCTTTTCCACGTCGTCTGCCGAGGGGCGCGCTCCCGCGGACAGGGAAACATCGGGATGGTCTACCGCATCACGGTCACTAGAGGTGTTTAGGTCCAGACCCGCGCCCAACGGTGCGAGAAGAAAAAACATCAGGCTCAGGATGAGGTACATGCGAAAGGGCGGCGTGTAGGCCGAGCGCCTCCCCGCGAGGTACTCGCCCGTCAGAAACCCCGGGCGGAAAGCCAGCGGGCGCAGCGTGCGCCAGATGCGCGCGTCCCAGTTCGCGAGATCGCCGGCAACGTCCCGCAGCAGACCCCACAGCGACAGCACCCTGACGCTCGCCCGCTGACCGCAGTACGCACAGTGCTGGCCCGTCAGGACCTCACCGCAGTTCAGGCAGTTCTCGGTGGTCGGCGCCCCTGCCGAGAAATCCTCGCGCGGAGAGAGCAGCTCCCGCCCGAGCAACACAGCGCCTGTCGCTCGCGGCTGAGCACCGGCCTCCGGCCACTCGGGATGATGTTCGGCAAGCGTCTGCGCAACCTCGGCATCGCGGCAGCCGTAATGAACCACACGGCGGATCACGTCGGGCGGGCCAGCGTCCTCGTCGTGGATTGTGGCGGTGTGAACACCGCTCTCCTGGAGCACGTCCGCGACGTGGTCACGCAGCCAAGTATCAAAAGCTGCCGCCACGATAGCGGGAGCTTCAAGACGTAGCACCAGAATCACAGGCCCACTCACGGCTGTTGCTCTTCCTCGACAGGACGCAGGAGTTCACGCAGGTCTGCCGCCAGACCGCGGAACTCCGCCGCGGCGCGGGTGCGCTGTCGCTGCGTCAGCGTGGGCAGCAGCCTCGCAACAGACCCGGCGATGATATGGCGGTTTTCCTCGAGTTGGGCCACGTAGGCGGGGTCCATGGCCGCATCGGTGGTCCACCACTGCTCCGTCAATGCTTGCAGACGTTCACTGTCTGCGCCCGCGCGCAGCTCCGCGAGCAGCGACTGCTGCCAGGATTGCGAATAGGCGCTCCAGGCGGCTGACCCGTCGGGCACTGCATCGACCAGTTCTGCTACCTGCTCGCGCTGCAAGGGATCGAGCCGGCCCGTCCAGCGTTCGATCGCTTCGCGGGAGCGCCGCAGCCGATTCTTGCGAAAGCGCTCCGGAGCGATCTCGAGATAGTCCTCGGCATACTCCGCGTTGCTCTCTGCAAACTGCTCGGCAAGATGTTGGACCTGCCCGGGGTGAAGCGAGGCCAGCGTATCGGCGATCATCGGCAGGCTGCGGCGAACCGTTCCGCGCAAGAGCAGACGAAGCTTTTCGGCATCGGCCTGCAGGGTGGCGGCATCGGGCGGGGATTCCACCCGCGTTGCGGCCAATTCGAGGAAGGCGATGTACTCGGGCAATTCCTCCCGACGGTTCTCTTCGATGCGCAACCGCGCCGCACGCCGGAAGTCGTGCATCTGAGTCTCGTCGAGATCGAGCCACTCCCGGGCTTCGAGGCCCAGCAGCAGATCGAGTCGCTCATACAGCGCACCTACCACGGAGCATGCTGTCGCGAAGGATACGAGCACGACGAACGCGATACGGCGCAGCGTGAGCCCCCCTCGGGATGGCCCCGGCGGGTGCGGATTACAGGTCTGCTCAGCAGGCACGGAGCGCATGACAGGGATCCTCCAGAGGCGCGATACTCCACGAAAGCGACGGAAGTGGCGAGCTCACGCGGTACACCGCGGAATGTGCCGGCGGCAATGGACGCGCCTGTCGTTGATACGTCATGGAGTGGTGGCTGGATGTCCTCCGCTCTGCAGCAACCCGGGAGCCCACCGTGAAGATCGCCCCCCTTTGCCTCCTTCCTCTGTTGCTCGTTGCCTGCGCAACCGCCGAATCACCTCGCCCTCCGCCCACCAGTGACGCCGATCCTGCCTGGTGGAAACAGCAGGGCGAGATCGCGCTGCGCAAGGCCCGCAGCTGGTCTCCAGGCACGCCCGAACGGGCGCGCAACGTGATCCTGTTCGTGGGGGATGGCATGGGGGTCTCCACCGTTACTGCGGCGCGGATACTCGAGGGTCAGTTGCGTGGCGAACGCGGGGAGGAGAACGTCCTGTCATTCGAGGAACTCCCCCACCTCGCGCTATCCAAGACCTATACGGTGAACCAGCAGGTCTCGGACTCGGCGCCCACCATGAGCGCGATCATGACGGGGGTGAAAACCCTTGATGGTGTACTGAGCGTGGCGGGCAACATCAGCGCCGCCGAGCCTTCCGCTGCAAAGGTGGAGGCCGCAGCCCAGCAAACCCTCCTGGAGCTCGCCGAACAAGCGGGCCTCTCCACCGGGATCGTGAGCACTGCGCGCATCACGCACGCAACGCCAGGTGCCACCTACGCACACACCGCGGCGCGTGACTGGGAGGCCGACAGTGACCGGCCGGCCGGCGCGACGGTTCCCGACATCGCCTCGCAGCTTGTCGACCGCTTCGGCGCGGGCGGCATCGGCGATGGTCTCGAGGTGGTGATGGGCGGAGGGCGGGGGAAATTCCTGCCCGCGTCAGCGAGTGACCCCGAGGACAAAGGCGCCACTGGGGCGAGAGCGGATGGCCGCAACCTGGTGGAGGAATGGCAGCGCAAGTTCGGCGGGCAGTTCATCTATGACCGCAAGGGCTTCGATGCCATCCGCCCGGAGAGCAACACCCGCGTCCTCGGGCTCTTCGAACGCTCGCACATGGAATTCGAGGCAGACCGCAGCCAGGACACCGCAGGCGAGCCCTCGCTCGCCGAGATGACCACCAAGGCGATCAGCATTCTCTCGCGCAATCCGAAGGGCTATTTCCTCATGGTGGAGGCGGGGCGGATCGACCACGGCCACCACGCGGGCAACGCCTACCGCGCCCTCACGGATGCCATAGCGCTCTCCGATGCAGTGCGCGCGGCACTCACGCAGATCACGCCCGGCGAGACCCTGATAGTGGTGACGGCCGACCACAGCCACAGTTTCACCATCGCGGGTTACGCGAAGCGGGGCAACCCGATTCTCGGCAAGGTGGTGGAGGTAGGTCAGACCACTCCCGCAATGGCAGAAGACGGTCTTCCTTACACGACGGCAGGTTACGCGAACGGCCGAGGCTTCCACGCCGATGTTCCCGGGGAAGACGTGTATGAGCTGCCTGCCCGGACCGGTCGCATCCCCGAGATCGCGACCACCGACACCACGCAGCCGAACTACCACCAGGAGGCGCTGATCCCGCTGGAGGCCGAGACGCACGGTGGCGAGGACGTGCCCGTCTACGCGGCAGGCCCGGGCTCGCATCTGGTGCACGGCGTGCAGGAGCAAAGCTACCTGTTTTATGTGATGCGAGCAGCACTGGGACTCTGATGACGATGAGCGATACACCCGTCGATCGACAACGCCGCAGATTACTCCGGGCCGGGGCGCTCGGGCTTGCCGCGGCCGCCGTGACGCCGCCTGCGGCCGCTGTCCGGTTCGAACCGCTGAGGCGCCCGGGCTCCGAGTCCCCGCTTCGACGCATCGCCTTCGGTTCCTGCTGCGACCAGGACAAGCCACAGCCGATCTGGGATGCCATCCTGGAGGCAAAGCCCGATCTTTTCATTTTCCTGGGCGACAACATCTACGGCGACACGCGCGATATGTCCGTGCTGTCTGCCAAGTACGCGCAGCTCGGGGCGAACCCGGGCTTCAGGCGTCTGCGCGAGAGCACACCGGTGCTGGCTACCTGGGACGACCACGACTACGGCGAGAACGACGCTGGCAGCGACTATCCCATGCGCGAAGAATCCCGCCGGATTTTCTGCGATTTCTGGGGTGAGCCCGCAGACTCTCCGCGGCGCTCGCGTGATGGCATCTACACCTCGGCAACCGTGGGACCCGCAGGACAGCGGCTACAGATCATCCTGCCGGACCTGCGATTCAACCGTACGCCCATGGTGAAAACCGATATGGGTGGCAAGAGTTACGAGGAGTGGGCAAAGAGCGTTGCGGACACCCGGCGAGGGATACCCGGCTATTACCTGCCCAACCCGGAGCATGACGCCACCATGCTGGGCGAGATGCAGTGGCAGTGGCTGGACACAACGCTGCGTGAGCCTGCGGAGCTGCGGCTCTTCGCCTCAAGCCTGCAGGTTGTGGCGGATTTCCCGGGGTGGGAAGCATGGATCAATTTCGGACGTGACCGGCAACGGCTCATCGATCTGCTGCGCCACACCCATGCCGAAGGCTTCCTCTGCATCAGTGGCGACACGCACTACGCCGAACTCTCGCGTCTCGACGTCAACGTGCCCTACCCGCTGTGGGATCTGACATCCAGTGGCCTCACCGAAGTGTGGCCGGCAACGCCACCGAATGCGAACAGGGTCGGAGAGGTGCTGCGCGAGCAGAACTTCGGCCTGATCGAGATCAACTGGGACGCCGACCCCGAGATCAACCTGCAGGTGTGCGACGTGAACGGCAACCCACGCATCAGGCACAGACTGAGCGCACGGGATCTGCGCACCTCAGACTAAGCCCGCAACAGGTTCAGGACCGGTTCGTGGCAGAGCCGCGGCAACTGCTCTCGCAGTGAGGCATCGTGCGTCAGCAGGTGGCGGCGCATACGCGTATCCAGAAGTCCACCCAGTGCCCGTTTCTGGGCACACGGCGTGGGCAGTTCGAGCGCGCCTACGAGCGCACCCATGATGCTGCCGTGGTCTTCGGCATGTAATTCGAAAAGTTCGCGCAGCCCCCGTATGCCGTTGCCCCGACGCATCAGCGTGTTCTCGCGCGCGAAGTGCTCAGACATGAAATCCAGCATATCCGTGCCAAGGATGCGCAGCCTGTCAGAGCAGTAGCTCCGGGTCGCTTCACTGCAGGTCGCACTACCGCTCCCGTGATCCCCGGCAGCAACAACCCCCTGGCACTCGGGCATTGCCCTCAGGGTGCCGAGCCACGCCTCGAGATGCGCATACTCCGCGTCGAACTCCCGGCCCGCACGATCCTCCGTTGCAGAACGCGTGCGCACCACGGCATCCAGTGCAGAAGATCTGGCTCTGACACTCCCGTTCCGGGCAATGCGCTCGTCGCGTCCCATCGATAACTTCCTGCTCGTGTCTTGCATTCAACCGGACCATCCGGTGATGAGGGAAAACTGCATGCACTGCACATCCCGCACGCCTCCCACTCTAGCGATCACCCGGGTAGGCACCATCAGCGCAGGCACCTATACGTGCCTGCGCGTAACGGACTGTGCGCACGAAAAAGCCCGGATATTGCCGACAAGACCACCTTTCGCAGGTGCAGAGAAAGAAAAAAAGAGGCATGCCCGGCGGACACAGGACAAACGGGGGGCAGGGCACGGGAGGTTTCGTACTGCTCGGCCCATTCCCGGGACCGACCGAAACGACCAGACAACACCCTGATTCAGATCCTTCGACTTACCCCGGGAAATCCCACCGTCCGTGGCGGATCCGCCGTGCATGCAAGCTGCGGGTCTTTGGCCGCCGGGTGGACTCTCCACCACACGGCCCGTACCGGGAAGACCATCAGAGGAGCCCATGATCTCGCGACATGCCCTGCCCCGCTGTCCGCGCATCCCCCTATACGTGTTCACCCTTACGCAGATAAACAGCTGTTGTCGTTGACGCCACATACCGCAGCCCCTAGCGTGCGAAAGAATGATGAGATAAGGGTTTTCGCGCATGCCTCTGGCGGGGTTGGTCGACGCGCTCGACAAGGAGGAACTGCGCTCGCTGCTCGACGCCGCGATGCCAGATGCACTCCTCGTGCACGATCATGCGGGCCGCCTTTTGGCCGCGAATCAGGAAGCCTGCCGCTGCCTCGGCTACCACCCATCCGAGATTCCGCGGCTGAGCGTCGCGGACATAAGCCGTGATATGGACATTGCTGCTGCACAGTCGCTCTGGCTGGGTGTGGAGCGCGGTTCCCGTATCGTCCTGCAGGGGCATCATCGCCGCAAAGACGGCTCCTGTTTTCCCGTCGACGTGCATCTCGGATTGCTTGACCGCGGAGAGCAGCGTCTCTATGTCGCCGTGTTCCGCGACGCCACCGAAGCCCTGCGGGAATCCGAGGCCCGCTTCCGCGCCACCTTCGAGCAGGCAGCAGTAGGCCTCGCACACGTCGGCCTCGACCGGCGGCTGTTGCGCGCCAACGGCAAGTTCTGCGAGATCCTGGGCATGAGCCGTGAGGCATTGCGCGTATTGCTCTCGGGCGAGGGCGAGGGTGCACTCGACGAAGGCAGTTGGCACGAACCCGCCATCGAAGACGCGCTGCTCTCTGGCGCACGCGCCTCCGTCTCTGCCGAGCGCAGGATCCGTCCGCCGGACGGGCGCGTCGCGTGGATCAACGTCACGGTGTCGGTGGCGCGCAACGACGACGGCAGCCCGTATTACTTCATTGTCGTGATGGAAGACATCACGCAGCGCAAAACTCTCGAAGAAAAATCAGAGGAACACGGGCGCCAGATGGACGCCCTGATGAAAGAGCAGCTGATCGCACAGACGGCCGCCGCACTCGCACACGAGCTGAACCAACCCCTCGAAGCCATCGCCGCCTACAGCGAGGTGGCGTTGCGCGCCATGCAATCGGAGTCCGGCTGGTCCGAACAGATGCAGCGGGCCGTGCTGGGCTGCAACCTCCAGGCGCAGCGGGCCGGGCAGGTGCTGCACGATCTCATCGGGCAGCTGCGCACCGAGGGTGATGACAAGCAGATCTTCGACCTGAACACG
>Ga0209972_10004404_pt1 | contig 10633 bp, 8 predicted proteins | sample NOAtaG_7_FD_187302 | JGI IMG/M metagenome (GOLD analysis project Ga0209972, IMG submission 187302) | Freshwater lake microbial communities from Lake Erie, under a cyanobacterial bloom - NOAA_Erie_Diel1S_2200h metaG (SPAdes) (version 2) | ecosystem: Environmental > Aquatic > Freshwater > Lake ...
CTCGGCATAACTGGGCAGCATCTCCTCCCACACGGTGTTGCCCAGCGTGATGAGCTTGGTGCCCGGCCCCATGCTGCCCAGGACGAACCGGGGCTTGTCGATGGTGCTGTGCTTGTCGCACGCCGCCCGCGCGATCTCCGCGGCCATTTTGTTCAGTGAACGCGTCTGGTCGGAAAGATCAAACTCACCAAGCGTCAACTTGCTGGCGCCGAAGCTGTCCGTCTCGACACAATCCGCCCCGGCAACCAGGAAACTCTCGTGAATCTCCTGGATCACGTCTGGCCGCGTACGCACCAAAATGTCCGTGCAGTTCTCGCACCCGCAATAGTCCTGCTCGACAGAGAGATGCCTGCTGAAAATGCTCGTGCCCATCGCCCCGTCCAGGACAAGCACGCGGCGTTGGGCATGGTCATAAAAACGACTGGGCATGCAAACTCCGAATCTTCTCTCCGACAATCTATCCGTTTATGCGGATATATGGTAACATCAATTTCGGGTCGGGGCAACCCGTCCAGGAGCCGAATCATCGGCTAAAAAACAAGCCGGCTGCAAGCAGCCGGCTGTGTGAAGATTCACTGTTGGGCACGGTTCCAACCGTGCGGCAGACTTACCCATTCTCAGCCACGGCCCCGGCGGCCCCATCCTTCTTCGCCCCGGCCTTGCCCGCGTCCTTGCCCGCAAAGTAGTTCCCCTGGAACTTCTTCTGGAACCGCTCGATACGCCCGGCTGAGTCTACAAGCACGTTCTTACCCGTGAAAAACGGGTGCGAGCCCGACCACACCTCAACGTGGATCTCCGGCACCGTCGCCCCGACGGTCATCACGTGGACCCCGTTGTGGAAGACCTTGCAGTTGTTGTAATACTTCGGGTGCGTCTTGCCCTTCATACCAAATCTCCGGCCAGCGGTGCGTGCCCCACGCTCAATTTTCGCAGGGCCGAGATGATAGCACACACCCCAAGCCCCATCCACCCCGCCACCCCCCGGCACCCCCCCACTACCCCGCCCGGCCATCTTCCTGCATCTTGCGGGCCAGGACGAAGGCGAGTTCCATGCTCTGCTCGTAGTTGAGCCTCGGGTCGCAGAAGGTGGCGTAGTTTCGGCTCAGGTCCGCCTCGGTCAGGTTCCCGATCCCGCCGAGGCATTCCGTTACGTCCTGGCCGGTCAACTCGACGTGCACACCCCCCAGGTGTGTGCCTGCGGCCTTGCAGATATCCCAGGCGAGTTCGACTTCGCAAAGGACGTCGCCGACGCGCCGGGTTTTGATCCCTGAGGTGGTGGTCAGCCCGTTGCCGTGCATGGGGTCGCAGGCCCAAAGGACCGGCGAGCCGTGCTCGAGTGCGGCCCGGACCAGCGCGGGGAGGACCCCTTCGATCTTCTGCACGCCCATCCTGGGCACAAGCACCAGTCGCCCGGCCTCGCGTGCGGGGTTGAGCGCATCGATGAGTTCGACGAGTTCGCCGGGGGTTGTGCCCGGGCCGATCTTGACGCCGATGGGGTTGCGGATGCCGGCCGCGTAGTGCACGTGCGCGCCGTCGAGGCGCCTGGTGCGTTCGCCGAGCCAGGGCAGGTGGGTTGTCAGGTTCCACCACCCGGCCTTGCGGGGGACGGCGCGCGTCTGTGCCGCGTCGTACCAGAGGTTCAGCGCCTCGTGGCTGGTGAAGAAATCGACCCGGCTAAAGACCGAGAAATCCTTCTCCCCCGTCGCCCGCATGAACTCGATGCTCTCAGAGAGCCGCCCGAGCAGGGCCTGGTACTGCTGGCGCGTCTGCTCTGTCAGGCCCGCACGCCCGAGGAAGCCCAGGTCCCAATACTCCGGGTGGTGCACGTCGGCAAAGCCCGCGTCGATGAGCGAGCGGACAAAGTTCAGCGTCAAGCCCGCATGCTGATAGGCACGCACGAGCATCTCCGGGTCAGGCCGGCGGGCCTCGGCGGTGAAGGCGACGCCGTTGACAAGGTCGCCGAAGTAACTCGGCAGTGTGACTGTTTGCCCATCGACGACGCGCGTCTCCGTCGCGCTGCTGCGCGGCTTGGCGTACTGCCCGGCAATACGCCCCACGCGGATCACCGGCTTGCGCCCCGCAAAGACCAGCACCAGCGACATCTGCAACAGAATCTTGAGTTTCCCGGTGATCGTCGCGGGGGTGCAGTCGGCCAGCGTCTCGGCACAGTCGCCACCCCAGAGCAGGAAGCGTTCGTTGCGCTGCGCCCCGGCGATCAACTGCCGAAGGTGCTCGACCTCGCCGGAGGCGACCAGCGGGGGGAGCTCGCCGAGTTTGCCCACGGCACGCTCGAGCGCGTTGGCATCGGGGTACGAAACGCTCTGGGCCGAGGGCTTCTCCCGCCAAGAGCAAGGGGTCCACCCCGGCGGCTCGGTGCCCGGCGTGGTTGTCGCGGGCGTGATGTTGGGGGTGGGCGTGGGCATCTGCAAGGTCAGCATATCGACCTATTTGCCCCCGCCCTCGGCATGGCCGGGCCTTTCACCCTGCCCGCAGCTGGCTTGGGTGTGGCCGACGGGCACCCTTTGCGGGGGCCTTGGGCAGATTTTTCCCTCCCCCCCGGTGAAGCCAGCTTCGCTACCACCCGATGCAAACCCCGGCCACATGGACCGCTTGGCAGAGGGCCTTGCACGCCGTGGCCGAGCAAATCGCCTTGACCAACCGGAGTTGTACCGATGCCCAAGCCCCGCACCCGTCGCACCAGCACCCAGAAGACCAACAACAAGTCCACCAAGACTACGACCAAAAAGACACCCCCTAAGGCCCGAGCGATCAAGCCGAAGAAGGCCACCCCGGCCAAGGCGAAAGCCAAGTCCACCAAGCCCGCAAAAAAAGCAAACAAGACCAAGGCCAGCAAGGCCAAGGTGAGCAGGACGACGACGAGTCGGTCCAAGGTTGCACCAGCCGTGCCCTCGGCTGCGAGCACGGGGAAGACCTACTGGCTCAGGAACGACTCGGGCCTTTTGACCAGCACTTCACCGGCCAGCGCGCGTAACGCCACCACCGGGGCGTTCTTGCTGACCAGCCGGCGTGGGCAGAGCAATATCAGCAAACTCGCCAGCCGGATGTCCGGTCCTGGGTTTGCGGGCAGGCCGGGCAACCGGGTCGGCATCGACCCGGGCACGCTCGATCGGCCGGGGCGGTTCAACCTCTTTTCCAACGTGTCGACACTCCACCCGGGCCAAGGGAACCCCGCCTATGCCGACAAGGTGCGCAATGGGTTCTTGACCATCGCGCACAGCAGCCGAAAGTCTGCATGAAGACTGTTTCAGAAATCCAGGGGCTCAAAGCCCGTGCCACCGGGTGTTGAAACGATCTCTCAAGCACGGCGAATGCTCCCCCTGGGGCAGCCCCCCGCGTGCGCATACCCTTTGTTCATGCCCCGGCTGCTGGACACACCCGACGAACTCGCCCCCTTGCAGCGGGAGCTCGTCGGTGCCCTGGCCGGCGTCGCCGAGCGCATCAAAGAGGCCCTCGCCAGCGACATGCCGGCGGTGCAACGCCTCGTCGAGCACGTCGAGCAGTACCACGGCAAGATGATCCGCCCGACGCTGGTGATCCTCTCTGGGCTGGCCTGCCACCCGAGCGACGTGGCCAAGGGGCAGACTGCGGGCCTTGCCGGGCCCGCGCCGCTGTCGCCGCTGACACCCGCGCACACCACCATCGGCGCGGTCGTCGAGATGGTGCACCTGGCGACGCTGATCCACGACGACGTCCTCGACGAGGCCGACGAACGCCGGCGGGCGCTGACTGTCAACCGCCTGACGGGCAACGAGGCCGCCGTCATGCTCGGCGATTACCTCTTCTCCTCCGCCTACCGCCTGTGCGGGCAGCTCGGCGACGCGCACGCGACCGTGCGCATCGGCCAGACGGGCATGACCCTCTGCGCCGGCGAGCTGCTGCAGCTGCACAACCGGGGGAACTTCTCGCTGGACCAGCGGACGTACTTTGAGCTCATCGACCGCAAGACAGCCAGCCTGATAGCCGTCAGTTGCGAGCTGGGCGCACGCGCCAGCGGTGCCGACGCCGAGGTGTACGCACGGATGGCCCGCTTTGGGAGCAAGCTGGGCACGGCGTTCCAGATTCAGGACGACCTGCTGGACCTGGGCGGGGACCAGAGCCTCGTCGGCAAGAGCCTGGGCAAGGACGCCGAGAAGGGGAAGCTGACGCTCCCGGTGATCCACCACCTGCAATCGTCCACGCCCGAACGCCGGGGCAAGACGCTGACGATGCTGAGCGAGGGCGCGCCGCGTGCTTTGCTGGCCGAGGCATTGCGCAGCACCGACTCGATCGAGCACAGCCGTCGCGTGGCCGAGGGGCTGGTCCAAGAGGCCCGGGCACAGCTCGAGCCCCTGCGCCCATCGCACGCCCGGCAGATGCTCGGTGCGATTGCCGAAGCGGTGCTCACAAGGGCGCACTAGAGGTTGCCGGGGGAGGTTGTCAAGACGCGCACGGCTAGCAGACGGGGTGCCCTGTCGATATGCTTGCCCAGCAATCGCAGCATCTCTACAGCGACCGGGAACGAGGAAGAACCGATGAAACATTCCGCCGGGTTGCCCGCCACCATGACCTGGGGAGGGTGTGCAGTGGTCTGCATGGTCTGTGCCCTGCTGCTGGCATCGTGCGCTTCACCCTCGCGTAAAGAGGCCGTGCCTACCGCGCTGGCCGACCGGGCCAGCGTCTTTAACGACCCTTCGATCCGTACATGGGACGACACGCTCAGCCCGGCGTTCCTGGAGAGAATCTTCGACGCGGGCAAGAAGGAGTTTGACCTGCGCAGCGCGGCCGGGCAGGCCGGGCCGCTTCCCACGGCGTACTTCCTGGGTATCTCCGGCGGCGGTGCCAACGGGGCCTACGGCGCGGGCCTGCTGTGCGGGTGGACCGCCGCGGGCACGCGCCCAGAGTTCAAGATCGTTACCGGCATCAGCACCGGGGCGCTGACGGCCCCGTTTGCCTTCCTGGGCCCGGCCTATGACGACAAACTCCGCAGGGTCTACACCTCCGTTACAACCGACCAGGTCGCTACCTCGCGCAACCTGCTGGCGGCCCTCTTTGACGACGCGATGATGGACACCCTCCCGCTCCGCAAACTCCTCATCCAGCTCGTCGACAAGCAGATGATGCTGGAGATCGCACGCGAATACGCACGCGGACGCATCCTCATGGTTGCCACCACCAACCTGGACGCCAACCGCGGGGTCATCTGGAACATCGGCCAAATCGCCGCCAGCAACGACCCCAAGGCGCTGGACCTGATCCACGACATCCTCATCGCCTCGGCCGCGATCCCCGGCGCGTTCCCGCCGGTGATGATCGGCGTCGAGATCGACGGGAAAGAGTACCAAGAGATGCACGTCGACGGGGGCACCAAAGCTCAGGTTTTCTTGTACCCGCCAACCTTTACACTCAAATCGGCGGTCGCGGCACAGGGATTCGACCGCCAGCGCGTCGCCTACATCATCCGCAACGCCAGGCTGGACCCCGACTGGGCCAGCGTCCAGCGCCGCACGCTCTCGATCGCCGGGCGGGCGATCGCCTCGCTGATCCAGACCCAGGGCGTCGGAGACCTCTACCGCATCTACCTCGTCCTGCGGCGCGATGGTGTTGCGTTCAACCTCGCATTTATTCCTCCCACCTTCAACGCCAAGCAGGCAGAAGACTTCGACCCCGTCTACATGACCAAGCTCTTTAACCTCGGCTACGAACGGGCCGCGGCGCCTGGCGGCTACCCATGGAGCACACGACCACCCGGGTTCATCGAGGCGACGGGCACGCCCGCCGCGGATGATGTGCAAGCAAAGTGATCGCCACGGCTGGCCTGCAACCGGCCCCACCTCACCCCTGGGCGGCGAACTCAAACGACAAGACATGCTGGGCGTACAGCAGCGGGTAGTGCACATCCATCCGGATGCCCACATACTCCGATGGGTCAACGCCGGCCGCCTCGAATATCCGTGCCGTCAACTTCCCGTGGCCCGCAAACGCGGGCTGGGTCGCGTTGGCCAGCCCGCGCCCAAGCAGCGTGGGCGTCAGCGCGATCGGCAGGCGGTCAAACCACCGGCGCGACGGCGCGCCGGAGAGCCCGCCCATGCTCCCGTGGTGGTACACCCCCGCCGTGCACTCCAGGCTCCCCGCTACGGACCTGGGCAGGTAGACATCCGAGACCACCCGTTCGCTCGGGTGCGAGACAACGATCGAAGAGTTGAGGTAACTCACCTCGTCCTCGCGGACGAGCACGTTGGGGGACTTGAACGGGCCTGCAAAGATGTCCACCGGGGCCGAACACTCAAAGGCGGGGTCGACGATCTCGATCGCTACGCCGTGGCGGAAGTCGCAGGTAACCCTGGGCATGGGCGATGAGCAGAACTCTTCGAGCAACCTGTGCCCGCCGGCGCCCGCGGCTAGTTCCTGCGCTGCCGTGGGGCCTTCGTCGGTTTTGTACGAAAGCACAAAGGGCATCGATGCCCCCGAGCGGACAAACCCGATGCGACCGACCGTTGCTGTAACGTCCAGGTCCCCGGCGAACGCGGGCGACTTGGCCGGGGTGTAGACGCGCACCGCGACAGACAACCTGGACTGGCACCCCAACAGTTCTGCCGCGCCCTCAAAGAGCCTCCGCAGCGGTTGCCGATCACCCGCAGCCGCACCCCGGCCACCACGCGGCTGCTGGGCGTTGGCAGGCCCTGCCTCGAGCGCGATCAGCGCGGCGACGAGCCTGCGCTGGCTCCCACCGGAGTGCTCGATGAGGGCCTGCAGCTCATCGACCGCCGCGGCACACTGGGCCAGCCTCGCCTTGGGCACCTTCATCTTCGCCACGGCACGCAAAAAACTCTGCAACCCCTCGACACCAGGGAAGGCACCAAAGACACCGGAAAGGTCGCCCTGCGCACGGACCCCGGCTGTTACGCGGTGGCACATGGGCACCTGCATCGAGAGCCAGCGTGCCATCCCCGTGCTCCGCCGGGCGTGGGCGGGGAAGGATGCGATCAACTCCCCAAACTCACCTTGCATGCGCGAGGCGACCCGCTTGGCCCATGCGGTGTCGACCGGGGTACCCCCAGAATCGACACCAGAACAGACCGCAGAGTCAACCGCAGAATCGACCCGTGAACCTTCCAAAGCCCGATCAGAAACCGGTATAAATGGTGCCGGTGGAGGTGGGTGCGTCATGTTCTTGATTTAACTGAGAAATTCATCAAAAACCACTTGCGAAGAGAAAAAAAGCGTGTATATTCAGATTGCTGGCCCTGTTGCCTCCCTGCCACGGGCAGGTGGTTGGGGGCTGGTGCTAGAGAGAGTCTACCACGCCCGCCACTTGATTGCCTTGTTGGCCTCTTGGGTTGGGTTGCTCGAAAACAGGAGAGATTTCATGAATGCTACTGCGTCTCTGCGTTCGCTTGCCGTGTTCTCTGGTGCGGCCGTTGCCCTTGCGGGTGCTGGTGCGCAGTCGGCCCGTGCCGACATTATCTACAGCGGTTTGTTGAACATCCTCGCCCCCGGGACGGGCACGTTGTGGGTGAACTTTGACAACGGAGCCACGAGCACCACCTCGGCGGCGTCCGTCCCGGGCTTTGACCTGTCGATCCAGGGTGGGGCGTTGTCGACCAACTTTGCCGGGCCGAGCCTGTTTGTCGTCCGCCGGGTCAACAACCCGACGTTCCTTGCCCAGTCCACTGCTGCGCTTCCGAGCGGTTACATCATCGGGCCAACGCCCGGGGCCCCGTTCAACTTCGGCTACAGCACTGCCACCGGGGGCACGGCGATCGTTGGGACCACGCCCGCCGGCGGGTGGACCTTCAACGCGAACAACACGTTTGGGTTCAGCTTCCGCGATGCCAGCAACAACGTGCGCTATGGGTGGGCACGGATCGCCCTGGGCGGTTCGCCCGGCGTTCGCACGCTCGTTGATTATGCCTACGAAAACTCCGGCGGCACGATCGCCGCCGGTGCGATCCCCACGCCCGGTGCAGCGGCCCTGTTGGGCGTCGGCGCACTGGCCGGCCTCCGTCGCCGTCGGCGGGCCTGATATCAACGCTGCGGGATGACGGCCTTGTCCCCGCAACGCAGAAGAGTTTCCCCACGGTAGAGCGGCCCACCGGCCGCTCTACCACTTCTTGTTCGAGAAGATTGAACCCCACGATACCCAGGAGTGGCCAGGCCATGCTCAACGGACTCTCGCGTCTTTGCCGCACCGGCCTGCTAAGCACCATCACCTTTCTGGCCCTGCCGCTGCTGGCCGCGGCCCCGGCCAGTGCTTCGATTGTCTATAGCGGGGTGCTCAACGTCGCTGCCCCGGCCGCGCCCCCCGGGGGCGCGGGGTTGTATATCAACTTTGAGACCGGCGCCATCAGCACCACCCGCCCGGGCATCGGCAACGACTTTGACCTGCTCATCATCGGCGACGCGCCCACCTTTGCCACCATCTCGGGCGGCTCGATCTTCCTCGTCTCACTGACAGGCACCTTCCCGCCCCAGGCCTCCAACCTCCCCCTGGGCACCGAGGTCGGCCCCGCGACAGTCGGCGGCGGGCTGCCCGGCGGCACCGCCACCGGCAGCGCGACGCCCACGCTCGGGCAGTGGCCGTTCTTCCAGCAGAGCATCATCGGCTTCAGCTTCAAAACCGCTGCCAATCAAACACGCTACGGGTGGGCACGCTTCCAAGTCGGCGGCGACATGACCGTGCGCACGCTCGTCGACTATGCCTGGGAAAACTCCGACGACGGCTTCGGCGGGGGGAACCCCATCAACGTCGGCGACACCGGCTCGGTCGTCCCACCACCCTTCTTTGCCGTCATCACCTCGCCGGACTCCAACTGGGTCGTCGACGCGACGACGATCACCCTCACGGGCCTGGCCGTCGCCGATGCCTCGTGCGGGGCGATCAGTTACCAGTGGCAGCGCAACGGGGTTGATCTCGCCGAGGGGCCTGGCGGCGCATCGCCAGGCGGCGGGTACGTCGCCGGTGTTACTTCCACGACGCTGAACATCTACGCCCTGACCACCTCCGACTCGGGCGTCTACACACTCGTTGCCACCACGCCCTCGTGCGGCGTCCGGACCAGCACTGCCGCGAGCCTGGTCGTCTATGAATCGAACCTGTGGACAGTGTCCAGCCTGCAACCGCTCGGGGCGAGCCGGTCCTGGGCCTACGGCATCAGCGGTCCGCAGCTGCAGTCCGGTGAGGCCACCTTCGATGGCCTCGCACGCGCCGTGCTCGTGAACAGCTCGGCGGGCACGTGGATCAACCTCCACCCGGTGGAGGTGCAGGCGAACAGCACATCCAGCGCCCGCGGCATGGCGATGGACCAGATCGCCGGTATCACCACGATCGTCAACCCCTTCCCGATCGGGAATCGGTCCGTCGCCACCCTGTGGACGCGCACCGCCGGCGTCTGGACGTGGAACAACATCAACCCCGTGCCCCCCGCGGTCGCCTCTCCCGCCACCTTCTCGATCGCCAACGCGACCGATGGCGTTCAGCAGGTCGGGGCCGCCACCGTCGGTGGTCAGCAGGTCGCGGCCTTGTGGAGCGGCACCGGCAACTCGTTCGTCAGCCTCAATCCTGCCGGCTCCATCCAATCCGAGGCCAAGGGCGTCCGCAACGGGCAGCAAGTAGGCTCCGCCTTCTTCGGCGGCGCAGGCGGCGGGCAACGCGCGGGGGTGTGGACGGGCACCGCTGCGTCCTGGGTCAGCCTCAACCCACCCGGCGCGACCACCTCCGTCGCCACCGGCACGGACGGCACGCAGCAGGTCGGGTACGCGAGCATCACCAGCGGTGCCGACCGGGCGAGCCTCTGGACCGGCACGCCGGGATCGTGGGTCGATCTCCATCCCTCGGGCTCTGGCACGTCGCGGGCCCAGGCTGTTGCGAACGGGCAGCAGGTCGGGATCGCGTCCTTTGGCGGCCGGGGCATGGCCGCCATCTGGACCGGCTCGGCGAGCTCCTACGTGAACCTCCACGCGTACCTCCCCGCCACGTTCATCCAGTCGCAGGCCGAGAGCATCTGGAGCCAGGGCGACTCCACATATATCTCAGGGGTCGCGATCGACGCTGTAACCGAGTTGCCGGTCGCTGTGATGTGGACCAAGTGCACTGCGGCAGGCATCGGCACACACCCCAGCCCCATATCGACGTGCACCGATATAGCCATAAGCTTTGCCATCTCGGCCTCCGGCACGCCCCCGTTCACCTACCAGTGGAGCCGCAACGGCACGCCGATTGATCCGCAGGCCAACGCCTCCGCCGCGACGGCCACGCTGACGATCCCCAGCGTGCAGGTGGGCGACTCGGGGAGCTACAGCTGCACCATCACCAACGCCTGCGGCAGCGCAACGAGCAACGCCGCGACGCTCGCCGTTACGCAGTGCTGCGGCCGCAGCGACGTTGCCGGGCCGGGCCAGAGCGTTGGCCCCGACGGGGAGCTCACGGCCGACGACATCATTGTCTTCCTCAACTGGTTCTTCGCCGGCGACAGCCGCGCCGACGTTGCCGGGCCAGGCCAGAGCACCATCCCTGATGGAGAGTTCACCGCCGACGACATCATCGTCTTCCTCAACGCCTTCTTTGCGGGGTGTTGAGGGGAGGGGTTAGGTGTTAGGTGTTAGGTGTTAGGTGCTAGGGTCGAGCAAAGGCCGC
>Ga0209972_10004412_pt1 | contig 10622 bp, 12 predicted proteins | sample NOAtaG_7_FD_187302 | JGI IMG/M metagenome (GOLD analysis project Ga0209972, IMG submission 187302) | Freshwater lake microbial communities from Lake Erie, under a cyanobacterial bloom - NOAA_Erie_Diel1S_2200h metaG (SPAdes) (version 2) | ecosystem: Environmental > Aquatic > Freshwater > Lake ...
TGGCCATCGCAGCGACCCTGCAACTGCCAGGTGAGTTCACACACCTGAGCAATGGCTTGTGCGGGAATTGCTTCGCCGAATGACGACAAGCCGCCCGACGCGTTGACGGGCTTCGAACCACCGAGTGCAGTGACGCCGTCGCGAACAAGTCGTGCGCCTTCGCCTTCGGCGCAGAAGCCGAGGTTCTCGTACCAGTCGAGTTCGAGTGCGGTGGAAAGGTCGTACACCTCTGCACACGAAACATCTTCCGGACCAAGTCCGGCTTGTTCGTACGCGTTGTGCGCAATCGAATCTTTGAAACCAAGCGCGGGTGCTTGCACAACGGCGTTGGAGTCGGTCGCGATGTCGGGAAGTTCAAGACGAATCTGCGGGTACGTCGGCGTGGTGTTCGCCACTGCACGAATACGCACCGTGCCTTCAAGTGTGCCGAGCTTCTTCATGGCGTACTCCGGCGTGCAGATGATGACTGCAGCTGCGCCATCGGAGGTTGCACAAATGTCGAGAAGACGAAGCGGATCGGAAACGATTGGCGAGCCGGCAAAGTCATCGAGGGTGAACTCTTTGCGGAAACGCGCATAGGGGTTGGCAACGCCAGCCTTGGAGTTCTTGACCTTCACCATGGCGAAGTCTTCGACGGTGTCGCCGAACACGTCGATGCGACGGCGCGCATTCAACGCAAAGAACGCCGGGTTGGTTGCGCCGAGAAGATGGAAGCGCTGCCAATCGGGATCTTCCTTGCGCTCGCCACCAACCGGAGCGAAGAAGCCCTTCGGCGTGGTGTCGGCGCCGATGACCATTGCGACATCGGCAAAGCCCGCAAGGATCTGCGCGCGTGCTGACTGCATGGCCTGTGCGCCGGATGCGCATGCGGCGTATGACGAAGAAATCTGTGCGCCTGTCCAGCCCATTGCCTGAGAGAACGTGGAGCCAGCGACAAAGCCGGGATAGCCGTTACGAATGGTGTCGGCACCGGCGACGAATTCAATGTCGCGCCAGGCAACGTCGGCATCGGCAAGCGCAGCCTTGGCGGCAACGAGTCCGTACTCGACGAAGTTCTTTCCCCACTTGCCCCACGGGTGCATACCTGCACCGAGAACAACGAGATCACGTTCAGTTGCCATTACTTCGCGCCTTTCGGGGCGGAAGGTGCCCATGTCCAGATCCAGTGGTCGACACCTTCGTCGTCTCGGTAGAGCACCTGCAGATCGACTTCGACTTCCTGACCAATAGAAAGGTCAGCGGCCATGACGCCCTTCGCTACCTGCCCAAGAATCACGATGCCCTCGGCTTCGAGTTCAACGGCAGCAAGCGCATAGGGCTCGAACGGGTCAGCGGCCACGTAGGGGGGAGGCGGTGCGTAATGGTTCTCGGTGTAGGACCACACCTTTCCTTTGCGGGAAAGGGGAGTGGGCTCGAGTTCGGTGCCATCGCAATCGGGGCTGGGGCAAGAGCCAGACCGGGGCGGGAACACAACGGTTCCGCATGCAGTGCATTTGGCGCCAATGAGGGTGTAGGGCTCGGAGGTGGTGAACCACCCCTCGACCGCAGGAATTCGTTCTGTGGTTGTCACGTTCTGCAATGTAGTGGTGCCGGGAGAGGGGGCCCGATTCCTCAGGGAAATCTCTCCCTGGTCGGACAATCTTTGAGGGTCGGCCCTACGCTTGGCTCATGGCCAGCGATGCTGCTGATTCACATCGTCCAATCGGTTCGATTCGCAGGAAACCCAAGTCAGTTGAGGGGCATGTGGTTGCCTACTCTCCCGTTTGGGGGCCCGTAGCAGTCGCTCTCGGCGTGTTCATGACCGTTGCTGGCGTCATGCATTTCGTCAACCCAAGTTTCTTCGACGCCATTGTTCCGCCGTGGCTGTGGCCGTCCGAGCGTTTCTGGACTTACGCCAGTGGTGTCGCCGAACTTATCGTCGGACCACTGCTGATCATTCGCCGCACCCGGCGTATTGGTGCACTAGCGGCCATGGTTGTTTTGATCGCCGTCTATCCCGCCAATCTCTACATGGTGTGGGACTGGCGCGATCGAAGCTTCGGCGAACGCTTTGTATCGTGGGCGCGCTTGCCACTCCAATTTGTCTTCATCTGGTTGGCATGGATGGTGTCGAGAAGCCAAGCGACTCCTCGACACAACGACTGATCAGTCGGCGATTGCTTCGCGATCGTTCTTCGACCATTGACTAAACGACATCATCCCGTAAAGCAATAGCCCAATGAAGACGACGAGGGTGACGAGGCCACCGGCGATGAACAGCCCGATTTCGGTCATGATTCGTTCTTCCGTGCAACGAGAAGGAGTGCACCGAGGGAAAGAATCGACGGCACCCAAACTCCGACGTAAATGCCGTTGAGGCGTCCGAGGACGTCGTCGCCGGCCCCGAAATAGATGACGATGCTCAGCACAAGGCTAATCATGGCTGCCGCAATGAGACAGCCCTTCAAAATGGTGTCTGGCTTCATGGGGAATATCCATTCGTTTGGCAGCGAATACTTGCTGGTAATCCTACCCCTGCTCTGAGTTCTCCCCTAGGGACTCATTCTCAGGAGACTCTCGATCTGATCCGCCCCGTCCTGATCCGTCACGAATAGCAGGGTGGTCCTACTCTTTGGGGGCTGTGCCACATGAGGTGGCCTCAGCTCACTGGCTGGGCGCAAACGTGCACCGGCCATGACTAGGGGGAGGGTGTCGTGCTTGAAGTAACTCTGACAGGAAACGAGTACCTACTCGTCTACAACGTATTTTCTTTGGTCGTCGCTTCAATGTTTGCGGCGTTTATCTATTTTGCCTTCAACGTCTCACAGGTATCGAAGAAGTACCGCAATGCAGTGGTCGTCTCAGCAGTTGTTGTGGCCGTAGCGGGTTACCACTACTTCCGCATCTTCACTGGATGGGCTGACGGCGAATTCAATGAGGGCTATCGCTACGCCGATTGGCTTCTCACTGTTCCGTTGCTGCTCATCGAACTACTCATCGTGCTTGGCATCACGTCGGAGAAGCGTCGTCCGCTCACCATCAAACTGGTGGCTGCAGCCATTGCGATGATCGCGCTGGGCTACCCGGGCGAGGTGTCAACCAGCGACAGCACCAAGTGGATCTTCTGGGTGCTCGCAATGATTCCCTTCGTCTACATCCTCGTCACTGTTGCGGGTGAGATGAAGGCCGCCAGTACGCGTGAATCAGCCGGTGTGGCCAAGGGCATTCGCTTGGCGGCGATCCTGTTGCTTGTGGCCTGGTTGGTTTACCCCATCGCCTATCTGTTCCCGATCCTGTTCGGTGAATCGAGCGATATGGCCGAGACGGTTCGTCAGGTCGGTTACTCGGTGGCTGATCTTCTCGCCAAGCCGGTCTATGGCCTCGCCATCCTGGCGGTCGCCAAACTCCGCACTGCAGAAGAAGAACCTGCCAACAGCTGATTTGTCTGGAATCCTCGGTCGCATGCGGGGCCTACTGTTACCCACATGTCGACCGAGGATTCATGGCAGGAAATGTCGGATTCACTCGAATTCGCGGTGTCGCGAATCGAGGGCGATCCCGATCCACTGAACGATCGCGAACGCGCTGACGGCAACTTGTATGTGATGCGCATGCTCACGGCCGTTACGCAGAGCACGACGCTTACGCTCGACCCCGATCGGCCATCGTTTCTCACGATGCTCGATGGCGTCCGGTTTGTCGGTGCTGCTGGTCCCGATATTGATTACGACGTTGCTGCGGTTCGCCCTGACTGTCTTTACAGCGTTGCGGGTGCGCGCGGTGAAGCAACCTATGTAGGCATCACCGTCTACGCCGGTGCCGGAGCAGGCGGCGCGTCGGCCGTTGTCGCATCAGTTGATGTCGACGACATCATCGCTGCAGACGGCACGTTTGTATGGGAGTTCAGTCATCCCGAGGCCGCGCGCGTCATTGTTCGTCAGTACTTTCACGATCGCGCAACACAAACTCGCGGTTCGTGGTCAATCGAACGAGTCGACGCGGGTGCGAGCGACAGCGCAATAGGTGCTGAGACGTCACGACTCATGGGCAGCGCGGAAATGTCGGCGCGAGTTTCCAACGCAGCAAAGTCGTTGCGTTGGAATGCACAGCTCAACCAGTTGTGGACACCCGAGCGACGCTCATTCCCCAATGAGTTCGTGCGCCAGACTTGCGACGACATTGTTGCTGCGATTCCCAACCCAGACGTTGTCTATTCCACTACCTGGTGGAAGATGGCAGACGATGAAGTGATCGTTGTCGACTTCGTTCCGCCCACAACCGACTATTGGGCGTTGCAGTTGTGCGATCGCTGGTATCAGTGCTTCCCCGATCGTCGATCGAACATCAACAACCGCGAGGCTGTTGTGAATGCTGACGGTTCGGTTCGCATCGTGGTTTCCGACGGCGATCCGGGTGTGCCGAATTGGCTCGACACCAGCGGTCATCGCGTCGGCGTGATGTTCTTCCGTTGGCTCCATGCCGACATCGCCGAACAGCCGGTGTGCCGAGTGGTGAAGCGATCAGAAGTTAGGTCGCTGTCGTCGTCCGTGTGATCGTCAGTTGCAATTAGGACGACATCGGAGTTTCGGTGTTCGGCCTTCTGCGCAAGGCCACACGCATGACTTCGACCATCATCCACACGGCAACGGCGCCCTTCGCTGTCCACAGCCATGCTCGAATGAGATTCACGATCATCAGTTCGTCATAGGTTTGCTGGTCCCAGCGATCGAGCAACACTCCGTGCGCGGGCGCTGAGAACGCCGCTGTATCGATGAGGATGAACAGCATCAGGAATGCGCTGATGATCGCTGCGATACGAAGTCGTTTCGAGTGGGCGAGCAGCAGCACGAGAACGCAGAGCCCTTCGATCAGCCACGGCCCGAAGAGCACTTTGCCGATGCGGTCGACATGAGCGTGTTCGTAGGCATCCCACGAGTCGGCGCCGACGAGAGGGAAGAGGTCGTAGTGGACGACCTGCACCGTCCAGATCATGCCGACCATCAACACGGTGACAACGAGCTGAACGAGCACGACCCAATGCAAACGCAGTCGGTCGAGGCCAGGCAGGGCGGGTGACCAATCTCCGCTGGGCGAAGGGGTGAAGGTGGGCAAAGGCATGGCGGGGACGGTAGTGACGCGCGTGTTGGCGTGACGGGTCGGGGAGGGAGTCGCGCCGGATGCGCCGTGGGATGCAGCGGAGTGCGGCGGGACTTCGCTGGTTGATGTGCGATGCGGTTGTTCGGGCACGACGTTGGCGCCAGATGTGAGCGGTTGAGTTTGTGGACGGGAATGATCCGAATGGCCTATTCACGCCGACACTTTGGTTCCCTACTATCGAACACATGTTCGAGACTTCTAATGAGACCACAAGTGAGTGCGGCGGTGTCGCTGTTGTGTGCGGATCAACTACGCCTGCGCTCGCTGGGTCGAAGTTGGCCGCGCCGGGGTTGCCTGGTTTGGGGTTGGCCGGAACGGGACCCGTGGCGTCGGGGTTCGTCTCGTTCGACGTTGCGCTCGCCCAATTGTCGAGTGCCATCGTTTCGATGGGTGCGTCGGGGGTTCCCGCCGATGCCCAAGTGTTGAAGTGCCTGCGGATGCAGATCGATCGTCTCTCTGCGTTCGCGGCCGAAGCCGAAATTCGGTTCGATCAACACGGGCTGTGGCGCGACGAAGGTGCTGGTTCGTTGCGCTCGTGGCTCGTCGACGCGTGCAGCATGTCTCGGCGCGACGCAACACGCGTCGCTCGCCGAGCCGATCGGCTCGAGTCTTGGCCCGAAGTTCTCGAGGGATGGAAGTCTGGCGAGCTGAGTGGGGCGCAAGTCGACGTTGTCGTTACGTCGGTGCCAGCTCGATTTGTAAATGAATTTGCAGTGCAAGCTCCCGAGGTCGTGCGTGTGCTGGCGCCGCTCGATGTTGCGCAAACGGAAGTCGCGATGCGTCAGTGGGTGAGGTGCGCCGAGGCAGCAGATAGTCCCGAAGACTTTTCCGAGCGGCCATCGGGCATCTACCTCGATTCACTGCTCGATGGTCGCGTGGCGGTGCAGGGGCAACTGAATCGCACCGAGGCGGCCATTGTTGAAGCTGCATTGCGAGTGTTCGATGTTCCCGACCAGGTCGACGAGAACGGCGAGTTCATCGGCGAGCCGCGCTCACTGGGCAAGCGCAACGCCGCCGCATTGGTAGAAGTGTGCAAGTTCGCGATGTCTCATCGTGACGGTGCAGGCGAGTCTGGTCGATTCGTTCCGCACGTTTCGCTTGTGGTCGACATTGCGGAGTTACGTGCATCGGCCTTGCGCGGTGCAGGCGTGCGCTCAAAAGCTGGTCTTGAACGCGCTGCCGAAGCCCGAGGCTGGTCAGTAGCTGAACGAGCCTGGTTCTCCGATGCCCTGCATCGTCATGGCGATGCGGTGACTTCCGACGGTTCCGAACTTGATGCAACTGCGGTGGCAACACTCACCTGTGATTCCGTGGTGCAGCGGGTTCTTATGGCGGGTTCGAAGGTGTTGAATCTGGGCCGAGAAGTCCGAACGGCGACTGCGGCGCAACGAAGAGCCATTGTCGCTCGCGACCGACATTGTCGAGCGCCAGGTTGTCGGACGAAACCCAAACATTGCGACGTCCATCACCTCGATCATTGGATCAACGGTGGCCGAACCGATGTTGATCGAATGGTGTTGCTCTGTGGCACGCATCACCGGGAGTTCCATAAACCGGGCTATCGCATGGAGCTTTCCGATCAGGCGGAATTCACCGTGCACTCGCCCAAGGGGTGGAGCCGGTCAAGCGTGCCGGAGCGAATCGATCAGTTGGTGTTCGCTCGGGGTCAATGATGAACCTTGCATGGCGTGTCCCTGATCGGTCCGTGCAATGCTCTTTCATGCCCTCCAAGCAGCTCGCTGGAACTCGCGCTTCTACGTCGGCCCAAATGAAGACTGCAACGGCCTTTCTCGCGATCGCGGCAGGGCTCATCAGTTACTCGAGCCTTGAGTTCATGCTGGTCGAAATTCAGGCGGATTTTTCGATGTCGCCCGACGCCACCATCGTGGTTGCGCAAATTGCTGCGGGTGCCAGTTTGTTCGCCGTGTTTCTGGCTGGTGCCCTTGCTGATCGCCTTGGTGAACGGCGAATCCTTTCGTGGGCGAGTGCAGCCTTTTGCTTCGGAGCAGTCATCGTCGGCCTTTCGCCACATGAGGGGACCTTGATCGTGGGCCTGGCGGTTGGAGGTGTCGGGTCAATCGTGATGGCGATTGTTGGTCTCTCGGTTCTGAACAAGACGTATCCGGAGAAGGCACAGCGCGCACGTGCATTCGGTCTGTTTGCCGTGATTGCACCGGTGGTGTCGATCGTCGTTCCTCTTCTTTCTTCAGCGATTATTCCGCGCTCAAGCTGGCGTTTCGTCCCAATTTTGTGGGTCCTCGTCGGACTCGGGACGCTGTTGCTTGTTGGTCGGACACTGCCAAAGGGCACCGGAAGTTCCGTTCGGTCTGAACTGGTCACGCCGGCGTTGGCAGGGATTGCGCTTTCAGGAGTTGCGTTGGCGTTCTCGTTTTTCAGCATCAGTCCGAAACAAGGCCAGCATTTTCCGCATGGATTGATCTCTGCTGGAGTTGCCGTTGTCGCAGCGGTTTCGTTGATCATTGCCATGCGAAGAGTTGCAACACCTACCCTCGACATTCGAACGATGCGGCGCCGAGGGTCGTTTCCAATTCTCGGAGCGCTCTTTCTCGTCAACGGAGTGAATCTCTTTTTCTTCACGTATCTGTTCTTGCAGTTCCGGTATCACCAGACGCTGATTGAGACCGCTGTACTACTGATCCTGCCGCAAGCGGTTGCCGGCGTTGCGGCGGTCGTCGGGGGTCGATTGAGCGCAAGGTTGGGAAGCACAAGAGTTGCGGCCTTCGCATTCTTTAGTGCTGCGGTGCTTTCTCTCGGGGCGCTTCTCGTTGGGGCTGAAGCGTCGGTTTGGGCCCCGGTGATCATCCTCACGATTGCGGCGATTCCCATTGCGGGATCAGTGGGACCGTTGACGCATGCATTCATGGAACTTGCTCCTGAAAATGGCGTGGGTTCGGCATCGTCAGTGCGCAATGCAACAGTGAACTTGGGCATTGCGATAGCTGGTCTCATCACCGGAACCGTCATTTTCAATGATCTCGATCGCGATACAGCACAGAATCTTGCGGCGTACCAGCAACAAGCAGACGCCTTTCACTTGGCAGGTGTCTTCTGTTTCGTTTCGTATCTCGGCGCAGGGCTCCTTGTTGTCTTGTATGCCCGTCGCCGTGGGGTTTCGGTGATCCGTGCCGCTCATCATTGACACCGCATCAGGAGATTGGGGCGACGCCTCAGCGACCTTCTCTAATGATCGCGTGTATCGCTATGTATTGACGCGCACGTGGGATGTCGTGCTGCCGAGCGTGAACTTCCTCATGCTCAATCCTTCGACGGCCGATGCATTCCAGCTCGATCCAACGAATCGTCGCTGTGTTGGCTTTGCCCAAGCGTGGGGTTACGGGTCGATGGTGACGACCAACATCTTCGCGTTTCGTTCCACTGATCCCGCCGGGCTTCGAACCGCGGAAGACGCCATCGGCCCAGAGAACAACGACGCGATTCTCAGCGCAGCGATGAACGCCGATCTCGTCATTGCGGCGTGGGGAACCCACGGCGAATTGCAGGGAAGGGGTACTGCAGTGCGCGAGATGCTCGTTGGGGCGGGTATTGCGCTGCACGCATTGCGGCTCACGAAAGCCGGTCATCCTGGGCATCCCCTTTATGTGGCGGGCGATACGTTGCCAACGACTTGGACCTGATCGGTGCCACACTCTTGCAAAGCACATGGAGGAATCGCCGTGAAGAAGTCCCCACTCAAACGAGCCGCAATCGCACTTGCCGCAGTTGCGCTGGCGGTTTCGATTGTCGCCGGCTGTTCCTCATCGAGTTCGAAGTCGTCAGAGGCGAAGTACTGCGACTCGTGGCAGAAGGTCGTCACCTCGTTCGAATCGCTGAACGGCATTGCGATTACAACAAGCGGCCTGAGCGGTCTCGAAGCAGCTGTCAATGACATCACCGCTGCGGCGAAAGATCTCGCATCGTCTGCCGATTCATTGCTCAAGCCCAAGGTGGAAGCGTTACAAGATGCGCTTACGTCATTTGGCAACACTCTCAGTTCGCCCCAACTTTCGACCGACTACGTCGACAAACTGAAGTCGGAGAGTCAGAAGGTCGACGATGCATGGAACGATCTCGTGAGCACAGCGAAGACAAGTTGTCCAGATGTGCAGGCCTCGTCTGTCTGAAGCCGCCAGAGCGCGATTCGGAACGCTGATTAACGAATCGTCAGCTGTCCGCCGTCGACATTGATGGCTTGGCCGGTAATCCAGGAACCTTGATCGCTGCACAAAAACACGCACATGTTGGCGATGTCCTCACCTGTGCCGTGTCGGCGCATTGGGATGATGTGGCGAAGCCGTTCCCAGTTCTCGCCGCGATCAATGTCGTCGAGGCGACTGGTGTCGACAATGCCCGGACAAATGGCATTCACTCGAATGCCGTTGGGGCCCAGTTCGGCAGCCATTGCTGCGCCGAGCGCATGGATGGCGGCTTTGCTTGCGGAGTAGGCGGCTGTTCCTGGGCCGGCGATCTTTCCGCCCACACTTGAAATGTTGACGATGCAGCCGGGCTGATCAACCTCGAGCCAATGACGGGCAGCGGCACGGCTCAACAAGAACGTGCCGTTCAAGTTCACGTCGATGACTTTGCGCCATTCGGCGGGATCAAGGTCGACGACATTGAATCGATCGGGGCCACGGGCTGCACCAGCGTTGTTAACGATGATGTCGACGCGGCCAAACTCTTCGAGCGTTCGCGCAACCAGTGCATCAACTGCAGACTCATTCGCAATGTCGCTTACAACTGGAACACAGCGCTGTCCAAGTGCGCGGATCTCGTCTGCGACTGATTCGATATCGCGCCAGCCGGCAGCCTGTTCATCGGCGGGGTAGTCAGCCGGGGCTCGACCCGTGCCGGTGATGACAACGTCACAACCCGCGCGTGCCAACTCCACCGCAATTGGTCGGCCGATCGATCGCATGCGTCCGGCGCCCGTCACGATTGCGACTTTGCTGGCGAGTCCGGTGAGCTCAGATGTCATGGTTTGACGGTAGTGGGGGACGGCTGCGCATGCCTTGATCTGCTCCGCCGGTAAGGTCACACCATGTCTCCCCGAAGTCGAAACTTTCTCATCATCGCCCTGTGCGGTGTCATCCCAATCGTCGTTGCGATGCAGTTGCCGAGCGACCTCTGGGCGGAAATCGGTGATCTGCCGGCTCACCCATTGATTGTGCACTTTGCTGTCGTCATGCTTCCGGTGGTCGCGCTGTGGACGTTGTTCGCCATAGCCAAACCCGCCGTGCTCGAAAAGACATTTCCGTATTTGTTCGCTTTGAGTGTGGTCTCGACGTTGTCGGTCATCGCGGCGAAGTCATCGGGCATTTCGTTATCAGCTGCCGTTGGTTTGCCTGATGAGCATGCTGAAGCCGGCGACCGCCTCGTTGTTGTGGCGGTTGCTCTGAGCGCAGTCATCCTTTTACTCGCTGGCGTTTCGAAGTTCTGGCCCAAGCGCGTTGCAGTCGCGGGTATCA
>Ga0209972_10004413_pt1 | contig 10619 bp, 5 predicted proteins | sample NOAtaG_7_FD_187302 | JGI IMG/M metagenome (GOLD analysis project Ga0209972, IMG submission 187302) | Freshwater lake microbial communities from Lake Erie, under a cyanobacterial bloom - NOAA_Erie_Diel1S_2200h metaG (SPAdes) (version 2) | ecosystem: Environmental > Aquatic > Freshwater > Lake ...
AACAAAGCGGAGTCGATTGCTGCCGCTGTGGCATCTGAAGCGTCACGAAGAGGAGCGTTGATGATGTTTCCGACCACGTTCCTGACGATGGAGATCGGTGACATGACCGATCCTTGAACCATTGAGACAAACAGATCGGCTGCGCTCGACGGGTTGATCCTGCTGATCAGCTCGTTCATCGCCACATCGGCTTGACCTTGGACTGCGCTGGCCAAGTCGAACTGCTTGGCTGCCTGCTGGATCGCGGCCTCGTTGTTGGCATCGATGGCGTCTCGTGCCGCTCGTTTCGCTGCGGTGACCTGATCGCTCGCGGCGCGATACTGGTTCATCGCATCGGTCAGCGCGGTGACCTGTGCCTGGGTCATCGGCTTGCGCTTCTTCTGTTCGAGCGATTTCGAGACCAGTTGGATGACACCCTCTGGAGTGGCCGACTTGAGGAGCTTGAACTGGTTGATGAGCTGGCCCCAAGTGGTACCGCTCTTGGCGATGTTGATCGCGGTCGTTCCGGCTCCAATTATGTCACCGCTGGCGATCTGGCGATTGAACTGTTCCATCGCGGAGATCACCCGAGTGTTGGATTCGGGGTCGATGATATCGTTGGCCAGTTGCCGGTCGGTCTTGGTTCGCGCCGCTTCGGCTTCTGCGGTGACCGATTGGCCTTCGTATCTGGACTCCGGAGATTCGGCGACCGTTCGCCTCACCTCAGCGGGAACTTCTTCTGAAGTAGCAACACGCTCGGCGAACTTGCGTGTGCGCTCCTCGCCGCGCTGGAATCGCTGCTCAGTAGCCTTCGGAGCAACGACCCCTTTCCACGGCACAGCTTCCGTGGTCGCGTAATGCATCCACGCCAGCGCATCCTCAGGCGAGAGCTTACCCGTGAACAACTGCTTCATCGAAGCCTTGAACGCGCGGAACCAAGAGCGCAACTCGCCACGATTGATCTCTGGCATCTTCTCTCCGAAAGCCTGAATAAGACCTTCTTCGAGCGCAAAGTCTCTCGCTTGCGCCTCAGGCATACCTTCCTTCAAACGCGCAGCAAGCTCAGACTTATACGCCGGGCTATCAAGCGCCGTATCCAAAAGCGACCGACGCATTCCCTTATTGGTCACGCCCGTAAAGATATCGTGACCGATCTCATGAATCGCCGTGTCAGGCGTGGCCATGAGCGGATTGACGCGAATGATACGGTTGCCGTTCTTGTCCACGAAATACATCCCGCGAACTTCTTGACCGCCTTCAGTAAATGCACGATCAAGCTCGATCTTCAAGCCCCGGCGAGCCGCGATCTCGGCAGCAAAGTCGATATCTTGCTGTGTGATTCTGTTCTCGCCAGCGCCTTCTGGACGCTGCAGGCGAGTATAGACTTCACGAGCGGCGTCGGTTGCATTTACCTTAGCCGCCTCATAAGCCGCCTCAACATCACTAAGCGGAGTCTCGGTCGGAACACCGCGCTCAGCTTGCAACTCGCGAAAAGCTTTCTGATTCGCAGCTTCTTCCGCCGTGGCAAACTCACGCGACCGACGACGCTCGAGCATCTGAAACACATCCTCAAGCGCCTGATCCGCACCCTTCGCGACAAAAGCCTCCATCTTCGACGGATCACGAAGAACCTCTCCGACCTCAGGATCGTTAGAGAGTTCTTTGAGCTTCTCGCGGGGCAACTTCATCTTGACTTCCTCAGCCGCGCCCTTGAGCAGATCAATCGTTGGCTCAGTCTCAGACTTCCACCAGTTGGTGTAGTCTTTCGCCATAGCCTTTTCCGTCATTCGTTCGCCTTCGGGCGTAAAGAATTGTTCGCGGCCCTCAAGCTCGCGCCCAACACCGAGGCGTTCCTCACGAGGAGTGACAAACTCATCCGGTGGCTGTGCCATGAATCTGGCTCGATCCAAATCCAACTGTTGGACCGGAGCATCCTCGGGAATGTCAGGAAGCCCCAGTTTCCTGCCCAATCGAGTCGGGCGAGAGAACAGGGTTCCCAGGGCTACATCTGCGGCGAAGCGTGGGCCGGAAAACTCTGCTCCTTGAGAAACGTCTAACGCCTGACCAGCAGCCGCTTGACCCACGTTGATGGCAACGTTGGAAGCAGGGGCGACAAACTCAGGCTTTGAGATCGCTTCTCGAAGCGTGGTTTGGCGAGCAGCGGGTCTGAGCAGGCCACTAAGCCCCTTGGTTGTGGGGCGGAGTGTCAGCGCAGTCGGAAGGAATCCGCCAACGTATGAGGCGACGGGTTGTTCTTCCTGTGCTTGGGAGAGTTTCTCAAGCGTCTCTGGGGAGTACTTTTCAAGTGCTGATTCTTGAATCTTGCTGGCCCCAAAAGATCCGCCAAGACCACCGATCAAACCGCCTGCGATCATACCAAGCGGTCCGAGCGGGGCACCGGCTGCGGCACCTGCTACACCACCTCCGAATCCGCCAGCAGCAGGAACAAGACTGGCGGCAGCCGATCTGGCACCGGCTTCGAGTTTTCCCATGATGGGGTTCTCGAAGACGTTACCTTCAGCGTCGATGTCGTAGACCTCTGGATCGAGGTTGTTCTTGATCAGCCAGTCGCGCTGTTCCTTGGTCATGTTATTTCGTCTTAGTCCCTCTTGATGGAGTATGGAGCAAACGGAGACTCAGCGTATCCAACACCAAACATTCCCTTTTGTTGAGGGGGCTTTGCCATTTCAGCCGCTGACCTGTTGAGAGCCTCGATGTAGATCCTGTTCTGAACCTCTTGCGGGAGCTTGTTCCACTGTTCAGTTGGGAACTCGCTGGCAATGACAGCTTTGGCTCCTTTGACAATGACGCTTTCGCCACCAACACGTTGAGGTTGGGTTGCGAGTTCTTGGGCTACAGCCTCGTAGAATGGGCTCGTGAGGGTTTGCTGTGCGCCATAGGTTGCAGCCCCTCCTCGTCCCTCCAATGCCCCCAAACGCCTTCCGGTTTGAATGAACTGTTCACTAGGAGATGGAGGTCCGTACATCTCAGGCGTTGGAGCAGCGGCCATTTCTGAAGCAATCGCTGCGGCAGCCCTGCCTCGCGTTTCACCGGTTCCACGACTGACTTGCGCGGCTCCCTTTTCGGCTGCCGGCCCCTTCGGAAGAGGCGTTGGCGTAGTGATTCCTTTTGTGGCTTGATCTCCAGAATCCATTGCGTTGCTGCCACCATACATCTTCTGCAAACGAAGGATGTTTGGTTGGATTCTTTCAATTTCCTCAGTAGTCATATCACCGAAATCAGCGAACAACTGATTTCCCTCCATGCCAGGTTGGAGCCTGATTCTGTATGGCGCACCCTTTTGATTTGAGAACAGATCAGGATTTGCTTTCTGATACTCTGCAACCTTGTCGGCTGGACCCTGAACGCTGACTTGGCCTTCAGCATTTCTGCTGATGTAAACCTGACCCTCCTCTCGTCTGGCCTGACGAGCCTCCTTTGCGATAGACCGCGAAGCCTCTGAAGCCGATGCCATTTTCCTGAGAGTCCCAATGTCCATGTCTTCGTACCTTGGAACAATTCCAGATTCCACGGCGGCTCTTTCGGTCGGACCCATTTCCGCAACAAGTCGGCCAATCAATCCTGCTTTTTCAGCGGCCTCCTTCTCGCCTGTTGCAAGGCGTTGAATGCGGGCGTTCATGCGGCCAAGTTCTCTGGATTGTGAAACAGGGCCTACAAATGTGCTTCCGCTCAAAACATCTTCCGCGCCCGCAGCTTCTTCGGAACGCCTTAGCATTTCAGCTTTAGTGCGCTCATTTTCCAGCTCGATTTGCCTCTTGAGCATCTCGTTCTGTTGTTCCCGCATCCGCTGCATCATCCGCTCCTCCTGTAACGCGGCGAGATCTTCCTCCATGATGGCGCGTCGAGCCTGACGCTGCTGGCGGATCTGCTCGTTGGTCCCGGTGAACTCTCCAGCGATTCCGCCGGTCAGCATCGACAAGCCCTTGAGCAACGGGTTGACGCGCTGCGTGGCCTGCTCTTGCAGCTTTCTCCTGATTTCTTCTGTGGTAGCCATTTACTTCATCCTTTCAAACATCCGTTGTTCTTCGAGAAGCGACTGTTTTGCGTAGCGCGGTCCCATGCTCCGCATGGCGGCTTCGAGGATCAGCTCGGGATCGTAGTTGATGTCTCGGAAGATGCCGGGAGCGAGCCGTTCGACCGCCCGACGCATGGGTAGCTCTATGTCTACGGGCTTGAGCGTTGGGATCAGACGACCGGGTTGCCTGTTGATTGGCGTGACCGGAGCCGGCTCGGTGAACTGGAAGTTGATCTCTGGAACCGGATCGTACTTGATCGGATCAATGATGACGCGAGGGGCTGTGAACTCATCTGGCTCCTCTTTGATCTCGGTCCCAGGAGGAGGCGTGTTTGTTCCCGGCGTGACGGTTGGCGTCGATGTGGTCGGGGTCTGAGTTCCAACAGTCTCGGTGACTTGTTCCGGGGTTAGATAGTCTACCTTGGGTGGTTCTGGTGGAGTTGGTTTTGGAGGAACCCAATAACCAAGCTCTGGATTGGTAAGATCCCAAACCCATTCATTTCCTCCGCTGTCAGGAGGGATTGGGTCTCCAACACGAACACCTGGCTGACCCGGAAGTGGATCTCCAATTCTGGCGTACACTTCTCCAGTTGAAGGAGGTTGCGAAGTGTTGGGCTTTGATTTCGGCTGAGAAACCGGAGTCGGAGCAGGCGTTGGCTCAACCCTGACAGCCGACGGTGCCGCGAAGGACATCGGGCTGGCGAGCGAAGGCGTGGGAGCAGGAGCCTGGGGCTGCTGAAAGGTCGCCAAGCCCGCGTTGAGCATTGGCGTCATGTCGATCCTCGCGGGCGCGGGAGCGGCGTAGGAAACGCGCGGAGGAGCCGCTGCCGGTGTGACCGGCTGCTGCGGCTGGAACATCCCGAGAACCGGAGGAGGAGTGAAGTCGATACTCGGAGGAGTCGGAGCGGCATAGGCAATTCGCTCCAGATCGCTGATCGCCGGCCCTTGATCCTGAGGAGGCTGCAACGTGGCCAACCCCGTGGACAGATCGATGGGGTATCGACCAAGCACTTCCGCGCTCGGGGTGAACCCAAGCTCGGACGCCTCTCCACCCTCGGGAAACAAGAAGTAGCTGTCCAGCGATTCGGCCATAGATCAACCCCCGTAAGGACTGTTGAATCCTCGATACGCGGTTCCAAGATTTGAAATGCCTCCAGTGACTCCTTGGAAGACGGCCAATGGAGAACTCGCAAGCGATGCTTGCAAAGCGTTTTGAGCGTTTTGCAATGCAAAGTTTGATCCTATTTGCATGAGTTGACCCGGACCCGCCTGTTGCATTCCTTGGATGAGTTGAGGAGTGGAAAACGGAGATGCGCCTTGTTGTAAGCCACCAAGCTGAGCGGCCTGCGAGACAATCGGCTGGAGACCGAGAGCAGACTGGATGTTGGCGATGTTCTGCTGCTGGGTGCCCTGACGCTGCTGCTGCGAAGCCATCTGGCCCGCGAAGGTCTGCTGCTGGGCGGTATTCCGTTGGCCAGTAGCGGCGAGGATGTTCTGGAACGACTCCTGCGCCTGCCGATTGGCGACATCGCTGGTCGTCTGGCCAGACTGAAGCAGGCTCATGGCCTGAGCCCTGCGCTGCATGTCCGCGTTGGCAATGGCCTCGCTGACGGCACGAGCCTCACGGAACGCTTGGATGTTGCTCAACGGAGAACCGGTGGCGGTTCCACGGGCTCGAACAGCCTGCTCCGCAGCGCGGATGAGTGTGGGATCCACGGTTCCGGCCTGAGCCAAACCAGCGGAGATCTGACGCTCAAGATTGGAGCGGATCCGCTGCGCTTCACCGACGTCTTCTGGCCGAGGAATGTTCGCGGTGCCGACCTGCTCGTACCGAGGAGCTTCGATCTGATCCTCTGCGATGGGGCGTTGGCGAATGTCTTTGAGGAACGTCTCGTAGAGTCCGTACCTGGTAGGATCAAGAGCTTCAAGCTCTGCTCGGCGTTGCCGAGCGAATCCAACTCCATATTTGCTTGCCGCTTCAAGCTGAGCTGCGGCCTGCTCAGGAGCAAGAGCCGCCAAGGCACGAGCGGTTTCGCGGGTAACATCAATGTCTGAGATGCCTTTGAAATCAGCCTTCTTAGTGCCAATCTCTTTCCCCTCTTTGTCATAGATAGGGTATTCAACCTCTGCCCCTGTTCGGGAAGCGGCCTCAATCATCCGAAGTATTGGAAAAGTCTGCGCCTGCGCCATCACCGCTTCTCGGTTGGCGGCACCAAGATCGGGAGTTCTTGGCGCGCTAGGAAAACACATCTGCGGCTCTCCCCATGGAATCACAGGGTATTCCTTTTCCCAGTCACGCTTCGCAAACAGCATTACGCTGTGAGCGAGAACACTAGCTATGTTTATTTCAATGTTCATACCCCTCCTTCAAACAATTCGGTTTTCCAAAACAACTTACAACCAAGTTTTTTCATGTATGTGCTGTAAGGGCTGCTTTCGTTGCATGCTATCAAGTATTTTGGAAAACCTTTTGTTTCCATAATTGAGTCGCAAACCATTTTTAGATGAACGCTGTCTCTTGCCGAAACCAGCTTACTGTGGTTCCAAGCTATTAGCATCGGTATGTTTGCAACAGATGCAGCACCAACAATTACGTTGTCCTTTTCAACCAAATGTGTCGGATAAAACACCTCATGGTTGTCTTGTCTCGCGGATTCAACAACACGATTGTGTTCATCCGGTGTTCTTATCAATCTAACATTTGGAAACATACTCACTGTTGGGGTCGAACGGAATCAACGAAACCTGACAGGATGGTGGACTGCAAGCAAAGTCTTCCGCCCGAGTTGGTGTTCACCTTGAACTGGATGGTGTTCCAGCGGCCCTTGCTGATCAGGTTGTAGGCTTTGAGGAACTTCTGCGAAGCCGTGATGTTCAAGGCTGGATCGATGGTCGAGAATGTCCCGCTCATGTCCTTGGCGTAGGAGACGCTCACCGGAACATTCTGCGTGGTGTACGGATTGTCGAACGCGAGCTGGACGCTGTACCCGATCTTGTCGGGGATCGGCTCGTTGAGGTTGTACGCCTTGGTGATGACGCTCGACTCGTAGGTTGCACCGCCGTCGAGGTATGCGGACGTAGCGACCGGTGAGAGCCGGGTGTTGGGCAGGTAATCGTTGAAGGACCAGACCTGGCCGGATGCTGCCGACACGGAGATGATGTCGCCTGCGAACATGAGTACTGGACCGAACTCCGAGAATGAAGTTGGGATGAAGTCGTTGACGATCCAGTTGTCCCAGTAACCGAGCCAAGAGCGGGCCAGCGAGTGGTAGACGATGACGGCGTTGTTCTCGTTGAGTGCTCCTTCGAGAGATACCTGGACGGAGTTCTCGGTGAGCAGTGCGCTCTCGTTTTCGGTTCCCAGAATGTACGGGTCTTCTTGGACGAACGGAACGGCCAGCAGGTAGCGGTTGTTCCAGAATGTTCCGTCGCAGAGATCGAGCTTGGTCTTGTTGATACGGCTGATCAGGTCGTTGATGGGCGACGAGAGGGCGAGGCCGACGCTGGTCTGTGTGCCGGCTTGGATTTGCTGGAGCGAACGGATGCCGTCACGAGACAGGAAGAAGACATCTGGTCCGACGGCGGCGATGGATCGGTGCGACGAGCATCCGATGTTGCCGCTGACGAGTGTGACCTGCCAATCGGCTGGGTCTTGGTTTGGGTCTGCGTCCACGGTCCAGATTGACCGTTCCTTGAACACGAGGAGTCGGAACCCGAACCAAGAGTAGAGGCCCTTGATGGGGTCGCCATCGCCTCCGATGCGGATGGATCCGAGTGGATCCCATGATTCACCGTCGAGGATGTCCGAGAAGTAGAGGGTGTCTGGCGGCGTGGTCGTATCCGCGCTTGCGGCCCAAAGCCTGTTGGAATGGCTGATGAGGTAGATGGGCTTTGACGGTGGCGTGAGCGAGACGTAGGCGACTGCGTGGGCACCGCCGGGGCCAGCAATGCTGACCGAAGGAGCTGTGGTGTACCCACTGCCGGGATTGGTGATGTTGATCGCTACGATATTGCCGTCATTGGCAACGATAGCCTCGGCGGTTGCGGTGGTTCCGCTGGGAGGCGGAGCGATTGTGACGGTTGGAACACTGCCAACATTACTCCCTTGGTTGATGACATCGATGCGGCTGACTTTGCCTGCTGTGATCGATGAATTGACGTTGCTGGAACTGATGTATTTCAGCGACCCAACTCCGTCCGAATAGAAGAGCTTGTCGTTGAGTTGGGCGAAATAGACGTAATTACTGGACGAGCTGACGGTCGATCCTGCGATCTGAGAGTAGACTGTCGTTGGGGATCCCCAGTACAGGCTCTTGGTGGAGGTGTCGTTGACCGCGATGACGAGACGTTCTGATGCTGCGGTGTCGAAGTAGAACCCGGAGAAAACCGTGGCGTTGACGGGAAGGTTTGATCCGTAGGAAGACGAGATCGTTTCCCAGTTTTCGACAATGTTTTCCCAGTTTCCGACGATGGGATTTCCGGCAAGCGAGACTGTTCCCAAGCGTGTGACGATGTTTCCGAAATCGTCGTAGTCCATGTTGATGGCCGACTCCATGCTTGTGGCAGGGATGGCATCTGGACGGGTGGCCGAGATGACGCCGGTGCTGAACCCGCTGGTCCCGTCGAGGATCAGTTGGTCATCAAGAGCCTCTGATGCTTGGAATGGCATTACAGGATGTCTTGGAAGGTGTAGTCGTAGAGGCTGTCAGGGATGATGCGGCTGATCTGCTGCTGTTGGCCGCGCTCCATGTCCTTCATGATGGAGACCTGGGCAGCACCCTCTTGGAACTTGGCCTGCGCCTTCGCGTACTGGCGTGAGTATTCGAGGAGATCGCCTTCGGTGTAGGCCATCAATGCGTTCTCTACTCCGCGCAGCTCGAAGTCGCTGTCGTTGGAGATGGCCGTTGATTCCCCGAACTGGCGCATCTGGGACTGCTTCTTGCCAAGAACGAAGAGTGTCCCATCGGTGTTTGGGGTTGGGACGAGTTTGATGCGCGGGACGCCGGCTTCTCCGTAGGAAGCCCCGATGATCCGCACCCAGTTGACGAAGTTGTTGGGGGTGGACTTGCGGGAGTCCACGTTGTTCCAAGTATTTGGATCGAGCTGGAAGAACGAGACCCATTCTGCTGCAGGGATCTCGATGCCATCGGTTTCGCCGGTGACCGTGAACCGTGCGGCGACCGGGAAGTCGAGGAACATGTTGTACCCGGACCCGGAGGCGTAGGTGGCTGTGACGGTCTGGTCGAGGGTGACGAGTTCTGTGCCGTTGGTGACCGGTGTGGAGATGACTCCGAGGGTATCGTTCCAGAGGCACGAGTCCCAGATCATCGAGTAGCGACGGATGCAGAACTTGTTGGCCAACGTGATGGTGGCCGAGTCTGTGAAGGACAGCTTGTCGCAAGCCGCTTGGGCTACTTCGGATGGTTTCATGCGAACTCGATCAATTCAAAGTGGACCTTGGCTTGGAATGTGGTTGATCCGTTGTTTCCGAAATACGAAGCCACAGGATTTGCGGCAACCGTTACAAACTGCCCAAAATTTGAAGTGAAAAAAATGCGGAACGTATGGCTTGATAAAGAAGATGTGAAAACGGCTTGAGCATGAACCGTTGATTGGTACGCACTTCCGGTGTAAGAAGATCCTACTCCAATGTAATTTGCTGCGGCATACGGGCTTTCAGCGATTCCAGCATAGCAATATGAATCATTTGCCGGTTTAAGAGGAATCGAAACCCTGATGATGCACTTGTTGCCGATTGCCTTTGGAGTCCATGTGTATTCCCACGCAGTTGTTGACCCGCTCACCTCCACGGCGGAACCTATGTTTGCGGAAACATTGGTTACCTGTCCAGAAGTGGAGGTTTTTACGATGTCCTCTGAGTAGGCGAACCTTACAGACGTCACTGATCCGATTGTCGCAGTCTTGACCGCATTTGAAGCTGCTGAATCCCTGATGATTATGGTGTCAGCATTTACCGGAGTCGCTTTCGACGACAGGTTGTTGATGGCAACCGTTCCTGCGGTGATGGTCAGTGAATCGCCGGACGCATTTCCGATGGTGGTGTTTCCATTGACTGCGAGGTCTCCGGAGAGGGTTGTGTTGCCGGCGACATCAAGAGTGCCGGCCACGTTGGTGTTTCCGCTGGCGGCGGCTACCGTGAGCTTTGCGGATCCAACCTCGAAGTTGCCGTTCGAATTGAGCGTTCCTCCGACAACCGTGTTACCGCTTGCGGCAGCGACGGTAAACTTGGCGGCTCCGACCTCGAAGTTGCCGGTCACTCCGAGGGTGCCTGCGACCGATGTGTTCCCGCTGGAGGCGGCGACATTGAACTTGTTGGTATTGACCGCGAAGTCGCCGGTGGACGACAGGGTGCCTGGCACGGACAGGTTGCCCGTGAGCGTGGTGGCTCCACTGACGTTGAGTGTGCCTCCGATGACGGTGTTCCCGCTGGTGGTGAGCGTTGACAGGTTGGTTGCCCCGGTGACTGCGAGGGTGCCGGTGCTTGCCACTCCTGCGGAGGAGATCTGGAGCGCGGAATCGTTGCCGTTGCCATCGCTGATGGTGCGGAGCGATGCGGTCAGCGCGGCGTTGTCCGTCGTTTTGA
>Ga0209972_10004415_pt1 | contig 10619 bp, 10 predicted proteins | sample NOAtaG_7_FD_187302 | JGI IMG/M metagenome (GOLD analysis project Ga0209972, IMG submission 187302) | Freshwater lake microbial communities from Lake Erie, under a cyanobacterial bloom - NOAA_Erie_Diel1S_2200h metaG (SPAdes) (version 2) | ecosystem: Environmental > Aquatic > Freshwater > Lake ...
GGACCGGAAGGTGCGCCCTCGCGATCGCCGCGCGCGCAGGCTCGAGCCCCTCCGGCTCGACGAGCGCGACGGTCGCGCCCGAGTGCGAGAGCAGGTACTCGAGCTCGTCCGAGGTCGAGCGCCAGGACGCGTTCACAGCCCGCGCGCCGAGCGCGGCGGCGGCCGCCTGCGCCTCGATCACCTCCGCGCGGTTGTGCAGCGCGAGCAGGATCGCCGTGCCGGGCCCGACCCCGTGATCGCGCGCGAGCCGCGTGCCGAGGCGACCGACGCGGCGTTCGACTTGCTCGTAGGTGAGGCGGCGCTCCTCGTCGACGATCGCGAGCTTGCGAGGCTGCTCGGCGGCGTGAATCGCGAAGATGGCCGAGAGGCCGAGGCCTCCGCGGACTCGCAATTCCAGGGCCTTGAGCGCAGCCCGTGGACCGAGCTCGAAGGCGAGGCCGGTGTCCCGACCCACGGCCGCGGCCACGCGGGCCATCTCGGCGGCCTCGAGGATCCGCCCTGTCCAAAGGCCCCGGCCCCGCCCCGCCTCGGTCCTGTCGTTCTTGTTGACCATGCGCGCGGCTCTTTCGTAGGATGCCGGCGACTCTCCTGCACTCTCCAACGGAGGTATCGACATGGGTTTCTGGGAAGACGCAAGTCCCGTCGTGAAGGGCGCCATCGTGTTCGGTGGCGTGGGCATCCTCTATCTCGCGATCGCTTTCTTCGCTGGCCTGCCGCCCTACGGCGGCGGCGAGGAAGCCGCCGCGACCCGCGGCCTGCCGCCCGCGGGAGCCACGGCGGAGTGAGTTCGCGAGCGTCGCGCTGGGGTGCTGCGGAGCGATTCGCGTCACCCCAGCGCGACGCCTCGCTCGTCCGCGCCTCCGGGCCCCATGCGGTCCCGAGGCTGCTTCGATGCCGGAAGTGACGCTCGGCGACCTCGTCAGCGGGGCCCTGACCCTGCTCGAGTTGATCTCGCTGTGCTTCGTCCCTGCCGTCCTCACCCGCCGCAAGGAGCCGGCGGCGACCTTCGCGTGGATCGTCACCCTCGTGACCCTGCCGGCCCTCGGGGTGGTCCTGTTCTGGTACCTGGGCCGAGACCGCGTGCGCCGTCCGCTTCGGACGCGCGAGCGGGTCAACCGCGCCCTGCGACAGCGCACCCTCGACCGCCTGCGGCCGGTGGACGGAGTGGTGCAAGAGACCCGCGAGCGGACGCTCGAGGGGGGCTTCTTCGCCGACGCCCCCGAGGCGCTCCGGGGCGTGATGCGCCTCGCGATGCGGACGGGACGCGCCGAGCCGATCGCCGGCAACGACGTCGAGGTCCTCGTCGGGGCGCCCGCGACCTGGCACGCGATCGCCGCGGCGATCGACGCCGCACGGCACACCGTGCACCTCGAATACTACGCGTTTCGGCTCGGCCCTTCGGCGAGCCCGGTCTTCGACGCGCTCGTCCGCGCCGCGGGCCGCGGGGTGTCGGTGCGGCTGCTCTACGACGCCTTCGGATCGGCGGGCCTGCGCCGCCGGCTGCGTCCCCTTCACGACGCAGGGGGGCGCAGCGCGCCCTTCTTTCCGCTCGATCCCATCCGCCGCGGAGCGACCATCAACCTCCGCAACCACCGCAAGCTCGTCACGGTCGACGGCTGCGTCGGCTTCGCCGGCGGCATCAACGTCGGCGACGAGTTCTCCGCGTGGCGCGACGTTCACCTCCGGATCGCTGGCCCCGCGGTGCGACAGCTCGAGGCGATCTTCGTCGAGGACTGGTTCTTCGCGACCCGCGAGGACCTGCTCGAGACCACCCTCGCCGAGGTCCCTGCCGCGGGCCCGAGCTCGATCCAGATCGTTCAGTCCGGCCCCGACGAGACGCTCGAGGCGATCCAGCGCCTGTACTTCGCGGCGATCGCCGCGGCCCGCCAGCGGGTGTGGATCACCACGCCCTATTTCGTGCCCGATCGCGCCGTCCTCGTGGCGCTCGAGACCGCGGCGCTGCGGGGCGTGGATGTGAAGCTGCTGGTGCCCGAGCGATCGAACTGGTGGCTCGCCACCGATGCGGGCCGCTCGTTCTACGACGGCCTGCTCGGCGCGGGGGTCGAGATCCACGAGTACCTGCCAGGGATGCTCCACACGAAGGCGATGGTGGTCGATGGACACTTCGGCACCGTGGGCAGCGCGAACCTCGACGTGCGCAGCTTCCGGTTGAACTTCGAGTTGCTCGTCGTGCTCTACGATCCGCGTCTCGTCGCCGAGCTCGAGGCGCTCTTTCGCGCCGACCAGCGAGAGGCCCGCCCGCTCTCCCTCGCCGCCTGGCGTGCACGCCCCTTCCATCACCGCGTGCGCGAGGGCCTCGGGCGCCTCTTCTCGCCCTTGCTATAGGCGGCTGCGGTGCTCCTGGTCGTCGACAACTACGACTCGTTCACGTTCAACGTCGTGCAGGTCCTCGCGCAGCTCGGGGTCAGGACCCACGTGCGGCAGAACGACACCATCGACCTCGCGGGGATCGAGCGGCTCGCCCCGGAGGGGATCCTGCTCTCGCCGGGCCCCGGCACGCCCGACCAGGCCGGGATCACCCTCGACGTCATCCGACGCTTCGCCGGGGAGCTGCCCATCTTTGGCATCTGCCTCGGGCACCAGGCGATCGCGCGTGCCTACGGCGGCGCAGTGGTGCGGGCCGGGCGGCTCATGCACGGCAGGACCTCGCCGATCGTGCACGAAGGTCGCGGCGTCTTCGCCGGGCTTCCGTCGCCCTTCCACGCCGCCCGCTACCACTCCCTCGTCGTCGACCGGACCCGCCTGCCGACGTGCCTCGAGGCCACCGCCTGGACCGCCGAGGGCGAGCTCATGGGCCTGCGCCACCGCGCCCTCGAACTCGAAGGGGTTCAGTTCCACCCCGAGTCGTTTCTCTCCGAGCACGGCCCCGCCCTGCTCGCGGGCTTCGTCGCGCGGCTCGCCGACGGCGGCCGACGCTGAGGGCCCTCGCGGCACGGGGCAGCCCTGTCACGGATGCGGCCCCGGGCACCTGTCGCCGTGACACTTTGTCCGCGGCCCCGCTCGGCAACGAGCGCGCACGAGCGCGTTCCGGAGGATCGTGCGACGGTACACGCGTTGCTGACCGCCCGCTGGACCTCATGACCCGTCACGCCCTCCTTCCCTCGACCTGTCTCGCCCTCGCGATGCTCCTCCGGCCCTCGCTCTCCGAGGCGCAGATGACCGCGACCTACCTCGAGTACGGCGCGCGCGGCGCTCCGGGGACGAGCTCGAACACCTACTTCGTGAACTGGCCGGTGAGCCTCGCCGAGTGCTCGGCGAACGCGCCGGTCGAGGTCCAGCTTCAGAACGCGCCGCTGATGGTGGGCACGGCGCTCACCTTCGCGCTGTGGCGCTCCTCCGGGGGCGGGACGAGCCCGACCCAATGCCAGATGGGGGCCAACCGCAGCGGCGCGAACCCGCCGTGCACGCGGGTCGAGACGTTCGCACAGCCCATGCTCACCGCGGTGAACCAGCTGATCAGCATCCCGCCGCAGGTGTTCTTCGACGCCGATTGCTCCCGCTCCGGCGACCTCGTGTTCTTCTTGATGGCGATGAGCAGCCCCACCGACATCGCGAGCGACGTTCCCGCCTCGAACTTCGTGACCTTGCGGATCGCGCTGGATCGGGAGGCGCCCGGAGCGCCGACGGTGTCCGATGGGGCGGGCGACGCCTCGACGACGGTCTCGTGGACGAACCCGAGCGACACCGGAACGCTCTACGGTGCGCGGCTCTACGTCGACACGGGCGGCACCTGCGGCTCGGGCGATGGCGGCGCGGCGGACTCGACGCTCCGCCCGGGAGGCCCGCCGCCGAGCACCGCCACCGTCACGGTGACCGGCGGCTCACCGACGAGCGCGAGCGTGAACCTGAGCACGCTGGGCCTCGACTATGGAGAGAGCGTCCCGGTGGCCGTCACGCTCGTCGACCTCGCCCGCAACGAGAGCGTGCTCTCCAACGTGGCGTGCCTGACCCGGGTGCAGGTCGAAGGCTTCTGGAGCGCATACTGCCGCGAGAACGGGCTCAGCGGCGAGGAATGCCGGGCCCGCTACGGCGGCTGCTCGGCCTCTCCTCGCGCGCGCTCACGCGGTCTGCTCGCTGCGCTCGTGTTCGTCGCGCTCGGCGTGCTCGGTCGTCGTGCCCTTCGGACCCGGGGAGGCGCGTGATGCTCCGGTCCACACCCACCGCGGCCCTGCTCGCGCTCTCGTGGCTCCTCGCTCCCGCGGCGCGCGCGCAGGAGCCCACGCCGGTCGGCTCCGAGTGGAGCGGCGTGCGTGAGTACCGCCCGAGCGAAGAGCGGTTCACCGCCGAGCTCGGCCTCGGCGCCTACCGTCCCTCGCTCGGCCCCGCGTTCGACGACGCGTTCGGCGGTGACCTCGGACCCCTGCTGCACCTCGAGCTCGACGTGCACCTGTTCCGGATCCCCTACCTCGGCGCGGTGGCACTCGGCGGAGCGTTCGGGTGGGTCGAGTGGACGGGGGCGGCGACCGTCGTCAGCGGCGGCGCGACGAACGTGGGCAGCACCGGCATGAGCCTGCTGCCGATGGCCCTGCTCGCGGTGCTTCGCATCGATGCCCTCGCCCGCGAGCTCGACATCCCCTTCGTGCTGAGTGGAAAGATCGGCGCCGACCTCGGCTACTTCCAGACCGGCACGGCGGGAACGCTCGACGCCGAAGGCTGGAGCGTCGGGCTGCGCTGGGCGGCCCAGATCGGACTCGAGCTCGACTTCCTCGAGCGCCGAGCGGCCAACCGGCTCGACCAGGAGTGGGGCATCAACCACTCCCTCATCTACGTCGAGTTGCTCGGCAGCACGATGGGCCGCATGGGCGGCAACATGCTGCCGCTCGGCGCCGACCTCGCCTGGCACGCGGGCCTGCAACTCACCTTCTGAACCGCTCAGGGCGACCGGGCCCGCCGGTCGAGGCCCGGACACGCCGCGCGCCGCTCCTCAGTGGAGCAACTCCGCGCGGATCGTCGTGGAGAGGGCCTTCATCTGGGCGATGAGGCTCTCCGAGGCCTCACGTCCGCCCTCGATGTCCATGAGCAGGTAGCCGATGCTGGGGTCGGTCGCGAGCACCTGGCCGACGACGTTCGCCTCCGCTTCCGAGACGATCCGGTTCACGTCGCGGAGCACGCCGGGCACGTTCTGGTGGATGTGGGCGATGCGGTGCGTGCCGGCGCGCGCGGGCAGTTCGGCGTGGGGGAAGTTCACCGACCCGATCGTCAGCCCGGTCGCGAGGAACTTGCCGAGCGCGGTCGAGACCTCCTGCCCGATGGCCACCTGCGCCTCGGCGGTCGAGCCACCGATGTGCGGCGTGAGGAGCACGTTCGGAAGGCGCTGCAACTCGGTCGCGAAGACGCCATCGTTGCCCTCGGGCTCTTCGGGGAAGACGTCGATCGCCGCGCCCCCGAGGTGTCCGCTGCGGAGCGCCTCCGCGAGCGCGGGCACGACGACCACCGTGCCGCGGCTCGCGTTGATCAGGTAGCTCCCGCGCTTCATCGCCCGGAGCTGCGCCTCGCCGATCATGTCCTTCGTCGCCGGGGTCTCGGGCACGTGCAGGGTCACGAAGTCCGCCTCGCGCAGCACCGCCTCGAGGCTGCTCGCGGCCCGGTTGTTTCCCATCGGCAGCCGGGCGACGACGTCGTGGAAGATCACGTTCATGCCCAGCGCCTCGGCGATGACGCCGAGCTGCCGGCCGATGTGCCCGTACCCGACGATGCCCAGCGTCTTGCCGCGGATCTCGAAGCTCCCGGCAGCGCTCTTGGTCCACGTCCCCGCGTGCATCTCCTGGGACCGGTCGCCGAGTCGTCGCGCGAGCACGACGATCTCCGCGAGGACCAACTCCGCCACCGAGCGGGTGTTGGAGAAGGGCGCGTTGAAGACCGCGACCCCGCTGCGCCCCGCGTCGTCGAGCGCGATCTGGTTCGTCCCGATGCAGAACGCACCGATCGCGCGGAGGGGACCCCTCAGCCCATCGAGCACGGCCTTGGTGACGCGGGTCTTGCTCCGGATGCCCAGCGCCACGCAGCCGCGCCCGGCCTCGATCAGCTCGCCCTCGCTCAGCGCCTTGGCGCGGAGGTCGACCTCGTAGCCGGCCTGCTCGAGGGCCGTCTTCGCGCCGGGGTGGATGTTCTCGAGCAGCAGGATGCGGCCCTTCGACGTCACGGTTCTTCTCCTGGCTCCGGCTGCGGCCGGGCGGGTTGTCTGCGAGCCACGACGCGACGTGTCAAGGCCACCGACCCGGCACTTCGTGCTAGGCCTCCAGGCATGATTCGTCGCGCGATCTTCCTCATGCTCGCCCTCGCAGGCTGGAGCCTCGGCCTCGTCGCCTGCGGCGGCGAAGAGACGGCTCCGCCCACCGAGCCGGCCGCCACGACCGAGCCGGCTGCCGAGGCGCCGCCCCCGCCCCCGCCCCCGACCGAGGCACGGCCTCGCTGGGACGAGTCGAACTTCACGCTCGACGCGGTCGCGGCCGGCCCCTACGCCGCAAACGTGGCGGGCACCTTCGAGTTGCGCCTCGATGCGCGCGCCGGGTTCCACGTGAACCGCGAATACCCGTGGATGGTCTCGGTCACGGTGCCAGAGGGCGTCTCGACGCCGAGCGCCACGATCGAGTCCGCCGGCATGACCCTCGCCGAGGCGAGCGCACGGATCCCGGTCTCGTTCACGCCCGGTGCCCCGGGCACGCACCGCATCACGTGCGCCGTCGACTTCGGCATCTGCACCGAGGAGAACTGCCAGTTCGAGACGCGGAACGTGGCGGTCGACGTGGTCGTCGCCGAGGGCAATCCCGCGCCCGCGTCCCCCGAGGCCGCCCCGCCCGCGCCGACCGAGGGCTGAGCGCCCCACGGCCCTCCGAAGCGCGGTACAACCTCGGGGTGAGCGACCCCCCCACCGAGCGAAGGTCGGCGCCAAGCGCACGCGAGGAGATCGCGGCAATCGCCGACGAAGTGAAGCGCCGCTGGAGCGAGGGCCGCCGGGTGCTCTCCTTCGACGAGTTCCTGCAGCTGTTCGAAGAAGAGCCGCGCCGGCACACCCGCGACGCGTCCCGCTACCTCGCGGATTGCATCGACCACTACGGGCAGCGCCCGGCCGATCATGGCGGTCCGCTGCCGCGCTACCGGCTCTTCGATCTCCCGTTCGACGCCGAGGATCCTTCCGCGCGCAGCGAGCGGCTCATCGGACACGAGGAGATCCAGCACGCGTTTCGGAGCGGCCTCGCGAACTTCGAGCGGGAAGGGCGGGTGAACCGCCTGATCATGCTGCACGGGCCGAACGGCAGCGCGAAGTCGACCTTCGTGCATTGCCTCATGCGCGGCCTCGAGCACTACGCGACCCTGCCGGAGGGAGCCAGCTACTTCTTCTCGTGGATCTTCCCGCGCGGTAAGGACGGCCGGACCCTGGGCTTCGGCTCGTCGGACGAGGCGCTCGCGCGGAGCGAGACGTTCGCGCACCTGCCGGATGGACAGATCGATCTGCGCATCGCGAGCGAACTGCGCGAGAGCCCGCTCCTGCTCTTGCCTGCCGCGGAGCGCAAGCGCCTCGTCCGAAGCGCCTACGCGCGGGCGGGGGTGAAGACTCCGCCGCCGGCGCTCATCGAGCGCGGTCAGCTCGGGGCCAAGAACCGGCTGATCTTCGACGCGCTGCTCACGGCGTATCGGGGGGATCTGCGTCGGGTGCTCGCCCACGTGCGGATCGAGCGCTTCTTCGTCTCGATGCGCTATCGGCAGGGCGCGGTGACGATCGGTCCGCAGGTCGCGGTCGACGCCTCCGAGCGACAGATCACCGTGGACCGCTCGCTCGCGGCGCTGCCAGCTTCCCTCTCCTCGGTGGCGCTCTTCGAGGCGAGCGGCGAGCTCGTCGAGGCGAGCGGAGGCCTCCTCGAGTACTCGGACATGCTCAAGCGTCCTCTCGATGCGTGGAAGTACTTGCTCCTCGCGATCGAGGAAGGCGAGGTGGCGCTGAGCACCTCGATCCTGCCCCTGAACACCGTGCTCGTGGCGACCTCGAACGACGTGCACCTCGAGGCGTTTCGGGGGCACCACGAGTACAAGAGCTTCCGCGGTCGCCTGACCTTCGTGCGCGTGCCGTACCTCGTCGATCACCGCTCCGAACAGGCGATCTACGACGCCCAGATCGTTCCCCAGATCCTCGCCGACGACGGAAGTGGAGGGGGGCACGTCACGCCGCACGCGACGTTCGTCGCGGCGCTCTGGGCCGTGCTCACCCGGCTCGAGCGGCCCGCTGCCGAGCGCTACGCCTCGCGGCGCCTCGGCAGCGTCGCTGCGCAGCTCACGCCCATGGAGAAGGCGGACTTCTACGCGGGGCTCGTCGTGCCGCACCGGCTCGCGACCGACGAGGCTGCCGAGCTCCGCGCCGGAGCGTCGGAGGTCCGCTCCGAGCACGACGAGGACCTCCGCTACGAAGGGCAGAGCGGCGCATCGCCCCGCGAGATCCGGGTGCTGCTTCTCGACGCGGCCCAGGACCGCCGCTTCGAGGGGCTCTCGCCGCTCGCCGTGCTCGATCGCATCGAGGCGCTCGTCACCGACGGCGACCACGACTTCCTCAAGCGACCTCCGGAGGGCGGCTACCACGATCACCGGGCTCTCTTCGAGGCGACGCGGCAGCGCTGGCTCGACCTCGTCGACGACAGCTTCCGGCGCTGCTCGGGCCTCGTCGAGGAATCGCAATACGTCGACCTCTTCGACCGTTACGTGACCCACGTGTCGTATTGGCTGAAGAAGGAGCGCGTCCCGAACCCGGTGACGGGCCGGGAGGAGCCCGCGGACACCCCGCTCATGGAGAGCGTCGAGGCCATGCTCGGCGTCAGCGGCGGAGCCAGCAAGGCCGAGGAATTCCGCCGCGACCTGATCAACGTCGTGGCCGGACACGCGATCGACCACCCGGGTACGAGGCCCTCGCTTCCCGGGCTCTTTCCGCGCTACCTCCAGCAGCTGCGCGAGGCCACCTACGGCAAGCGCAAGAAGCAGCTCGCCGAGCTCGCGGAGGACCTCGTCCGGGTCGCGAGCGCGGAGGAGGCGGGAGCCGGCGGACTCGATGGAGGCCGTCAGGCCCGGGCCAGGGAAGCACTCGCCGCGCTCGTCCGCGAAGGCTACACGGTCCGCTCGGCGCGGGACGTGATCGCCGAACTCCACCGTCGCCGCTACCTCTGAGGCACCGTGCGCATCCCCCTCGACGCTCTTCGCTTCGCGCGCGTGGCCGCGCGGCCGCAGGGCATGTTCGCCGTCTTCGAAGCGGGCAACGCCCCGCGGCCCTCGCAGTCCTGGGACGTGGCGAGCGGCGCGCGCGTGCTCGCGCACGCCGAGCTCTTCGAGGGCCGCGATCAGTGGGGCGTGAAGCTCTACGACACCGCGCCCGAGTTCGACGAGTCGGAGCTCCTGAAGATCACCAGCCACCTCCTCGTGTGGCACGCCGGGTGCCGCGCCGACACGGTGGATGTGGTGCTCGCGCGCACCCGCGCGAGCCACGTGCTCGTGCGGGTGGGCGGCGACTACGTGTGAAGCGCAGCTGGCCGCACGCTTGACCGCCCCTGCCCCTGCCGTAGCTTGCGGCCTCCATGGCCTCGGAGAAGACGGATCAGCTCAGCGCGCACCTCGACCGGGCCTGGGACCTCGTGTCGCGCGGCGACCTCGCCGGCGCGCTGCGCTCGGCGGAAAAGTCGCTCGAGCTCGATGGCGACTCGCCCGAGGTGCACAACCTGCTCGGCTTCGTCGCCACGCAGGAAGGCCGCGGCGAAGAGGCGCTCGAGCACTACGAGCGCGCGATCGAGCTCGAAGAGAGCTTCGTCGAGGCGATGCTCAACGCTGCGGAGTGCTGCATCCATCCCCTCGGGGAGTGGGACGCCGCCATCGAGCACATCGAGCGAGCGCTCGAGTGGATCGACGACGACGAAGAGCTCGCCGACGCGCTCCTTCTCTCGGTGGAGGCGCACTTCGGCAAGAAGGACCTCGACGGCGCGCGGGCTGTCCTGGCCCGCGTCCCCGCCGGTCCCTTCGAGAATCCGGGGCTGCTCTTCGCGCTCGGCCGGGCCCACTTCGACCTCGGTGCGCCGGACCGCGCGGAGGCCGCGCTCGAAGCTGCGCTCGAGGCCGACCCGGCGCACTCCGACGCGGCCTACTACCTCGGGCTCGTGCGCGAGCAGAAGGGCGATCGCCGTGGGGCCTCGCTGGCCTTTCTGCAGAGCCGTGACGCGGAGCTCCGCCGCGCGCCGGTGCTCGAGCGCGTGCCCCACGCGGAGTTCGAGAAGCGGGTGAAGAGCGCGCTCGGCAAGCTTCCCGAGCGGGCGCAGGCGATCCTCGCCGGCGCCCTGGTGATCGTCGCCGACGTCCCGGGCGCCGAGGTCGTCGCCGAGGGGATCGACCCGCGCCTGCCCGTGCTGATCGACGACGTCGTCCGCGAGCCCGAGCTGCGCGCCGGCCGCGTCTTCGTGTACCAGCGCAACGTCGAGCGCACGCTCGATGCGCCCAGCTTGATCGCCGTCGAGGACGCGGTCCTGCGCTTTCTCGGCGAGGAGATCGAGTTCGTCGAGAAAGCCCCTCCGGCGGCCTGAGCGCGGCTCAGAGCGCGGCGCGGATGGCGGCGGCGAGCGCAGCGCCATCGG
>Ga0209972_10004419_pt1 | contig 10611 bp, 6 predicted proteins | sample NOAtaG_7_FD_187302 | JGI IMG/M metagenome (GOLD analysis project Ga0209972, IMG submission 187302) | Freshwater lake microbial communities from Lake Erie, under a cyanobacterial bloom - NOAA_Erie_Diel1S_2200h metaG (SPAdes) (version 2) | ecosystem: Environmental > Aquatic > Freshwater > Lake ...
GGGTTTCGTGCTTCGTTTGACGCATTTTGCGTATATTTGAGTTCGGTTCTTCGTATCAAAGGCAGTGGTAAAAATCCCGCCCGAACGCAAAGCCGCAAACCGTTAGGTGCAAGTGGCGGGACAGACCGCCGGACAATTACTAACAGGCAAATAAAATATATATTAGTATTAAGGATGAAAATTGAAAATAATTAAACCCTAAATAACTCAGAAAAGACCAATCACAATCTTGGTGCTTAAATAAAAATAAACACTAAAATGAAAAAAGAGAGAATAACCCATTTTGGCAGACTAGTTTTTGAAGCACCAATTCTTTATGTTTACCTAAATGAAGACTTAGAAATAACACCCGAGATATTAAAAGAGATCAATCGAATTGGACTCGTCCTTTCTGAGGCGAAAAAACATTGTGTTTTAGCTGATGTCACTCTAAATGTCAGTTCTACAGCAAAGGCCAGAAAATATGCATCAAACAATCTCTTTATGGTCAATCATGTGGCGTATGCTATGATAGGTAAGAGTTTACCCGTTAATTTGCTCGCTAACTTTTTTATCAATGTGAACAAGCCCAAAGTACCCACCAAGCTGTTTCAAGAAGAAAAAGTGGCTGTTGCTTGGTTAAAAGAACAATTCAAGGTTTCAGTCCAATAAGGATTGGCATAAACAGACATTTATAAAAGCGATAGTTCACCATTAACAAAAATAGACTTCTCGGTCACGGAAAATAAGCCAACAAAAATAATAACACTACATTGGAGGAACAAACCCTTTAACAGCGGACACTTGAGCGAGCCGCATCTGTTTACCGCCACCATTCACCTAACAGCACCTACTGGCCATTGGGCGAACTCGGTCATCGCCACTGCCGACAAAAACACGATAGCCGCTTTTTCAGAATAATAAACTTCGATACATCGTAGGTTAGATACAAAAGATGCTGATACACCTTATGCAAAGAGGATAAAAAAGAAGGATTCAATTCCACAAAAACAATATCTAGGCTTTTTCTGAATGTAAACCTACGATACATCGTAGGTTTTTTATAAATACCGTCTTTTTGAACCTAACACAAAGATGTTATGGTTACTCTTCCCCCAAGGCTACCAAAAACTTCTCGATCTTAACTTTGGCTTCTTTTGCGCTACAGTTATAATTATTGAAGAGGATAGAGAATGAAACTTCTTTGCCGGTTTTAGTTGTTACATAACCGCAATAACCGCGTGCTCTGTTGATATAACCGGTTTTAGCGCGCATCTTTCCTTCAATATAAGTTCCTTTACCAATATTACTCATGCTGCCTTGTTTGCCGGCAACGGGTAATGAATTGTAAAAACTTTTGGCGATCATGTTATCCGCTTGAATTTTCCCTAACATTTTTGCTTGCAATGTTGTTGTTACCAAATCGGCGCGAGATAAACCGCTGCCATCGGTCATGTATAATTCGGATGTTTCAATTCCTTTGGCAACTAAGAATTTTTTCACCAATTCAATTCCGTTGGAAGGACTGCCATAGGCCATAGCACGTAACAAAGTTTCGGCAAATAAATTATTGCTGGTAATATTTGTTACCTGAACAATTTTTTCGAGCGAGGGCGAGTAGTGTGTGTAAAGTGTAACTGTTTTAATACTTGTATCTTTCTTTTCATAATTGCTTGCTGCACTGCCCATGCATTTAATGCCTGATTTTTTTAAAGAGTTTAATAAACTTTCAGCACAAATCAAGGCGGGGTCGGGCATTGCCGCTTCTACTTCAAAATTCTTTTTGTTAGGAGGAATTCTTCCGGAAATATATTTTGTATAACCAAATGGATCGCCGTAAACAAATGCTTCATCTTCTGTTCCTTTAGCAATTACTTTATTTACAATGGTCATTTTGGAAGTAAGCGATTCCGGTTTTATTTTTACTAACTCCACCGTACTTCCAGCTTCTTTGCTATTGAACAGTACTTTGAATTTATTATCCATAAATGATAGTCCGCAAGGCACGGCGCCAAAATAATTTCCAATATCTGCCCAGATCCAATGGCCCGGCACTTGATGTTCCCAAGCAGAAGCATCGCCAATAATTTTTCCTTTTATTTCCTTAACTCCAGCAGCGCTTAAAGCTTGCGCCCATTTATCCATTAAACCCATAGAGTCGGGCTTGTAAAAGCTTTCTGATTGAATGGTGGGATCGCCACTGCCAATGATCAACACATCACCATCGATCACACCGGTTTCTTTTGTAAATTTTCCCGTGTGTGCAATTTTTGTGGCGAACTTGTAATTATTTCCAAGAGTTTTTAATGCAGCGGCCGTTGTAATGGCTTTCATGGTGCTAGCGGGGATCATAAATGTGTGGGCGTTATTTTCGGCTAACACCAGATCATTTTTGTAATCGTAAACGCAATAGCTTAGAACTGCACTTTTAAGATCTTTGTCTTCGGCCCATTCGGCAACAAATTTGTTGAGTTGTGCAACAAAAAGTTGTGGTATTAAAAATAAGCCAAAAATGTTTCTTTTCATTACCAGATCTCAATTCGTTTTTCGGGAGCTATGTAAAGTTTATCACCCGGTTTTACATCAAAGGCTTCGTAAAACTCTTTCATATTAGTTAATGGAGCCCAAGCTCTAAAATATCCCGGACTATGAAAGTCAACAGTGATCAATCGTTTTAATTCAGCATCACGTGTGATAGTTTTCCAACCTTGGCACCATGCAATAAATAAACGTTGCTCACCGGTAAAGCCACCAATCACTTTTGATTTTTGTCCTTTTAAGGATTTTTTGTAGGCGTAATAACCCATGGTTAAACCGCCAAGATCAGCAATATTCTCGCCTTGTGTTTGCGAGCCATTTACATGCGTACTGTCTATTGCAATATAGCCATTAAATTGCGCAACTATGGCTTCTTGCTTCACCTTAAAATTCTTAAGATCTTGTTCGGTCCACCAATTTGCCAAGTTCCCATCCGCATCAAATTGTGCGCCTTGGTCGTCAAAGCCGTGCGTTAATTCGTGACCAATGATTGCACCCATGGTTCCGTAATTGGCTGCATCTTCAGCGGTCACATCATAAAATGGAGGTTGTAAAATGGCTGCAGGGAAAGTGATCTCGTTTGTTGTTGGATTGTAATAAGCGTTCACTGTTACAGGAGTCATCAACCATTTATAGCGATCAACCGGTTTTTTAAGTTCTGCTAGATTTTCTTTTATAGCAAAGTTGGTGGCCTTCACAACGTTTTCCCAGTAGGAATTTGTAGTTATTTGCAATTGCGAATAATCTTTCCATTTATCTGGGAAGCCAATTTTTTTGATCAATAGATCAAGTTTGCGATGCGCTTGTTTTTTTGTAGCAGCTTCCATCCATGTTCTGCTATCGATTCTCTCGCGGTATGCAGCAATAAGATTATCAATGAGGGCTAATAATTTATCTTTAGATGATTGCGGAAAGTATTTATTTACGTAGGCTTCTGAAACAATATCTCCCAACGTTGCATTAACAATATTATGAACGCGTTGCCATCTTACTTTTTGAATTTGTGCACCACTTAATGTTTTACCGTAAAAATCAAAGTTCTCATTCACCAATTCTTTAGAAAGGTAAGGAGCTGCTTCGTGTATCACCAACCACTTTGTGTAATTCTTTAAAATATTAACGTCAGTTGATGCTACAATTGCATTCAATGCTGAAAAATATTCTAAGGAATGAATAATTACTGTATCGGGTTGTGGAATTCCTAATGTTTTGAAGTAAGATTCAAATTTTAAAAGTGGAGCAAGTTTGTTTAGATCTGTTTTGCTGATAGGATTATACAGTTTTTCAGGATCTCTCATCTCAGGAGTGGTTTTACCTTTCTCAAGGATCTTTTTTTCCAGTTCAAATATTTGTGCTGCTATCTCTGTAGCTTTTGTTTTGTCTTCTCCAGCCAGCACTAACATTTTCGCAATGTGTTCCTTGTATTTCCCTGCGATCTTTTCAAATTTAGGATTGTAGTAAAAATCCTTATCACCCAAACCGTAACCGGCTTGATTAAATTGAAATAGATTGCGTTTACTATTCTTCAGGTCTGGATCAACACCGCCCGCGTAGAATAAGCGAATGCCTATCATGTCTAAATTGCTTTTGAGTTTCACGATCTCATCGGCTGTTTTCACTTTTGCAATTTGTTGTAAAAGCGGTTCAATAGGTTTCAAGCCCATTGCATTGGCTTTTGCCGAATCCATAGCGGTGTTGTAAAAATCTCTTAATTTTTGAGCATTACTTCCCGGCTTCGCAGTTTTATCATTCGATGCTAGGCTGTATATCGTATAAATATTCTTTAGATTATTATCGTTTATCTCGTTAAAACTTCCGTAACGAGAATCGCTCGCCGAAAGTTGAAACGACTTTTGCCATTTGCCGTTGCAAAACGTATAAAAATCATTTCCGGGCTTGGCGGTAGAATCGATGTACGATAAACGTATTCCAGGATTTTGTGCGTTTGTTCCTAAAAAAGCAAAAATCGCAACTGTGTAAAGTAATTTATTCATAGGTATAATATGTTACTAATATACTTCAATTATTTTAAGATCGTCGATATATACGATCAATTTTTTGATTTTTTGGTACCCCATTTTTTCAAGCGCCCATTCGTAGTCTTTCATTTGCCGTTGGTACTTGGCTGTATTTTCCTTACCGGTTTTATAATCAATGATACAGGCCTCGGTATCTGATATCACAATGCGATCAGGTCTTAAGATATCGCCTGTATCCATCAATATTTCTTTTTCAGTATAGATCTTTTTTGTAGGATCATAATAAGAACTTAACTCTTTGTGTTGAATGAGTTTTGAAATGGTAGCTTTTAACTCCGTTTGGTCATTTAAAGTAATTAAACCTTCTAGCATTGCTTCTTCTAAGGCTTGATCAATATTAGCTTCATGTTTTATTTTGCTAAGCAAATAATGCATCAAAATTCCTTTTTCTTTGGCGCCTTCAGCTAATTCATTTCCATTTAAAAAACTACCTTTTATTTTTATGGAGTGCAAGTTGGATTTTATGTCTAACTGATCTAATTCAATGATGCCGCTTAATTGTTCAGATGGCTTGGATGGTTTGGTTTCAGAGCCAAATTCATATCCCTTTTCAGTTTTAGTAAGTAGGCTTGTTGAATCAATGAAGGGTCGCAGCCAATGATCAACTGTTTGGCGACGATCAACATTTGAAATAGAAGATATAATATGCAATTCATCAACGGCCCTAGTAAATGCAACGTATAATTTATTGATATTGTCTAACATCCTTTCTTGGTTTTCAACTTCTAACTCCTCCGAAAAACCAGCGGTTGCCGTTGTTTTATTTAATGGAATATATGCACTTTGAATTGGTAGATCATCGTCGTTTATTCGGATCCATTGCTCTCCGCTTTTAGCAACGTTCCAATTACAAAATGGCACGATCACCACCGGAAACTCTAAGCCTTTACTTTTATGGATGGTCATTATTTTAACGGCATTCAGCCCTTCTGAAATTATTAACGATGAATCTAATGATCGTTTTTCCCACCATTTATTAAAGTCGCTAACATTAGAATTTTGAGTGCTCATGAATTTGCTCACTTCATCAAGAAAGAAACGAATATATATTCCTGCTGAATTAACTTGATTCATTCCTAACCTTTCAATCAAGTAGATGGCAATATCTAATAGATTCTTAGTTTGCAATTCGGTTTCGGATATAGAGATATTTATAGATTCTAATGTTTTATAGAGCCCTGTTTTTGAAATTTCTGAAGCCGCTTTGTGAAATTGTTTTAAGCTTACTTTGTTTACTGACAATAAATAGTTGAGTACAACGGCGGCACTTATATTGTCTTTACCATTTTGGAGATACAGATAAAATGCGGCTAGTGCATTTATCTCGGCGCAGTTACTAAGTAATAGCGAATCGTTAGACACAACCGGAATATCTTTTTCGCTTAGATAGTTGGCAATTTCGCTTCCTCTCCGGTTAGAGTCGGTTAAAATGCAAATATCTTTTAATTGATAGCCATTCTTTAGTGCTCTATCAATATGGTTTAATGTTGTTGAGAGAACAAATTCCTGAAGTTGATCACTCGGTTTTGACTCATTAATAATGCTGACGTAACCAAGTTCTTCGTTTTTTATTTTTTGTTCTTGCCCATTATAAATTTTATCATAGGGCGGCTTCAAGTATGTTTTGCTAAAGTGGTCAAATAATGCATTATTAAATTCAATTATAGTGCTTCGGCTTCTAAAATTAGTGTTGAGTTGTTCTTCTTTATAATTTCTAATAAGTGCCTTTTCTTGCTCTGCCATTAATGGCGATGTTTCAGTTCCTTCTAATTGAGGCAGCAACGCAAATTGTTTCACATTAGCGTTTCGCCATCTGTAAATGCTTTGCTTGCCATCGCCAACAACTAAATTAAAGTTGCCATCCGCTAAACTATTCTCTATTAAGGGCAAAATATTTTGCCACTGTAAAGTACTGGTATCTTGAAATTCATCCAATAAAAAATTCTTATAACGATCGCCTAATCGTTCGTATATAAACGAAACGGGTTCGTTTTTTATAAAATCAAATATCCTTGTATTGAATTCTTCTATAAATACTAACTGATCCTCTTGTTTTAATTCATTGCTAATACTCTGGATCTTTGAAAGCAGTAGAATAGGGTACATACGTTTTCGTAAAAGTTCATACAGAGCGTGTTTTGAACTGTTTTTGTTGATGTATTCTAGTAATTCTGTTCCTATTTCATTCAATTGGGCAGAAATGGTGCTTATTTTGTTTTTTGTTTCTGCGTTAGCAGTTTTTGGTAACCATTCATTTTGAGCTATTGCATTGGTGATCCTGGAATTATTATCATCTAGTTCAAACTCTGAGCATTTTCTAAAAAAACTTTGTGGTCCCGCCTTCTTGTAGGCAAAATCCTCGTCAGTTAAACCTTGTTGCGCTATTAAACTGAGGGCTTGTTTACCTTTTAATTGAATGAAGCTTTTATACTCTTTAAGTTTTTCATTCAACTTATCCTTCATGGACGTAAGATCTGATTCATTTAGCGACACTAAATGCTTAACATGTTCTGCTGAATTTTCTTTTTGTAAAAGTTTTGCAAACTCTTGCATATTTTTTTCAGGATCCCAGTTTTGTTCGTCATCCAAATTATTGAGCGCGAATTCTTTTAATAGAAAAGTGATGGAACTGTCGTTGCCAATTTCGCTGATAAGCTGTGACACTACTTTATTATAGAATTCGCCAGTATCTGTTTGTAAATTAAAATTTACAGGCAGCTTAAGGTCGTGTGCAAAGGTTTTTACGATCTTGTGAGAAAAGCTATCAATGGTACTTACGGCCAAGTCTGAATAGTGATGCAAAATATGGCTGATGAGTATCTGGGCGCGTGTTTTTAATTCTTTCAGATCAATTCCTATTTCTTTACAAAGAAGTTGATCCAATTGGGTTGTTTTACCTTCGCAAATCTCAGTAAGTGCCTTAATGATTCGCATACGCATTTCGGCTGCCGCTTTATTTGTAAATGTAAGCGCAAGAATTCGTTTAAAGTTATATTGGAGCTTTTGAGGATCGCCAAGTGCCAGTTTAAGGTATTCCTTTACAAGCGTAAATGTTTTACCACTTCCGGCGCTGCTTTTATATACTACAAAGTTTTTTTGCACTCTTATTTTAATTTAAATCAAACAATACAACTAAGCTTCGGAAATCAAGTTTTTTATCCACAGATCTCGCAAATTAACACAGATTTTTTTTCGCAGATTATATTGTGTGATAATGTTACTAGATAAAACTGTGTTCCGTAATCTGTGTAAATCTGTGGCAATAGACATTGTAAAAATAAAAAACCCCTACTAATGCAGGGGTCTTTTTTATATGATTTATAAAATCTTATTCTTCTTCCGGATCATCTGGGTCTTTGCCTGGATCTTTACCTGGACCAGTTTTAGGAGCATTAGGATCAACGTAGTTAAAGTTCAAGATCTTGAACGATGTACGACGATTCTTTTGGTGTAATGCTTCTTTCTCTTGTGTAGATTTTGCGGCCTTAATAACAGCATCAGAGATCAATAATTGACTCATACCGTAACCTTTTGCAACTAAACGTTCAGCAGGGATTGCTTTCTCTTTTACTAAGAAATCAACGCAAGATTGAGCGCGCGCTGTTGAAAGGGTCATGTTTGATGCAGCTTTACCACGGCTATCTGTGTGTGAGTTAAGCTCCACAATAATTGTAGGGTTATCTTTTAAGATGTTGTATAAGAATAATAACGAATCTTTCGATGCTGGTAGTAATTCAGCGCTACCTAATGCATACTGAATCTCTGGCATACGGATCTCTTTTACAACCGGCTTCACTTCAAAGTCAGCAACGAACTCTTTTGAAGCGTTCATTTGCGCTGTTGAGATGATACGTTGGTCTTTGTTAGCTAAGAAACCATCACGACTGTGAGTAGCAGATTTAGAAGTAGGACCAGTTTCAGTTGAAACAGTGTAAGTAGTACCTTCTTTTAATTTTTCTAATTTATAAGAACCGTCTTTTGAAGTAGTGAATTCCTTAATAGAACCATCGCTACCAACGATCTTTACTTTAACGTTCTCTACCGGCTCACCTTTACCTTTTGCTATGGCATCACCTTCGTCGCTAATTTGACCGCGTACAGAGAATGCTAATGGAGGTAAGTTAAAGCTCCAGATATCATCACTTCCTTTACCACCTTCGCGGTTAGAAGTTAAGAAACCTTTATTCTTTTTTCCTTCATAAACGATGCTGAAATCATCATAAGCAGAGTTAAGAGGGTATTTCAAGTTCTCTACGGGTTTTGTATATTTATTATTTTCACCTTGAGCAACGAAGATATCTAAACCTCCCATGCCAGGATGAGTGTCTGAAGAGAAATATAGTTTTTTGCCATCATCAGATAGAGTAGGATATAATTCATTACCATCAGTGTTTACTGCTGGACCACAGTTAACAGGCTTACCCCATACGTTTGCTTTTGCATCGTAAGTGCTATACCAAATATCAGCTCCACCGTAACCACCGCTCATACGAGTAGCAAAGTATAATACTTTACCATCTGCGCTTAAGTAAGGATGACCAAATGCGATCGTATCAACACAGAATGGAAGAACTTGTGCTTCGCCCCAAGTGTTACCTTGTTTTTTAGCCATGTAGATCTGAGTTTTTAATTGCTTACCCGTTGCTTCAGGGCTGCGACTAAAAAAGATCATATCACCTTTTTTACTCACACATCCAACACCTTCGTTGAACTTAGAGTCAACAGTTGGAGGAAGTAAAGCAGGAGTTGACCATTTACCGTTCTTGTCAACTTTAGTTTCGTAAATATCAGATTTGTTTCCGCCTGTGTTCGCGTCGATCTCTCCGCCAGCATTACCAGGGCGACGAGAAGTAAAGTTTAAAGTTTGATATTTTTTATCAGCGAAACTTGGTGCATAATCACTTTCTTTCGAATTGATCAAAGCCATGTTCTCGATCTTGTAACGCATTGGAGCGTCTTTCCATTGCTGAGATAATTCACATGACTTTACACCTAGATCAGCTTTTTTAGCGTTTCCGCCTTTAGCTTTGTAATTGTTGTATTCAACAATTGCCTCAGCGTATTTGTTCTGATTTTTTAATACTTCCGCTAAACGAAAATAAACATTAGGATCGTCAAATCCTGCAGCAATAGCTTTTTGGTAATAGGTCTCTGCGCCTTTGTAATCATTGATCTCTTGGCTCGCATAACCCGTTTTGTAAAGTATAGCCGGCTTCTGAGCTTTTGACGCAGGAGCGTATGCTTGTTTGTAGTAATTTATCGCGCTGTAATACTGCCCTAATTCAAAGTAGGCATCAGCTTTTTTCAATACTTTTTGAGAGAATGCAGTTGTGATGGTTAAAGCAAATACAACTACAGCGATTGATAAGGTTCTAAATTTTCTCATACAATTATTTAACGGTTTCAAGTGGCTAATATAAAGATTTAATTTTTTATTAGAAAATTTTAACAAAATAATATTTAACAATTTTAGACTCAGAAATTCCTTCAAAACCAGGCTTTTATTCGACTAAAATAAAAAATCCGCCTATGGGCGGATTTTCAGTTTTTAATGATGAGCTTCTTCTTTTGGAGCTTCTTCATGACCGGCAGCCGCTTCATGACCACCTGAGTGTCCATGTCCTTTTTGCAGGTCTAATTGTTGTTGAATATAAATAGGATCAACCCTAGTTACATTGGCTTTTTGGCCTGAATAAGTACCTTCTGTTAACACAATAAACATGATGTAGAACATAAAGAGGATATAAGGCATTAAAACCATGTATTTGAAGAATTTTACCTCATGGCCTAAGTGCATGAAAGCCATTACGATATAACCAGCTTTAATGATGGTAAAGGAGATAAAGAAGATCTTAAGCCAGATAGAGCCAGTCCAACCCTTGCCCGGCGCCAAAAAACCAACTATTAACTCACCAATAGTGATGGCAAGCATGATCCAGAATACATTCCAAAGTTTTCTGCGTTTTTTCTTTCCTTCTTCTTCGCTATGATGAGCCATTAGCTCATATTGTGGGTAGTTATCGTGAAATTCCATAAGTATATGCTATTTAAAAGT
>Ga0209972_10004420_pt1 | contig 10611 bp, 7 predicted proteins | sample NOAtaG_7_FD_187302 | JGI IMG/M metagenome (GOLD analysis project Ga0209972, IMG submission 187302) | Freshwater lake microbial communities from Lake Erie, under a cyanobacterial bloom - NOAA_Erie_Diel1S_2200h metaG (SPAdes) (version 2) | ecosystem: Environmental > Aquatic > Freshwater > Lake ...
TTCGGCGCGGAGTTGGCGGATGAGGTCGCGGATGGCGGGGTCGGGGATGGCGGCGGGGTCGGGGAGGAGTGGGGCGGCCAGTTCGGGGCGGTTGAGGTAGCGGATATACAGCAGGGCGGCCATGACGGAAGCGCGTGGGGCCTCAGGATCGTCCTTGTAGACGCGGGTGAAGTCGGAATATGCCGTAGCGGCGGGACCGTGCAGGCCGGCGGCGAAGAGGGCGTTGGCGACTTTGAGTTGGGCGGATTTGGAGAGGACGAGGGGTTCGTCTTGCTGCTGGGCGAGGGTGAGGGCGGACTGGTAGGCGGCGGCGGCCTGGTCGGTTTGGTCGCGGGCGAGGAGTTCGGCAATGTTCAAACGGGCGGCGGCGAGGGGGCTGGAGGCGTCGATCGGCGCGGCGGCGGCGGTGGGGCGGTGGCGTTCGGCGGTGTGGAGTGCGTGGGCGGCTTCGCGGAAGGCGCGGCGGCGGTTGGCCTGTCGGGCCATGGAGAAGAGGTCGTAGGGCTCGCGCTCGAGTTGATGTGAGGCGAGGAGGATGAGGCTGGTGGCGATGCCGAAGGCGTAGCCGCCGAGGTGGGCCCAGGTGGCGACGTTGCCGGCTTTGCCGGAGCTGGTGAGGAAGATGTCTTTGGCGACGGCGAACGCAATGAACCACCAGGCGGGGATGGCGAAGATGCCGATGATGAAGAACCAGACGAGCAGTTTGATGTGGGTGCGGGGGAACAGGACGAGGTAGGCGCCGGTGATGGCGGCGACGGCGCCGGAGGCGCCGAGCATGGGGCCGGGGCTGAGGAGCATCTGCAGGCCGGCGGCGGCGAAGCCCCCGGCGATGTAGAAGACGGTGAACTTCACGCGGCCGAGGCGGTCTTCGACGTTGGGGCCGAAGGTCCAGAGGACGAGCATGTTGCCGAGGATGTGGAGGAAATCAGCATGCAGGAAGGCGTGGGTGATGGGCTGCCAGATGCGGAAGCGGTCAGGGTCGAGCAGAAGGGGATCGACGACGGGGTTGCCCCGGGGGGAGTTGAAGACGGCGGAGATGAGAAAGAAGAGGACGTTGAGGCCGATCAGCCAAGGGGTGATCAGGCGGGGTCGGGCGAGGGGGCGATCGGTACCGAGCGGGATGAACACGGGGTGAGGGTACTCGGGTGCGGGGGCAGTGCGGGGGAGTGAGGGGGTTATCCTCGGGCGTGCTTGTGCTTGACGTCAGCAACATTCTGCACACCACGGGCGTGTTGCCGGCGGACCTGGCGGGGCCGGACCTGCCGGGGTTGCTGCGGCTGATGGCGCTGAGCCGGTATGCCAAGCGGGAGTGCGTGGCGGTGTGCGACGGGCGACCCCCCTCTCCGCGCAAGAAGGCTGCGGCGGCGGTGGCTGCGGTGGGCGTGGCGGTGCATTACAGCTATGAGGAAGAGGCGGACGCGGTGCTGGAGCGGTTGATTGCGCAGACGCCCAGGAGCAAGCGGGCGACGGTGGTGAGTTCAGACCGGCGGGTGGCGGCGGCGGCGAAGCGGGCGGGGATGACCAGCCTGACGAGCGAAGCGTTCTTGGCGAAGATCGCGGCGGATGTGCGGCGGCGGCACGCGGAGCCGGAGCGGCCGAAGGTGCCGCACCCGCGGGAATCGGTGCCGCTGCCGGCGGGGCTGGTGGGGGAGTGGGCGGCGGCGTTCGGGGTGCACGGGGCGGAGGCGGTGGCGGAGTTGCAGGCGCTGGCGGAGCGGCTGACGGTGCAGTATGCGGTGGAGGATGCGGCGAAGGTGGTGGGGAGCGGGCCGGAAAGGGTGGGGGAGCGGAAGAAGAAGGCGAAGGGTGGCGGTCGCGGGGGGAAGGTGGCGGGGGAGGCGAAGGGTGGTGGGGCGAACGCCCCGAAAGTGGCTGCGGAGCAGGCGGCGGCCCGGCAAGCGGCGGTGGAGGCGTTGCGGCGGTTGAGTCCGGAGATCGACCTGTCCGATCTGGACATGGAACGATGGCTGACGGCATTTCCGAACGTGGCGACAGAGCGGACCGAGCCCGGGGCACGCGGCGGGCCGGGGGGGCGGGGGCGGCGCGGGCGGTGATGCTGCTGGTGACAGCTGTATTGATGGCGGGCGGGTGCCAGAGTGAGCCGGTGCCGGTGGGGGAGCAGCGGCTGGGGGCGGACTGGGGGATGGGGACGCTGGGCGTGAACCTGGGGCCGGAGGTGGCGGTGATGGCGGCGGCGGCGGCGGGGGAGCAGAGCCTGCTGCAGCGGGGGTATGTGATCGTGGGGCGGACGGTGTCGGAAGATCGCAGCGTGCTGGTGGGTCGGTACCCCAGTGGGGACGCAGCGCGGGAGACGGTGTTTGTGGCGTCGGGGACGGGGCAGGCGACGCGGCTGGAGGTGCACGTGAGCCCGCTGGGGGACCCGGTGGAGAGCGCGGCGGTGCTGGATGGGGCGGTGCGGCTGTTGGGGAGGTGAGGAGCCGGAGGGGAAGCGGCGGGGCCTGGCGTGCGGGAAGAAAAACGCCGCGGCGGGGGGCTGCGGCGTTCGGAGGGACGGGTTGGGATGTGGGGGATTGGCTTAGCGCTTGGTGGCGGGGGTGTAGCGGACGTCGCGCGGGCCGGTGTAGTCGACGTCGGGGCGATAGAGGCGGTTGTTGGCCATTTGCTCGAGGACGTGGCCGGCCCAGCCGCCGACGCGGGCGATGACGAAGGTGGGGGTGAAGAGGTCCAAGGGGAGGCCGATGCAGTGGTAGGTGGTGGCGGAGAAGAAGTCGACGTTGGGATAGATGCCCTTGGCGGCCTTCTCGCGGAGCATGACCTCTTCGATGGCCTTGCTCTTCTCATAGAGCGGCATGTTGCCGGTGTCCTGAGCGAGCTTCTTGGCGAGGACCTGGAGGTGGGTGGCGCGGGGGTCGTAGCTCTTGTAAATGCGGTGGCCGAAGCCGGGGATCTTGGCCTTCTTCTCGAGCTTGTTCTGGATGTACTTCTCGCAGTCGGCGACGGAGGGGATCTCATTGAGCATGACCATGACGCCCTCGTTGGCGCCGCCGTGGAGGGGGCCCTTGAGGGAGCCGATGGCGGCGGTGATGGCGGAGTACATGTCGCTCTCGGTGCTCATCACGCAGCGGGCGGAGAAGGTGGAGTTGTTCAGGCCGTGGTCGGCGTGGAGGATGAGGCAGATGTCCATGGCGCGGGCCATGGTGTCGGTGGGCTTGCGGCCGTTGAGCATGTAGAGGAAGTTGGCGGCGATGGAGAGGGAGCGGTCGGGCTTGACCAGGGGGAGGCCCATGCGGTAGCGGTGGAAGAAGGCCAGGAGGGTGGGGACGTGGCCGAGGATGTTCAGGGCGCGGCGGCGGAGGCCGGCCTGGTCGTTGGCGTCGGGGTTGGTGTCGTGCATGGAGAGCGCGGACACCATGGTGCGGATCATGTGCATCGGCTTGGCGTCGCGCGGGAGGGAGAGCAGGCGCTGCTCCATGCCGGCGGGCAGCTCGTAGCGGTCGCGGATCTGCTCGTTGAAGTCGGCCAGTTCGGCCGGGGTGGGGAGGCGGCCGTTCCAGAGGAGGAAGACGGTTTCCTCGAAGGTGGAGCTCTCGGCGAGTTCGCCGATGGGGATGCCGACGTATTCGAGCACGCCCTTCTCGCCATCGATGAACGAGAGCTTGGTTTCGGCGGCGACGACCCCTTCAAGACCTTTGGCGGTGAGCGGCATGACGGCAGTTTCCTTGACAGTTTCGGCGCGATCGCCGGGGGAACCCGGGGGGTGCAAACGGACACCCGAGTGGGCGCATCCGGACGGGGCGGCGAGTGTAGCGATGGCGCGCGAAGGTGGAAGCCTGCGTGTGAGCGAGTTGGGCGGATTTGCGAGCGGCCGGCGGCGCGGAGCGGATGGGCGATGTCCGAATAAACAGCGAACCGGGCGATATCGGCCGGTTGCCGGCGGCTGTGTGGAGGGGGCGGACGGCAGCCGGGGAATGATGGTTGGCGGCGGCCGGGTGGCGAATTGTGACCGGCTTTGGGTCGGCTGGGGGCGCGGGGGGCGCGGGAGGTGGGATTACTCGTCGTTGTCGTCGTCGTCGGCGCCCGGCGGGCCGATCTGGATGACCATGCCGCCGGCACCGGGGCCGCCGCCGGTGGTGGTGCCGATGAGGGCGCCGGCGGTGCTTGCGGGGCGGCCGGGCTTGGGGAGGCGGTCGCGCTGGGCGGGGGTGAGCAGGGCGGTGAGTTTGTCGGTGAAGGCCTTGTCGAACTCACGCCGGGCGGTGCGGGCGTCGGCGAGTTCCTTGGCTTCATCCTGGCCCATGCCGGGGAGGGGGAATGGGTTGGCCTTGCCCTCGGCCTCGGCACGTTCGAGTTCGCTGAGCCAGCGCTGGTTGAGGGCGGGGAGGCGGGCGGCGTAGTCGGCGCGGATCTCGGCGATGGCGGTGCGTTGCTCGTCGGTGAGGTCCTTGAAGGCCTCGGCGGCGGCGAGTGCTCGGGTGGCGTTGGACTGGCGGAAGATCTGCGGGAAGGCGCGGCGGCGGTAGGCGTCGGTGAGCTTCTGGCCCCACTCTGGGCCGAGGGCGGCGGCGGTCTGGCGGAGGTGCTTGGTGTTCAGGTCGCGGAGGCGGAGGGCGTTCTCGCGGGAGCTTTTCTGGAAGGCGAGGAAGTCGTCGGTGTTGGTGCTGGAGATGATGACGGCGCCGTCGTCGGGGCGGCCCTGCTGCTTGGCGCGGTCGGCGCGCCACTGCTGATCGTCCTGATTGATCTGGCTGAGCACAGCGTCGAGTTCGATCTCGTAGGCCTCAAGGGCGGGGGCGATGGCCTGAGTCTGCTCGTCGGGGAGCTTGAGGCTGTCGACGACCACGGTGAGATCCAGATTGCTGCCTGAGGCCCCGCCGAGCGGGGCAGCGGACGACAGGCCGGCCTCGCGGCGGCGGAGGCGTTCCAGAGCGGCCCAGCGGGTTTCCTGCTCGGGGGTGAGCAGGGAGCGGATGTCATCGAGGAACGGGGTGGTGAGGTCGGCGTGCTGCTTTGAGGCGGTGCGGGTGATCTCGGGGAGTTTGGCGATCAGTTCGCGGATGCCCTCGGGGGCGGCACCGCCGCCTTCGATGCCGTCGCGGAGTTCGCGGGTTTTCTCTTCGGCGGCGCGGTCGATCTCGGCGGCGCGGTCGGCATATGCGGTGAAGAGCTGGTTGGCGGCGTCGGTCTGGGCGGCGTCAAGCCGGAGGGTCTTTGTGTAGCGGTCAAAGGTGCGGCGGGTGATGACGGAGTCGGTGCCGGCGAAGCGGGCGGTGCCGAGTTGGGCGGAGGCGGTGGCGGCGGGCTCGCCGAGCAGGGGCAGGGGGGCGGGCGGGGGGAGGGTGGCGAGGAGAGCGGCGGCGGTGAGGAGGGTGGCGAGGGTGGAGGAGGGGTGGGCGGTGGGTGTGGCCATGGGGTGGTCTCTCGGTGGCGTTGGAGGGGCGGGGCGGTTCGGGTGAGACGTTGGGGAACTGCACGTCGCGCTGAGGGTGGAGCGGCTGGGTGGAGCCGGAGGCTCGGCGGGGCGTGGTTCCGGCAGGGGACGGGCGTGGGTGCGGGAGTGGACGCGATGGTTCGATCAGCACTGGGGTGGGTGGAGGGGAGGGGCGTGGATTGTGTTGGGGTGCTGCTTGGGGGCGGGGTTCGCGGGGGAGGGCTGGCCGGGGATGTGGTGCGGGATTTGGATAAGGGCAAATACGGACTGGGGAATGGTGGGCAGGTCGTGTGGCGGTTCGAGAAAGGCTTCGCCGTGGATTTTGTGAGGGGGTGTATGTGGATAAATGGAGGCAAGGGGGAGTTGTAGTGAGGTGAAGTGCTGATGTTGACGCGGGTGGTGCGGTTGGGGCTGGTACTGGTCTTGGTGGCGGTGGCGGGGCGGGGGTTGGCGTGAAGATGATGAGCATGCGGGATGTGGTGCATGGCGAGGGATCTGGTGCACGCTTGCCGAATATTCTCGGACGTTTAGAGCGGCTGCGAGATGGATGAGTTGGCTGTCCGTCTGTACGCAAAGTGTATGTGTTTTGTTTGGTATTCCGGGAAGATCTGGTTGCGAAGGGCAGCCAGAAGTGAAAACGCCCGCGCCGATGGAGGGCGCGGGCGTGGTGGGTTGGATGGGGTGTAGTTGGTGGCGGCCGTTGACCGGGAAGGCGGTTTAGTCGTCGCAGCCCTGCGCGAATGCGTTGATGAAGGCGATGAAATCATCCCCGGTCAGCAAGCCATCGGGCAGGGCGGGCGGGCCGCCGACGCCGGTGATGTCGGCGAGGAGGTCCTGAGCGCCAAACGCGGCAATGAAGGCATTGAAGTCGTCGCCGGTGACGAGCCCGTCGGGCACTGGATCGCCGCCGATGGAGACGATGTCAGCCGGATTAGGGTTGCCGCCGACGGTGCAGCCGACACGGAAGTACACGGGCTGAGGCGTGAGCGTGTCGCGGGTGAGGGGGCCGGTGCCGAGGTTTACCACGCTGCGGATGGTGAGCGGGGCGGTTACGAGTTGGTACTCGAGGGCACAGAACGAGCCGACACCGACGAGGGTTACGGTGCGGCCGGACGCGGTGGCGGTGAAGGCCGAGGGGCAAGCCGGGGCGAAGAAGGGCACGGTGGTGCCGATGCCGCGAGCGAGGATCTCGCCGACGGGATCGCCGCTCGTGGTGACGACCGGCCCGTAGTAGTTGAGTGGAAGCCCGATGTTGGGGTCGCTGAGTGCGGCGGTGGAGAAGAAGGGTGCGGGCGTGGTTGGGCTGGCGCTGATCGCGGGCGAATCGACGACATGGACGGCGAAGGGGACGACGCCGATGGCGCCGCCACCGAGGGCAGCGGAGCGGGTCTGGTAAAGTGGGAGAACGGTCTCGGGCAGGACGCCGAGTGCGGACGAACCGGAGGCGGCGAAGGTGAGCACCGCGTCCGGCGGTGCGGGCGGCTCCGGCGGCAAGTAGCCGCCGACGCGAACAAAGCCGGCCAGGCGTGAGGTGTCGTGGTTGGCGGTGGTGTTGTTGGCTTCAAGGGTGATTTGGCCTGCGAGGCCGAGGCGATCGCGGATGTAGATGGCACCGACGGGCGCGACCGTTTCGGCGTCGTCTACGACTTCGCTTAGCCCTCGGGGGGAGTCTTCAGGGAGCAGGTCTCGGATGCTGTCCTGGGAAGCGCAGGAAATCCCGGGCTCGCTAATGATCACGTTTTGAGATGCAAGCGTCCCGCCGATCGTGATGAGTTGGTGTGCCTGAAGGCGATCGGTGCGGATCTGGCCGCGCAGGTCGTTGGCGATGGACACGTGGGGCGTGCCGGTGAACCAGAGGTCAGAGGCCGCGCCGACGCAGCCGATGGAGATGCTGCCGAACGAGGCGAAGTCGTTGGTCGCGTCGTTGGCGAGCACTCGAGTCCCCGGCTGATACTCGAGTCGGCCGGACCAGACCAGTCCGGCATGAAGCACGCCGATCGAGAGGGATTCGCCACTCACCACCTCAATTCGCGGCCGGTTCTTACCCGGGCCGGCGAGAGTGAAGTGTACGTTGCTGACAGCGGAGAACGACAGCGGGCCGGCGGTTGCGGCGCGCACCAACCCATCCATGGAGCCGGAGTCGAGCCTGCGCGGTCGGAACCAGACAGCCTCCGGCGTGTCATTTACCAAGTCCATCTCGGTGGGCTCGTGAAAGACACCGACGAAACCGGGCTGACGGGCGTTGATCTCGGGGTTGTCCAGCAGCGGCTCAAGGCCAACGGACAACCCGGGAAGGTGCCCGGCACCTGGCGTGACGGCCGGGTCGCCGTAAGCGATGACGCTGCCTTTGAGCGTGTGGCCAACGGTGATCGGCTGGGTGAACGAACTGGCGATGATGTCGGCGTACTCAACCAGGCCGCGAACAGTCAGGCTTCCGACGACTGAGCCTCGCACGAGTATGCCGGCGTGGGCGAGCGGAAGGAACTCGGCGTTATGGTCATGTCGGACGAGAAGGTCGGCGGAGTTCACGTCGGAGAGGCCGAAGAAGTTCCTGGACAGTGCGGTCATGTTGCCGAGGGCGAGCGACCCGACGAAATCACCGCCGGTTTCGAGCCGCTGCAATGCACCAGCGATGGCTCCGCTGCTCGGATCGGGCGGACGGCTGAACGGATAGGCCAAAATCGCGGTGCCAGTGCGGACTGCGGCGTAGATGGACTGGTTGCCGAGTTCAAGTAGGTCGGTGTCCTCGTTCCGCCGAACGGCGCGAACATAGTGGATGGTGTCACCCGCGTCGAGCGTGATGGGGCGCTGGGCGGTGCCGAAGGCACCCGCGGAGTAGATTTCGCCGATGGAGCCGGGCAGGCGTGCGTTCACCGGAACGCCGTCGATGAGTTGGATGGTCACGTCACCGGCAGTGATCTCGCTTCCGACCAGCCCCAACGAGCTGCCTGGCACGAAGCGTTCGACGGCGATGCGCCCAACATGCCCAGGGTTGAACGCCTGCAAGTCAGGGGGGTTGGGGTACTGAAAGCCGTTGGGGCCCGAGCGGCGGGGGCGAGAGCCGGTCCGGATGTCGCCATCGATGCCGTACGAAGCCGAAAGAACCCCGACCCCGATGCTGTTGAGGTCTCCCGGCTGCGGCTGCGGATCGACCCATCGTCCGGAGGTGCGGATGTTAGCGCGGATGTTGCCAGTTGCCCAGGCGGGCTCAACGTTGCTGTTGGTGCGGGCCTCAAGTCGCCACACCTGACCGACGTGGATCTCGTCGCGGATGCCGCCGGAAGTAGCGGGGTCTCGGCCGATGTTGCCGAGGACACGGCCGGCGATACGGACGCGGGAGCGGAACTCGTCGGAGTCCCCGCCGGGGGATTGGACTTGGACGGAGCCGAGGAACGCGAGGCCAACAACGCCGGTCAGAACTTCGTCGAACGTCAGCGGCATCGCCGGGAAGGTCACCGCCGTGCCCACGATGCTCGGTCCGACCGCCAAGATGTCAAGTTGTTCTGGGAGTGTGTCGGCTGGTGAGGCCGTGATGGTCAACGCGGGGAGGCGAGTCGTGGGGACGGACTGCTGACCTTGGAACATGCCATCATCGAAGACCCAAACGGTGAGCCGGAAGGGGCCAGATGGCGGACCGGTGAAGGCGAGCAAGTCTGCCAGCGAGATAGCTATCGGCGTGTTGTCAGGGAACACCAAGGCAGGTGGAGTCAGAACGGGCTGGGTATCCAGTTGCACGGCCATGCGGACATCTGCGAGCGCGGGGATCGCGCCGGCCGCGGCAAATGCCGCGACCACAAGACAGACCTTTTTCATTTGCTACCGCCTCCTTCGACCAACGAGACCAGCCCCCACCACGGTCAACGCGAACGTGGTGGGGGATGGGATGACTGCGGCAATTCGAAACCCGCTTGCACTGGAACTGCTTTCCGGACTAAGGATACTGTACATGTGGGACAGATCCCAATCTGTTGGGTCAAGGAAACCCTGACCGGAATAGGACCCGTCCCGGATTCTAAAGCGTGGATCCGCCGCACTGGCTTGGTACAGCGTTTCAGTCCACTCGCGACGGCCTCCTGCCAGGTCCAAGAGCCCCCACGGGGATTGCTGATCCGTATACGCACCGACGGGCACTGCCGAATTACCCGCAAACACGCCCCAGTTGGCCTGCCCGTCACCGCCCATGCTCGGCGGCAGGCCGGGGATGGGCCGAACATCCGTGCCGTTGGAATAGTTCCAGTAGCCGCCCTGGCCGTCTCCGAATCGGTTCGGATCCCAATGAGCGGCCTTGGCCCATTCATTCCACGTGGGAATGAAGAAGCGGGCACCGGGGGATCGTGCGGGCTGGTCGGTAAACTGCTCGCCCCGATAGCCGAAGGTGGACGTGTCGTATGCACCGGAGGCAAACGCAGCGGGGCTCAGGGCCATGTCGTTGTGCAGCCAGTTGCAGTAGATCGCGGCGGCACGCCAGTTCACGCCACCGACGGGCACATTGGCACCACCGGGGAGCACTTCAAACTGGACGGGGCCTGATGGCGAGCCGGTCACAGCGCGGGCACCCCATGATCCGGCGGCGGGGACGGGAATGAACCTGCCAGCGGGTGCATTGGTGGCGTAGAGCGCATTGAGGAACTGCACGTACTGCTCTGTGGTCACCTCGAAGCGAGCAATCCGATAAGCGCTGTTCACCTGCGCGGTGAGCGCCGGACCCCGAGCATTAGGAAACACGCCGGTCATGGGTGCGTTGCCCGGTGAGGTGACGGTGACAAACTCATGCCCGTACTGGTACGTGACCTCGGGGTTGGTGATGGCGGCGCGGCCGGCGAAGGGGATGGAGGGGGTGCCGGGGGTGGGCTGGCTTTGGGCCAGGGCGGCGGGGCAGCCAAACCCGCAGGCGGCGGCGAAGGCAAGCACTGCGGGTGTGCGGAGGGTTGCGGCGAAGGCTGGGCGCGGCATGACGACTACCCCTTGTGCACTGATGGCCTGGGCGAGAGAAAAGCCCGACGGCCAAACACGCTGAACCCACGAAGGACGGAAGCACCGGGCTGGGTGGGGCAGGCCCACGCGGGCGTGGGGGGTGCGGGTGACCCAGCGGAAGACCCCTTTAGCTGCCGCACGAAGAAGGTGCGGCTGGTGGGAGTCTACCTCAGGCTTTGACCTCTGGGGAGTCTTCGAAGTGAAACTTGAGCGGGCGAGGCTCAAATACCCATTTTATTGGGGGGGTT
>Ga0209972_10004427_pt1 | contig 10600 bp, 9 predicted proteins | sample NOAtaG_7_FD_187302 | JGI IMG/M metagenome (GOLD analysis project Ga0209972, IMG submission 187302) | Freshwater lake microbial communities from Lake Erie, under a cyanobacterial bloom - NOAA_Erie_Diel1S_2200h metaG (SPAdes) (version 2) | ecosystem: Environmental > Aquatic > Freshwater > Lake ...
GGGCTTCAGCGGTCCTTCGAGCCGCAGCCGCACGGCGTTGGGCCCCACGGCGGACACCTCGCCCAGGTACACCCCGCGCTTCTTGCCGAAGCGGGCATGGGCGAGGGCCTGGTTGTCGATGCCCCGGAACCAGCCCGTGTGGAGTCCCCGGCTGAAGGCCATTTCCAGCTCGTAGCGGTCGGCCCGGTCGGCCGGCGGGGTCGGATGGGCCGAGCCGGTCGGGTCCGGCCGCGCCGCTGCGGTCGCTCGTGGCTCTCCGTCGGCGGGGTTTGGCCCGGCGGCGAGCTGGTCCAGCGCCTTGCGGTACACCCGCGTGATGCTGGCCACGTATTCCGGGGATTTGAGCCGGCCTTCGATCTTCAGGGAATGCACCCCGGCCCGCACGAGGTCGGGGAGGACCTCGAGCCCGGAGAGGTCCTGCGGCGAGAGCAGGTAGCGGCGATCCCCGAGGTCGACGGTCTTCCCGTCGGACACCAGCTCGTAGGGCATCCGGCAGGCCTGGGCGCACTCGCCCCGGTTGGCGCTGCGTCCCCCGAGCGACTCGCTCGTGAGGCACTGCCCGGAATAGGCGACACACAGGGCCCCGTGCACGAAGACCTCCAGGGGCAGCGGCTCCGGACGTGGGGTTGCCGTCGCACCCTCCCCGTCGGGGACGGCCGGAGAACCCGGGGCTGCCGGTTCACGCTGCGCCGCCTGGATGGCCTCGATCTCGCGGATGGAGTTCTCCCGGGCGAGCACCACCAGCTCGCACCCGAGGGACCGGGCGAACTCGACCCCGGCCGGGCTGGTCACGGTGAGCTGCGTGGAGCCGTGGATGGGGAAGTCGGGGGAGATGCGGCGGATGAGGCGGCAGATGCCGACATCCTGCACGATGGCCGCATCGACGCCCGCGGCGATGACCGAGCGCAGGTAGTCCTCCGCGTCGGCCAGCTCCTCGGTGAAGACCAGGGTGTTGAAGGTCACATACCCGCGCACGCCGCGCCGGTGCAGGAACTCCATCAAGGCGGGAAGGTCGGCCTCGGTGAAGTTCCGGGCCCGCATCCGGGCGTTGAACCGGTCGAGCCCGAAGTAGATCGCGTCGGCCCCGTTCTCGACGGCGGCCCGGGCGCAGTCCCAGTCGCCGGCGGGGGCCAGCAGTTCGGGAAGTTTGGGTGTTCGGGGGGCGGCCGGGTCGGTCACGAGGCCGGCACCATAACAGGAGACCCCGCGCCCGGAAAGACCACCGGTGCGCCAGCGCAGGGGCCGGCCCGGTGTCATGCCGGCCCGCACGCGGGCCGGACCCGCGGAGCGTCGCCGTCGCCTGCGGTCGATCCGGCGCCTTCTGCTTTGTGTGGCGCACCGGCCCGGGGCATGGTGCGCCCATGAAGCTCTGGATGTTGCGGGCCCTGGTCCTCGGTGCATGGCTGGTTGGTGGTGGCGTCCGGGCCGCTGAAGCTCCCTGGAGGTCCCTCTTCGATGGCAAGACCCAGGCGGGTTGGGCGGCCACCCCCTTCGCCGGCGCGGGCGAGGTCGAGGTGCGCGACGGCACCCTGGTGCTGAACCAGGGCATCCTCACCGGCGTCCACTGGACCAACGAGTTCCCCACGGTCGACTACGAGCTGTCGCTCGAGGCCCAGCGCGTGCTCGGCATCGACTTCTTCTGCGGGCTCACCTTCCCGGTCGGTCCCGACCACCTGACGCTCATCGTCGGGGGCTGGGGCGGCAGTGTCGTCGGCCTTTCGAACATCGACGGAGACTCCGCCAACCAGAACGCCACCACGTCGCTCGAGCGTTTCGAGAGCGGCCGCTGGTACGCGCTGAGGCTGCGGGTGGTGTCCACCAACGTGTCCGTGTGGCTCGACGAGCGCCGCATCATCGACCTCGACACGCGCGGGAAGCGCCTGTCGCTGCGCGAGGGCGAGATCGAGCGCAGCAAGCCCCTCGGCGTCGCCTCGTGGAGCACCACCGCCGCCCTGCGCCAACTCCGCTGGCGGCCGATCGCCGCGGCGGCGGCCGCGCCATCGGCAGATGCCGGGCGGCCACCTGCCCCGGCTGCCGCGCTTCCGGCCGAGACCCTCACGGCGATGGATCGCCTGGTCTCGGGCATGCTCGCCTCCCGGGGAGGCTGGGACCGCCTGGCCGAGCTGTGCGACACCTTCGGCGCGCGCCCCAGCGCCTCGCCCGCACTCGATTCTGCCGTGGACTGGATCCTGGCCCGGATGCGTGACGACGGCCTGGAAAACGTGCATGGCGAGCCGGTGGCCGTCCCGCGCTGGGAGCGTGGGACCGAGTCGGTGGAGATGCTCTCCCCCCGGCGGGAGCGCCTGCCGATGCTGGGCCTGGGCGGCAGCGTGGGCACGCCGCCCGGAGGAATCTCCGCGCCGGTCGTGGTGGTGACCAACTTCGCCGAGCTGTCGCAGCGCGCCCCGGAGGCGCGCGGGCGCATCGTCCTCTTCGATGTCCCGTTCACCGAGTATGGGCAGACCGTCCGGTTCCGCACCCAGGGCGCCGTGGAGGCCGCCAAGGCCGGCGCGGTCGCCAGCCTGGTCCGCTCGGTGGCCGACGACTCGCTGCGGACCCCCCACACCGGGGCCATGCGCTACGAGGATGGTGTGCCCCGCATCCCCCACGCGGCCCTGGCGCCCGAGGACGCGGGCCGCATCGCCCGCGAGGTGGCCCGGGGTCGACCCGTGACCCTCCGCCTGGAGATGTCGGCCTCCGAGCGCGGCACGGCCACCAACCGGAACGTGGTGGCCGAGATCCGGGGGCGCGAGAAGCCCGACGAGATCGTGGTGCTTGGCGGCCACATCGACTCGTGGGACGTCGGCCAGGGTGCCCAGGACGACGGTGGTGGCTGCGTGGCCGCCTGGGAGGCGCTCCGGTGGATGAAGAAGCTCGGGCTGCGTCCGCGGCGCACCGTCCGCTGCGTGCTCTGGACCGACGAGGAGCGGGGCGGGCGTGGTGCCCAGGCCTACCGGGAGGCCCATGCCGCCGAGCTGCCCCGGCATGTCGTGGCCCTCGAGGCCGACGCCGGCACCTTCACGCCGCTGGGCTTCGGGTTCACGGGGAGCGATGCCGCCCGCGCGAGGCTCGCCCCGGTCCACGCCTTCCTCGGGGATCGCCTCGGGGCCGGCAAGGCCGACTCGCGGGGTGTGGCTGCCGACATCGCGCCGCTGCTTGAGCGCGGGGTGCCGGTGATGTCGCTGCACGTGGACCGGGCGCGCTACTTCCGCGTGCACCACACCGAGGCCGACACCGTGGACAAGGTGGACCCCGAGGCCCTGGCCCGCTGTTCGGCCGCCATGGCCGCGATGGTGTACGCGATCGCCGACCTGCCCGAGTCCCTGCCCCGATGAAGCCGCCGGCCGTCCGGGGTCGTGTCGCCCCCGCTTGTGGTGGGCGGGGATGGACCGCCCGGGTTCAGCGCTTGGCGCGTCGGGCCCCGAGGAAGCGGGGTTTCCAGTACGAGTCGTCCAGCGAGGCGAAGCTCACGCCGGTGCCGTGGCTGCTGTGGGTGAACGAGCGCTCGCCCACGTAGACGCCGACGTGGATCGGGGCCAGCGAATTGAGGTCCCCGAAGAACACCAGATCGCCCGGCTCGAACGCGGCGATGCCCACGGGTTGACCGGTGCTCCACATCTCGGCCGGAGTCGGGGGCAGGGTGGTTGCTGCCACCTCCCGGTGCAGCTGCACGGCGTATCCGGCGCTGTCGGCGCCCTGACGGTCGGATCCCCCGGCCCGGAAGGGCGTCCCCCGCCATCCCCGGGCGGCGTTCACCCAGTCGTTGGTCGCCTTGGGTTCGCGGTAGGGCCGCAGGGGCGAGGCCAGGAGCAGCGGTTCCGCCCGCGCGGCGGGAACGGTGGCCAGCGGGGTGGGAGGGGTCGCCTCGGTCCGGAACCCGGTCGGTGGATCCACGTAGGCCACCGGGGCGGTGGGGCGGTAGGGCAGGCCGGTGGAGGTCGCCACCTTCGAGTCATCCTGCGGTGCCGTCTGGGGGGTGACCGTCTGGGCTTTGGCCTTGGCCTTGGCGCCCGGGGAACCGCATCCCGAGGCGAGGGAAAGCGTCAGGAGCGCGGCGAGGGCGGAGGGCGCGATCCCGGGGAACGCGGACCGTTGGGAAGGGTGCTTCATGGAATCACGGGGAACGGGGCGGGGAAATCACGGGGCGGGGGGGCGGAACTCGGCCTTGGCCTTCGGAAGCAGTTGCTGGATCCGGGCGATGCGTTGCTGGTCGAGCGGATGGGTCCGCAGGAACCACGGGGTCTGGCCGCCGGAGGAACGGTTGTGGGCGGCGAAGCGCTCCCAGAATCCGACCGCCGCGGCCGGGTCGTAGCCGGCCCGGGCCATGAGCACGAGGCCGATCTCGTCGGCCGAGCTTTCCTGCGCCCGGCTGTGGGGCAGGGCCACGGCCACCTGGGAGACCGGCGCGTAGAGCTGCTGGAAGTATGGGCCGTACTCGCTTTGCGACATCGCCTGACCGCCCAGGATCCCGGCCAACTCGAGGCCCTTGGCCACGCTCATGCGCTCGCCGCCGTGCCGTGCCAGCGCGTGGGCCACCTCGTGCCCGATGACGGTCGCCAGTCCCGCCTCGTCACGGGTGACGGGCAGGATGCCGGTGTACACGCCGACCTTGCCTCCGGGGAGGCAGAAGGCGTTGGCCTGCGGGCTCTCGAAGAGGACGAACTCCCACTGCGCGCCGGTCATGCCCGACACGGCGGCGATCCGGCGGCCGACCTTCTCGAGCAGGGCCCGCTGGGTCGCGTCCTTGCTGAGCGGCGTCTCCTTCTTGAGCGTCTCGAAGGCGCTCAGCCCGAGGGCCACCTCCTGGCTCGCCCCGGTCACCAGGAACTGCTTGCGCCCGGTCACCGGCTCCGTCGCACAGCCCGCCGCCCAGGCCATCGCCAGCAGCGCGACCCGCCTCAGCCAAATCGACTGGTGCCTCGATGTCATGCGTCCGGAGTCCACCACAGGGCCGCCGCCGGGACAAGCGGCCAAAGGGGCCGGTCCACGCCCAGGCCATCGCCGCAACCCTCCCCGCCTCCGCGGCGGCGACTCAGCGCCGGCGGGCCTGCCGTCCAGGCTTCTCGAGCCGGATGGCCGCCGAGCGTCCGTGGCCGTCGAGCCCCTCGAGGCCGGCGAAGGTCGCCACGCCGGGCAGGGCCTTGCGCAGGGCGGGCTTGGAATACTCCACCACGCTGGTGCGCCGCTGGAACTGGTCGACGGTCAGGCCGGCGAAGCTGCGGCCCGCACCGCCGGTGGGCAGCACATGGCTGGGTCCGGCGATGTAGTCGCCCAGCACCGTCGGCGAGCCCTGGCCGAGGAAGATGGCCCCGGCGGCGTGGATCTTCGGCACGAGCGCCCGGGGGTTGCGGGTCATGATCTCGCAGTGTTCCGGGGCCAGCCGGTTGACCAGCGCCACGGCCGCGTCGAGGTCCCGCACCTGGATGAGCCAGGTGTTGGCGTCGAGCACCTTCTGGATGAACTCCCTCCGGCCCAGGGTCGGGAGCTGCCGGGCGATCTCCTTCTCCACGGCCTTCAGCTGGGTGGCCGAGGGGGTGACCATCCAGACCCGCTCGTGGCCGGAGCCGTGCTCCGCCTGGGCCAGCAGGTCGGCCGCGATGAAGCGCGGGTCGGCCGAGTCGTCGGCCAGCACCAGCGTCTCGCTGGGGCCCGGGAGCAGGTCGACCGAGACGTGGCCGAAGAGCAGGCGCTTGGCGGCCACGACGTAGGCGTTGCCCGGGCCGAAGACCTTGTGCACCGGCCGGATGGTGGCGGTGCCGTGCACCATCGCCGCGATGGCCTGCGAACCGCCGACCCGGTGGATCTCGGTCGCGCCGGCGACGTTGGCCGCGAAGAGCAGCGCCGGGTTGATGGAACCATCCCGGCCGCACGGCGTGCAGACCACGATCTCCGGGCAGCCGGCCACCTTGGCCAGGGTGATGGTCATCAGCGCGGTGGACACCAGCGGCGCCGTGCCGCCGGGGATGTAGATGCCGACCCGCTGGAAGGGCTGGAACACCTCGCCCACCTGCGCGCCGTGGGAGTTGGTGGCGGACCAGTCGCGGCGTCGCGAACGCCTCGAGAAGGCGGCGATGTTGCGCGTCGCCTCGGCCGCGGCGGCGCGCAGCTCCGGCCCGGCCGAGAGGGAGGCCTGCATCCGCTCGGCGAGGGTCACCGGGATCTGTCCCGCTGTCAGGCGGGCCCCGTCGAAGCGTTCGGTGAACTCGAGCAGGGCCTCGTCCCCCCGGGTGCGGACGGCCTCGAGGATCGCCCGGGTGCGTTCCTCGATGACGGGATCAAACAGGGACGAGGCGGCGGCCGCCTGGTCGAGGCGGGCGGCGTGGTCGGCATCCGGGACGCGGACGATGTGCATGCGGCGGAGGGTATGGGGGAGGGCGTCGAAGTCAAAACACGCGGGATCACTTGATGCCCTTGAGCCGCGCCTCCCACACCTTGTGCAGCTCGACCGTCGCCGCGACGTCCCGCAGGCAGTACTCGGCGATCTCCCGGTGCCGGCCCTCGGCCAGCAGGGTGGCCACGTCCGCCCCGGTGACCCCCATGGCCTTGGGCGAGGGGATGCCGAAGGCCTTGCAGTAGAAGTCCAGGTTGAACTTCCGGGCGGCACCGTCGCGTCCGCTCACGCTGTAGAAGGTGAACTGCTCGGCCAGGTCGCAGTGGGGCTCGGTCTGGTAGCGGTACCCCAGCCAGTCCTTGCGGGTGATGGGCACGTTGAGCAGCGCCGAGCGGAGGTACAGGAACGGCACGTCGAAGCCCCGGCCATTGAAGGTGACGATCCCGTCGTAGCGCTTGGCGACGTCCCAGAAGGCCGTGAGGAGCTCCACCTCGTCGACCTGCGGGGCGAACTCGATGCCGGCGCCCCCGGTGGCGTCCTCGGGCGCCTCCCCCGCCTCGAGGGATTCCTCGTCGTAGTCGTCGGACTGGTAGAGCACCTGGCCCTTGCCGGAGTCGGCATTGATCATGGCGATGCACACCACCTGCGCCGTGAACGGCCAGAGGCTGAACTGTTGCGAGATCTCGGCGCGTTTGCGGGCCTTGTCCTCCTCGGTGGGCTGGCGCTCGGCCTCCCGGAACAGGTACTCCTGCTGGGCCTCGTCGAAGGTCTCCAGTCCGACGGCCGAGGTTTCGATGTCGAAGACGAGTCGGGGCATGCCGGAGGCGTTGTACGCCACCGCCGGTGGGCAACCAAGACCCAAAGGGACCCGTCAGGCCGCGGAAGCCCCGGTCTCCTCGACCATTTCGCGGATGGTCTTGCGGAACGCGGCGATGCCCTCGTCGAACGCGGCGGAAATCGGCAGCACGGGCGTCTTGCGGACGCGGCGCTTGAAGGACTTCAGGTTCGCCTCGGCCGGGGGCTCGTCCATCTTGTTGGCGACCACGAGCCTCGGGCGCTCCAGCAGCGACGGGTCGTAGAGCTCGAGTTCCTCGAGCAGGCTCCGGTAGTCGTCCCAGGGCTGGCGGTTGTCGGTGCCGGCCATGTCGAGCAGGATGACCAGGATCCGGCAGCGGGCGATGTGTCGCAGGAAGGCGTGCCCGAGGCCGACGTTGCGATGGGCCCCGGCGATGAGGCCCGGCACGTCGCACACGGTGAGCCGGTGGTAATCCTCGGGGTACTCGACGATGCCGACCTGCGGCGTGAGCGTGGTGAAGGGGTAGGCCGCGATCTTGGGACGCGCCTTGGAGATCGCCGTCAGCAGGGTCGACTTGCCGGCGTTGGGATAGCCCACGAGGCCCACCTCCGCGATCATCCGCAGCTCAAGGAGGAAGTCCCCCTCGTCGCCCGCCTCGCCGGGCTGGGCGAACCGGGGGGTCTGACGGGCGGCCGTGGCGAAGTTGCGGTTGCCCAGGCCGCCGCGTCCCCCCTTGCAGAGCACGAACCGCTGTCCGTGCTCGGTGAGGTCGCACACCCGCTCACCCTTCAGGGCGTCCCGCCGCTGGGAGCCGCTGCGGGAGTCGGTGCGGGAATGGTCGTCGTCCGCGCCGAGGTCGAGCTCGACGGCCTGGACGCCTCCGGAATGCCGGATGACCGGACGGTCGGTGCCGGCGGCGGTGAGGATCAGCGGTTCGGCGGAGTCTTGCGGTTCCTCCGAGCCTTCGGAGTCCCCGGAGTCGGCGTGGTCCTCCACGCCCTCCGGCAGCGCCGGCTCCCCGAGGACGCGCCACACGATGGTGCCGCAGGGGACCTTGATGACCAGGTCCTTGCCGGCCTTGCCGTCCATGCCCTTGCCCATGCCGCCCTGGCCGTTCTCGGCGAGCAGGTTCGGGACGAAGAACTGCTGGATGAGGTTGTTGAGGTCGTGGTCGGCCTCGAGGATCACGTCGCCCCCTCGCCCCCCGTTGCCGCCGCTGGGCCCGCCCTTGGGGATGTATGCCTCCCGGTGGAAGGCGACCGCACCCTTGCCCCCGTGGCCGGCACGGGCGAAGACCTTGACCTCATCGACGAACATGACCTGGAGAATGGCAGAACCGACGGGGAACGCGAGGCGGGTCGGCGCCTGGGAGGCCGACAGGACAAAGGCGAGGCCCGGAGGCCTCGCCTTGGAGAGTGCCGATCTGGGAATGGACCCCGCCCGGCGGGGACCGGATCAGGCCGCCACGGCCGCGGGCACGATGCTGACGCGGGAGCGGGCCTTGTCGAACTGGACCTTGCCGTCGGTGAGGGCGAAGAGCGTCCAGTCGCGGCCGGTGCCGACGTTGGAGCCCGCCGAGAACTTGGAGCCGCGTTGGCGGACCAGGATGCTGCCGGCGGTCACGAACTCGGAACCGAACGCCTTCACGCCCAGTCGCTTGCTGACGCTGTCGCGTCCGTTGCGGGAACTGCCTTGACCTTTCTTGTGAGCCATAAGCCTGAAATTCTTTCTGTCGTTGGGTGGACCGTCCGCGGGGGTCGGGACGGCCGTTGAATCAGCCGTTGATCTCGGTGACCTTCACCACGGTGAGCTCCTGCCGGTGGCCGATCTTCTTGTGGTAGCCCTTGCGGCGGCGCATCTTGAACGCGACGACCTTGTCGCCGCGGATGTGCTCGACGACGTCGGCCTTGACCGTGGCGCCGGCGATGACCGGGGTGCCCACGGTGACGTTGCCCTCCTTGTTGATGAGGAGGACGCGGTCGAACGTGTGGACCTGACCCGCGGTGGCGGGCAGGAGTTCGATCTCGAGGGTGTCGCCAGCGGCGACGCGGTACTGCTTACCGCCGGTTTCCAGAACAGCGTACATAAAAACATTCCCCCGGAGCAGGGGGACGGAGAAACAACCAAACGCGGCCTCGGGTGTCAACGGCCGTTTTTGAAATTGTGGGCGGGTGGCGCGAGCCGGCCCCGATGCGGCCGGATTCCCCGGCTGGACCTGGCCGGCGGGTTTCGGCGACGCTCTCGATCCGCCCGGAGCCGCTGCCGTCCCTGCCCCGTCCGGTGCCCGGTCGACACCCCGTAACCCCATGGAAACCGAGCCCTTCCCCGCCCGGCCCGCCCGTCCGGCGCCGGGTGTCGGGGCCCTGCCTGCCGGCGTGGCCCTGGTGCCGACCGAGCCGGGACACGCCCCGGCCCTGCGCGAAGCCCTCGGCTCCGTGGCCAGGGAACGCCGATGGCTGGCCGCCGTCGAGCCCTTCTCGGAGGCCGAGACCCGGGCGTTCATCCGGATCAACCGGTTGGCCGGCGTGCCGCAATTCGTGGCGGTGGCCGGTCCGCTCGTCGTCGGTTGGTGCGACATCGTGCGCCTCTACCCCCATCCTGGCTACGAGCACAACGGACGGCTGGGCATGGGGGTGGTCGAGGGCTGGAGGGGGCGGGGACTCGGGCGGGCCCTGATCGACCGGGCGCTTGGCATGGCCCCGGAGGCCGGATTCGAGCGGGTGGAGCTGGAGGTCTATGGCTCCAACACCGCCGCCCTGGCCCTGTATCGCGCCTTCGGCTTCGAGGTGGAGGGGGTGAAGCGGGCCATGCGCCGGCTCGACGGCCGGGTGGATGACGTGGTGTGCATGGCGCGTCGATTCGATCCCGGGGATGGGGCTCGGGAAGCGGGTTTTCGGGCGACTTTGTGAAAAAATTCACAAAAGCCGCTTGCTGCCCGGGCGATCGGAAACATAGTTTGCCGCGTCCGCGGGGAACACTCCCCGCCCTTTTGGTTTATGGATGCAACGTCCCCAGCCGTCATCGGCGGCAAGACCACCACCGAGTTCGGGTACAACACGAAAATCGAGGGTGAGGTGGTTCATACCACGGTGGACGCGGCCCTCAACTGGTTCCGGAAGAATTCCCTCTGGCCCATGCCCATGGGCCTGGCCTGCTGTGGCATCGAGCTCATGGCCGTGGGCGCCAGCCGCTTCGACATCTCCCGCTTCGGGTCCGAGGTCATGCGCTTCTCCCCGCGCCAGTCCGACGTGATGATCGTGGCCGGCACGGTGACCTACAAGATGGCCCTGGCGGTCCGCCGCATCTACGAGCAGATGGCCGAGCCCAAGTGGGTCATCGCCATGGGGGCCTGCGCCTCCACCGGTGGCATGTACCGCAGCTATGCGGTGCTCCAGGGGGTCGACAACATCCTCCCGGTCGACATCTACGTGGCCGGGTGCCCGCCGCGGCCCGAGGCGCTGCTGGATGCGCTC
>Ga0209972_10004428_pt1 | contig 10600 bp, 6 predicted proteins | sample NOAtaG_7_FD_187302 | JGI IMG/M metagenome (GOLD analysis project Ga0209972, IMG submission 187302) | Freshwater lake microbial communities from Lake Erie, under a cyanobacterial bloom - NOAA_Erie_Diel1S_2200h metaG (SPAdes) (version 2) | ecosystem: Environmental > Aquatic > Freshwater > Lake ...
GGCGGTAAGTTCTGCAGGGCTCAGGTAGTATTCCATCCAGATTACCCTGTCACTTACTCCGAGTTTTTCAGCCAGCTGCCGGTATGAATCTACCGAAACCCTTGCACTGGAGGCAGCTCCTGCAATCAGCAGGGAATATTCTGGCAGCAGGCTAAGTGCCTCAATGGCAGTTTCATAGTTTTTTTCGTGGCGTATGTTTCCCGGAATGGACATGATTTTATTACCGGGTCTGATTCTTTCTTTTATCAGCTGCGTAAATTCCTGATCCGGAGCCGGCATACGAAAAACCCCGTGCGGTATATCAAAATAGCGGCATTTGCCGTTATCGGTATAATAGGTTTTTTCCGGCAGGTAGTTGTGGTAGAAGGCCAGATCGGCAAGGCCGGTGAGTGCTTTCATGGAGAAAATGGTCCAGCGAAGGGAAGGAGGGTAAGCATCCCTGTCGGGATCGTGCAGGATAAGGATGAATCGATGTCTGGAAGCCAGTGTCCATCTGAAAAACGGTGTCCAGATTGGTGCAGTAAGCTGCTCGAAATCGTTGAGAATTACCAGCGATGGCGGTGCTGCTGCCAGCCGGAAATACAGAATAAAGGGGTTCAGAAAAACCCGGTATAAAAAATGCAACTGACGCAAAAGCCGGGAAGAAATTGCCGGCTTGTCATTCAGGAATAGTTTTCTGACACCATGCGATTCAGGAACTTCAGCATTGGCCGGAATCCACCACTCGCAGGATTCTATCTCCGGTCTTGCCTGATAGGCCTCCAGCAATTCCCTTCCATAATCGAAACAACCGCCGAAGGAACTGGAATTGTAGACGATGATGCGCATCAGCGGATGTTGGTTAGTGCTTTGCGCCCTTCCCTTTGAGCCGCAGTAGGAAAAAGCCAGCCGCTGAAATAGCCTTTCAGGTATTGCCAGCGCGACATTTCAATCAGTCTGAAACAATCAATCAAAACGCCCATACCATAGCCCATTGATTTCCAGTTGTTAAAGGCCCGGCGGTAGGAGCGGAGTCCGAAACTCAGCGGAAAAAGCAGAAGTGCAAGCCAGAAATGGCCTGAAACAAGTATCAGCGGGAGTAAGAGTATTGTGACAAAGAAGGCATAGCGGGAAAGGGTTTCAGCCAAATGGCTCCAAAGGTTCCGGAAGTTGATCATACTTTCCCCGTCGCCCAGACCATAGCGGAAAGCTTCTTTGGCAAATGCTGAAAAACTTTTGTGCCGGAGCCAGAAGACATTGGGTTCGGGTACCAGCACATAGCGGAATTTCATTTTCCGGATCTGCCTCCAGAAAATGGTGTCGTCTGCCGCCAGAGTAAGCCATTCCAGATAGCCTCCTACCGCTTCCCAGACACTTCTGTAATAGGCGATGGATCTGCTCGATACCGAGAAGTATTCATCCATGACAACAGGATAGCCATTTTGCAATACATAATCGGCTCTGGCAGCGGGGCTGTTTACCTCATCATTCATGATTCCGAATGCACCGCCCACTACCTGAACATCGGGGTTGCCAAATGGTTTTACAAGACTTTCGAGCCAGCCCGATTTGTAGCGGCAGCCGAAGTCGGTGGATACTATGAGTTCATTGCGCGACCTTCGGATGGCCTCATTCCTGCCCTCGGCAATGTTGCAGCCCTGCATCACAAAAACAACGATGTGCATACTGCTTTCTTTCTGCCATTTCTCCAGTCTCTCGAGGGTACCATCCCGTGAGCCAGCATCGGCAATAATGATTTCATCCGGTTTCAGGGTCTGGGCTTCCAGGTCTGCGATGGTCTGATCCAGACGCCGGATTTCATTGAAAACGGTGGTAACCAGGGTGAATGATGTCATGCCAAAAAGTGAGTGCCTTTGAAATCGGACTGCATTATCAGATTTGTTCCGGAACGATAAAAGCGGTTTTGCCGCGTGAAAATAATGTGTCTATTTTAGAATCACGAAATTTGCTTGCCGCATGTGCGGAATATCGCTCATTATCCGGAAAAATAAGGACAATCAGGATGGCGCTGCTGCCATACGCCGCATGGCGGAGGCTCAGGCTCACAGGGGTCCGGATGGTAAGGGATTTCATTACCTGAACTGGGAAAATGAAGAATTGTGGTTTGGTCACAACCTTTTATCCCTGAGCGGGAATCTGGAAAGCAGCCGTCAACCCATGCTTACGGAAGATGGTCATTGCGGACTGATTTTCAATGGAGAGATTTACAATGCTCCGCAGCTTCGTTCGGTTTTGGAAGAATCCGGCCAGGTATTCCGGGGAGATTCTGATACGGAAGTACTGCTGTACTGGATCAGGAAGCAGGGGAGGAGAGGGCTGAGCGCCCTGCATGGCATGTTTGCATTCATTTTCTGGGACAGCCGCAAAAAACTTCTGATCATTCACCGCGACGGAAGCGGCATCAAGCCGCTTTACTTTTCAAGAAACCGGAACTACCTGATTTTTGCCTCAGAGCCGGCAGCAATGTTTGCTTCCGGATTATTCGATTATCATCCCGACACGGAGGCAATCCGATCCTATCTCAATTATAAATTTATCCCTGCTCCGCTGACTGCCTGGCAGGGAATGCAACAGCTTTTGCCGGGGGAATGCCTGGAATACTGGGAATCCAAGCCCATGCAATTCGGCATTAATGCTCCGGATTTCCCGCCGCCCCGGAATTTGCAGGAGGCAATGGATGAGGCCTTTTCTGCCGTGATTCCTGCCAGCCGGCCCTTTGGAATTGCCCTCAGCGGGGGCATTGACTCGGGTCTGATTCTTGCCTGGTGTGTCAGGCAGGGATTGAAGCCTGCCCTGTTTTCCATACGATTTGCAAAAGGATCTTCCTCATGGCCGGATACCCGGGCAGCGGAAGAAATGGCGGCACGCTTCGGACTTTCCGTAAACTGGGTAGACAGCGGGCCGGAAGATTTCCTCGAAATAACCCGCTGTTTGCATCCATGGGATATCCTTGTGGCCGATTCTGCCCTCGTCCTCACCCGGAAATTATCGGAAGCTGCCAGAATAAAGGGAATTCCTATTCTTCTTTCAGGTGCCGGAGCAGATGAGTACTTTGGCGGTTACCGAAGGCATGCTTTTTTCAAGAACTGGATTGCACTAACGCAAAGCATTCCGGAGCCGCTGAAAAAATTCTTTTTGTCTGCTGTTCGGTTTGGAAAACTGGCCTGGAATAATCTGAGCGGGGATAGTACAGAAGCACTCTGGCAGGCTGCCGTTTCGAGCCGGCTGAATGCGGCACTGGGGGAGCAGGAAGTTCTGCCTTTGCCGGCTGGGCATACACTTGAGAATATGCTCGAGTGGGACCGCCGCTGCTACCTTACGAATGATGTCCTGTGCATCAGTGATCTGGCAGGTATGTCGGAAGGAATTGAAATGCGTTTTCCTTTTTTACATCCTTCCATGACCAGCTTTGCTTCCTCTGTGCCATTGGAAGAGCGAATGGGAGACGGCAGAAAAGAAATGCTTCGGGATGAATTCCGGAAGTATTTCGGTAATAATCTTGCCGACAGGCCAAAACAGGGATTCGGAATTTCCCTGCCTGAATTCCTGTTGAGAAAGGAGTCCGGTTCGTACCTGGAGAAGACGCTTCAAGGCATTGTGCAGGAAAAGGACCTGATCCGGGATCCTGTGAAATGGAAGTATTTCTGCCTGAAGGCACTTACCAAACCAGCGGCCTTTCTCCCGGAATGGATTTTACTTGGAAGACTGGATTCCTGGCTGAAACATTATCAGAAACCTACGGAAGATGCAGCTTTTCCAAGCACACCCTGAACCTCGGGTGGTTCTGCAAACCAGCGGAATTCTTTATGGTAGAGGCTGTCTTCAAACTGTGTGTCGTAGAGCCGAAGAGGAGCAAAAGAGCGGAATCGATTGAGGTATAATCCCTTTTGAAGAACTGCTTTTCTGAAAGTCATCAGACCTTCCTGTTTACTTTCAGAAAAATCCAGTTTGCCTGTTGCAATGCAGAAATCAAAAATTCCGCCTTCCTCAAAGCGGCAGCGGGTAAAATCAGCATTTGCCATAAATCGTGCATTCTGAAACTGCGCTGCTTCCATAAACCGGCTTCCCTGAAAGAGTGCATAGGAGTAAAAAAAACAGCCCAGCCAGGTGCAGTCTTTCATGAAAATGCAGTTCTGAAACCCGGCTTCACCATCAAATCCGCACTCGCGAAAACCTACCGGAGCCGTGAAAACTGCATTTTTGGCCACTAGTCCCCGCTTGAACTGACATTTTCCAAAATCGACCTGTCCCGCAAAATGAATGGACTGAAAGTTAACCTCGGCCTCGAAGGTGCAGTCCTTGAAAAAAATACCGACAGGGAAATTCTGGTAGGCATTGGGCAAGGCGCTGAGGCTCACCTGTCCCTGAAAAGTGCATCGCTGAAATTCAAGCCTGAGTGCGGTTTTCCCATTCTCAAGCTTTGCCAGATCGAGCAGGTTCTGATGGGAAAAATACCGGTTGCTGATTACGATGGTATTGTCGTCCCCCTGTTTTACAGAACCCGGCTTCGGACCTGCGCAGCATACTGCCGCCGGGCAGAAACTCAGGAACAAAAACAAAGTGCGTATGAAGGTCATCTTAAGGTCGTTTTCTTAGGTTCAGGCCGCTTATTTTTTTCGAAGCTTTTTGTTTGGCAACTGCAATTTTAGCTGAAAGTCTGCCTTTTTTGAGCTCTTTTTTGAGGAAGCTGATGATTTCTTCCGGTGTGTAGGCGTTACGGTGAGTTGCATTAACCGCGCTGCGGAAACGACCTGCTTCCCTGCTGAGCAACTGACTGCTTCTGAGCGGATTCAAAAAGCGGTTCTGAACATCCCGTCTGCCTCCAACGCCTTCAATAAACGAGATGGGTTCCTGAGAGGTAGTATAAAACAGATTGTTGCTTTCATCGTTTTCCTGATATTCATCGGTAACATCACCAAAAACAACGAGGTAATAAGTACCGTTGAGGTTTGGCATGGCGTAGGTTCTGTAGAGCGTGTCGCCTGAAAACAACTCCATTCCCAGGGAGCTGCCGGCCGGAATATTGGCATTAATGATCAGGCCTGAGACATTGTTTGCCTGGTCGTTGTATTCAAAGATGTCTTTGTAATTTCCCTGATTGGCGAAATAATCGTAGAAAACAACGCCGTAGTCATTGGCATCGTAGGCGTTGTAATAAAGATAAGCATAGCCAGAGCCCTCACTTGCGAGGGCATTCCGGGCGCCTACATTGTAAATGTTGAATGCCATTGCTCTGCCCGTTGGTCCGAGTTCATCGGGTGTGTACTGAAAATCTTCCAGAACCCAGGGAACGATATCCACCCCCGAAGCGGGCGGATTGGGATTTCCGTTGTCATCCGGCTTCTGATCGTCGTTTACGGCCACAAAGAAGTTGCTGTTGAAGGAGAAGCCGTTCACCATAAAGTTGTAGTCCACCCAGATAAATCCGCCTGCACCCCACTGTTTGCTCCAGGAGTTGACAACTTTGAAAGCACCCCTCGGGCCGCGGTTATTATCATAACCCACAATGCACATAGCATGGTAAGAGTGGATGCCAACCTGATCGGTGGTGGTGGCATTCTGGTAAACCGTTTCCGAATTCCAGGCCATAAAGGAGTCATCCAGTTTGGCTCCGAGGATAACCGGCATTTTGGCGGCGAGTGCTTGTTTAATGGTAGTTACATCTGTATCAAGTTTCCGGTAATATTTGATTTTGTGTTTTGCTGCATCTGCATTCCAGGCAGGGTCCAGCAGGCTCTGCGAGCAATTGCCCAGATTTTCATATGGTACGGCTGCTTTTGTTGCTACGCCCTGGTTAAGCATAAGTTCCATTGCCGGAGTAAAATCTGAACCATTGCAGTCGGCTCCTTTTTTGTTGTCAGGAAGTGCGGTAAACAGATAGCGTGGGCTGAGCTGGTAGGCAGGGCTTTGAAGCTGGCTTTGCGAAAGGTTGAATTTTATGGCCTCCAATGCGGTCTTGCAGTTATAGGCAGTTGCCCATGCAACGCAGGTCCCGAACTGACCCTGATCACCAACTGGCGGCAGATACTGGCTCAAATCTACCGATGCCGGCAATTTGCTTGGATCGGTATCAAAGGGATTATTCAGGTTTTCCGGAATGGTACTGGGGTCATCCGAACCCTGCCAGCCCGTTTTTCTTAAACTGTCATTGGCAGTGGGAGGGTTAGGATTGGATGGCGAGGGGCTGTCTTCTTCGCAGGCAGCGAACTGGAACAGGGCAGCCAGCATGAGCAGGCGCATAAAAATATTTCGGGTTTTCATGTGCATTCCTGGATTATGTTGTTTCAAACCAAGTAAAAACAATTCAAACTAAAAAGGTCCATGTGTAGTCATCAGCATTGCTCCGGGCATTCTGAAGGTAATGTGCACTGCTTATCTTTTCAGAAAAGGAAGAGTTCCTGATGAATAAGCGTCGATTCCGCATCCAGAATCCGGATTTGATAAAGTCCGCTGCTTTTTAACGATCCTGCAGAAATGCAGGTAGTTTCATTTTCAAATCCGATGCTGCCCGAACCAAGCAGTTTGCCGAAGGTATCGTAGATTTCAAACCTTCCCGGATGCTTACGAAAAAAAGGCTGCTGTACATGGATCCTGATGGCTCCCTTGTCCGCATCCATGCTGATCCGGATGTCCGAATGATTAAGTGCGGCATTCAGAATTCCGGCCGGCTGGCATATTCCCGGAATGGAATTATCCAGATAAATAAGTCTTTGTGTGATCCATGATTTCATGAAAGAAATTTCTTCCGCATAGGATTGGGCGATGGGCGATGGATTGGGCCAAAGGTAAATTCCCCAGACCGGATAGAGCGTGAAGTGCCTTTGCTGTGCAGCTGCGAGGCGGGCAGCTGTACTGTCAATAAATCCCAGAATGGAATCGTTGCTGAGAACACCATTGCGCAATTCCTGCCAGCGGCATTTCATTCTGTTTTTGAATCCCTGGTCCTGCATCAGCCTGCGCCACCAGCCCGGCATATCCCACTGGCAGTAATCTGTAAAACGGTATGCCCAGCCTCCGGGTAGCTCGTTGCCGCAGTAGTCGGCATTGCGCCAGGCCAGGTTAAAATCCCACAGCGGGCCCATGTGGATTTTGTTCCCGTCGGTAATTTTCTCCTTGTAAAAAAAAGTGCTTAGCCGGTAGCCGTCTACATTCTTCGAAAGTTCATTAATCAGGAAAAAATCGATGAAGGAGCCTTCTCCTGCAAAGCGTCTCCAGCCGGCAGCGGGATCGGTAAACTGCGGAGAATAAAGGGCTCGTTCAAAACTGTCCACATAACTGGCGATGTAAGCGCGCTGCTGCGGTTGGATTTCATCATCAGGAGGTTCTACATACTGAAAGAAAACCTGATTATTGACCGGTTGGGTAGGGTCGGGGGGGAACTGTGAGAACCAGCCACCGTCGTCAGGCCAGTCGATGGAACAAATGTAGCCGCCGGTAAGTTCGGCTCCTGAAACATCATCTGCCCTGAGGTTTGCAATTTTTACCCTTGCTGTATCCCTTTTAATGGATTCAAAAAAGGTGTAAATGCCCTGGTAATTTCCATTGACAAATACCTCGCAATACCGCCAACGGCTGGCATAGCGGCCCAGCCGTCGCCCCAATTCGTAGCTGAGTACATTGCGCATCAGACTTTTATCGTTGTAGGGACCGTAAAGCACCCAGTCGTTTTCTGAAGGCATTCCCAGCAGGGGTACATCGCGGTTGTTACCAAGGCTGTCTCTGGTCTCTATGTTGTACTGTGCCTGTGGAAAACCGGCTGAACTTTTGCCTCTTTTTTCAATACCTATCCATCCATTGTAAGCGTTTGCGCTGTCGGAAAGGCTGTTCTGGAGTCCGGGGCCATTGTCTACCATTTCCATCCGGGCCATGATTTTAGGCCCATTTGAAATTATACTTCCCAGTGTATTGATTTTTACAAGGGGAAGGTCAGAAGATGAAAAATTAAAAGGTTCGGCCGGTGAGGCGGAGAAGAGTAGCGACCAGGACAGCAGTGAGCCTTCGTCCGGCGATGCAATATCCCGGACAAGTAGCTGCCAGGTTCCATTGGGGTTTTGGCCGTTGTTTACATTTCCCAGAATCCCGATCGGACGAAAAATTCCGGCGAAAGGACCCTGCGCCTGATATACAGACTGGGTGGCATCACCACGGAAACAGGTACCCAGAAAATTATCTGAATCACCACCCACCCGGGAAGCCAGGTTGATGAGCGTGTTATCCGGCGCCTTGAGGTAAATCTCCAGGTCGTCGTTATAGGAATGAACAATGTCGATGCACACCCGCTCCAGCCCGAATTGAGGGAAGTTGGCGGAATCCGGCAGACCGGAAACGGGCAGGTCAAAAGCTACGAAACCTGAAGCATCCGGAATAAGGCCGCCCTGTCCGCTGAAAAGCTGTCCGGTGGTCTTTTTAAGACTCAGGATGAAAAAAAAACTTAGAAATAACAGTTGCTTCACACAACGAAGGTAAGGACCGGCAATCCAATTCCGGCTATTCTGCTGTATTTTCATTCTGAAAGAAGAATTAGCTGCAGAAAAAATCCAGATGCCTTTGGAATGCCGCCGAAAAACTCCACTTTTGCAACCCCTTACAGAGAGGTGTCCGAGTGGTCGAAGGAGCACGCCTGGAAAGTGTGTATACCCCTAAAGGGTATCGAGGGTTCGAATCCCTTCCTCTCTGCGAAAAAATCCTGCTTCCGGCAGGATTTTTTATTTCAGCTCCATGGGCGTGCAATCACCGGGCAGGGAAAACTCAAGATCCGGCGCCTTCTGTAAAAATTCGAAGCGTGAGTACTCAATGCGGAAGCCGGCTTCCTGCTTTTGACCCTGGATTTCGGTACTGCTTCTCACTTCCTTGCCAAAGGCGACGGGAAAGCCGGAAACATCGCGGAAATCACGGTTCTGAAGCGATACCCCGGCGCTTTCAAGGCTGGCCTCAGCGTTAACCAGGTTGAATTTTCCCAAAATGTCGGCAGCATACCGAACACCAGACTGCATTCCGCTGATCCTGAGGGTGTCGTTTCTGACCAATCGGTTGCCTGCTTCCAGGCTATCCCAGAAAACCCGGCCCATCAGAAAATGCTGGAGTTGCCGGATGCCCATGGAAACGGGCAGGTAATTGCCCAGTCCCTGCAAACCCGTCCGTATGCAGCGATTGTTGAATTTGTCCAGTATCCGTACCGAATCCCGGTCGATTTTTCCCCTCGCCACTTCCATCAGTCCGAATGCTGAAGCCGAAAACCAGATGGCATTGCCTTCTTCGCTGCGAAGGCTCAGGTTCACCGGAATGGTGCTTCCTCCCATCTGGAGGTATACTTTTCCCTTTGCCGACCACCATGGACTTGGCCATGCCTGAACCTCCGTTCGGATGGCCGGTTTTTTTTCAGACTCGCCTGACGAAGGAGTTAGCGGCTTCTTTTGCCTGCAGGCAAGGGCTGCTGTCAGGAAAAAAAGTATCGGAAGAAAACGCATCCGGAATCAATAAACTTTATTGTCTCTGATTTTTGCCGGCAGATCCGGACTGGTACCACCTCCCAGTTCACTCGCTTTTTTCCAGGCTTCCATGGCTTCTGTCTCTTTGCCTACCCGGAAAAGAACATCCCCGTAATGCTCCCATATAACTCCGGAACCGGAAGCTTTGCTGGCTTTATCCAGCGGAATTAGCGCCTCCTTGTACTTGCCTGACTGATACAGTACCCAGCCATAAGTGTCGAGGTAGGTTGGGTCATCGGGAAAAAGCGAAACCAGTCTGGCGCTCATGGCGATGGCTTTTTCCAGCCGGGTTTTTTCCAGCGAAAGGAAATAACTGTAATTGTTGAGAACATGGGCGTTGGAAGAATCCATTGCCAGTACCTCATCATAACTTTGAAAGGATTTGTCCAGCTGTTTCAGGTTGTAATAAGCATCTCCGAGCATGGAATAAATTTCAGCCTGCATCATCGTGTTTTCCAGCGAAATGCGGGCCGCCTGTTCCAGGGCTTCCACCGAAGCTTCATATTTCTTCTGAAGCAGCAGGCCCGTTCCGTTGTAAAATGCAAATGAAGCTGTGTTGGGAAAAAGCTGACGGGCTTCCGTGGTATGAATGACAAGCGAATCGGTTTCATTCAGGTTGAGGTCGATGAGAACCAGCTGCTCCCAAAGGGCGAAGTTGTTCTTATTAAAACGCCTGGCTTTCAGGTACATGTCCCTTGCCTCCCGTGGTTTACCGTTCAGGTTGAGTACATCGCCGCGCACTATAAGAGCTCGGGCATCTTCCTGGTGAATCTTTACCAGAATGTCGCAAAGTTCAAGGGCCCTGCTCTGGTCTTCTTTGTCATGCGGAGTGCGGAGATAACCGGAAACAATTTCTACCTTGGCATCGGAAGGAAGATCCGGATTGAGGAAGGCTTTCCGCATTTCTTCAAAGGCGGCGGGTTCATTTTTTTCCTGCAGGTACACATCGGCCAGCATCAGGTGACCAGCCGGATTATCCGGGAACCGGGCCATCATCTCCTGAATCCGGCCTTTGGCTTCCGTAATTTTGTTGTTGGTCAGCAGAATCCGGCAAACGGAGGACCATGCTTCGGGATCATCCGGGAACGCTTTCAGCCAGGCATCGCCTTCCG
>Ga0209972_10004429_pt1 | contig 10600 bp, 10 predicted proteins | sample NOAtaG_7_FD_187302 | JGI IMG/M metagenome (GOLD analysis project Ga0209972, IMG submission 187302) | Freshwater lake microbial communities from Lake Erie, under a cyanobacterial bloom - NOAA_Erie_Diel1S_2200h metaG (SPAdes) (version 2) | ecosystem: Environmental > Aquatic > Freshwater > Lake ...
GGCGCCCGGGTGAGGCTGGATGGTCTCGCGACCCATCATCTGAGCACACTGGCGGAACTGGCCTCACCGGCGGAGGTGGAAACCGTGCAGCGCCAACTCCGGGAGCGTTTCGCCGGAATCGAGCAGATCCTCACCGAGGTTGCTGCAGCAGGCCAGCTGACGCCGCGACTCTCCGACGCCCTCGCCGCCAATGGCGAGCTGCTCTCCTCGACGGTCGTCGCGGCCGCCTTTCGCGGCCAGGGACGCGGTGGCACCTGGGTCGACATCCGACCGGCGATGGTCACCAATGATGATCATACCCGGGCGGCCGTCCAGTTCGAGCAAAGTAATCCCCGTTTGAAGGAACTCTTCACCACAGCGCTCTCCAATGGAGGAGTGCCGGTCACCCAGGGATTCATTGGGTCGACGATCGATGGCACGACGACAACGATTGGACGTGGGGGCTCCGACTTTTCAGCCGCAATCATTGGTGCGGCGCTCGACGCTGAAGAGATTCAAATCTGGACGGATGTCGATGGTATCCTCAGTACCGATCCGCGCCTCGTCCCCACGGCCGTCAAAGTGCGGACGATCTCTTTTGCTGAGGCCTCGGAACTGGCCTATTTTGGCGCGAAGGTCCTCCACCCAAGCACCTTGCTTCCGGCGATGAGCAAGGAGATTCCCGTTCTGGTCTGCAACTCGCGCCGCCCGGCGGTGAAGGGGACGGCGATCGTGCGTGAAGCTCCGGCCTCCCGGGCGCTGGTCAAGGCGATTGCCTTCAAACGTGGAATCACCGTTCTCAACGTCAGCTCGGACCGTATGCTGATGGCCCACGGATTCCTCGCCCGGCTCTTCGAGATCTTCAACCGCTACGAGACGCCGATCGACATGGTTGCGACTTCAGAGGTCAGTGTCTCGATGACCCTCGATGACACGAGAAACCTCGAACGACTCCTCCCCGAGCTGCGACAACTGGGTGAAGTGGTCATCGAACCGGATCAGGCTTTGATCTGCCTTGTCGGTGAGAACCTCAAGTTTATTCCGGGTGTGGCAGCGCAGATCTTTGGATCAATTACCGATATCAATGTCTCGATGATCTCTCACGGCGCCTCGGCGATCAATCTCAGCTTCATCGTCGATGGCAAGCACGTCGAGGATGCCGTGCGCCGTCTCCACGATCAATTCTTTCTTGATCCGGATCCGGAGACATTTGAGATTCCTGCGCCCGCACCGCAGCGCTGAACCTGGAGAAAGCTTTGAACATCGCACTGGTCGGTTATGGAAAGATGGGACGAATGATCGAGGAGGTGGCTATCGCCAGGGGCCACCGCATCTCAGCTCGTTTCGACATCGATAACAACGCGAATGGCGAGGGGCTGACCCCCGCCAATCTCGCCGCCACCGACGTCGCGATCGAGTTCTCGACCCCCGCGACGGTCGTGACGAACATCGCCCGCCTGCTCAGCAACTCTATCCCGGTTGTGGTTGGAACAACCGGCTGGTCCGAGCGGGCTGACGAGGTCCGTGAGCTGGTCAACCAGACGAATGGCTCCCTGGTTTATAGTCCAAACTTCTCACTTGGCGTCAACCTCTTTTTTCGCATTGTCGACGAGGTGGCCCAGCTTCTCGCGCCTCATGAAGAGTTCGATCCATTTCTATTCGAATCGCATCACCGGATGAAGAAGGATGCCCCATCCGGAACGGCGCTCAAACTGGCCGAGATCGTTCGTCGGAGCTATGGGGCACGGACACCGGATGCAGTCAGTCTGCGGGCGGGGCACATTCCCGGCACGCACGAACTTGGCTTCGACTCACCCGCCGAGACGATTCGGATCATCCACGCCGCCCGCAATCGTGAAGGTTTCGCCAGTGGCGCAGTCCGGGCCGCGGAACTGATTCGTGAACGGAAGGGAACCTTCGAGTTCTCGGAACTGCTCTTCACGGCTGGCTGAAGGTACAGTTAAGAATTTAATCAAGTCCTGGCGCGTCGCGACAACCATCTCGACACTGCGACCCAATCTGTTTAAGGAGAGATCATGAATACCAGATCAAACTTCAAGCTGACCGGCTGTGGGACGGCGATTGTCACCCCATTTCAGGCCGATGAATCGATCGATGAAGCAGCGCTGCGCCGCCTGATCGAGCACCAGATCGAAGGCGGAGTCGACTTTATTGTCGCCTGTGGAACGACCGGTGAGAGCGTCACTCTCAGCGAGAGTGAGCAGACGCGCATCGTCGCCCTGACCGTGGAGGCGGTCGCCGGTCGTGTGCCGGTCGTCGCCGGAGCTGGCGGTTACAATACTCGCGAAGTGATCGAGAAGATCAGACGTTACGAGGCTCTCGGCATCGAGGCCATCCTCTCGGTCACCCCCTATTACAACAAACCCACCCAGGAAGGACTCTACCTGCACTTCGAGGCCATTGCTGAAGCAAGTCGGCTGCCAATAATTCTCTACAATGTCCCCGGTCGAACTGGTTGCAATCTTGAACCGGCAACCGTCGTCCGGCTCGCCCAGCATCCGCGCATCGTCGCGATCAAGGAGGCCTCCGGCAATATCTCACAGATCGCTGAGCTGGCCGCCCTGGTCGATCCTGAGTTTGCGATCTTCTCGGGTGACGACGCGCTGATTCTCCCCGTCGCGGCGCTCGGTGGAGTCGGGGTGATCTCGGTGGCCTCGAACCTGATTCCCCGCGAAGTCTCCGAACTGACACGCCTCAGCATAAGCGGGCAGCTCGACGCCGCCCGTGAGCTCAACCGCCGTCTGACTCCGGTCTTCAAGGCGATGTTCATCGAGAGCAATCCAATTCCCGTCAAGGCGGCTCTTGCCATGAACGGGATGATCGAGGAGATCTACCGACTGCCGATGTGCCCGCTTGGTGAGGCCAATCGACGCCGACTCGAGGTGGTGCTGCAGGAGGCAGGTGTTCTCTCGCCAGTGGCCGTCGCCGCCTGATTATCTTCCCCAACTGCAGAATAGCCGGGAGTCGCTCAGGCTCCCGGCCGCCCGGGTAATTACTCTTCGACACAGATGAGGCGCTCGGCGGGAATTGTGACCTGGACGATCTCACCATTGAGATAAGGCAACCCGTCACGAACGGCACACTCGATCGTCCGCCGGTTGGGCATTTCAACCCAGATCCGCTGAATCAGACCTGATGAATGGAGCCGGACGATTCGACCGTTGTACCGGTTGGTCATCAAGCTCTCCCCACCCTTGGGCGCGCCGATGATGATCTCTTCGGCGGGGATGTAGGCGCTGACCGATTGGCCGCTTCTCCCGCCGCGACAGCTGGAAACCTGAAGAGGCAGACCATCCCAATCGATTCCTCCCTCACGACGAACTCCCTCGAGCAGATTTGGGACGCCAATAATCTCCAGCACTGACCGGCTCCGCGGCCTGGTAAAGATCTCACTCAATCCGGAGACCTGTTCAATCCGCCCCTGATTGATGATCGCTACCCGCTGCCCGGCCGTCAGTGCATCGTCGAGACTATGGGTCACGTAGACGATGACCAACCCAGTCTCCTCCTGCAGCGCCATCAACTCGCGATGGAGCTGGTCTCGAATTGGTCGATCAAGCGCCGAGAATGGCTCGTCAAGGAGCAGAACACGGGCGTCGGCCGCGAGGGCGCGGGCGATCGCGACTCGCTGCTGCTGTCCGCCACTCAGCTCGTGAGGGTAGCGGTCGGCAAGTTGATCGAGCTGCATGCGCCGGAGGAGACGGTCGGCCTCGCCGGAGTCACGGCGGAGCGGGAAAGCAATATTTTCCCGGGCAGTGAGGTGGGGAAAGAGGGCATACTGCTGGAAGACCATGGCCATTCGGCGCGCCCGCGCCGGTAGATTGACCAGCAGTCCATTGTCATTTTTTCTGAATAGTACTCGCCCATCGAGGCTTATCTCGCCCCGATCCGGCATCATCAAACCAGCCAGCGCATTGAGAATCTGTGTCTTGCCTGATCCTGATGGCCCAAACAGAACAAAGATCTCCGCGCCAATCGCCAGCTCGATCGACAGCCGACATCCAGTCAGCTCCTTTTCGATCTGAATGATGAGTCGATCACCCACTCCGGACCATCCTTTGACGCTCGAGTCGTCTGACCACCCACAGACCAGCCAGAGCAATGATGGTCATAAGTATGACCATGCGGTTCGCTTCGGCGTACCGTCGCCCCTCAACTGCATCGTAGATTGCCAATGGCAGGGTCTGGGTGCGCCCGGGAATGTTGCCGGCAATCATCAATGTTGCCCCAAACTCACCCAGCGCCCGGGCTCCGCCAAGCACGACTCCCGCCAGAATCCCGCGACGCGCCAGTGGCAGGGTGACACGACGGAACAGATCCCATTCGGTCGAGCCAAGCGTTCGCGCAGCATTCTCAATCACCGGATCGATCGTCGCCAGCGCGGCGCGGGATGTCTGAACCATGAGTGGAATTCCAACGATCGTTGACGCAATCGCCGCCCCCGGCCACGTAAAGAGAATCTGCCACTCCAACCAGGCGAGGAGCGGATTGCTCCGACCCAGCAGCAACAGCAGATAGTATCCGACGACGCTCGGTGGCAAAATCAATGGCAGATTGATCAATGTTTCGACGACCACCTTGCCCCTGAACTCGACTCGCGCGAGCAGAAAAGCGAGGAGCAGCCCAATCACCGAGAGGGCAAGCGTCGCGACCATCGTAACCTTGAGTGAGAGCAGCAGCGCAGACCAGGTCATGGCCGGTTCTCCGACTCACCAACGCTGAAGCCGTAACGGACAAGGATCTCTCGACCAACGTCGCTCATGACCAGATCACTGAAGCGCCGCGCGGCTGCCAGTTGCGCCGTTCCGCTGATGATCGCCATCTCCTGAATCAATGGTCGATGCAATTCCTGGGGGACGAGGATGAAATGTCCGGCTGGCGCCCCGTCTTCGCGATTACGATAACAGAGCGAAAGCGCCACCAGAGCAGCATCGACATCACCCGATTCGGCATAACGCAGTGTTTGACGAACATTCTCCGCGAGGATCAATCGCGGCGTGATTCGTTCCCAGAGCCCAGCCGTGATAAGCGCTTCACGCGCGGCAATGCCGTAGGGAGCGTGCTCCGGATTAGCAATGGCGATTCGTTCGATACCCGGTTGTCCAAGATCAGCCAATGACTGAATCCTGGTCGGCCGATCGTGCCGGGACCAGACGACCAGTCTTCCGGTCCCATAACGTCGGCGCGTCGCGGGAACAATCCGTCCTTTTCGTTCGAGATCGTCAAGATAGTCGACACTGGCGGCGGCAAAGATATCGACTGGGGCCCCTTGTTCGATCTGCTGAGCCAGCTGGCCGGTCGAACCAAAATTGAAGCTGACCGGCATACCGGTCGCGGCGGTAAACTGTCGCCCGATTTCGCCAAAGGCATCGGTCAAATCCGCCGCGGCCGAGACCGTTAGTCGCGCCTCCCTCGTCTGGCATCCGGACAGGAAGACGAACAGGCAGATCGACAGCCACGGCATTACTAAAGCTCGGGACAGCCGCCACACGTCAGGCCTCCTTCCTGTGGAATCGGCTCCGTTGCCGGAGCCTTTGCAGAAGCTCATCGTCGGCCCGCGCCGGACTTCCGCAGTCGAATGGTGGTTGTGGATCGTATTCGATCCACAACTGGATCTCGCGGCCGCACGTCGCCCCACTCTCCCGGGCCACCAATTGCAACCCCAGATCGAGCCCGGCCGAGACGCCGGCGCCCGTGACGATTCGGCCATCAAAGACGACGCGCTCCCGGACTGGAATCGCGCCATACCCGGCCAGCGCGTCCATCGCCAACCAATGAGTGGTCGCCCGAACTCCCCTGAGGATTCCGGCGCCGCCAAGAATCAGCGCGCCGGTACAGACCGATACCGTCCACCTCGTTTGCCCGTGCACGGCACGAATCCATTCCAGCAATGGTCCATTCTCCATCTGCTGACTCTGGCCCGGACCACCGGGAATGACGACCACACTTGGACTGGTAACCTCATCCAACCGGTAGTCCGCCTGCAACGCCAGACTCCCCTGATCGGTTCTCTTGAGTCCTCTTTCTGTTCCCACAAATCTGGTCACCGCATTCGGGATCCGCGAAAGCACCTCGTATGGACCAATCGCATCGAGCGCGGTCATCCCGTCGTAGAGTAAGATCGCTATCTCCATTCCATTTTCTCCATCCCCGCTACCTGCTCCCGATCACCAATTCTAAAATCCAAGTCCGAGCCAATTGATCACACCACGTGATATGCCCATGTGAAGCAATCCGCAGAGAAAAATGATGATGACCGGATTCAATCTTGCCCGCAGCATGAGCAGACAGGCCAGGGTGGCCACGGCGTAGCTCCCCGGTGACCCCAGCCCCGACTTGGCCAGACTGACCGCTGCCGCTGCCAGCATGCCGACGACCGCCGGCGCTACTCCGCTCAGAAAGGCCTGCACCTGAAAGTTGGTTCGAAATCGATCGATCGAACTACCGGCAATCATGGTCATTAAAAATGACGGGAGGAAGGCGGCGACTGTCGCGACCACCGCACCAAGCAATCCGGCGACCTTATATCCGATGAATGTCGCTGTGATGAGCACCGGGCCCGGTGTAATCTGACCAAAGGCCATTCCATCGGCAAAGGTCCGGTGATCCATCCACCGGTAGACCTCACAGACATCCATCTCTATCTGCGGAATCATGACAAATCCACCGCCAAAGGTGACCGCCCCGACCCGCAGAAAGACGGTGGCCAGCTTCCAGACCGTCACCATCCGGGTGATGATTGGCCAGGCCATCAACATCACGACCGGCAACACGACCAACCCTGCCATACTATGAAGCTTATGGCTCCGGCTACGCTCCTTCCCGGTCTCCTTCTCCGACTCGCTCACCGCCCCTTTTTTCTTGCGAATGGCCCCTTCGAGCTGATACTCACCCGAGAGACGGTCGCCCTTTTCGATCAGCTCGGCCGCCTGCCGTCGCGCCTCCTGCTCGGCCTTCTGAGACCGCGCCTGCGTTCGCCGCTCGCGCTTCAGCTGCTCCCGAACCCGGTTTCGCAACTTCGATTTCCAGGTTTTAATGATGAAGCCGGTCATTCCCGCCAGCAGAACAACCTCAACCACGGTCGTCTGGGTAAAGATCAGCAGAAAGGCGGCGCCTACCCCAAGCTCCAGATGCCACTGCTGCTGCATGGCCGACTTGCCCAGTCGCACCGTTGTCGCGACAATCAATCCGACCACCGCGGCGTTGAATCCCTGAAAGATTCTCTGAGCATCCGGAATCTCGAGCAGGTGGTCATGGGCGATCGTCAGTCCCAACATAATCAGAAACGAGGGAAGGACAAAACTGGCCAGCGCGACGAGCGCTCCCCGCACACCGGCCATCTTCAATCCAATGTAGCTGATCGCATTGGCGACATGGGCGCCAGGCAGACTCTGCCCCAGTGAGACGGCGTCGAGAAACTCACCCTCGGTCAGCCACTTGTGCTGCTGGACGACCACCCGCCGCACCTGGGCAATCATGGCCACCCCGCCGCCAAAACTGCTCACGCCCACCTGCATAAAGGTGCGGCACAGTGTCTGGAGATCGGCCCGGGGCGCCTCGGAGACCATTTGCTCTGCTACCCAGGCACGGGCGATCGCCAATGCCGCCATGATCTCTCCCTTGAGTTGTCTGTATCGATTGTCCACTTCCAATGATGAAATCCCTGATTCCTGCTTAGCCGGATTGATCACCCTGATGATACAATCCCGTTCATGAAAAAAGAAATTATCTCAATAATTGGTGGGACGGGCGACCAGGGACGCGGACTGGCCCTGCGTTGGGCACGCGCCGGCTATGAGATCATTCTCGGTTCACGTGACAGCAGTCGCGCCCAGAGCGTGGCGTCAATGCTGACGCAGAAGCTCCATCCGGCGAGTCCAATCATCCGCGGCACCGACAACCGCGAGGCGGCGGCCAGCGGCGCCATCGTTGTCCTTACCGTTCCCTTTGCCGCACAACTGCCGACGCTGCGCGAGATCCGCGACCATCTGCTCCCTGGCACTCTCTTCGTCGATGTGACGGTTCCCCTCGAACCCGCCGTTGGCGGCCGCCCTACCCGCATGCTCGGTGTCTGGGCTGGCTCGGCGGCTGAGCAGACAGCTGAGACCGTCGGGAAAGATATCCGGGTCGTCTCCGCCTTTCAAAACGTCGCCGCCTCTGTTCTGGCCGATCTCGATCACCAGGTCGACTGCGACATCATCGTCTGTGGCAACGAAAAGTCTGACCGCGAACGGTTGCAACCTCTCGTTGAATCGATCGCGGGTTGCCGCTATATCGACGGGGGCGTGTTGGCCAACTCACGTTATGTCGAATCCTGGACCGCTCTTCTCATTGGCATCAACATTCGCTATCGAACGCACAGCGGTGTCCGGATCACCGGAATCGGCTCATGAGCCATTCACCCTATCTCAATTTCACCCGTGACGAATGGAGCCTGCTGCGGCGCAGCACCCCCCTCACCCTCACTCACGGTGATCTCGACTACCTGCGTGGTCTCAACGAATCGATCTCCCTCCGCGAAGTTGAAGAGATCTATCTGCCGCTCTCCCGTCTGCTCAATCTCTACGTCGCCGCTACCCAGAGCCTCCACGACGCAACCCGAACTTTTCTCGGTGACCAGTCAGACAAGGTTCCATTTATCATCGGCATTGCCGGCAGCGTCGCGGTCGGGAAGAGTACGACCTCGCGCATCCTCCAGGCACTGCTGGCCCGCTGGCCAAACCATCCCAAGGTCGATCTGGTCACTACCGATGGGTTTCTCTATCCAAACTCAATCCTCGAATCCCGTGGACTGATGAAAAGGAAAGGATTTCCGGAGAGCTATGACCGCCGTCGCCTGATCAACTTCATCAGTACTGTCAAGGCCGGAGAACCGGACGTCCAGGTTCCCCTCTACTCCCACCTCTCTTACGATATCCTGCCTGATCAATTCCAGACCATTCAACAACCTGACATCATGATTGTTGAAGGCCTCAATGTTCTCCAGGTTCGCGAAGGAACCAGCGACACGACAAATCTCAACGATCAGATTCAGTCTTCATTCGTCTCCGATTTCTTTGATTTCTCGATCTATGTCGACGCGCCGGAAGAGTATATTCGCGACTGGTATGTCCAACGATTTCTTACACTTCGACGGACCGCTTTTCGCGATCCCCTCTCCTACTTCAATCGCTACGCAACGCTCCCCGATGAAGAGGCTCGCCACATCGCTCTCCACATCTGGGATGAGATCAACGGACTCAATCTCCGCGAAAATATTCTGCCAACCCGCAGTCGCGCCCGCCTTATCCTTGAAAAAGGTTCCGGTCATGCGGTGCAGCAGGTCTACCTGCGAAAACTCTGATCAGCGGATTATCCGGTAATAGGCGGCCAATCGTTCTGGTGAGACTCCGCACCAGTAGAGCACCTGCAGGACGATCCAGAGCATAAATGTCCTGATAAAGCGCCCCTCAAATCGACGTGACGAGGTCGTGGCCACTCCATCGACTCTCACGAATCTGCCCAGCCGCGAGACTCTTCGATACATATCGCAATCCTCAAAGAGCGGATATTCCCGGTATCCGCCAACCCGCTCGAAGATCTCTCGCCTCAAAAAGAATCCCGAGTCACCATAACACATCCCACCCAGCCGTAAGACGGGGTAGAGTCTGGTCAGCCATCGTGATTCCCACCGATCACCACTAAATTCTAATCGAAAATTACCACCGACCACCCTGCTATCACGCAACAGCTCGCTAATCATTGCGCTCGCCCTGGCGGGAAGCATCGTGTCAGCGTGGAGAAAGACGAGCACCTCCCCGGTTGCGACGGCCGCACCGGCATTCATCTGCGTCCCTCTTCCTCGCTCACTTGCCACGATGCGCCAGCCATACTGGCGGGCAAGTTCCTGTGTGCGGTCACTACTCAACCCGTCTGCAACAATAATCTCCAACTCTCCACCAAAATCCCTTACGCAAGCGGCTTGAAGTGGCAGTATTTTCTCTTCGTTCAGTGTCGGAATGATTAATGACACCTTCATAGATTTATCATCTTTAATCAATTTTTAAGTTAATCCACAACTCAATCAATCGTTTTTATAGTATCTTATTTTTTTGTTGACCGATTTTATTGTCAATACGCCTGATAACACATCGCAATGCGAGCCATAATGACACGCATAAAACAACCATTAAAAACTCAAGCAGCTTTTTACATCAAATAACGCGCTGTTTTATAAAAATTCACCAATATATTCTTCAGTTTCTAAGGACTTTTCAGATCTAACTGGAATATAACCACAATGCGTTCAGGCACCACCAGAGTCTTCTGAAGGGTTATCCTCAATTGCTGACGACGATCGATCAATTCCGATGTCGGTAGCCGGTACGAGAGAAACCTGTTCGAGAGCAAACTGCTCTAAAGCAAACTGCTCTAAAGCAAGTTTAAAGATTGGTGAATCCCAATGACATCTGGGAATCGACTCCAATCATCTGGGCGGATCTGATCAGAACTTTGAGATCCTTGTATCGAACGCGTAATTTTTGGCTCGTCAATCACGACACTGTTGTTGATCATCTTCCAGAGCGTGATATTGTGAATGAGCCTCCTGTTTTACCAAATT
>Ga0209972_10004433_pt1 | contig 10595 bp, 18 predicted proteins | sample NOAtaG_7_FD_187302 | JGI IMG/M metagenome (GOLD analysis project Ga0209972, IMG submission 187302) | Freshwater lake microbial communities from Lake Erie, under a cyanobacterial bloom - NOAA_Erie_Diel1S_2200h metaG (SPAdes) (version 2) | ecosystem: Environmental > Aquatic > Freshwater > Lake ...
GATGCCATTAATTCTCACATGTATCCTTCAGGTTATTCTTATTGGTCTTCCGACCTCAACCAAACGACCCGTATCGCTTGGTCATCCAACCACGTTCCCTACAGTGTTACCCTCGGTACTAAAGGTCAAATGATACCCTGATTGTCTACTCGAGTTCCACCCGAAGATGAAACCGCAGAAACCACAAACCAGTGATTCCCACTTTATACTGCTTTCACAGTTTATTTAACGACCATAGACGGCCAATATCTTAAAACAAAGAACTATCGAATTTGGAAGGAAGAGGAATCTTTACGACCCACCGAAGTAGGAACCTTTACAACCCCTTCCTTCCAATTGTCTTACAAAGGTAAGAAAGATTTTGGAATCAGTCAAATCCTTGTAAAACTTTTTTTGAAATTTTTTCATTTAATTCTAAGACCCCCCACTCTTAATGGGACAGGTTTAAATGAAACATTTCAAAGAACTAATCAGGTCTCCCTGATTGTAGTTGCGAGGGTAGGATTCGAACCTACGACCCCAAGGTTATGAGCCTTGTGAGCTACCGCTGCTCTACCTCACGATATATAAATTAATGATAAACTCCTACTACCCCACGGTCACCTATCCACGTCATGCGCTGGTTGTACCAGCAGGAGCTATCAATATTTTTTAGAACTTAACTTCAAAAAGAAGTCCCACAAATATAAGGAGATTTTCTCAAAAAACCAAATTCGTGGGACTTAGGAGTCGAGATTACTTTTTTATTCATCTCGGTGTTTCACTTTTTAAAAAAACTCTCGTTTTCTCGTATGTAATGAAACATTTTTTGGGGTGTTCGTCCTTTCGGACATGAACATATAAATATACCAAAAAATTCAAAAAGTAACCTATTAAAAAAATATTTTTTTTAATGGTCTAAGTCATCTACCATTCTTTTCAGTTGTCTCATCATATCAAACCAACCAATAATACCAATTACTACTACGAAAAGAATTAATCCTAATACAATCATTTTAAAATTATTTCAGCAAGTTTATACATGTATTCCCCTGAGGTTTCAGGTTTAATTCCACTTAATGGAAAATAATCCCATTCAGTATGTTCCTCCCCATCAATCGCATTTTCTAAATCTGGCTCTATACACTCATCTACGTTGAGTACATAGACATACATTAACCCTTTAACTTTTTTTCCGTCTCTTGTGTGTCGGGGTATAAGACCAACAAAAGTTAATTCCATATCTTTAATGTCCACGTTGGTTTCCTCAAGAAATTCCCTTTTTGCACCTTCCTGAGTTGTTTCATTGTCTTCTAGTTTTCCACCGAAGATTGACCACATACCAGGGTATGAACCTTGATTATTTCTTTTACCAAGTAGGATTTTGTTCCCACATTTTACCATAACGCCAACGTACCTTTGATTTTTCATTGTATTTATTAAATATGATTGTTGAGATTAACGAAAATTATTTTAAAGTTAAGACTTTAGTCGACCCTAAATCTCAGAGATTGGGAATGATGAATAGAGTCTTTGATGATTCATTTAATGGTTTATTGTTTTTAATGGGTGGAAAGAAACAATGTTTTTGGATGAAAAACTGTATCATTCCATTGGACATAATTATGATAAAAAATAACGTTATAGTCAACATTCATCATGATTGTCCTCCGTGTGAAGAGGAAGATTGTCCAAGTTATTGTGGTAACGGTAATATTGTTTTAGAACTCGAGGGTGGTACCTGTGAAATGCTTGGTATTGAAGCTGGTGATACTGTTGAATATCACCTTTAATTTTTCCAAATTGTTTCGTTTACGTCTTCTCTATTACCAATGAATCTTGCGAGTACAAAAAAGAAATCACTTAGTCTATTGAGATATATTGTAATAGGGTGAAGTTTCTCGAAGTTATCCAAAACTTTACACTCCAAAACTTCAATTTCAGTTCTTCTTGCGATTGTTCTACAAATATGAGCTAAACAACTTGCTCTTGTTCCTTTGGGTAATATGAAATTTTTGAGTGGTGGTAGTTGTTTGTTCATTGTGTCCATTGCTTCTTCCAACAACTTTACATCTTCCTCAGTAACCTCCGTTAGTTCCGTGTTGTTATCATTGATAATCATTGAACCCGCGTTGAACAAATTCCATTGAATGATTTCCAAATCAGCATGGGAATTGTAAGTCTCACTTCTTAATAGACCTACAAAAGAATTTAGTTCATCTAATGAACCTACCGCTTTAATTTCTTGAATTGTTTTTGGGACTCTTCTTCCTGATAACAAACTTGTTGTTCCGTCATCCCCTTTTTTTGTGTATACCTTATTAGACATACACCAAGTATAATCTACTTAGTCTTCAACTTCAACTTTAGAAGAATTAATTTTTTCTTTGATTTTCTCAACCATCTTTTTACCTAAATCTTTCATAAATTTTACGTAAGGAACATCAGGTCTATCAGGATTGTATCTATATGGGTCCTCAGATGGTCTTGTCTTTCTTCCAAGGAAGTTAAGTCCAGAAATATTTGTGATACACTTGTGACCTCCTGATTGTGATTGAATAAAGTCCCACATGTTGATACCAACTTTATCTAACATAGATTTTTCCTCCTCCGAAAGTTCAGAGAACGGTCTATTCATAATCGGCTTTAGATTTTCTATAATCTCTTCTCCTCCTTCAATCATTTGGAACTTACCTCCAAATAAAGCATCAAAATCTTTGAACGTGAATCCAACACTTTCAGGACCAACTGATACTTCACTCAACCACTTCAAAGTTGATAAAGGAATAATTCTTTTCTTGAGTGCTGGTTCGTATTCCGACAAAACTTCTTGAGCAATTTCTCCGAGATTAACACCTTTCAATTGTCTTTCTTTTTTGAAAGGATTACAAGATGCCTGTAATAATCCCATTGGCCATAATAATACTATGAAGTCTGCTTCAGGGTGAACTCTAAACGGAGTGTACCTATCATATGAACCACTCTTCATACTCCCAGCACCATATTGGAAAATAATCCCATCTTGGTAAACTCTTTTTGGGTAGTTTTTCATTTGTTGGTAATAGTCATCAGACCTCTTTTGTAAAACATCTTCACTTTCTGCGTTTGTGGCTTTCATCCATGATTTGATATTGTTCAAGATTGAAAGTAACGAAGGTTCAGAGTCCATAACCAAACCTTCCATAAACCCTTTTTTATTCTTGAATGCCAATATCAACTTGTTAATCACAAGACCTAACAACATTTTGTTTTTCGATAAAGATTTTTCTTTATCTAATCTGAAAAGATAATTAACCACATCTTCAGGAGTTAATCCTTGTCTAACAAAATCTGCAGAGTCAACTGTGCTAATCAATAAAATATCTTGTGAAGGGAAAAGGTCTCTTGGTGAAACAACTTGTGAAATTGTTTCAACATTCGAACGGGCTTGTCTGAAAGACTTCGATGTTTCTTTTTCTGCCCCGACTTGTTTGTCGTGATGGTCGGTGTGTATTTTGAACATGGGTTTTCCATGAGCAAAATCAACTAAAACAGGCATTGTGTCTCCTTCTGCGTCATTTTTTTTAACAGCAAATTCTTTATCTCCATATTGAATCACATGAGCACCAACTACCTCAATACCATTGTCCTCCAAATATTTTTTCATGGCAATTGCAGTGGTAACACCATCCAAATCCTGATGGAAATAAATTTCGGCTTTGGGATATCTTTTCCTCAAAGCCGATATATCTCTTAAACCTGTTTCTTTTATTATTCTTTTCATTACTTCAAATCAATTGAGAATATCTCGAATTTCTTTTTTGTTTTAGGTTCGTAACCAAACATTCTTTCTCCGTCTTTACCCATTTCGAACATGAATGTCCCTTTTGGTATCGCTGTCTTTACTTTCATTGTTTGTTCACGACCTGTTTCAGTTCTTACAACTAATATTTTATTACCTTCAGCATCCATTTTTATTTCTGCCTCAGCATTAGAACCAGGTGTTACAATAGTAATTTTTTTGTCTTTTTGTTCACTGATGACTCTTTTTACTATTTGTTTTAAATCCGCCTCAGTCAACTTGATAATTTTTGCCATTAGTATTTTAGTGTTAAAAGGTATTTTGATTTATTGATTGTTCCTAACATCTCATCTCTTAAATTGAGTAAATCTGTATCGTATCTTGAGTCCAATTGGTCACTCATACCGACTAAAAATTCAGTGATTCCGTCCATAAATTTTTGTATGCTCAAAGCACTAATGTCTTGAAACATGAGTGCAAACTCAGGTTCAAACTCAGGTCTTCCGTATTTACCCATCATTGTTTCTGTAAACTCATCAATAAGACCATCTAGCCCTTCATATATTTCTCCATAAGTCTTATGTTTTGCATCACCAAAGGTCTGCCAATGAAGGAATCTCCATTGTAATTGGATTTGCACTAATTTTTTTATTAATTCTTCTTTCATAATAATAAGTATTATATTCCTGGTATTGGATTTAATCTTCCCAACAACATACTCTTAAGGAATCCTGCAAATGCATCCCCTTCAGGTTTTGGGCTTTCGACTGAACTTGAACTCTGCGGTTGTGCAACAACAGGGGTTTGGGATATTGATTGTTTATTTTCTGGTTCTCTACCAAACTTGAAGATGTCTCCGTATTTCTTTTCAACCCCAGAACCTTTTCTATCTATTTCTCCGAATTGGTCATCAAAATTTTCTAATGCTTGAGGTGTTTGGTTATACTGCTCAATCTTTTTTAACATTTGAGCTTCACCCATTTCTTTGGATAATTCTTCAGGTCCCTTAAAGTTACCAACCCCGATATAATCTAAAAACCCTAACCACCATTTAGTTTGTCCCATGAGAATTTTAATTCTCCTTCCTTCAGGACTTCTGAATAATCTCGGCACACCACCGAAAAAGATTTGACTCAAACCGCCTGGTTTGGACAAGGTCGCAGCATCAAATATTTTGGTTCCTTTTGCTAAATCTATAAGTGCTTTAACATCATCTGCCTTGGCAACCCCTTTGGCAAAATCAGCAGAAACACTTGTAGCTAAACCTTTTACACCAACACTTTTCTTACCTGCGTTCTGAAGAAGTTTCAGATAATCAGTCATGGTGTTTTTCAATCCGTTAAATGGTCCCAAAGGTAAAGCGTCTAATGTACCTATTACATTATCACCTGTTTTACCACCAAACTTTTGTATCATTTTACCCAACGCATTTGGTGCTTTAGCAAAATCATCAACCAACTTAGCTGCAGACAAATATTGTTTACTACCAGGTGTTGCCGTCTTCATTATCTTAAGTGCTTTATCAAGGGCTTTTGTAGAGTTTGTACCAAGTTTAGCGGCACCCATTACTGATTTACCAACAAAATCTCCGAACATTGGAATTGCACTCACCAAACTCAAAATACCAAATAAGGTATCCCCTTGTGAGAAGTAAGATATTGCATTTATTGAGTCGGTAATTGGTGTAGGGTCAATGATACCCAAAAAATCCATGGCAGTATTGTACCATTTCGCTTCCTTAAGATTTTTTTTCTGTGGGTACAAATAATTTAAAACATCAACAACAACTTTTTGTTCTTCTTCACTTAGTGTTTCCCATTTTCTCTTTATTGTCTCATAGGGAGTCTCATTGACTATACGGCTTTGAATGAGTTCTAATTGAGATTGGGAAATAATGTATTCAGCCATTGAGGAATTTTCTTTATAAATATCTTAACTAATAAAAAAAAGGGTCTTAAGACCCTTTCATTTCAAATTTCAATTGTTTGTTTCTGTCCACAAAGTGTTGAACTCGTTCCTTCGCCACTTCTGTATAGTTGGGACTGAGTTCAATCCCTACCCATCTTCTGTGTAATATTTCTGCGGCAGCCATGCTTGTCCCTGAACCACAGAATGGGTCCAAAACCAAATCATTCTTGTAAGTTAGAATCTTAATTGCCTTCATAGGAATATCCATTGAAAAAGTGGCTTTAGTCATTTGTTTGGTGTCTGCAAAATAATCCCATTGACCATAGACCAACTCCATAAATTCTTTCTTGTCCTCCTCTTGATAAACAGTTTTTTTCTTTGTTGTTCCGTCTTCTTGTTGGAGGTCGATGATATCACCTTTCCATTGAGGTTCTCCTTTGACTTTTTTGATATGGTTTTTTTTGTAAGCCAAAATCACACACTCTTTAGGGTTATATATGTATGGTGCCGATGGAGACATCCATGAACCCCATGCTGTAGTTTTACTTCTGTGAGGTGAGTTTTCATTAAGGTCAACAAGTCCATAGAATTTGTATCCTATGTCTTGCATAATTTTCCAAAGTTCAGCGACCATGAAAATTCTCCCACCCTTGTCCTGACGATTTATTTCATAAGGAATGTTGAGAGCAATTCTTCCATCATCTTTCAAAACCCTGTAAGCTTCAGATAACCAAGATACTGAAAATTCTTTATATTCAGTAAATGGAACATCGTCATTATGGGTATCATATTCGATTCCAACTCCATATGGTGGTGAGGTTACGATAAGGTCAATTGAATTCTCAGGGAAAGTTCTCATGACCTCAATGCAATCCCCATTATATATTTTATTTGTTTCCATTAGAGTTTTCCCTCTTGTTTTAATTGTTCACGAATTTTTGTTGCCGATATATCTCCTACCTCTTGTGGTGGGATATGTTCAATTATATCATAACCAACACCTCGTCCGAAGTTAACTGATTCAATATCAGGTATAATCATTACCTTGACTGTCTCATCACTTAGAAGTGTCCAAAGTTCATTTTTAATGTTCCTTTCAACTTCTTGTGCTGTAAACGGATTTTTTTCATCGGGTTTGATGTCTCGAATACAAATCAAAACATTTTTACCCTCGTTGAGTCTTTGGTCTATCAACCATCTGTGTCCTGCATGCCAAGGTTGCCATCTACCTATGAACATTGAATATTGTTTTGACCCCGTGTTTTTTAACTTAGGGTCACCCTCTACGTGAATTTTTTGCATACTCTAATACTTTTTTTGTTGATTCTTCGACAGTTTCATTTGTGGTATTGATACTCAGATACCTTTCTGTTGGTTTTTCATATTCCTTAACAAAGAAATCTTCTCTACCTCTGATTTCTGTAGTGTGTAAAAAGACTTCAACAAGGTTTTCCCCCATCTTTTCTTTGAATCTGTCCCTTTGGTCTTTGTAAGGTGAAACCAAAGAAACTAACACATCTTTACCTTGATTGTGAAGGTATTGGGCTATTTGTTGTGCGAGTTCAATATTCTTTCTTCGACCTGTCTCGGAGTAATCTTTGTTTTCGAACAAATCTCTCAAATCGTCCCCATCAATATGAAAAACTCTATAGTCTCTGAGTCGTAAAATTTCTTCACAGATGGTTGTCTTACCTGAACCTGGTTGTCCTGTTAACCAAATAATCATTTTTCTAAGTTTAAAATTTTTCTGTTTAAATAAAAAGCCGCTTTTTTCAAATCCTCAAGTTCTTTAGTTGCGTCCTTTTTTCCTGCCCTAGCAACATACTTTACTACGTTGAAAAGATAAGCATCTTTATCTAATTCCCACGCTTCACAAACTTTTATAACCTCGTAAGGATTGTCTGCCCCTCCGTAATGTTGAGGTCCATTTACCATTTCTAAATTTGAAGACATATGTTATCCGTATTTAATTAAATAAATTATTATTATGACCCAACTAATTATTAAGCCAGAAAGATATAAAATCATCCCATTATCTAACTTTTTCATTCTTTCCAAGAATTTTTATCATAACCTAAAAGTTCAAAATAATATGAGTTATTATAATAAATTAAGTCGGCTAGTTTTTTATCCAATTTTGGTCTGTTGGTGTACACCTTCTGTTTGAATGGATTGTCGTTCATTAGTTTTACCATTTCACCTGATTTATAATATTCAGACTCTCTTATGAAAGGTATTTTCAAATAGTCTTCCAAAAGATTTTCTACTCTTATAAAATAATCTGGTGTTTTATATTTCAGATGATTTATAAAGCTCAAATGGTATCCGCTTTGAAATTTTTCTTCCAAACTTCTTTCTAATCTTTCTTGAGAATCAGTTCCATCAAAACCAGCAGTAGCTTGAGTATAAGGATTTCTACAAGTAAGAATTAGTTTGTAATCCTTATGATTAATAGGTAAACCAATATAATGATTGTGTTCGATAGTGTTACCTAAAAATACTCCACCTTTTCTAGCATTGTAGGATGAAAAGTCAAAATTATTGAATATGAGAGTAGCAAGCCTTGAAGCCGTACTCTGTGGCATCCATAAAATTACTTTATTCTTCTCCGAAATGTTCAGTGCTTGCATCTTTACCCCACTTTTTTTCCATGTACTCTATGTACCTGTGAGTTTTATTCCCATTGTAGAGCATCCATGCAAAATAATAATCGAACCACCAATCTAATTTTTTTAGTATTTTTTTCATTAACTAAAATATTTCTCGATTGCTTCGAGTTTATCATCGGCATCTACCAACATTTGAAGAGCTTCTTCTGCATTTTTGTAGAAATCTCCTGTTGAGTGGTCACCAATACCAGCGGCGTGGTTGGAAAGTAATTCCAAAGTCAAAAGTGCTTTAGCTTTTTGAGCTTGTGCTTCTAAACGAAGCATTTCGAATAAATGAATTTTTACGTCTGCCATTATTTTGATTTTTTTCTTGTTTTTACGAAAGGTTCGGTGGTTGGTTGACCATCCATTTGTTTAGGGTTTGATTTCTTTTTGGGTTCTTCAGTTTCGGTTTCTGATTTACTTTTTACCCCTTTGAAACTTTTCCATTCAGATTTTGGGACATAAGCCCACATGCTTCCAACCATGTTGTATGCGGTCTTATCATCAACTCTTTTGATATCACCGATTTCAACATCTTTTGTTGTTTTCAACGCTTTAATACACTTCATTGGTTTTTTCCTCCATGTTTTTTTTATTGATTATTGTTAATATTTCTTCATCAGTTTTTCCTTGAATATATAGGTCATGAATGTAAGAACTTATGTCGTCATCAAAGTACAACATATCAGCCTTACCATAATATTCTTTTAACCTGTTTTCTTGTAATGCTTTTATACAAGAATCTAAACTTACAAATCTTTTGTTGAATCCCATAAAAACAATAATAAGAAACTTATAACTCAGAGTCAAAGTTATTTATCTTCTCTAAATTAACAATTTGGAAAATGTATGCCATAATTTTCCTTTTCATGATTGGGATAAATGTTTGTTCCATAGGAAACTCTTGTAAACTCCTTATCTCGAAGATTGGAAGTTCTTTTGTTGTCTCCTCGTCAGACCAAGATGAATAATTTTCTATAATTGAAACCAAAGTTGTTTCGTTAGGTTCAGACTGATAAATGTGTCTGAGATATATTTTGTTATTGAGTGGCTCATTATCGGGGGATTTGATTTCAAACTCCCAAATTGTTATCAAATGGTCTGATTTTCTATAATGATATGCAAAACCTTTTCTTTCTGAGAGTCTGTGTTTGTTTTTCTTTAGTGAAATTTCTATGTTATCGTAAGCCAAATTCCATATGGATTTCGCCATATTAAATGCATCAAATAATCTATTACCAGAATACTTTATTGTCTTCTCCAACTCACTCGACTCACTATCCGATAATTGTCTCGGTTTTTTTGGTACGAGTTCTTTAAGAAGAATCTCATCATCACAGGATTCAAATATTTTGTTGGTTAATAATAATTTGTTTTCCTTAACTAACGATTGAATGTTTGCTAAATGCAAGGATAATTCCACGAAATCGGGATAAATTTCTAAATTGTTGAATCTGTTTTCACATTTTTGGAGATAATCCAAAAGGGTGTATTTGTTGAATTCAAAATCAACAGGTTTTTTCAACATCCACTCGGGGTCCAACTTGAATGATTGTTTTTTTCGTCTTGCCATTATAATAAAAGTAAGAAAGATTTAGTGTTAATCAATTCTCATTACATAATACCAATTTCCCTCTACTTTAATCTCATCGGCATTCCCATCATAACCATTTAAAGTATGACCGTAACCATCAGCATCAATAACACCTTGAATGAATTCATCCTTATCTATAAAATCTGACCAGTCAAATCCATGTTCATTCAGGAACCCTTCAGGGTCACTTCTTGCATCATCAACTAACTCCTCTATCTTTTCTTTTACCAAGTCATCAGGGAAATCTCCTTGAGGGTCATCTTTTATTGATTCAATTTCATCTTCCATTTCTGTTATGATGTCCTGAAGTTCAGAAATCTTTTCATCAATTTCTTCTTCGTTATCATCGTTTTTGATTTCCTCTAAATTTTCAATTTCCTTTTCAGCTTTAGAAATTCTATACTCCAAAACACTAATTTCCTTTTCTTGAACGTCTGAAATCTCTCTTTGACTTTCATCTAAGTAAACCTCAGGATTATTATAAACGTCATCAGACCAATATTCATCGGCGTGATTGGCAACAGCATCAGCGTCTATGTAAGATTGAGCAAAACCACGACTGAAACCCTCATAACCAATATCATCTATTAAACCATCTACTTTATCATAACAACTTCTTTGGACTTCATCCTCATCTCCAACCGCATATCTGCGGTCATCTAATCCAGCATCAATTACTTCA
>Ga0209972_10004439_pt1 | contig 10581 bp, 3 predicted proteins | sample NOAtaG_7_FD_187302 | JGI IMG/M metagenome (GOLD analysis project Ga0209972, IMG submission 187302) | Freshwater lake microbial communities from Lake Erie, under a cyanobacterial bloom - NOAA_Erie_Diel1S_2200h metaG (SPAdes) (version 2) | ecosystem: Environmental > Aquatic > Freshwater > Lake ...
TGGTCTCTCTTGGCGGGTGGCTTCTGCCAGTACGCACCATTGACCGATTTTTTTGACATTTGCCGGTGTCCGTGACTTTGGAGGGCTTCGGCTGGGACCGATTTTCCGAAGTATACAGCACCACGTGTGATATTGAAATACCTACGTACGTCGAAAGTCGACTAAATCGACAGCCTGCCTGGAAGGGGAGAGGGGTCGGGGGTGAGGGGTGAAGGTACCCCTGGTTTCCACATGGGCTCCCATGCTCCACGCGGTCAACCACGAGCCGCGACCGTGAGGCAGCCGGTGCGCTGTGCGCAACTTGCAAGGTGCTGCCACGTGACACCGGTTGCTGACACTGTTATGCCGGCTTTGCGGGACACGTCGGGAGGGCGAAGCTCCTGCTGAGCCGCGCGTCGTTTGAGCACTCAAGGGGGCTCGGCAGGAGCCTCGCCCTCCCACGGATGCGGGTATCGGCCGCGAATCAGGTGCAGGCTGATAAGGGGGACTGCCCTCCTCACCCCCGGCCCCTCTCCCCCGTTCCGGGGGCGAGGGGAGGATTTTGTGTTTTTTGTGGTTGTGAAGGGACACGCCGGGAGGGCGAAGCTCCTGCTGAGCCGCACGGCGTTTCAGCACTCAGGGGGCTCGGCAGGAGCCTCGCCCTCCCATGAATGCGGGTATCGGCCGCGAATCAGGTGCAGGTTACCAAGGGGGACTGCCCCCCTCACCCCCGGCCCCTCTCCCCCGTTCCGGGGGCGAGGGGAGGATTTTGTGTTTTTTGTGGTTGCGAAGGGACGCGTCGGGAGGGCGAAGCTCCTGCTGAGCCGCACGCGGCTTACGGAATGCCCAGCAGCGGCCGAATAATCAGCCACGCGCCGGCCGTCAGCAACGGGACTCCCACAAGGTTCAGCAGCAGGCCCCGCCGCGCCATCTCCGTCGCTGGAATCCGACCGGTGCCAAACACAATCGCATTCGGCGGGGTTCCCACCGGCAGCATGAAACCGGCACTGGCCGCCAGTGTGGCCGGGATGAACAGCATTCGCGGATCCAGCCCCAGAGGTTCCGCCAGTGCCAGCAGTGATGGCAGCACCGCTGTCACTGTCGCCACATTGCTGGTCAGCTCCGTCAGCAACACCAGAATCAGACAGATCGTGCCCACCGCCAGCCATGCCGGCTGACCCTGCAACGGACCCTCCAGCGATTTCGCCAGCCACTGTGCCAGCTGAGTCTTCTCAAACGCAGACGCGAGCGCAAAACCGCCACCGAACAGCAGAATCATGTCCCACGGCAATCGCACCGCCGTCGGCCAGTCCATCAGCGGTATCGCTCGCCCCTGCGGATTGCGACAACCCGAAGGCAGCAGAAACAACAGCACCGCCATCAGGATCGCCACCGTCGCGTCCGAGATCGCGCCGCGACCCAGCAACTGCTCCTGCAACGCTGCATCACCCGTCACCCAGCCGCAAACTGCCGCAAAATACCACTGCCAGCCACTGAAGATGTGCACGCGACCAATCACCAGCGGTTCTCGAAACACCCACAACAGAGCCGTCAGACCAAACACCACCAGCATCAGCCACTCAGCCTGTGCCAGTGACCCCAGCCGCTGCCGCCTCGCTCGCAGCTCGGAACGCATCTGAGCATCTGCCGGAGTCGTGCCGGGCAGGCCACGCAGCAGACTGGCCACCACAATCACCAGATAACTCAGGGCCAGCGGACCACAGACCAGCAGCCAGTCAGAAAAGTAGACATCCGGAGCTCCCGGCAACTGCTCACGATAAATTCCCACCGCCACACTGTTCGTGGGACTGCCTACCGGTGTCGCCATCCCACCCAGCGTGGACGAATAAGCCAGGCACAACAGCAGCGGTACGGCCAGCGCAGATTTCCGACGCGGACCACCAGCCGTCTCAGGCTCCTCCAGCACCTGCAGCATCGCGAGGGCTATCGGCAGCATCAGCATCGTCGTCGCCGTGTTGCTGATCCACATCGACAGCAAAAACGTCGCCAGCGAAAACCCAATCACCAGCCGCCGGGGACTGGCTCCAACAAAACTGACCACCGCCAGCGCCATGCGACGATGCAGCTGCCAGCGCTCAATCCCCAGCGCAATCACCATGCCGCCAATGTACAAAAACAAACTGTCCTCGGCATAAGTCTTCGCCGTCTCTTTCGCACTCTGAATCCCCAGCAGCGGAAACAGTGCCAGCGGCAGCAGACTGGCTGCCGCCAGTGGTATCGCCTGAGTCATCCATAACCCTGCCATCAGCACCGCAACCCCCAGCAGTCGATGAGCGGCAGCCGTCATGCCGGTCGGAGTCGGCAGGAACAGCACTCCGCACGCCACCGTCACAATGGCCATCGTCAGCCACGGCGATACGGAAGTACTGTCAGTCTCGCTCGGCGGTAATGACGTCAGATCATCCATTCCCGGAACCCTCGTGCTGGTGATCAGGCGAAATCCTGTGTCGTGAAAACACGACACTCAGACCTGTGGCATGCTAAACGTTCTGAACACCGTTTGCTGCAGGGATGTTTACCCGAACGAACGCAGCACCTGAATTCCGGACTCTCAGGACCGAAATTCGAGGATTCGAGGTGGGTAATTCCCTGAATCTATCGCTGAAACCTTTGTGTTTCATCGGTTTTCTCGTTGTTTTGTCTTCTGTTTCGGCAGAGGAATTGCTGCCGAGTCGGGGACGTATTGTCTGGAATCCCGGACACCACAATTGACTCAGCAGACCGGCGAAGTTCGTTCGATCGCCCGATTTTTTTGCCTGCAGGTTCCCATGATTCACAACACCAGCTCCATTTCCCGTCTGTTTCAGCAGTTGTTTCCGGCTGCGAACCGCAGGCTGATTCGTCGTCGTTCAGCGGTGGTTGAGAAGCTGGAGCAGCGGCAGTTGCTGGTAGGTGACATTAACGGGCAGATCTGGGTGGATACGATTGCGAATGGTCGCAATGATCCAGGGGATCGCAGTTTGCCGGGCTGGCCCGTGTTTATCGATTCCAGCGGCGACGGCCTGCTGACTCCGGGCGAACCGGTGACCGCCACGGACGCGAACGGGAAGTATCTGTTTACGGGGCTGACTGCCGGCAACGTGCGAGTGGCCACGATTGTGCAGCCCGGCTTCAGTATGCTGGCGGGCCGTCAGCGGCTGGTGACCGTGGCAGTGCGGGATCGTCGGGCAGTATCGGCGGATTTTCCGGTAGTGACCGCCCCGGTTGTCACCGGTCGCGTGACCGGCACCATTTTCAGCGATCTGAATGAGAACGGGATCAAGGATGCTGATGAGGGCGGAATTTCAGGCTGGACAGTCTTCGCCGACTACAACAGCGATGGCTTTCTGACGACCGGCGAACCGACGGCTGTGGCGAATGCGGACGGCGATTACATTTTGGGATCAATTTCGGCCGGCACGTGGCCCATTTATCAGATTCCGGTCGGTGGTTATCGCACGACGGCCGGAGGCTCGCTGTTTCCCCTGCAGAATGCTCCGAACTTCAAAACGGTCAGTGTCGTGGTCGGTGGGACTGCCACAGCATCTTTCGGGAACTGGATTCCGTCGGTGGGGACGATCAGCGGCACGGTTTGGAACGATTCGAACGGTGACGGAGTGCGGGGTACCGGCGAGACTGCTCTGGCGGGCCGTCCGGTGTTCATCGATCTGAATCGGGACGGCGTTCAGGCGGCCACCGAACCGGCTCGTACCACCGACGCAAACGGGAATTACGTGTTTACGAACATTCGCACGGGGGCGCACCGTGTGACCGAGCTGCTGCCGGCGGGATTCATTCCGTCGGAAGGTCGGCCGGCTGCGGTGGAGTCGCTGGTGGTGCGAGCCGGCACCAGTGTGGTGGACTTCTTCAACCTGCAGCCTGTGGCGGGCAGTCTTTCCGGAACAATTTGGAACGATCTGAACGGGGACGGCATTTTTGGTACCGGTGAACCGCCGCTGGCCGGCTGGACTGTCTACGTCGATCTGAACTCGGATGGCAGCCTGACGGCGGGTGAGCCAGCATCGGTGACAGCCGGTGCGGGCACCTGGGCATTTCCCAGCCAGGCCTATGGTACAAAGACCGTGCGAGTCATTCCGCAGCCGAACTGGGCTGTGACCAGTCCGGCGACGGGGTCAGCGACATTCCTGCTGCTGAATGGTCAGGCGCGGACTGCGGTCAACTTTGGGCTTCGTGAGCTGGTGGGTGATGTTCGCGGAGTGGTGGTGGATGATGCCAACGGCAACGGAATTCAGGATGCCGGTGAGCTGCCACTGTCCGACCAGACGGTTTTTGCCGACCTGAACAATGATGGCCTGCTGACCGCCGGCGAGCCAGCGGCGGTGACAGCGGCTGACGGTTCGTGGCTGATTTCGCGTCTGCCCTCCGGTACTCGATCCATCGTGCATCAGTTGCCGGCCGGCCGGATTCCGTCCATTGGTGCTCCGGCTGTTCGCAGTCTGTCTGTGGGCATTGGCACAACCTCGGTCGCCGATTTCTTCACGCTGATTCCGGCCGCGGGTTCCGTTGCCGGCAGGGTCTTCAGCGACGTGGCCTCGGACGGCATCTTCAATGCCGGTGATGCTCCTCTGGAAGGCTGGCAGGTGTTCGCGGATCTGAATGCGAACACTGTGTTCGACGCGGGTGAACCGAATGTTCTGTCGGCAGCAGACGGCAGTTACCTGCTGTCCGGTCTGGCGTATGGCCCGGTGACCATTCGTCAGACGATGCTGCCGGGATTTACGGCCACCACATTCCCATCGGGCGCGGCGATTCTGCTGCTGAACGGCGAAAATCGGACGGGCATCAGTTTTGGGCGTCACGACCTGCAGCAATACGCGATCAGCGGCAACGTCTTCAGCGATGTGAATCGCAACGGCATTCGCGATGCGGGTGAACGTGGTCTGAGCGGAGTCACGATCTATCTGGATCTGAACAACAACAGCGTCGCGGATCCGGGTGAACCTGTCACGACGTCGATTACGGATTATTATTTTACGCCAGCTGTTGACGAAACCGGTGACTACTCCTTCACTCATCTGGGCCACGGGACCTATCTCATTCGGGAAGTTGTTCCGGTCACCATGGATGCTACTCCTGCTGCGGCGCAGGTACGCACCGTGACCCTGCCGTCTGTGGTTCCGCCTGACGCCAATTTTGCCAACGTGTTCCGGGCGAATGAAATTCATGGTGTGGTGTTTCACGACACCGATTCCGACGGAACTCCGGATCCCGGCGAGCTGCGGCGGTCCGGGGTCTCGGTCTACCTGGACCTCGACCGGGATGACATCTGTGACATTGACGAGCCCGAATCGCTGACCGGTGCTGATGGCAGTTACAGCTTCACGGGGCTGGTTCCCGGAGCCTGGGTGGTGCGTGAAAAAGTCCGTCAGGCGGGGCCGTGGACGACCGGTCAGCCCGGCGGCGGTATTTTGTATCCGGCGGGCGTCAGTCGTCCGGCCTCCGGCAATGTTACGCCTGCAGCCATCAACATCAGTCTGGCTGCCGGTGAGACATCCCTGCACAATGTCAGTCTCACACTGCCGGCGCTCGGCAGTCTGTCCACCATGGTGGATGTGTTTTTGCTGTTCGACGATACCGGCAGCTTCACCGCCAACAGTCCGATCGTCCGAGCGGCTTTCCCGGATATCATCGCCCGGCTGCAGACTGCTTTGCCGGGTGTCGACCTGGGGTTTGGTGTGGGGCGTTTTGAGGAGTATGGCAGCTTCGCCGGTGAGTATTCGGAAGGACGACCGTTTACTCTGAATCAGCCCATCGTTGAGGCGACTCGCGCGGGCTTTGCCACGGCGATTCAGGCGGCGCTGGATCGGATGGCTCCGGGGTATGGCGGAGACGGTCCGGAGACCGACATTGAAGCTCTGTATCAACTGGTGACGGGGCTCGGGTTTGACGGCAACAATGACGGCTCGCGACTGGGCAGTGGTCCGGCCGGTCCGGTGGCGACGCAGTTGTTTCCGGGAGCATCCGGTGACGTGCCTCCGTTTGCGTCGTTCGTCCCGGATGCCACTGGCGGCGTGCTGACCGCGGCGGGTACGATCGGCGGTGCGGGTTTCCGCGCCGGTGCGCTGCCCGTGATCCTGACGGCCACGGATATCGGCGTTGCCTATCAGCCGAAAGGTGAAACTTTCATCACCGGAGTTGACGGAACGGTGCTGCCGATTGCGGCGCTGACGCAGACGTCCCGCAACACCACGCCATTCAGCAGCGGAGCGGGGCTGCAGGAAACCGTCACCGGCTTGAATGCTCTGGGAGCCCTGGTGATCGGACTGGGCACCAATGATCCGGCCACTGTGGATCCGCGACAGATGCTGGAATCGCTGGCGCGGCTGACCGGTGCCGTCAATCGATCAACTCAGGCCATTCCCAACGGCACACTGGCCCCCATTAATCCTGGCGAACCGCTGTATTTTAAAATCCAGACCGGTTTTGCTGCTACGGTTGCTGATGGTGTGACGCAGGCAATTCAGAATGCCGTCACCAATGTCGCCATGGACATCACGGTGCGAGCGTCAGATCCGCGGGTTCAGCTGGTGAATACCACCGGTGTGCTGACAGGCATTGCCGCCGGCCAGACTGCAGCCTTTGACATCCAGTTTATCGGGGATGGACGCCCGGCACGGTTTGATCTGCAGTTCATTCGGTCGGGCACCAGCGTGGTCCTGGGCTCGATCCCAGTCGTGCTCAGCACTCCGATCCCTGGCGATGGCTATCAGTTTGAGGATCTGCTGGATGGCGACATTCATCGATCGTCGCATTTCGGGCACTATTTCGCCAACACTGTACCGGTATTCACCGCCGGTGCTGATCAGGTGGTGCCGGAGGATGCAGCAGCCGTGGTGATCCCGGCCTGGGCCACCGGAATTTCACCGGGCACAGCAGATGAGTCAGCTCAGCAGGTGCAATTCCTGGTGCAGACGGATCAGCCGGGTCTGTTTTCGCAGCTGCCCGCCATTACTGCGGACGGCACTCTGTCGTTTACTCCGGCTGCCAACGCCTTCGGGTCGGCCGTGGTGACGGTGCAGCTGCAGGATAATGGGGGCGTTGGGCCCGGTGGCGTCGATATCAGTGCTCCTGTGACTTTCCTGATCACTGTGCAACCCGTCAATGACCCGCCGGCAGCGGTTGCTGATCAGTGGCAGATCACGGAGAACGGCAGTCTGAATGTCGGCCCGACCGGAGTGCTGGCGAATGATTCGGATGTTGAGGGCGATCCGCTGACCGCGATCCTGCTGACGGGTCCGCAGCACGGCACGTTCTCGCTGAACGCCGACGGTTCGTTCGCATGGCTGCCGCCGACCGGATGGTACGGCACAGACAGCTTCAGCTATGTGGCCAGCGACGGGGTGGACGTTTCTGCCGCGGCCGTAGTCAGCCTGACGGTCAATCATCTCAATCAGCTGCCCGTGGCAGCGGACGATCAGTTCAGCCTGCCGGAAGACACAATCCTGACAGTTGGGCTCCCGGGAGTGCTGGTGAATGACAGTGATCCGGACGGTGATCCGCTGACGGTTCAGCTGCTGACAGCGACCAGTCGCGGCAGCCTGGTGCTGAACACCGACGGCTCGTTCATTTACACTCCGGCAGCCAACTTTTTCGGCAGTGATTCCTTTACGTACCTGCTCAGCGATGGTTTTGGAAACTCGCTGCCGGCCACTGTCCGGTTGACGGTGACCGGAATCAATGATGCTCCGCTGGCCACAGCCGATCGCTTCAGCAGCAACGAGGATCAGGTGCTGAATGCGGTGCCCGGCGTCCTGCAGAACGATCCTGATCCGGACGGCGACATTCTGACGGCATCCCTGGTAACGGACGTGCTGCACGGCACTTTGCTGCTGAATTCTGACGGCACGTTCCGGTATACTCCGAATTTGAATTATTTCGGCGAAGACAGTTTCACGTATGCGGTCAGTGACGGCATTGCGGCGGCGGTGACGGCGACAGTGACACTGACCATTCTGCCCGTCAATGATGCTCCGGTTGTCCAGCCTGACAGCTACACGCTGGCCGAGGATTCATCGCTTTCGATTTTGCTTCCCGGAGTTCTTGGGAATGACGCGGACCCGGAGGGCAGTCCGCTGACGGCCGTGCGATTGACCCTGCCTGCTCGCGGAACGCTGGTCTTCAATGCCAATGGGGCCTTCACATACACGCCGGCAGCCAATTTCTTTGGCACTGACAGTTTCACGTATGCGGCCAGTGACGGACTGCTGCAGTCTGCGGCGACAACGGTGACGTTCACTGTGACTCCGGTCAATGATGCTCCCACAGCCGGCAACGACACGGCCGGCACTGCCTGGAACACGCCGGTCACAGTGGCAGCACCGGGAGTTCTGACCAACGACCGGGATGTGGACGGCGATCCGCTGACTGCGATCCTGCTGACCAATCCGGCTCACGGCACGGTGGTGTTGAATGCGAATGGCTCCTTCACCTACGCCCCGGCTTTCAATTACAGCGGTCCGGACAGTTTCAGCTATGCGGCTTCAGACGGGCTGCTGAATTCCGTGGCGGCCACAGTCAGCATCACAGTGGCACCGCCGCTGCTGGTACCAAAGTTCTTTGTGGTGGATGGCACAGCGGCATCCAGTTTCCATTATGCCGCCGATGGAACTCCCATCACCAGCACTCCACTCAACTCCCGCAACACACGCTCCCGCGGAGTCGCCACGAACACAACGGGAACTCTGTTCTGGGTGATCGACTCTGTGGGCGATGTCTTCGTCTATTCACGTGAAGGCGTCCTGCAGGGAACGTGGACACCGCAGAAGGTGGGCAAGCCGGAGGGAATTGCGGTCTGGGGCAATGACCTGTGGCTGGCGGATCCGACGACCGATCGGATTTACAAATTCACGGGCGGAGCCGCAGCGCGGGCCGGTCGCATCAATGTCACCTCCAGTTTCGCTCTGAATACAGGCAATCTGAACGTCACGGATATGGTGACTGACGGGGTGCACATCTGGGCTGTTGACGACACGCTGGCCACGGACCGTGTCTTTCGATACTCGATGGCAGGTCTGCTGGAGGGCAGCTGGAGTCTGACTGTTACCGCCGCGACGCCCACCGGTATTGCTCTGGATCCCAACAACGTGAACCATCTGTGGATTGTGGACTCGGGCACGGATCGGGTTTATCAGTATGACGCGGGAACGACTCGCATTACCGGCAGTCAGGCTCCCAGCCAGTCCTTCGCGCTGCCTGCGGGCAACCTGAATGCCACGGGGATTGTGGACCCGTTTACGGTTCCGGCAACGGTGTGGCAGCCAGCCGTTGCGCCGTCGGCAGTGCCCGGTGGTTTCATGGGTCCGTTGCCGCGGCAGGCTGTCCCGACCACGGCACGACCGCAGTTCGGGCCACCGACCCCTGTCGGACTTCGCAGCGCCGCCGCGGTGTTTGCGGGCAGTCGCGCGGTCAGTCGCCCGCCGCTGCTGCCCGTGCAGTCGCCCAGCAGTCCCACGGCCTCCGATCTGTTCTTTGGTTCGTCACTGCTGACGGACACACTGCTGCAGGGGCTGCTGACAGGTGGGTGAGTGTTTGAGTGAGTGCTTAGGCTTACGTTCCCTCCCGCGCCGGAGCCGCGACCGTGAGGGACGGGTACGCCTCGCGCATCTCGCGAAGTGCTCCCGCATGACGCCAGTCGCTGGTGCTGTCGTGCCGGCTTTGCAGAAAGCGTCGGGAGGGCGAAGCTCCTGCTGAGCCGCACGTCGTTTGAGCACTCAGGGGGCTCGGCAGGAGCCTCGCCCTCCCAAGGGTAAGGCTGCTCAAATGCCCCAGGCAGAAGGCCAGCGGTCGGCGAATGATTCTCAGTTGGGCCAGTGCGATTCCTTCGCGGCTTCGCGTCTTCGCGTGAGGCATTGCACAGCTGAGCACTGCAGGGGTAAGCGTGGTGGTTTGGAAGCAGATTGCAGGGGGACTTGCCCCCTCACCCCCGACCCCTCTCCCCCGTTCCGGGGGCGAGGGGAGGAATTTGTGTTTTGTGCTGCATTGGAAATCGCGCATGGCACCCCTCGCCCCTGGAAGGGGAGAGGGGACGGGGGTGAGGGGTGACGTCTCCCCTGGAATTCCACAACGCCCCGCGCTTCACGCTTCACGCCGCACGCCCCACGCGGTCAACCACGAGCCGCGACCGTGAGGGAGCGGGTACGCATCTCGCGCACCTCGCGAAAAGCTGCCGCGTGACACCAGGCACTGTCGCAGCAGCTTTGCGGGACACGTCGGGAGGGCGAAGCTCCTGCTGAGCCGCACGGCGTTTGAGCACTCAGGGGGCTCGGCAGGAGCCTCGCCCTCCCACGGGCAAGGCTGCTCAAATGCCCCAGGCAGAAGGCCAGCGGTCAGCGAATAATTCTCAGTTGGGCCAGTGCGATTCCTTCGCGGCTTCGCGGCTTTGCGTGAGACATTGCACAGCTGAGCACTGCAGGGGTAGGCGTGGTGGTTTGGAAGCAGATTGCAGGGGGACTTGCCCCCTCACCCCCGGCCCCTCTCCCCCGTTCCGGGGGCGAGGGGAGGAATTTGTGTTTTGTGCTGCATTGGAAATCGCGCATGGCACCCCTCGCCCCTGGAAGGGGAGAGGGGACGGGGGTGAGGGGT
>Ga0209972_10004442_pt1 | contig 10579 bp, 8 predicted proteins | sample NOAtaG_7_FD_187302 | JGI IMG/M metagenome (GOLD analysis project Ga0209972, IMG submission 187302) | Freshwater lake microbial communities from Lake Erie, under a cyanobacterial bloom - NOAA_Erie_Diel1S_2200h metaG (SPAdes) (version 2) | ecosystem: Environmental > Aquatic > Freshwater > Lake ...
CCGCCGACATGTAGTGCGCGGGGAAGTAGGTCTTCAGGTACGCGGTCTGGTACGCGATGATCGCGTAGCCGGTCGAGTGGCTCTTGTTGAAGCCGTAGCCCGCGAACTTGAGGATCAGCTCGAACAGCTCGCCCGCCTTCTCCGCCGGAAGCCCGCGGTCGCCCGCGCCCTTCACGAAGTCGGCGCGCGCGCCGTTGATGACATCCTGCTTCTTCTTCGAGATCGCCTTGATGACGGTGTACGCGCCGCGCAGCGGAATGCCGCCGAGGTGGTGCAGAACCTGCATCACCTGCTCCTGATACACCATGATCCCGTAGGTCTCGGCCGTGAAGCGCTCGACCACATCGTGCACCTTCGGCACGGCCTGCCGCCCGTGCTTGCGCGCGTTGTAGTCGGGGATCAGGTCCATCGGACCCGGCCGGAAGAGCGCGTTCGCCGCGATGAGGTCCTCGAGGCGGTCGGGCTTCATGTCGACGAGCAGCTTCTTCATGCCGCCCGATTCGAACTGGAAGACGCCGTTGGTGTCGCCGCGGCGGAAGAGCTCGAGCACGCGCTGGTCGTCGAGCGGAATCCTGTCGAGATCGAGCGGATCGAGCACCGTCTCGCCAGCCGCCGCGCGCCTCGCGTCGCCCTCGCGGCCGACCGCGCGGAAGATCTCGTCGGCAGACAGCGTCTCGCGGATCAGCTTCTTCGCGAACTCGATCGTCGAGAGCGTGCGCAGCCCGAGGAAGTCCATCTTGAGAAGGCCGACCTTCTCGCAGGTCGGGCCGTCCCACTGCGTGACCGCTTCCTCCGCGCCACCCGCGGCGCGGCAGAGCGGAACGATGTCGTCGAGCGGCCGCGTGGCGACGATGACGCCCGCGGCGTGCACGCCCTGGTTGCGCGCGTGGTCCTCGAGGCCGCGCGCATGGTCGAACACGCGCGCGATCTTCGGATCGGCCGAGATCATCTGCGCGATCTTCGGCTCCTTCGCGATCGCTTCCTCGATCGTGATGTCGAGCTCGGCGGGAATCAGGTTCGCGAGGTTCTGCCCTTCCGCGGGCGCGAGGCCCATCACGCGCGCGACATCCTTCACCGCCGCCTTCGCCTTCAGGCGCCCGAAGGTGATGATCTGCGCGACATGGCCGTACTTCTTGCGGACATAGTCGATGACCGACGCGCGGCCGTCCTGGCAGATGTCGATGTCGATGTCGGGGTATTCCGATCGGTCGGGGTCGGTGAAGCGCTCGAAGAGCAGGCCGTACTTCTCGGGGCATGCGTTCGAGAGGCCGAGCACATAGCCCGCCATCGTGCCGACTCCCGAGCCACGCGCGTTCGCAGGAATCCCGCGCTGCCGCGCCCAGTTCACGAAGTCCCACACGATGAGGAAGTACGCGCTGATCGACTTGTCGGCGAGGATCGACAGCTCGCGGTCGAGCCGCGCGCGGATCGCGGGCGTCACGCCGTCGTGGCCGTAGCGCCAGATCAGGCCCGCTTCGCAGAGGTCGCGCAGCGCGCGGTCGCAGCCGGTCTTGAGATCGGCGGGGCTTTCCTTGTCCTTCGTCGCGTCGAACGGCAGCGTCTCGAACAGGCGGCAGTACGCCTTGAACCACTCGGTGAGGTCGCCATCCTTCCTTGGGTCGTACTTCGGCCCGACGCCCGGGTGCTTCACCTTGACGACGGGCGCGTGGTTCTCGCCCTTCGGCAGCTTCACATCGCAGCGCGCCGCGATGCGCGCGGTGTTCGCAAGCGCCTCGGCGTCCTCCTCGTCGGGGAAGAGCTCGCGCATCTCCTGCGGGCTCTTCACATAGAGCGACTCCGGATACTTGATCCGGTCGGCCTCGTCCTTCATCCGCTGCATCGAGATGCAGCAGAGCGTGTCGTGGACATCGTGGTCCTCGGCGCGGAGGAAGTGCGCGTCGTTGTCGATCACGAGCGGAAGACCAAGCTCCTTCGCGAGCTTGCGCAGCCACGGGTTGATCTCCTCCTGCTCGGGCACATGGCGCTGGAGCTCGATGTAGAAGCGCGGCTCGCCCTTCTCGTTCGGCTTGAAGTTCGCCGCGTGCCACTTCGCCTCGTCGACCGCGCGCTTCCAGAACACGGGGTCCTTGCCCGACTTCACGAAGTCGGTCAGGTGCGACGCGATCGACGAACCGAGGTGGCCGTTGATCGCGATGATCCCGTCGCCCCACTGCGCGAGGGTCGACTTGTCCATGCGCGGCTTGTAGTAGAAGCCGTTGAGAAACGCGTCGGACGAAAGCTTGAGGAGGTTGCGCCAGCCCGCGATGTTCTCGGCGAGGAGCACGAGGTGCCAGCCGCCGTCCTTCTCGCCCGTGTGGGTCTTGTCGCGGCGGTCGCCCTGCTTGCCGTCGCGGTCGACGGCGACATACGCCTCGATGCCGAGGATCGGCTTCACGCCCGCGTCCTTCGCGGCGAGGTAGAACTCCATCGCGCCGAAGAGGTTGCCGTGGTCGGTGACGGCGACCGCGTCCATGCCCAGTTCCTTCACGCGCTTGAGCAGCCGCTCGACCGTGTTGCCGCCGTCGAGCAGCGAGTACTCGCTGTGCAGGTGCAGGTGCGCGAAACTGGAAGAGCCGCCCGCGGCGGCCGCTGGTCCGTCAGCCATCGTTCTCATCCTCGTGTGCGCCGCAGTCTACGGGAAACGCGGCGTTTCCGACGAGAGAAAATCAGGCTCCGCCATCGCTCCGCGGCGGGATCACGCGCACATTCTCGCGGCCTTCTTCGGGGCGGCGCGGCGCACTCTGGCGCCGCGCGCCGACGAGGCGTCCGACCAGCCAGAGCGCGATGGCGAACGCAAACCACACCGCCGCGCAGCCGAGGACGATGACCAGCGCGACGAGCGCGAGCGCGATGATGACGAGCGCGACCGGAAGCGCGAGGACGAAGGTGAGGATCGCGACGAACGCGCGCTCGACGGGGCCCGCATTCGGCCGCACGCGCCACGGCGGCTTCACCCGGAAGCGCGACGCCGCGTCGCGTCCGACCGTGAACACGCGGAAGCCGCTGAAGCCGTTTCCGGGTCCGCCTCCGAACGCGTTCATGCAAGCCACCTCGTGCGCATCGCGCGCGCCACCGCGCCGGGCTTTCCGTCACCGACCTCGTGCCGCTCGAGGCGCACGACGGGCAGCACGCCCCAGCTCGAGTTCGTCAGAAAGATCTCGTCGGCCGCGAGCACATCGTCGACCGTGAGGTTCGCGCGCTCGACCGCACGCCCCTCGCCCTCGGCCCACATGATGACCTTCGCGCGCGTGCAGCCCGGAAGCACCGGCGCACGCATCGCGCCCTCGGGCTCCTCGCCGCGCGCAAACGGCACGCGCAGCGTGCCATCCTTCACGAGGAACACGCTCGACACGCTGCCGCTCGCGAGATGGTTCGTCACCGTGAACCAGAGCGCCTCGGCGCAGCCGACCTCGGCGGCGCGCTGCACGGCCGCGATGCGCGGCCAGTACATCAGCGTCTTGTGGCCGGCGAACGCGTCGAGCGGATTCGCGCGGTTCTCCGCGACAGACACGCCGACGCCCTTCTCGAAGAGTTCGTCGGGATAGCGCGTCGGCGGCTGGACATGAATGGCGACGGTCGGCGTCGGCGCGGGCGGCGCACCCTGCCCCGCCGCGTTCGCGCCGGCGAACGGCCGGCCCATGTCGCCCGCGGTCAGCGTCACGCGCACGCGCGCGTCGCGCATCCCGCTCTTCGCGAGCGCCTGCTGCACCGCCTCCGCGAGCGGCTCGATCTTGAGCGGATCGAAGAGGCGCAGGTCGCGCGCGCTCGCCGCCATGCGCTCGAGGTGCGCCTCGAAGTCGAGCACGGCGCCCTCGCGCGCGAGCATCGTCTCGAAGAGACCGATTCCATGCTGGAAGCCCGCGTCGAACAGGCCGACGCGCGCCTCAGCGTCCTCGACGAACGAACCGTTGATCCATGCGGTCATGTGCCTGACGCTCCTGCTTCTTCGGTCGCAGCCGATCCACGCGCGACCCCGACCACCTCCGCGCGGCCGTTGAGGATCGAGATCGAGAGCGAGACCGACGCGCCGTTCGGCGCGCGGACCTCGACCGACTGGATCCACGGCAGTTCGCCGCGGGCGTCCGCCGGCCCGCGGACGGAGTAGCTGAGTTCCCCTCCCGACGCAGACCGCACCGCCTCCGGCGCCATCATGGCGAACATCGACTCGACCATCGGGTCGATCGCGTTGGGAATCGGCTTCCCGGCGCGCACGGCCGCCATCACCTCGCGCGCCACCGTCTCGTAGTCGCCCGGCTTCGGCGGCGGGGCGCTTCCGATCATGCCGCGCGACGAGAGATACACGATCCCCGCGACGACCAGCGTGAGGATCGGGTAGGCGAGCTTGCGGCGATAGAGGGCTTTGTCGCGCACGGGCCGACAGTGTACGCATCGCCCGCACGGGCGGTATCCTCACGGCATGCTGTCTCACGCCTGCGCGTCCTGCGGAAAGGTGCTCGACGACGCGTCGCGCACCTACAGCGGCGGCCTCCGCATGTGGATCGCCCGTTGCCCGCGCTGCGGCTTCGCGGTGCGGTGGGCGCCGCGCGCGGCACGCGAACCTTCGCGCATCTGGTCGCGCCTCCGCGCCCTCAACCTGCGGCTCGGAGTCGCGGTCGCCTCGATGCAGTTCGCGGCGGTGCTCCTGCTGTTCGCCAGCGCGTTCGTCGACGACCGCGTGCGTCGCGGCTTCGAGCCGCCCGCCGACCTCAACGACTTCATCGACCACATCGGACCCGCGCTCGTCACCGCCGGACTCGCGGGCATGCTCGTCGGACTCTGCGCGGCCACGGTCGCCCCGTTCCGCAAGGCGATCACCGTGTTCCTCGGCGCGTGGACCGCGACGGCGGTGCTGCTCGCGATGCTCACCGCCGTCGCGATCACGGCCGAGACCACGCCCGCGCAGCTTCCGAGATTTCTACGCGCCCTCGCCGGCCGCCACCTCGAGAACATCGAGTATGTCGGCGCGACGTTCGCCGGCGCGCTCGTCGTGAGCATCGCCGCCACGGTGCTGTTCCGCACCTCGGTGCGGGCAGGCGTGGCGGGAGCCATCCGCCGCGCGGCGCGCGCACGGCGCGAGAAGTCCGTCATCGTCCGCGCGGACCGCCCGCGCTCGCTTGGAGCCCCGTCATGACCGATTCTCCCTCCGCCCCCGCAACCGACGGCCAGAAGGCGAACGAACCGAACGAAACGCTTTCGGGCGACCGGCTCTGCATGCAGTGCATGCATCCGCTCGTCGGCAGCCCGATCGTGCGCGAGCCGCAGACGGGGCTCCTCTATGTCCGCTGCGGCGAATGCGGCACGGCCAGCGCGCTCTTCGAGTACCCGACGATCGGCCCGTGGCTGCGCCGCATGAAGGCGGTCGCGAGCAGCACGCTCATCGCCATCTCGATCGTGATGATCATCGTCATCGCCGGAATCTCGTTCGGTTTCGCGGGAGGCTCCGCGGGCGCCGCGAGCGAGGCGGCAGGCTCGGCGCTCATCGACCGCTACCGCTTGCTCGGCGGCGTCGTCGACGACGCAACCTGGCAAGGCACGCCGTGGGGACCCGCGAACATGCAGTGGGTCGCGAGCGCCGAGGGCCAGGCCGAGCTCGCGCGCGTCCGTTTCGCCGCCACGCCTGTCATCGTGCTTCTCGGCATCAACGCAATCGGCGCGCTCGTCCTCTGCCCCTTCACGCTGATGCTCGGCGTCGCGCTCATGCGACGGTCGGCGCTCGAGCGCATGCTGTTCGCCGCGCTCCTGATCGGCTCCGCGATCGCCATCCTGATCGCGCTCGATCCCGTGATGTTCGGCGGCCGGCTCGGTGCTGCGTCGACCTGGAACACCGTCGCCATGGAGCACCATGGACTGACCTACTGCGTGGTCAGCGGAGCGATCCTGGCGGCCGTCGGAATGGCGTCGGTCGCCGTCGCGCCCGCCCTGACGGCCGCCCTCGCGCGCTTCATCCTGCCGCCGCGCGATCGCAGGCTCGTGTCCTGGCTCTGGGAGTGGCGCGGCAAAGCGGTTCCGCGCGATTGATCCTGCTACCCTTCCCACCCCGCCCTTTCCGGCGGCAGGATCGGTCTGGATCTATGTCCCTCGTCACGCTCGCCAATCTCCGCTTCGGCCACGGCACCCGTCTCCTGCTCGACGGCGTGAGCGGTTCGATCCATGAAGGCGAGCGCATCGGCCTCGTCGGCCGCAACGGCTGCGGCAAGAGCACGCTCTTCAAGCTGATCGCCGGCGCCCTCAAGCCCGACGACGGCGAGGTGCAGATCGCCCGCACCGTGCGCATCGGCTACCTCGAGCAGGACCCGCGCCTCCCGCAGGACAAGACCCTCCGCGGCGCCGCGGCGGAAGCCTTCGCGTCGATCGAGCAGCTGAAGGCCGAGCTCGAGGGCGTCTACGAGCGCATGGCCACGGCCGAGCCAGACGAACTCGAGAAGCTGATGGACCGCCAGGTCGCGATCGAGGAAGCGATCGAGGCCTCGGGCGGCTACGCGGTCGACCACAAGATCGACGCCGCGCTGCACGGCCTCGGCTTCACCGACGCCGACTTCGACCTGCCGATCAAGGGCCTCTCCGGCGGCCAGAAGGCGCGCCTCGGCCTCGCGCGGCTCCTGCTCTCGAGCCCCGATCTCCTGCTCCTCGACGAGCCCACCAACCACCTCGACATCGAGGGGCGCCGCTGGCTCGAGGACTTCCTCGCCGACGAGTTCAAGGGCTCGGTCGTCCTCATCTCGCACGACCGCTGGCTCCTCGACCGCGTCGTCACGCGCATCATCGAGATCGACCGCGGCGTGCTGCGCGAGTACCCCGGCAACTACGCGGCGTTCCGCGCGCTACGCGTGGAGCGCATGCTCACCGTCGAGCGCCAGCACGAGAAGCAGCAGGACAAGATCCGCCAGGAGCAGGCGTTCATCGACCGCTACAAGGCCGGCCAGCGCGCGAAGCAGGCCCGCGGCCGCGAGACACGCCTCGAGCGCTTCAAGCAGGACTCGCTTGTCGAGAAGCACGCCGAGATGGGCGTGATGAACCTCGATCTGCCCGATCCGCCGCAGATGGGCGACTTCGCGTTCGTCGCCGAGAACATCTCGAAGTCCTTCGGCGACCGCGTCTGCTTCAAGAACCTCACGCTCTCCGCGCGCCCGGGCGACCGCATCGGCATCATCGGCCCGAACGGCGCCGGCAAGACGACGCTCGTCCGCACGCTGCTTGGCGACCTCGACAGCGATTCGGGCGAGATCAAGCGCTCGCCGCGTCTCTCGATCGGCTGGTTCCGCCAGACGCAGGACCACATCGACAAGCAGCAATTGGCGTGGGAGTTCCTGCAGAACACGATCCGCTCGATCGAGGGCGCCCCGCGCGCGAGCGAGCAGGAGGCGCGCAACCTCGCGGGCGCGTTCCTCTTCACCGGCGAAGAGCAGGACAAGGCGCTCGGCGACCTTTCGGGCGGCGAGCGCGGCCGGCTCGTGCTCGCGTCGCTGATCGCGAGCGCGAAGAACCTCCTCGTCCTCGACGAGCCGACGAACCATCTCGACATCCCGAGCGCCGAGCGGCTCGAGGAAGCGCTCGACAAGTTCGGCGACATCGACAAGTCGCGCATCGGCGGCAAGGGCGGGCACGGCGGCGTGCTGCTCCTGATCTCGCACGACCGCGCGCTCCTCGACGATGTGTGCGACAAGCTCGTCATCCTCGATGGCGACGGCAACGCGCGCGTGTTCGACGGCACCTACCGCGAGTGGGAAGCGAAGGCGAAGGCGGAGAAGGCCGAGGCCGATCGGGCGAAGCGGCCCGCGCCGAAGCAGCAGCCGAAGCCCGCGCCTGCGCCTGCGGCGGCGGCAGCGAAGCCGCAGAGCAAGCCGCAGCCCAAGCAGAAGTCGCGCTTCAGCAACCTGCCCCTCGAGAAGATCGAGCAGCGCATCGCCGACATCGGCCGCGAGCTGCGCGAGATCGACCAGTCGTTCGCCGACCCGAAGACCGCAAGCGACACCGCCCGAACGAAGAAGCTGCTCGCGCGACGCGAGGAACTTGGCGGCGAGCAGGAAGAGCTCGAGGCCGAGTGGCTGCGCAAGAGCGAGGCGTAGCGACGCGCGCCCGAATCGCAAGCGCGGGCAAGTCGCGGGCGCTCAGTCCAACTCAGGCGGTGAAGAGCGTGGCTCCGGAGCCGCTTCGGATCTCGACGAGCCCCGCGCGCGCGAGGTCCGCCGGCACCTCGCACAGCCTGCCGAAGCCCATGCCGCTGACGCGCACCTGCTGGGTGTGGGGAAGTCCGCCTTCAGGATCGCGAATCACGATCTCGAGCGTCTCTCCATCGTCGAAGCCGACGCCGAGCACCGCCACGCGGCCGGTATCGGGATCGGTGAAGATCTCGACATGGGCGCTGGGCGCTCCCTGGATTCGCTTGAGGTCGAGGTGGCGCGCGCGACCGAAGTCGAAGCCGGCCATCGCGACGGCGATCTCGCGCATGTCCTTGTCGACGAAGTCTGCGTTGGCGTAGCCGGCGAGCTTCCGCGACAGCGAGATGTACTCCCAGTTGTGGTAGGCCGACACGGCCAGCGCAGCGAAGAGCAGGAACGCCGCGACGCGCCACACCGGCTGGCGCACCGTCTGCAGCCGCTCGCGCTCACGGGTGATGCCATCGATGATCGAGCGCACGGCGTCGACCGACATCTGGTCGCGGCGGGCATCGGACGCACGAGCGGCTCCGGCACGCGGGCCGATGGTCGCGATCGGGGCGGCGGCGGCGGACTCCTGCTCGATCGCCTGCGCGACGCGGCCGAGGGTTCGAAGGCGAAGCGACTCCGCGGGAAGTTCGTCCGAGCGGAGCGAAGGCTCGAGAACGAGCTTCTCCTGCAGCGCCATCACCTCGGCCTGCACCGAGGGTGCGGCGGCGGCGAACAGCCGCTCGAGCCGCTGCGACTCCGCAGCCTCGATCAGCCCGCGCGCCTCAAGTTCGGCGAGGTGGAGCAGCTCTTCGCGGTCTGCCGACGCTGCATCCTGGATTTTCTCTTGCTCTTGGTCGTTTGAGTACCGGTCAGTCATGACTGAATCCTGCGGAAGGCGAGATCCTGCGGAACATCCGGGGGAACAACACCCCGGCGCCCGCACCCCTGGAAGCGACGAGTCGAGGCCGAACAGCCGCCTCGACCCGTGGAAATGCCTTCCGTCCCTGCAGATGCGCGATACGCAGCCGTGAAACGCACGGTTGCGAGTGGAGTGCGTGTTTCGCCCCGACGACGGAACCCGAGTCGCCGGCGGCAACCGAGAACCTTTGGGATTTCAGCCCGAAAGCGGGGTGAGCGGGCGGGGACTTCATGCCGTGCCTCCCCGCGAGGAAGAGTCTCCCTCGAGACCCTCGAGCTCTCGAAGCCGCGCCAATCCCCTGCTGAGCGCGCTCTTGACCGTGCCGAGCGGCGAGTCCAGCTGCTCGGCGATCTCGCGGAGGCTGAACCCCTGCAGGTACGCGCGCTCGATGACCGTCCGCTGCAGTTCGGGCAGCCGGGCCAACTGGCGGCGAAGGCGGTCGCGCCCCTCGCTCGATTCGGATCCAATCTCGGCCGAATCTCCGCGAACCGCAGTCGATTCTGCGCGATTTTCGTCCAATGCCACGCGGTCAGGACGCACCGACTGGCGGCGCAGACGGTCGATCAGATGACGTCTCGTGATCAGCATCACCCAGGTGACGAGCTTCGCACGGTGTGGATCGAACCGGTCGGCGGTTCGCCAAAGTCGAACGAACACCTCTTGGACCGCATCCTCTGTCTCGGGGCGGGTTCCCAGCACCTGACGGGCCGACTGGTAGACGAGCACGCTGAAACGAGCGTAAAGCTCGTCAATCGCCGCCTCATCCGAGGCAGCGACGCGCTGCATCAGCTGCCAGTCGGAATGTTCGGCAGGCTCCATTCGGGTCCCCTTCCAAGGGGAATCTACTGCAGTTCGACTTAAAATCCATCCTGCATGTCTTCAATTGCGTGGAGACGGGGGTATCTTGATCTCGTTCAGAGGACCTTTCTGCGCCGAATCCGTGTCCAAGGCGCTGCGAAAGGGAGTCGGTTTCGCTGCTGAAGGGCCAGTCGTTGAGCCCGACGCGGTGGTGGAACGGTTCCGACGCGAGTCGTGCGCTGCGGAACGACGACCGTAAGAGAAGATGCCACCTGATCCCTGGAAGGGCCAGGTGCTGGTTGACGAGCCGGCCGAGCCGCCGGTCAAAGAGATGAACCGCAGCCGCCCAGCCTCGCTGTCGCGCGCCCGTCCGGACACATTCGGACGAAGGGTTGCGGTCTCTTCCCTGTTTGCCGCCCGCCGTGGCCTAGCCATTCGCGGTCTAGCCATTCGCGGTCTAGCCATTCGCGGTCTAGCCATTCGCGGTCCAGCCATTCGCGGTCCAGCCATTCGCGGCTTCACCATCCTCGAACTGCTGGTCGTGATCTCGATCGTCACGATCCTCACGGCGGTGCTGATGCCGACCCTTGCGAAGGTTCGCGAGGCCGGCGAACGGGTGCAGTGCGCAAGCAACATGCGCCAGGTCGCCTGCGCGCTCATCGACTACACCGACGACCATCGCGACCGTCTCCCGACGCTGAACTACACCTCGGAA
>Ga0209972_10004445_pt1 | contig 10574 bp, 17 predicted proteins | sample NOAtaG_7_FD_187302 | JGI IMG/M metagenome (GOLD analysis project Ga0209972, IMG submission 187302) | Freshwater lake microbial communities from Lake Erie, under a cyanobacterial bloom - NOAA_Erie_Diel1S_2200h metaG (SPAdes) (version 2) | ecosystem: Environmental > Aquatic > Freshwater > Lake ...
CCTTCAGATAGGGCGATCGCCTTCATCTTCTCAATTATTGCCACTGGCAAACGCAAATTTAATTGAGCATAGCGATCGCTACTTCGTGGTCTGCCTACAGGGCGGCGTTCCTGTAGGCTCAAGCTAAAAAATCATTCACATCCAAATACTCACAGCCCAGATTTTGCGCAAAGATGCGATCGCTGTCTCTACCCTCAGCATAGGCGGGGTTGCCAGAAAGATCTCCTATGTAATGGGTGATCTGGCCAAGCCCATAATGATTAAGATACACGTTGGCGGAGTCTCCCAAGCCTATATTAGGCTTTCTGAAGTATGGGGCAACCGCTAACTGATCTGTCCATTCGTCTGCCCAAAAAAACTTAAACCAGCAACTTCCCCCTTCATCAGGGCAAAAGAAAGCCCCGATAAAATTAGGCTGCTGAGCCATGAGCCAATCAAATTGAGCTTGTACCACTTTGAGTGTGGTATAGCCGCGATCAATGCCAGCTTGATTACTGATAATGATCGAATGAGGCGGTACTTTGGCTAGCACCTCTTTGATAAGGGGCATCTCAGCGCCCTTGTAGTTTTTCGGGTGACTGGCAGCGAAATTACCTAGCTCACCCACCAATACTCCATCACGATCAAATGCAAAAAGCATGTTTTTTTACCTTAATCCTCTGAAACTTCCAAATCCAAACCAAGATCTTTGATCCTAGTTTTCAAAGCATGGCTGTCACACCACGCTCCGACAAGCTCATGCTCATCGTTAAAATTTTCTTCGCAATCTGCAAAAAATTCTGGTTGGTATGCGGATACTACGAAGTATCCGCAAGTGTTCCCCTCCATATCTTCTTCCCAATACCCGAACAATTTCATTTGTTTGCCCTCTGTTTTTTTGTATGCTTAACCTTGAATATAATATTAAGCGCTTAATTATTATTTTGTCAAGTACTATTTACAACTAATTTATCCAACAAAAAAGGCGATCGCGAGATCGCCTTATAACGTAGCACTATGGCTAGACTATTGGGTAATGGGTTAGCACTCGTGAACCGCTGCTGTCATAGTCATGAACTTGACAACAGTAGTGTCATTGACCTCTCTGTTGTTAGAGAAGTAGTTGTGATACCAAGGGACAAACGAGCGGAAGTCTACATCGCTCTTGATGAAGTTAAACACTGGAATAAACAAAGCTTTCATTGCTTCGTAGTCATCCTCCCAAGCTTTAGATGCTTGGTTAATCGCTTCAACAACTTCAATCTTAGTCATAATTTTAATCTCCAAATAGAACTACATACTTTTTGTATGCTTAACCTTGAATGAACTCTTTTTTATTGATAATTTTCAATCAACCAAATGATCGCCGCGTTGATATTTGGCTGACCTTTATAAGAACCTTGCGAGGTTACAAGAGTCTGTTTTATAGCGATTGCCTCAAGAATATCAATGTGCTTTTGAGTAAGCAAAAATTGTTTCCTGATGCGATCGCTACTTCGCGGTCTGCCTACAGGTCGGTTTACCATTGCCTAGCCTAAAAGCTAACTGCTTCTAGTTGCACCTTAGCCCAATCTTTTAGACTAAGGGGGTACACTTCATTCATGTACCAGTTTTCGTCATTTTCCGCTTTGTTGCGGAGGTTGACATTGTGCTTTGCTTCGTACAAAGCCTCATAGTCAACCCATTCAGATTGAACAGGTGCGGGGGCTGGTGCAGCGATCTCAGGGAAGTACTTTTCCATCAACTGATGGAAATCCTGATTGTGGTATATCCACGACTCCAGGAATCTTTCGACATTGGAAGTCCATCCGTATTTCAAAAATACGGGAAGAAAAGCCTGAAAGTAGGGGAATTCGATCCACGCTTTCACATAGTCACTGTCTGCCACCTGATCAGGGATCGTGGTGTTTTTCTGCCACGAAAACAGGGCTACTAGCGCCCATGCTGTTTTCTCGTCAACATCGTGATGTTTCACGATGTCACGGACAGCCGCCGCGTTTCTTGTGTAGCCAGCACCGCCATCGCTAGTGCTTTCACTGTTACCTGCGTGAATCCATCCCATTTCTTTCTCTCAGCCCCTCTTTAACTGAGTACCGCTATCAGGTTGCGGCGTTTGCGGGTGTGTTGTGTCCTGATGTAAATCAATATACTACACACTAATATTATTTGTCAAGTACTATTTTTGTGATGTGCGATAATTAATCAAAATCCCCTGACTCACAATGGCGATCGGCGACTTAACACTCGTATATTTTGGGCGTAGCTATACTTTTACTTTTAGTGGTAGCGCCATAACACCATTCACGCAAGTATTTGCGGTTGACGATATCGTGCGCTTTACTACCACAGGCACATTGCCAACGGGTCTAGCACTTAATACTAGCTATTATGTCGTGAGTGTAGGCTCGACTATTACCGTGTCAGCTACGCAAGGGGGATCGGCTATAAGTCTTAGCGGTGGAAGTGGTACGCACTCGATCCGCGTTGTTTTAACAGTAAACCCTAGATACTTTTTGGACGACACACCGCCACGGCGATCGGCTCCATTGTCGGGTAAAGGCTCTTTTAGTGTAGATGGGAATTTTATAGTTAGTGGAATAAGTTTTGAGCCGCCTCAAGAATATGAACTTAGGCACAAAGCAACCATAGCTGAGAGAGATATTTATCGAGCTATGTTTTGGACTACAGATAAAATTAGGCGCGAATTAGGATCGCCTTATATAGTGCTGTCTGATTGGCAAATAGAATATTTTGAAGAAGGGAAAACATCGGCGACTAAAACGCGATCGCATATTGCGGGAACTACGCCAAGACAAGCCAACGGCGGCGTTTATTATTACCCTATGCTACAAGTTTACATGCCATCAGAGCCAACTTTTGGGCGTGATACGGGTGTAGGTAATGTGACCGCGATCGTTGAGTTGCAAGAGACGGGGGTTAAGATATGATCGCACCAAAAGGGCAGCTAACTTTATTTGATGGAGGGTTAGCTGTATGACGCTTAATCTCTCATCTCGCAGATGCGAATTAATTATAGGATCGCAAAATTGGACTAACTGGATTAGCTTTGATTCTGGAATAATTTTGGGTTATCCAGAATATGAGGTTGGGACTGGATTAATGCCAGTCACAGGCTCCATTAATCTTAAAATTTCTCGCTACGATTCAACCGTGCCAAGCTCACCTAATCCTAGACTTAACCCTAGTCAATGGAAACGGGGTCAACTAGTCACGATCCGAATTGCAAATACATCAGGAACGCTTACCTATCTGCCTTGTAGTGGACAAGCTTTGCATTTGCTAAAAATGCCTCAAAAACCAAAAAGGAATATGGATGGCATATTAGAATTATCTTTGGAAATTGGCTGTCGATTAGCTTTAGAGAATTTTCCGCCCGAACCAAATCAAGATATATCTGGTATTACGGCGGGTACACCATTAGCAAGAAATACCGTAATCACAAATATCCTTAACTATATCGACGTTGCTAATTCGATTGACTCTATCCCCTATCCGATCGCCTATCCACTGCCAAAGCAAACTGGTAATTTTATTGGATTTGCAGGGGCGATCGCTGATAGTGGCGGCTATTATTTGCGATGCAATAGCGCTGGTACGGTAATCGCAGAGCCTATCAGCACTATCTATTCTGGCAGTGCCATCGCTTCTTATATAATTGGCTCTGACGAAAAATCATGGGACGCGATCGGTGATATCGCAGAACAACCAATTGAAAAATTAATAGTTACAGGTACGGTAAAAGAAATAATACCTGTAGACACCGCACCTAGCGAAGTAATTGACACACAGCCAGCAGGGGTACTTTTTAAAGGGACAGCCTTGGGGACTCAAAATCCTACCGCGTTATTTACGGCTAAAAGGACAATAACCACATCAGAGATAAGTTCAACATTTCTTAAAAAAACCATAGAAACACGCGAACCAGCAGGAGTAATTTTTAAAGGGACGGCATTAGGCGATCAAAATCCTACTGTGCTATTTATATCTGACAAATCCATAAATACTTATACTCTTGTCAATGGAATTGTTACGGCTCAAACTGTAACATCTTTTCAACCAGCAGGGGTAATTATAAAAGGAACTACTTTTGGCGATCAAAATCCTTCAGTACTAATTACGGCTAAAAGAGAAGATTATGAATGGGTAAACACAGGATCGCAAAAATGGATTAAAACTTATACTCGACATGAACCAGCAGGAGTAATTTTTAAAGGGACGGCATTAGGCGATCAAAATCCTACTGTGCTATTTACAGCGGCAAACTTTAGCGACGATAAAGATACGTCTGGGCCACCCACAAATTTTGGTGATGCAAGCACAAACACTACAGAAGAAGTACAGCTAAAAGCAGAAATATTTGCACAGCAATTAGCCGCCGATCCGTACCGACCAAGGCAAAGAACAATAGATGTACCCTACACAGTTGATCAGTCTCAATTAGTTGATTATGGCTCTCGTTTTAATCGCATATTATCAGGACGTGCTTATGGTCAGCAATTTGGCGGCGCGATTACTGACACAGCTTTAAGTAGTGCTTTTAAGCCTTTTGCGGATGTCGCTGTTACTGATGCAGATTTAATTTATTACTTAAAATTAGATTGCATTAAATGGGGTTTAAACGGGACAGAAGCATGGTTAGTTTTTAACGGTATCGAAGTTGGGACAGCCCCCGCTAGCACCCCTACGGTAATATCGCGCCCCGTTGCGATTACGTTAGGCAATTTTAATATGATCGGGCTTGCAGATTTACGTATAAATTTCAACCCGATCGCCCCTTCTACAATGATCGGCTTAGCAGATTTGTATATTAATTACAATCCAATTAAGCCAAATACAATGATCGGATTAGCTACTTTATAGGTGAAAAATCATGGGACTTTCCAGCTACTTTATCGACAAATTCCTTAATCATCATTTTAAGGGAACCAACGCGGGTACAGCCCCTACCACTTTATACGCAAGCATACACAGCGCCGATCCCGCTCTTACAGGCGCAAATGAGGTAACAGGTACTTACTTTAGCGGTCGAGCTTCGTACACTTCCAGTAACTTTAGCGCTCCTGCTACTGTAGGGAATAATCGAAGGATTGTTAGCACAGCATCTTTGAATTTTGGGACATCGATCGCGGCTGGCTCCAATCTGCCTTTCTTTGGTTTTTGGGACGCTTCTACCAGTGGTAATTTTTTAGGCGGGTTCCCGTTCCGTAACGCATTAGGAGTAACAGAGCTTCTAAGTTTTGGTAGTGGCGATAGTGTTTCGAGAGCGTCTGGCAATATAGTCATTGATTTGGATATTCTATTCTGGAGTATTTACGCCAGAGACTTGCAACTAAATTGGTTAAAAGGATCAAGCGCAGGTACAGCGCCAACATCCAATCAATTAGCGCTTGCAACAGCGATTGCTACCAATGGCACTATTACTGAAATTACAGCTACAGTTGCTACAGGCGGGAGATTCTCAATCCCTAGCAGTGGATGGTCTGCAATTAGCACTGTAGGTAATACTCGCCAAATTCAGGTTATAAATAATATAAATTATGGCAATGCGATCGCCGCTGCTACTGGCTTTAATTCTGTCGCTTTGTTTGATTCCACTAATCTAATTGTTTTTAGTTCAGTGTCAACCCAAAATATTACTGTTGGTCAAGAACTAATTATTCCATCTGGTAATTTTAAAGTGAGTTTAGGAAATGCCTAATTTTTTTACTTCTGTCATCGCAAGCGCCTCCCAAGCGCAAATCAATCGATTAAAATCTGTATCCGAAAAAGCGTCTTTACCACAACCAATACAGATTGGCTCGGTAACAGGGTTTAATTCTAGTACAGGTGAATTTATCGCGACGACTGCTGACGGCGGCATACAAGCCGCCAATCTTGGTAATTTTGGAGCGCCGCCGTCGCAAGTTTCTTTGTCTACTACTAAAAATAGTTACACAACTTTTGCAGACTTTAGAGCGCCACAATGACAGATTTTTTTGATGCAGTAGCTGGCAATGCTAGCCAATCACAAATCGACCGATTGCGTAATCAATACGCAAAAGAAAAGCGTGACGGGCTACTAAATCCATTTGCAACTTATCAGGGAATTGATCCTATTGATGGCACGGATCGAGTGGCAATAAATGGCGAAACAAATAGCGGATTTAAACTGATTTGCAACGCGCCTTTGCCAATTGGTGAGCGAGTATATTTGCGAAAAAATAATCAGGGCGGACTGCAAAGAGTTGACGCTAGGAATCGACCTAATCCAATACTATCTATCCCAGCGATTATTGATCAAACACCTTTTGTCATTTCTATTGGATTACAAGGTGTGAATTTTGTGTTTTACGGCTTTAATGATGGTGGTAGTGTTTCAGATCTTTTGTTTCAGATAGCTCATGATTCAAATGGATTAATCGACAAGCCTAATAGCTCCGCTAGTTTTTCGGATACAAAACAATTATTTCCGCCGCCTCCTATATTTCCCGCGCCTACTGAATATGAGTATTTATATGGCTATTTAGATTTTGATATAGATTCTTCGATTTTAGGATTGTTTGGGTTTGAGAACACTAATTCAGATACAGGCACAATAAATCTTTCTAATAGTAATAGTTTTTTCGTTAGAAGAGTAGACGATTTACCATTATTTGGCAATCCTTATACCAAGCAATTTGACGTAGATATTGATATTGAAACCTATGTTTCAATTGATAACGGTGTTAGTTATACGCTCGATATTTCAGATACTTATAATTTTGCTATTGATACGCCTACTCTTACCCCGCCGTCAATAAGCGGTACGCAAGTATTTAGCAATATTGATTATTTTGGCAGTCAGTTCAAATGGTATTTGCGATATCGTAAATCTGGTAATTCTGACTGGTATACACTATGAGCATCAACTAGCCATTGCGTGGTATTCATTTGATTTTCCTTAAAAAAGTGTCATAATCATTCTAATACTTTCTCCCTGTTTCAATAATGAAATCTTATATCGCTGTAGCCCCCGCTACACAATCGCAGTCTACGCCAAATAGCGGATCTAGTAATGAAATACCTATAAATTTAGGGACAGGGGCTGTAGGGACTGGACTAGTTGTTTTGTCTGTAATTTTGACTAAGCTATCTGGCTTTGTGGATTGGAAAGAGATTGGGAAACAATGGTCAGGATCGCAGACTAGTAGGATACTGCAATCCGAAAACCGCAAAGGGCAAGAGCTAGAAGCAGAGATTGATATTAATCAAGGTCTGTCCGATACCGTATCCCAACTTGCTACAAGGGGAATGGATACCACTACAGCCATCACAAAAGACTTATTGCATTTAGTGTCTGATGCGATCCAAACTTCATCGGCAAACGCTCAATCCTTACAGTCATTGGCTAAGGCTAACGAGTCAGTAAATAAAGCGCACGAAGATTTAATTAATGCCACTAGGCACAATACTGAAGCTGTGCAAGCATTGGAACAAGCGATCGCTAGCATTCCCACAGAGACAGCTTCTATATTAGAAATTCATGCATCAGAATTGAGAATTGCCTTAAATAGTATTGAACGCAGGATTGAGGAAAGCAATCAGATTAAGCATGGGGGGTACGAGCGAATCGAAAAAATTATTCAGCTAGCAGAAACCCGCATCATCGAACAGTACACAGGTACGATTGCTCAGTTGCGGGTTGAGATAAAGGATTTAGAGAAAGTGATTAAGGGTCAACAGCTTGGCTAGGATCGAGCTTACAGATTGCATCGTAAATCACTCGCTTAATTAGGTGTATAGCGCCTAAACCTTGTTGGATTGGTACTGATTCCCAAGCTTGCACCATACGCATAATGCTTGTTAGCTCTGATAGGCGATCGCTGTCGGAACGGTCAAGATTATCTTCTAGGATGTCGATTTTATTGCAACGCTCTTCAATTACCGCCAAAAGTCGTTCATTTTCTTGAGCAAAAGCTTTGTTATTCTGATCGATAACTTCACGTAGTTGGTCAATCCTTTCAGCACTGCTATGGGCTATAGGCTGAACGCTTTTTGAAGCTTCTTGCAGTCTTTCGATTTCTTGATTTAGCCCTTGAATTATTTTGGCACTACCTCTAAGAGCCGCATCTCTTCCGTCGATCTGGTCTTCGAGATTGGAGATAGTGCGATCTTGTTCTTTGAGCTGTGATTCTAATTTTTGGTTAGCAATAGTCAGATCGTTTTTGGCAGTGTCAAGATCGCTTTGCAGCTCCTTAATTATGAAATTGAGGGTTTTATTTTTTTGCCTCAACTCATCACACTCATTCAAAGCCAATTTAAGGCTGTGCTGTAGCGCGATTGTGGGATCGGGGATCGGCAGCAAAAATAGAACTTGATACTTTTCGTAAGTAAAATCAGAAGGAGGCTTCAACCCGTCAATAAATAGTTTTTCATCAGAAGAAGAAAACACTCTTAATTGCTTGTGATCGGTATTAAATACTAAAGGATTTTGGTTAAAAACCATCCATGCTGGTAATGACAGCCCTTTACTCAAAAGCTTGTCAGCTTGATCGTAATCCGTACTGAGCTGATAATAGTTACTCATAAAATTCATCCATTGTTTGTTTATACCAAGTTCTGTCCAATCGCTCGACCATGCTTACCGCATAACAGCGACGCAACCACGCGATCTCAACCTCTCTCAATCTACGATCGCGGGATGCGATCTGCGATTCCACAAACGCCGTATACCATCGGCAAACAAAAGCGATGACGATTAGAGCGATTGGAATTAGAAGTAAATTAGTTGAGTTTTCCATTGTTTCCAAAAGTCCGTTTATCTTGTCTGTACGTGCCATCAGGTAATAAATAATACCTGTAGTTAACGTCATCAAATTTGGGCGAAATAACGACTTTGTGAGGGTTGCGAACTTGCATCAAAAGCGCGGTAATTTCTTCTTTTAGTCTTGATGAAATATTTTGATTTAACGTCATTATTGCCACTCAACTGGTATTTTTACATCTAGCCAATTATTAGTATTTGGCATTCGGTATTTAGCGATTGCCTTGGGTACACGATTACCCAAATTTATATCAGCTTCTAGCTGCAAATCGAACACCGATGAATCGACTAAATTTCTAGTCCCTTCAGGCATTGCCATACAGCTAAGAGTGTCGTTATGTGTGATATATATAGTGTTCCAGTTAATCTTAGAAAACTCTTGCATAGATGCTTTCATAACTGGCTGGATAGGAGCTTTAAGAACATCCTGATCTTTGTAATTAGTAAGCTCATCAAAAACAATAGTTACAGGGCTGAACTTAGCATCAATCTCATCACGATATCGCTGATATTCTTTATTTAGTAAAGAATCTTCATTGATAACCATTTTTTGACAAAATCTAGCGATCGCCTCATAATCTCGACCGCCTCCAACTATAACGACATTTAAAGCGTCTAATTTCTGCTTATCTTTAGCGTTTAAGTGAGGGTTAATCCAATAGATTTTATGTCCTAATGGAATGCGTTGACTGCATAACCATCTGGCTTTAGAGGTTTTGCCACTGCCCTCGTTGCCAATAAAACGAACCTTTGACCAATTCAGTAAAATCTTTTTTACTTTTTCGGTTTCGGTATCATCACTAAAATCATTTACTGCGAACTGGCTTGAGATTGGTACGCAGTCCTGAACGCTTTTTTTTTGAAGCGATGGGGTTTTAAGAGGGGCGGCGCGTTTGTTTAGAACAACTCTAGGGCATGGCTGATCTTTGGGTGCTGACTCTTTAATCAACATCGCAATAGTTTTCCACTGCTCAGAACGATTCATCAAATTCCACATATTAGAAAAATCGTAATCAAATCCATTTTCCCAAGCAGCCTCTACCATTAGCCTTTCGTACCAGTTTTGCACCTCTTGAGGTAACTGAAAAAACGCAATAAGAGGATCATTTGGAACTTCCATTAACGCACCCCAGTTACGCTTTGAATAGTCTGGAATAGATAGCCAGATAGGTTAATTGATTGGACTAGAACAAAAGCCCATCCAAACCAACCAAGGCGCAAAAATGGCTTAGTCACAAACATCATTACTATCATGAATATTGAAGGCGACCAAATGCGATAAGGAGCTAAAACTCTTACTCCAAAAGATCTTTCAGCCCATAACCACAAAGCGCCAAGCAAAGCGACTATAAAAATAATAGTGGCGGCTTTTTGCAAAAATCCAATAATGCGATCGTCTATCAAGGTTCCTTTAATAAAGCGATCTTGTATTTGTTCGCCGACTGAATTAGAACTAACAGGAGCGCTACCCCCTGCCATCTTTTGAGCTAGCGCCGCCTTTACTTCTTGGGAAGTTGCCATATCAAAGCTCCTTTTTCTGTAATTGATATTGGAATAGATGGCAACATTTTGCTAATTCCGTAAACAATCCAAACGGAAAAGAGAGCCATCCAAAAAGCCCACGCATAATTAGTCATACTTCACCACTCAACTTTTTGCACTTACTAAAATCTGTAGTGCCAGAAACATTGATAGCAGAGCGATCGCATGAATAAATTGGCGCGGATTGCTGAGATTGAGTGCGCGGCTTATACTCTTCTACTTTTTCAACTCTGGTAAACATGGCAAGAGT
>Ga0209972_10004453_pt1 | contig 10561 bp, 8 predicted proteins | sample NOAtaG_7_FD_187302 | JGI IMG/M metagenome (GOLD analysis project Ga0209972, IMG submission 187302) | Freshwater lake microbial communities from Lake Erie, under a cyanobacterial bloom - NOAA_Erie_Diel1S_2200h metaG (SPAdes) (version 2) | ecosystem: Environmental > Aquatic > Freshwater > Lake ...
AGATACGGAGGAGCAAATCAAAGAAAAGATTATACGCGAACCTCACTCGGCCTATCCAATCTGCAAAGACAGTATCGATACCATCAAAGGCGTTGTATCGATCAAAGATTTGTATGTAAGTCCTGACCATTTGCAGCTGGGAGAGGTGATGCAACCTGCCTTATTCATCCCGGAAAATATTTCTGCATATCAAGTATTAGAGCGATTTAAAACATCCAAAGTTCATTCGGCGTTTATTGTTGATGAATATGGAAGCATACAGGGAATGCTGACCTTAAATGATATCTTGGAAGCTATTGTGGGAGAGATTCCACAAGAGGAAGGGCCCGACTACGAGATCATTGAACGAGAGAATGGAAGTTTCTTAATTGATGCACAAATTCCTTTTTATGATTTTCTGTCCCGATTCGACAAAACTGAATGGATGAATGAGGGCGAACAAGATTTTGACACGCTGGCCGGATTTATTTTACACCAACTGGAAAGGATTCCTAAAACAGGCGAGAGATTTCAATGGAAGGGATTTTCCATTGAAATCATTGATATGGATGGGCACCGTATCGATAAAGTTTTAGTGGAAATCAGCGAATCCATTCGAGAGGATATGGAGTAGCAATCAAAAAACTAATGGAGCGCTTGTTGCAGGGTATTCCAGCTTAGCACTTTTCCGCATATTGCGAGTCGAAAAATGGATCAGGTTAACCTGATCATCGTATAATTCATAAAGGAGACTAGTTTCAACAGCGGCCTTTTCAATCATTGAAGGAGCCTTCTCAACCTCCAAGTATACATAGACAGCCTCCCTTTCTTGCTCGAAACCTAAATAATTCAGCGATACAGTTTTTCCATTCACCTGAAGGGACAAATGCGTTTTAAGATAATGCTGCACCACGCTATCCATACTTGCATGAAGGGAAGTTGCTATAAGATCTGCCTTTCGCTTATAGACTTTAGAAAGCACGGCCTCAAAGTCATCAGTAAAAAGCTTACACTGTACCTCCAGGGTGGCTTCCGCAGCATTATGATTTATCTCCACTACGCCCACATGAAATGGATGGATAACTGGATTTTGATCCCCCAAGGGGAAAATTCCCCATAAAAGCCAGCCAACCAAGGTAAGTACCGCTTGCATAAAATATTTTCCAATCACAAAACTCTGGATTATTTTCATAGCTTGATCGGATTATTGAAAATAGTTAGCTGACTTATGGAGGCATTTCAATTTTATTTTCCCTTTGGATGGGAGCATATTATCAGCTTAGATGCGTTGGATCACCAGCTATTTCTTCTTGCACTCATAGCGCTCTATAGTTGGCGAGACTGGAAAGCAATTCTGATATTAGTTACTGCATTTACGGTGGGTCACTCCTTGACGCTGGTACTAAGTGTGTGGGACTGGATTCGGGTAGACAGCAAATGGGTAGAATTTTTTATCCCGCTAACTATAGTAATAACGGCCGCACGAAATTTATTTGAAAAATCCGCAGGACCGCAACCTCTCTTTAAAAGTTATGCCTTAGCTCTTTTTTTTGGCTTGATCCACGGGTTGGGTTTTGCCAACACAATCCGAATGATGCTGGCCAGCGACCAACAATTGGGATGGGGACTGCTAGGATTTAACCTAGGCCTTGAGGCTGGACAACTCGTTATTGTCAGCCTATTACTGGGACTTACTTTTTTAATCACAGATAAAATGAAAGTTACTCCATTGATTTACTCCTACTTGATATCCTCGCTTGCCTTGGGAGTTTCCATTGGAATTTGTTACAATAGATTTCCATTAAAATTTTAATACATCAATCATGAGAAACCTGCTCTTAATTCTTCTGCTGCTTGTTGGAACTATTTCCGCACAAGCACAAAACATTCAAAACAATCCGGGTAGTAATCACGGTAACAAGTTTGAACAGTTGGGCACTATTTTCCCAACACCAAATGAATACCGCACTGCCAGCGGTGCTCCAGGACCTAAGTATTGGCAACAACGTTGCGACTATGACATTGTCTGTGAACTGGACGAAAAAAACTTGAAACTCAAAGGGGCTGAAACAGTTACTTATTTTAATAACTCCCCTGATGTGCTCACGTATTTGTGGCTTCAGTTGGACGAGAACGAACATAGCTCTGTCAACAACGCTAATTACCAAAATAGTTCATCGTTAAGCCGACAATTGAGCGTACAGCAATTGCAACAAGCAGCCGAGGAAAAGGGAGATAATGGACTTGGATTCCAAATCACCAAGCTAACGGATGCATTGGGAAAACCCTTGCGTTATACAATCAACAAAACGATGATGCGCGTTGAACTTCCCACTCCATTGAAGCCTGGTCAACGATTTGCTTTTAAACTAGACTGGAACTATAAGATCACAGACCGTATGACAATCGGTGGACGTGGGGGGTATGAATACTTCCCTGAGGATGGAAATCATCTTTTCACCATGTCACAGTGGTATCCTCGCCTCTGTGTATATAGTGATTTTAAAGGTTGGCAAAATCAGCAATTCACCGGCCGTGGAGAATTTGCATTGACATTTGGCAACTTTAAAGTACAAATGACTGTGCCAGCTGATCACGTGGTACTTTCAACAGGAGAATGCCAAAACTATCCGTTGGTACTAAGTCCTGCTCAGCTCAGCCGCTGGAACAAGGCTCAAACTACTAAAGAACCAATAGAAGTAGTTACCCTCGAAGAAGCAAAAGCTGCAGAGAAACAAAAATCAAGTCAAAAGAAAACATGGATTTACAAAGCAGATAATGTTCGCGACTTTGCCTGGACTTCCTCCCGTAAATTCATTTGGGATGCCATGCCAGCCATGGTAGAAGGTAAAAAAGTAATGTGCATGAGCGGATATCCCAAAGAAGCCTATGGATTATACCGTCCCTACTCTACTAAAGCAGTTGCACATACGATTAAATCATATTCGAAGTTTACGATCCCTTATCCCTATCCTGTAGCGCAAAGTATTGAAGCATCCAATGGAATGGAGTATCCCATGATTTGCTTTAACTACGGACGAACAGAAAAAGATGGTACGTATAGTGAGAGTACTAAAAATGGAATGTTAGGAGTAATCATTCACGAAGTGGGACATAACTTTTTCCCCATGATCATCAATAGTGACGAAAGACAATGGAGCTGGATGGACGAAGGACTCAACACTTTTGTTGAATACCTCGCAGAAGAATTATGGGACAATAAATTCCCAAGCCGCCGCGGACCTGCCGCCTATATTACAGATTACATGAAGCTTCCTAAAGATCAATTGGAGCCCATCATGAGTAATAGTCATAATATTGTTCAGTTTGGGCCCAATGCCTATTCAAAACCAGCTACCGGATTGAATATTTTACGGGAGACGGTAATGGGTCGTGAGCTTTTTGATTACGCATTCAAAGAATACTGCAGAAGATGGGCCTTTAAACATCCTGAGCCCGCTGACTTGTTCCGTACATTGGAAGATGCCAGTGGTGAAGACCTAGACTGGTTTTGGAGAGGTTGGTTCTATAGCACCGATGTTTGTGATATCTCACTTGATACTGTAAAGTATGCGATGGTAGATACTGCCGCTACACAAGCAAGTGGAAGAGCGAGCTCTTTTAAAAGAAGCGCAGATCGTCCCTTAGTAAATTCTTTTGAGGACATCTCCAAGATTCGCAACCGAGAGGACAAATCAATCACTTTTGCAACGGATGCTGACACTACCCTGCGTGATTTTTACTGGCGTTATGCCCGCGGATTAGAGCCTTATGATACTGCACAGATTGAAATGAGCTTTGGTGGCGCTGCCCCAGAGAAGTTAACAGCTGAGGAAAAAGCTAAGTTCAGTAACCTCCATCAATACGAATTAACTTTTTCCAATAAAGGAGGTTTGATCATGCCAATTATCATTGAGTGGACCTACAAGGATGGATCTAAAGAAGTTGAAAAAATTCCTGCGCAGGTTTGGCGTTTAAATGAGAAAAAAGTAACTAAAGCCTTTATCAAAGACAAAGAAGTAGCTTCTGTTAAGTTGGATCCACTTCGTGAAACTGCTGACATCGACGAAAAAAATAATAGCTGGAATAAATTTGAAGCACCTTCTCGCTTTACAATATTCAAGCAAGGCCAAGGACCCCGTCGTGGTGCCGGAGGCCAAAGCGGAAACCCGATGCAACGCGCACAAGAAGCTAAGAAAGGATTCTAAGCATGCGTAAGGCTTTCTTACTTGTCGTATTTTCATTTGCACTACTCTCGGTCCAGGCAGCAATCGTGGATACTGTCTGGATTGAGAGTAAGGCAATGAAAAAATCATTTCGCTGTGTGGTTATCCAACCTTCAGCCTCTACTCAACAAAAAGGGCTCTACCCGGTAACCTACCTATTACATGGTTACGGTGGCTGGTATGCCAACTGGATTATCAGGGTGCCGGAACTTAAGTTCTATGCGGACCAATATCAGATGATGTTGGTCTGTCCCGAGGGAAATAACGATTGGTATATCAACAGTCCCGAAATCGATTCCCTGCAGTGGGAAACCTACATTGCTGTTGAAATTCCAGCCTACATTGATAGCCACTACCCAACCAAAGCCAATCGAATGGGAAGAGCTATTACTGGATTAAGTATGGGAGGACACGGCGGTTTGTATCTCGGATTAAAAAACAGTACCACCTTTGGTGCCTGTGGCAGTATGAGCGGTGGCGTTGATCTTCGTTTTCGAAAAAGCAGCTGGAGTCTATTACGATTATTAGGAGATACCACGCAGCATGCACAACGATGGATCGACTATTCTGTTACAGGACTAGTTGATAAAATAAAACCAGGTGAGTCTGAAATAATCATTGATTGCGGAACAGAAGATTTTTTCTTTGGCATCAATGAAAAACTACATCAACAATTAGCATTGCGCGGCATTCCACACGAATACACTACGCGAGCAGGTAAACATGACTGGAACTACTGGAAAAACGCAGTTTCCTTTCAACTACTTTTCTTTCATCACTATTTTACCAAAACAGAAACTCCCTAATTTTTCTTTTTCTTTTTATCAAAGTCCTGTAAAACTTTTGGAATTACACGGGGAGTAGTGTCTGGAACAGAAGGCGTAACAGCCTCTTCTTGTAATTTGTTCATTACATAATTCTCTACTAACAACACCCGTCCGCTACGAGGATCATAATGAACCATCCTGCCATGCCGCATAGCAATTCCCTCATTTTTGACTACCACTTCGCCCACTCTTTTATCTGGGTCCTTTAAATCATAAACAGCAACCGTATCATAGGCAATAGCCGGATCCATGGCTCGCCACTGTTCTTCCCTAATTAAACCACCATTGTAGGAATAGTAACGCTGATTGCCATGCAACTTTCCCCAGCGATAGTTTTCTTCAGCAATTTTTACTCCCTCGAGGGAAAATCGTTTCCAAAGCCCTTCCCGCTGACCATTTTGATAATTTCCTTCCTCCTCATAACCACGTTCCCCCCTTAATTCAGGTATGCTCTCCACCCAAGGCCCCTGTTTTCGGTCCAATGGATCCACCCGATTGAGGGTATCACCTCGGCGAGACAATAAAAATGACTTCCATTGGGCCGTGGCAGGCAACCAACCTTGTAATAACAAACAGGAGAATGCCAGTATTTTAGTAAGTTTGAACATACCTCAATTTACTACCAAAAAACTGTTCTCATGAACCGTATGCTTGTTAAAAAAGAATGGACAGCCATCCTTCTTGCTTTTGCGTGTAGCCTTTTTTTTGAATCGCTGTATGCGCAAGTGATGGTAACACCCACCCCTGCTGCTGCTCGACTACAATCGATGGCGCAACGGAAAAATTTATTGAACGATTCTTTGCTAAATAGTAGTTCGTTCAGAAATATTGGCCCCAGTATCATGAGCGGCCGAGTGGTAGACATTGAAGCAAACCCCGAGGATCCTACTGAATTTTATGTAGCCTATGCAACAGGAGGACTTTGGCATACAGTCAATAACGGACAAAGTTTTACACCCATCATGGATAACCTGGATATTTTATTTCTGGGAGACATCGCCATTAACTGGAAATCTAATCCACGTATGATTTGGGCTGGAACCGGTGAGGCAAATAGCAGCCGTTCTTCCTATGCAGGAATGGGTGTTTACCTTTCGAAAGACAATGGAAAAAACTGGCAACACCTTGGACTGGCAGAATCTCATCACATAGGTGATATCAAATTACATCCCACCGACCCCAACACCGCTTGGGTTGCCGTACTGGGACATTTATATTCTCCCAATGAAGAAAGAGGCGTGTACAAAACTTCAGACGGAGGAGCTAACTGGCAACGCACCTTGTTCGTGAATAATCAAACTGGCTGTATAGATCTAGCAATGCATCCAGCCGATCCAACTACGCTTTATGCTGCCATGTGGCAACGCAATCGTGAGGCCTGGAAATTTGAAGAGAGCGGACCGGCTAGTGGTATTTACAAAAGTGTGGATGGAGGTACTACCTGGAATAAAATTTCAGGAGCAGGCTCCGGTTTTATGGAAGGAGATAAAATAGGAAGAATAGGACTAACCGCTTTCCCTGGTAATGCTAACTTAATTTATGCGGTGGTAGATAACAATACACCGCTGCCTGGCAAAAAAGAAACCCAAGACAGTGTGTATACAAAAGAGCTTTTCAAAACAATCAGTACAACTGATTTTGCCAACCTAAACAGTAGCCGGCTCGATAGCTTTCTTCGCAAGAATCGTTTTCCACGTCAACATAGTGCAAGCAGTATTAAAAAAGCAGTGGCAGAAGGAAAATTAACTCCGTCCGCCCTATGGGATTGGTTGGATAGCGATGATGGTTTTCAGAACACAGGCATTGCAGGCTGTGAAGTATATGTAAGCCAGGATGGAGGAGCGCATTGGAAAAAAGCGAATGAAAAACCAATCAGTATTTTCAATACCTATGGATATTACTTTGCTAAAATCTACACTTCGCATACCAATCCCGATAAAGTTTTTATTCTAGGATTTACCGCACAAGTATCCACTAATGGCGGAAAATCATTCACAACCATCGATAAAGAAAATGTACACGCAGACCATCATGCGCTTTGGGTAAACCCCAAGAAAGATTCTCATCTTATCAATGGAAATGATGGAGGCGTCAATCTAACTTATGATGATGGCAAGAACTGGTTCAAAGCCAATACTCCGTCTGTTGGCCAATACTACTATGTAACAACAGATGATGCCAGACCTTATAATGTGTATGGCGGTTTACAAGATAATGGCAGCTGGTGGGGACCTTCTACACACCGTGAAAGTATTGGATGGACCGATGATGGACAATACGCATACAGAATGATCAACGGAGGAGATGGAATGCAAGCGCAAGTTGATAAACGAGACAACACTACTGTTTATTCGGGTTCTCAGTTTGGATTTTATGCACGCTACAACAGGGAAAAAAGAGGTGGAGGAAAAATGATTCGTCCGCAACATGAGTTGGGAGAAAAGCCTTTGCGATTTAACTGGCAAACCCCAATCCTACTCAGCCGTCATCAACCTGATATTTTCTATTACGCCAGCAACCGATTATACCGCTCCATGAATAAAGGAGATACTTTGATTGCGATGAGCGCTGACCTTACAGGTGGAGGTATCAAAGGCAATGTTCCCTATGGCACTTTAACTACAATTGATGAATCCCCGATTCGTTTTGGATTACTTTATACCGGAAGTGATGATGGACGCATTTATCGCTCAACTGATGGCGGCTACACCTGGAATGCAATACACCAGCAGGTTGCTGCAACTCCCAAAAAGAAAGGAACTTTTACCCCTGCTGCCGGTCTTGATACTAAAAATCTTTGGGTCAGCCGTGTGGTAGCTTCTCAGCATGCCGAAAACAGAGTGTATGTAACCTTAAACGGATACCGTCACGATCATTTTAATCCGTATGTGTATGTTAGTGAAGATGGTGGAAATACCTGGAAAGATATCAGCGGCAACCTTCCACTTGAACCCGTAAATGTGGTAAGAGAAGATCCTGTTAATCCGTCAATTCTTTATGTGGGTACAGATGGAGGTGTTTATGTGAGTAAAGACGGAGGTAAAACGTATAAAGCTTGGCATAGCGGATTACCACTCTCTGTTCCCATTCATGATATTGCCATACAACAACGGGAAAATGAAATTGTACTAGGCACACATGGACGTAGTTTGTACGTGGGCAAGCTGAACAAGATTCAGCAAACTGCGAGCAAATAATTTAAAGAAGTTAAGAACCTGTTTGGTTGATAAACCAGGCAAGGGCATGCGCATACCCTTGCAATCCTAACCCTGCTATGACGCCAACAGCATGTGGGCTTACATAGGAGTGACGACGAAACTCCTCACGGGCATGTACATTAGAGATATGCACCTCGATAACGGGTGTTTTTATTGCTGCCACAGTATCCCCAATAGCAACAGAAGTATGTGTGTAGCCTCCCGGATTGAAAACAACTCCATCATACTCAAATCCTACCCGCTGTAGTTCATTGATCAATTCGCCCTCTACATTACTTTGATAATAGGATATTTCAACTGCAGGATACTGATTGCGTAGTGATGTCAAAAAGTCCTCAAAAGACTGGGTGCCATAAATACCCGGTTCTCTTTTGCCAAGCAGATTTAGATTAGGTCCGTTGATAATGGCAATACGCATGATCAGTTTTTAGAGTGCCGGATCATATCAATAAACTGATCAAACAAATAACGGCTGTCGTGAGGACCCGGGGTGGCCTCAGGATGGTACTGCACTGAAAATGCTGGCTTTCCTTTTACCCGTATTCCCTCTATAGATTGATCATTCAAATTGACATGTGTAATTTCTATATGACTAGCCTTTTTCACAGCTTCAGGATCCACGCCAAAACCATGATTTTGCGTAGTAATTTCTGAACGTCCTGTAATTACATTTTTTACTGGATGATTCAACCCGCGATGACCGTGATGCATCTTGAAAGTAGATATACCATTGGCAAGTGCCAGCAGTTGATGCCCCAAGCAAATTCCAAACACAGGCTTATCCTCCTTCAATACCTCTTTCACCAAATTGATGGCATAATCCATAGGAGCCGGATCACCAGGACCATTGGAAATAAAATATCCATTAGGTTGGAATTGCTTCACTTCACTCAATGAAGTTTTTGCAGGAAACACTTTTACATAAGCCCCTCGATCAACCATACATTGTAAAATATTTCTTTTGACTCCGTAATCCATCACGGCAATTCGAATGGAAGAAGAAGCATCGCCTAATTCATAAGATGCTTTTGTTGAAACACTAGATGCTAATTCCAGTCCATCCATATTGGGCACGGCCTTTAACTTTTCCATGAGTGCATTTACATCCGTAGTCTCCGATGAAATGATACAATTCATGGCACCTTTGGTGCGAACATGCGCCACTAATGAACGGGTATCCACTCCTTCAATGGAAACAATGGAGTGCTCTTTGAGATATTCATCGAGAGACCCCTTTGCCTGTTTTCTAGAATACTGATCCTCTAAGTTTCTTCCAATTAAACCACTGATCTTGACGCTATCGGATTCAACATCGGCCTCTTTAACCCCATAATTTCCAATATGCGCCGCATTCATGATCAAGATCTGACCAAAATAGCTGGGGTCAGTAAACACCTCCTGGTATCCGGTCATTCCGGTATTGAAACAAATCTCACCTGTGGTGGTTCCAATTGCTCCAAAAGACCTGCCATGGTGAACCGTACCATCGGCAAGTACAAGCACAGCGGGTTTAGATTGATGCGGCATAAGGCTGAATTAGTATAAAAAAAACAAATTCAGCAAATGTAGGAAAAACTAGGCATGTAGAAGAGGCTCCTGCTGGCTTAAGCAGTGAAAGCTGCCCAATCCCCAAATAATATCGGTAGAATCAATACCTACCACGGACCGATCTGGAAAACAGTCTTGAATAATCCGAAGCGCCAATTCGTCCTGCTTACAATTAAACACTGGTACAATCACCGATTTGTTGGCAATATAGAAATTGGCATAAGAACAGGGAAGCCGTTGTCCGTCATAATGTAAAGCCGCAGGCATAGGTAATTCAACGATGTTCAGTTGTTTACCATTGATCAAACGCATCGACTTTAATTGCTTCAAATTGTGCTGCAATAATGCGTAGTTGTCATCTGCACGATCAGTTTCGATAACGGTCAGCACCGTATCTGCATTTACAAAACGAACCGTATCATCAATATGTCCATCCGTATCGTCTCCCACAATGCCCTCATCAACCCATAAGATTTGCTCCACGCCATAATAATCTCGAAGCATGGTCTCAATTTGCGCTTGATTCAGCTGTGGATTTCGATTGGGGTTCAAAAGACATGCAGTTGAAGTTAAAACAGTGCCCTGCCCATTAAACTCAACAGACCCGCCTTCCATTACAATCCCTGGAGCGTATACCGGGAGATTAAAATGATTAGCAATACGAGTAGGAATAACATCGTCCAAATCAAAAGGTGGATACTTGTTTCCCCACGCATTATAACCCCAATCCACAATTACTTTGGGCTGCGGGGCGCCGGGATTA
>Ga0209972_10004459_pt1 | contig 10552 bp, 8 predicted proteins | sample NOAtaG_7_FD_187302 | JGI IMG/M metagenome (GOLD analysis project Ga0209972, IMG submission 187302) | Freshwater lake microbial communities from Lake Erie, under a cyanobacterial bloom - NOAA_Erie_Diel1S_2200h metaG (SPAdes) (version 2) | ecosystem: Environmental > Aquatic > Freshwater > Lake ...
CCCCGACCTGGTCAATGCCGTCCGTCGGCTCGCTGGTGGGTAGTCCCACACCTTCCCAACTGAACACTCCGCGACCGCTTTGGGGCCGATTTGTCTGGCCGCAATTCCAATTCAACAAGTTCTGCGCTAGCATCCGCTGGGACTCCCTCGCGCTGCGGCACCCTGACCAGTCCGCGTGAGGGGGGAACTGAAGACCAACCAACCTCGTTCCATTGTCAATCAATTATCTGCTGCCACCGCGGCATCTTCCGCGACGGAGGGACTATGCTCGAAGAGATCAAAGCACCACAACTCAATTTCATCAGCCGGCTGACGGGCGTCTACTTCTCCCCGGGGGAGACCTTTGCCGATATTGGTCGCGCGGCCGGCGTGGCCTTGCCTCTGATACTGTTGCTTGCGCTGACCGTCGGCTCGGCTCTCGTGACGACCGTCAGGTTGCCGATGGAGAAGTACATGAATGATGAGGTCGACCGCATGGTCGAGGAGGGGCGGGTCTCGCCGGAGCAGGCGGAGGCACAGCGTGAACAGATGGCCAAAATCGCTCCATATACCAGGATCATCACTCCGGTCACGGCGGCTATCTTTATCGTCATCCTCACCCTCGCGATTGCCGGAGTGGCCAAGCTGGTGACAATGATGATGGGCATCGAGAGCAGATTTGCTCCTCTCTGGTCGGTGACGATCTACGCCTTCCTCGCGGTCTCGATCATCTCGGTCGCCCTCTTCATCTTCATTCTCTTTGTCAAACCAGTCGATGAGATCGATATCCGTAATCCAATCGGTTCGAATGTCGCGGCGTTCCTCCCCCTCTTTGGGGTGACTGGACTGCCCAAATTTGTGACCGGGCTGCTCAGTTATTTCGATATATTCTATATCTGGAAGCTGATTCTCCTTGGGATTGGCTATTCGGCCGTCTCCACACGATTGAGCACCGCGACGGCAGTCACTGTCTGCGGGCTCTCCGGGCTTCTTTTTGCCATCGTCGCGGCGGCCTGGGGGGCGATGTTTAGTTGATTTACAGTCAAACCAGTTGACCTTGCCGGACTATTTTGCCAAATTTGTGAGGAGAGTACGTGGAGCGGTCTGTCCGGTGGAGTTTTGCCGATGGATTCAGATAGCAGGCCCGGTCTCTGGATCCATCCGTTAACGGATCACCGCAGCGGCGCTACAAACAGACCGATCGTTATAAATGAATAATCATAAGAACGTTAAATATGGGTGCTGACCGGGCCGTGGAAAGGTATTGGTATGAGTCAGGGGCAGAAGAGAGTAGTCCGTCGCGAACCGGTTTATGATGCGGTGATCATCGGCTCGGGAGCTGCCGGTGGAACGGCCGCCTGGGTCCTGGTCAAGGCAGGGTTGCGGGTGGCCATGCTCGAGACAGGAGCGCTCCGCCAGCATCTGGTCGATTTTCCATATCACGAATCCTTCCCGTACGAAGATCCAAATCGTGGTTTCAAGACTCCCCTGAGCCGCAGCGATGAGTTCAAGAATCGCTATTCGATTACCGGCAGTTCGAAGGACGAGCCCTACACGACGCCGGAGAAGATGCCCTATGAATGGTTCCGCGCCCGCAATGTCGGCGGAAGGACCATGTACTGGGGGCGGTTTACCAATCGCTTCAACGAGACCGATTTCCGCGCCTACTCGGCTGACGGCCAGGGCAAGGACTGGCCGCTGACCTACCAGGATATTGCGCCTTACTATGACAAGGCCGAACGTTTCATGGGCGTCTGTGGCGAGAAGGAGAACCACCCCGATATTCCTGACAGCGACAACTTCCTGCCGCCAGTCAATTACAAGTGCTCTGATCTGGCGATCAAGCGGGCGGCAGAGAAGATCGGGGTCCGAACCCTCAAGGTCCGCCGGGCCATGCTGACCAGGCCGCACGGCGGATATGCGCCGTGCCATTTCTGTTCAGCCTGCGATGATGGCTGCGAGACCCATTCATTCTACAATTCGGCCTTTCGGCAGGTGGTGCCGCTGATCGAGCAGCACCCCCGCACCTTCCGCCTCTTTCCGGAGGCGATGGCCTACAAGATCAATCTGAATGCGAAGGGGTTGGCGAGCAGCGTCAACTACATCGACAAGAAGACAGGGCAGGATCGGCAGATCAAGGCCCGGACCGTCATTGTTGCCTGCGGGACGCTCGAGAGCACCCGGCTGATTCTCCAGTCGCAGATCGCCAATTCGAGTGGTCAGGTTGGGCGAAATTTCATCGAGCACCTCGATGTTGGCGCACAGGCCTACTTTCCCGAGCTCTTCTGGCAGCCACGGGAGGCGGGTGATGGCATTGGCGGTGCGCACATCATCATTCCGTGGTTTGGTTACTTTCGGCCAAACGAGAAGCGCGACTTTGTGCGCGGCTTCCAGATCGAACCGTCATCACGCATCCGCATGCGTCCCGACAAGAATGCCAAGAATATTCCCGGCTTTGGGAGTGACTACAAGAAGGAGGTCCGCAAGTGGACCGGAGCGCGGGTCGTTCTGGCTTCACACGGCGAGATGCTTCCGTCCGAAAAGAAATTTGTCGAGCTCGACCCAGGGGTGAAAGACAAGTGGGGAATGCCGGTACTGAAGATCCATCATCCGTGGGATGCCAACGATCTGGCGATGTTCAAGTACATGCGCCGGACGTATGAGGAGCTTTTTGCCGCGGCCAGGGCGGTGGATGTCCGGTTGCCAAAGGAGCCGGATCCGGCGGGCCATTCGATTCACGAGATGGGGACGCTCCACATGGGAACAGACGCGAAGACCTCGGTCCTCAATCAGTTCAATCAGTCGTGGGACGTCAGGAATCTCTTCGTCGTCGATGCGGCGGCCTTCACCTCGGGAACCCATAAGAACCCGACGCTGACAATTATGGCCCTGAGTTGGCGGGCTTCCGAGTACATGCTCGCGGAGATGAAGAAGGGAAGCTGGTAAGCAGTGGAGCGGCCACGACTGATGAAGTTGAAGACAGCTCTGCCGGTTCTGATCGCTCTGCTCCATCTGGCGATTCTGATCGTCCCGGCCCGGCAGCATCCCTTCGGCAATTATGCGACGGAGACCGACTTCTACCACCTCTTCGCGCCCGATGCGCAGCGGATTCTGCTGGGCCAGATGCCGGAGAATACGTACCAGGGGCCGGGATACCCGGTCGTCCTCGCCCTTGGCGCAAAGCTCTGCGGCGCCGATCTCTTCGCCTTCGGAAAGTGGCTCTCGGTCGTTTGTGCGCCACTGGTCGGGCTGCTGATCTTCCTCCTCTTTCGTCGGCTCTGCGGCGCCTGGGTCGGGCTTGGCGCGCAACTCCTCTTCATTGTCAGTGGCGAGTTTCCGCAGTTCTCGATCAACGCGACGACCGATGTCTTCTTCCTCCTCCTCTGCCTGACCACGCTCGTTATTTTGTTGAGCCGGCGGTCGGAGATCCTCGAGCGGGTCATCCTCTCCGGCATCTTCGCGGGCTTCGCCTATCTGACCAGGTACAACGGACTCTTTCTGGTCGCGACCTGTCTGGCCGGCATTCTTCTGCTCAATCTCTTCGAGACTGACTGGCGCCGCCGCGCCTGGCTGGCGGCAATCTTCGTGGTCGTCTTTACGCTGACGGTCTCGCCGTGGCTCTATCTGAACGCCCGCCGTTACGGCTCCCCCCTCTACAATACCAACTACCTGAACATGGCGACCCAGTTCTATCCGGAGCTGGTCGCGGGCAAGACTAATCAGGATGGGACGCGGCTGCTCGAGGAGAAGTTCAAGTCGTTTGGCGACGTCCTGCTCTACAATCCAGGACAGGCGCTGCGGCGCTACCCGCTGACCCTCTGGCAGAGCCTGCGCTACAGCGTGACCGAGAAGCTTGTCAATCGGTATCTGGCCATCCTTGGCCTCGCCGGGCTGCTGCTTGCTCTCTGGCGCCGCCGGACGCGCGAGGTGCAGCTGGTGCTGCTGGCCGGACTACTCTACCTGTTGCTGATGGGGCTTAACCACTGGGAGACGCGCTACTACCTCTTCTGGGGGGTGATCCTCGCCGGCTTCGCCGCCGAGGCGCTCCGCGCGCTGGGCGATCTTCTCCGCCAGCATGGCGGATTGGCGGCGCGGGGATGGCCGGTTCTGCCGATCGCCCTCTTTCTGCTTCTCTGGGGACTCTCGGTCGACGAGTCACGGGCGGACGTACGCAAGTTTCTCGACGCGCAACCCTGGGAGGTCGCTGCGGCCCGCGACTACCTGATCGGCGCATACGGCGGGCAGACCGCTGGGCTCCGGATCGTCGCCCGCAAGCCGCATCTGCCCTACCTCGTCAACGCTGAATGGATCTTCTTTCCGCAAGTCCGGACGATCGATGATTTCAAGAGCTGGGTCGAGCAGAACCACGTCGACTTTATCGTCATTGGCAAACGTGAGCTGAAGGAGCGGAAGGAACTGGCGCCCCTCGGCAAGCCATCGCGAGCGCCAGAGTGGCTCAAACCGGTCTGGATTCACGATGAGACCGGTCTGATCCTCTACCGGGTTGGGACTTTTTAAGTTGATCAGACTGGCTAAGTTGGCTGATCCGCCTCAATTTGGGGCTGATTCGGCGCCAGGTATTCCCGGAGCATTTCCTGCCGCAGATCCTCAAGTTGGCGAGACCTCTCCGCCGCGCTCCATCCCAATTCATGCGCCATAATGTCGGCCACTCGCTCCGCGCTGGTCAGGGTTGTCGCGCCGGCAAGCATGGCGAGTCTGGTGCGTCTGGTCAAGACATCAGTGACCGAGAGCGCCATCTCGTGGCGCACCGCATAGAGAACCTCGGCGGCGATATTGGGCAGGCCGCTCACCAGCGGCAGGCGCAGGTCGGCGTCCTCTTCGATCAACTCGACGATCTGTTGCGCTTCCGATCCGTAATTGAAGACGAGGTGGCGGGCAGTTGGCAGGGCAAGTTCATGCTCGGTGGCAATTTGAGTGGCCAGAGCGCTGAGGGCGGAACGGTCGAGGTCGCCACCGCAGATCGGAGTTCGCGCAGTCTGTGAGCGCCGCGGGGCCCGGTCTCCGCGTTCGTGCAGCCGTTGCTCCGCCAGGTTGATCCCATTTTCAGCCATGAGGCGATAGGTGGTCAGTTTGCCGCCACCGATCGAGATCAGGCCATCCGCCGATTCGATCACCTCTTCCTGGCGTGAGATATCGGTCGTCTGGCTGACCTCCGGATCACTGATCAGCGGGCGGAGTCCGGCCCAACTGGAGATCACATCGGCTGGTTCGAGGGCGGCGGTCGGGAAGTAGGCGTTGATGGCCGCGAGGATCTCGTCGATCTCCGAACCGAGGGCCTGTGGATCGTCCTTGGAGCCATCGTAGTCGGTGTCGGTGGTCCCGATGTTGACCCGGCCTTCCCACGGCACGACAAAATAGAAGCGGTGTCCAACCAGGGAGGGAATCAGCCAGGCCCCGCTGACCGGCAGCCGTTCCGCGGCGACCGTCAGGTGGATCCCTTTCGACGGTCGAACCGTCCTGTTGATCCGGCCCGGATTGCCGCCTGGGAGGCGCAGCGTCTCTTCCATCCACACGCCGGTTGCATTGATGACCACCCGGGCCTGGCAGCTCATCTCGCCGCCTCCGAGTTGATCGCGCAGTCGCAGTCCATTCAGCTTTCCCTGCTCATCGCGCTGGAGGCCGGTGACTGTGGCGTGATTGATCAGACAGGCTCCCTCCTCGTGGGCCCGTTTGAGGACGTCGATCACCAGGCGCGAGTCGTTGGTCAGTCCGTCATAGTAGAGGAGCGCGCCCTCCAGCCCCTGTCGATCGAGTCCCGGCGCGAAACTGAGAGCCTCGTCCGTCGAGAGCTTCCGGTGGCGGCCGGGGCCGAAACGCCCGGCGAGAAGCCCATAGAGGATCATCCCGGCGCGCATCAGCAGCGGATGGGAGTAGTTGCGGCGGCGGTCCCGATAGACCGGCACGAGGAAGGGAAACGGCTCGGCCAGGTGCGGCGCGATACGGGTCAGGATCGCCCGTTCCCGCAGCCCCTCCCGGACCATGGCAAAGTCATAGTGCTCGAGGTAGCGCAGCCCGCCGTGGATCAGCTTGGTTGAGCGGCTCGACGTGCCGGCGGAGAAGTCTCGTTTCTCCAGCAGGACCGTCCTTCGTCCACGAAGCGCCGCATCGAGCGCCAGCCCGGCCCCGGTTATGCCGCCTCCGATGATGGCGATGTCGAACTGTTCGGTCGACAACCGATCGAGATTGTTCTGGCGCGTCCTCCACGAAAATTCGCTCATGCCGTCCTTTCCACTGCCTGGCTTGGGATGCCGGCCGTCGCGACCGGTCAGAAAAAGAATATTATGTTCGATCCAAGTTGTCACACCGCCATGACCCTGCTCCCGATATCCGTCAACATCGAAGCGGTTTCAAGCGTAACTGGCGGACCCGTGACGCGCCTTGATTTTCAAGGGGCGCTCGGGTAAGGATTGTGCTCTCAAAGTCATAAGCGCACCGGTTCCACTCAAGGCGTCATGGTTCGTGTGCGAGGTCTGTTCTGGAGACGTGAGAGAATGAGAGATACTCTGTTGCCCGTGGTGCGTCCGGTTCTGTTCATCTTCATCCTGCTTTTTCTGCTGGCCGGACCGCTCGATCTGGGCCGCGACAACCCTGCGGATCAAACGGTCGAAGCGGCGGCTCCGCAGTCGCGCAAACGGCGATCATCCCGGCGACGATCGGCCCGGCGGCGCGCGGCAGAGCCGACGCGGACCGCGAACCGTGAGCCGGTCGCCCCCGCGAGCGCCACCGCGGCAATCGATGAGGCCTCGCTGCGGGCCCACATCAAATATCTCGCCGATGATCTGCTCGAGGGGCGGGGAACCGGGACCCGTGGCGGACTGCTCGCCGCCCGCTATATCGCGGCCCAGTTCGAAGCCCTGGGGCTCGAGCCGGCTTCGCCTGATGGTTCATATTTTCAGATGGTCAGGATGCTTGGAACGCGGACCGAGCCGAACGCCAGACTCACCTTCGCCACTTCGAGCGGAGCTGCGGCGGCGCTCGACCTCAACTTTGGTGATCAGTTCGTCGCCGGAACCGATCTCGATCAACCCGAACTGCCAGTCGATGGCGAGCTGGTCTTCGTCGGCTACGGCATCAGCTCCAGCGAAGACAACTGGAATGACTACAAGGGCGTCGATCTTCGCGGCAAGATCCTCCTCATGCTGGTCAATGAACCGCCACCGACGACGGCCGAACCCAACCTGTTCGGAGCGCGCTCTCTCACCTACTATGGTCGCTGGACCTACAAGTTCGAAGAGGCGGCGCGGCGCGGCGCGGCAGGCGCCATTCTCATCCACACCAATGAGTCGGCGGGTTATGGCTGGAGTGTCGTCCGGAACTCCTGGACGGGCGAGCGCTTCAGCCTGCTGCCTGACCAGCAGACGCCAACCCTCGCCTTGAAGTCATGGATCACCGGCGACGCGGCCCGGCAGATTGCCCGACTGGGCGGACGCGACCTCGAGCAGTTGCGCCAGGCGGCTGCCAGCCGTGATTTTCAGCCGGTCACACTGCCCGTCAAGCTGACGACGCTGCTGCGGAGTCAGGTGCGGCAGATCAGTTCACCCAACGTCGTGGCGATCCAGCGCGGCGCCGATCCGGCTCTCCGGGGCCAGTTCGTCGTCTACTCGGCCCACTGGGATCATCTTGGTATGCGACCGGAGCAGCCTGGCGACAACATCTACAATGGCGCCGTTGACAATGCGACCGGCATTGCTGGAATGATCGCGCTGGCGCGGGCCTTCAACGCGGCCTCTTCCGGCCCCCTCCGACCTGGTCGCTCGGTCATCTTCATCGCGACCACGGCCGAAGAGCAGGGACTCCTCGGGGCTGAGTACTACATCCGTCACCCACTCGTTCCGCTTACCGACACGGTCGCGACAATCAATCTCGACTCTCTCAATGTCCTTGGAAAGACATCCGATACGATCCCGCTCGGGGCGGAACGCTCGCGGCTCGGTCCACAGGTCGAGCAGGTGGTGCGCCAGTTTGGTCTGACCATTTCGCCCGAGGCCAATCCGGAACAGGGATCTTTCTATCGTTCCGACCATTTTCCATTTGCCAAAGCCGGGGTTCCCGCGATCAGTCTCCTGCCGGGCACCAAGTTTATCGGACATTCAGAGGGCTGGGTCACCGAACAACGGGCAGAGTCCGCGCGGCGCTACCACCAGCCATCCGACGAGTACAACCCTTACTGGGATCTGAGTGGCATGGTCCAACAGGTCCAGCTGGCCTATGCCATCGGCCTCCATCTCGCCAATGAGCCGGCGGTGCAAAAAGAGTAGAGATACTTCGCATCTGGTTATCAAAAAATTGATTCACCCGTGATGAAAAAAGAAGTATTTAGGTCGATTATGTCGCGCACCTGTCGTTACAGTCGTTTACTTTAGGCAATCCCGGGGACTGGCGGACGGAGACCGGCGGACGGAAAGAGGTCGCACCGGACGGCAAAGAGGCAGGGAAGAGAAGCGACAACGGATCGGTAAACAGACATCGTACTGTCAAGTATTTAATCGAAGGAGAAGCCCAACCATGAGCAATTTGGCGCTATCGGCTGCAGAAGCCAAGTCATCGATCGAGACCAGGGAAGGTCAATACAAGGTCGCCACGACCACGCTTAACTTCGCCACCAGTGAACGAGTTGAATTGCGGGGCATCACCGACGAGATCCACTCCTTTGTCGACCAGTCTCCGGTTCGGTATGGAATGGTCCACGTCTCGACCCTCCACACCACGACCGGCCTCGTTCTCAATGAGATCGAGGGCGCATTGATCTCAGATATGACGACGCTCTTTGAGCAGTTGGTCCCGCGCGGCATCTACTACAAGCATAACGATCCGCTCCTCACCGGTTGTGCGCGGAAGAACGCCGATGCCCATCTGCGGGCCATGGTCGTCGGGCACAGCCTCTCGATTCCCGTCGAAGAGGGGCGCCTTAAACTTGGAACCTGGCAGCGTGTGCTGCTGGCCGAATTTGACGGACCAAACGAAAGAAAAGTTCATCTCCAGGTCATGGGGATCTGAGACCGGCCGCGTCACTGCCGGCGGGGACGGTTGATGCCGCGCGGCGGCGGAGGATGAAGACGATCGCCGCGAGGAGGGCGAGCGTGGCCGCCGCTCCACCCTCGCTTCCGTAGGCGCCACCCGTGATCCACTCCGGGGCGGTGCTGGTGGTGATCAGCAACGGGTGGGCCGGAATCAGCCGGCCGCTCACCGGCAGCCCAAAAATGGGACCGAGGGCGAGGTTCCAGCCAAGGTGAAGCCCCGTTGGCAACCAGAGGTTGCGCACCTCGAGATAGGCCAGGGAGAGCCAGATACCAGCGAGAATCGTGTTGAGTGTCGAAAAGAAGGTGCTGTTCGGATTCCCCAAATGGCTCAGTCCGAAGAGGCTCGAGAGCAGGGCCAGGGGGACGAGCGGGTGAACTCCGCGCAGCAGAGTCTGGAAGGCATAGCCGCGATAGAGCAGCTCTTCAAAGAGCGCGGCGAGCAGCATCATCAGCAGGGTCAGCCCGGTCTCGAACAGGGCGTGGCGGAGAGCCGTCTCGTCAACACCAGTCCCCTTCGACCAGTAGGGGTTGAGTCCGGGGCGCGATCCGCCGACGATGATCTGGATCAGCACGACTCCGGCGACCATGAGCAACCCACCCCCCAGTCCGCGCCCAAGCTGTATCCACCAACCGGGCCGGCACGCGAGCCCCAGTGAATCGAGCCATTCACGATCGAGGACAACCAGACATCCCCACGAAACCAGCAGCGTCCAGATGACCATGAGCAGGTAGTTGAAGATCATTCCCGGGCCAACATCGAAACTGCCCGGCGTCGATCCGGGTGAGTCGGACTGACTCCCCAGCATCGACCGGACGATGAGGGGGGAGATGAGCAGTCCAAGATAGACGACCACGCGCCATCCACTCCGGAGCCGCTTACTCTGGTTGTCGAACAGTATCTTGCTGATGATCATTGGTCAGTCTCACGTCTGTCGTTCGCGGAACGCCGCTCTTATCTCAAACCAGCTCTCTCCGTGGAGAGAGCTGACCATTGGGTGAACGTTGAGAATCATACTACAAAGGATTGGGGCTGCCGCGCCAACACGATCGACGTTGGGTCGAGCCACTTCTGGCCAGACCAACTGTGGGACAGGCCGCTGTGCGGTCTTGAAAAGTGAGGGAAGGGCCGGAACTGGCCGGAAGGTCTCGTGCCGAACTGTGGTGCTGGCGCAGGGCGACCAAATAAAAAAATAAGGAGGAACGGGGCCGTTCACCCATTCCTCCCATCAGTTGAGGGGGTTAGTTCAAAACACAACAGTTGTTGGACGTCAGACCGGATCGATCATTATCACCAGCGCGAGGTCTGGCAATCAGCGATCCGGGAGTCGAGCAGGTCAGCCGGGACCTGCGGCATCCGGTGAGCGGCCTGACTTTTTACGAGGGCCGACCGCGTCGCCGGTCAGCCCCAGGCCATACATCTCCGTGACCGATCGGTCAGCGTGGAGATGAAGTGGAATTTTTCCACTTTCAGCTGCTCGACTGATGAGAAAGCAATCGGTATGCCAGTAAGTAAAATGTGGCTGGGAACCAGT
>Ga0209972_10004463_pt1 | contig 10546 bp, 6 predicted proteins | sample NOAtaG_7_FD_187302 | JGI IMG/M metagenome (GOLD analysis project Ga0209972, IMG submission 187302) | Freshwater lake microbial communities from Lake Erie, under a cyanobacterial bloom - NOAA_Erie_Diel1S_2200h metaG (SPAdes) (version 2) | ecosystem: Environmental > Aquatic > Freshwater > Lake ...
ATATTAAAAAGTTACCACGCATAAAATTTAGTTTTTTAGAAGGGATAGCAAAAATGGTTTTGAAAAAACCACAAAAGGGGGTAGGATAAAATAAAGCTTATTTGCGCCCATTAAATTGTTTACCACTGAAAAGCTGGTGCAAATGTGCTTTATTTTATGAAGGGTAAGCCTAAGCGGTTTGTTGTAAGTATAAGGTTTAATGTTTTGAACCCTAATATTAATGTCGATAGTAAAACATAAAATTTCATTTTGTACGTTTACCAAGGTGTCTGTAAGCGTTACTACGCTAGTTCAATGAAGTCGTACGGAAGTTTACTAATCTCGGAGAGCAGTATACAAGTGTCGGATAAGAGTTTATAAGTGTCGGGCAGAAACTTACTAAATGCGGAAGCTAGTTTAATAAAGTCGGGAGGTAATAAACACATTGCGGATAGAAACTTAATGAAATTAAAAAGGGATTCTGAAAAGAACCCCTTTAGAAAGCATTTAGCGGCTTTCTTTTTTAAACTTTATACCACTAACTTGCTTGTATTGTGGACTACTTGCCCCAAAAACTGATTTCACATACTTTTTTACTTCAAGAACAAGGTCAACAAGTCCAGTATTGTCGGTATACAATATCTTATTTCTGTCGATACGTGCATTACTATATGTTGTATAAGTATTAATAACCGCAGTGTTTTTTGCTTTTAGGTCGGTAAGTAAAGTTTGTAAGGCAGTTACTTTTAGGTCTGCTTCGTTTGGTATGTATAAAGGCTCGGCACTTAAAGCATTTATTAAATTACTAAGATCCTCAATTAAGCTATCGTAACTTTGTTGTGATGTGCTATACTTTTGAGATTCTATTCCTGGCTCTGTTACCGGAATTTCGATAGGATTTTGGGTTTCAGTTTCTCTTGCCCCGAGTTCGGCACCTGCTTTATGGCGTGGAGCTTTACCACCTCGCAATTTACGAACATTAAAAGCAACATCATCAACACTTTGCTTCTTTTCATAACAAGCATCAAAAGCATTTTTAATACGAGTAGATAATTTTTTTTACTGGTTCAAAAGCAAGTTCACGAGCATTAGTTGCATTTTTAAAATGCAGTATTTTTTGTAGAAACATTGCTTAATGAAGTTTGAGCCAAAGTTAAAACGGTTTGGAGTGCCGTTACTTTAATGGCTAATTGAGATGGATTGTAATTAGTACCATACCCAACACAAAAGGAAATTAAATCCTTGAAATTTGCTACATTTTCACCGTGTCCGGTTTCAAAGAAAGTTGACATTTTTTCTGGTTTTTTGTTAAATGGAATTTCTTTTTAAACAGCTTACTTGCTATCTTTTATCCCAACGATAAACGATTTAAAATATTTTAGAACCAATAATTAAAAAACATTAAAAATCAACAATAGCATAACTGTTAACGGATAATGAAATTAGAACCTGAAATAAAAGCAAAGAATTAGCACAACATCTGATATAGATGGGGCAATTGAATATAAAGTAATTGTAAAATATTACGAAAATCAGTTTTTTGTATTAAATGTTAATATAGTTTTGCTGCCGTTAAAACATAAAATATAATAGACAAAACAAACTTATAATTAACTAAAATATTGCGTTTAGCTAAACGTCCTCGTCCTGTCTTGTAAATCGACCAAATTTAAAGTCCACAGGGAGTATAAGCGAAACGCACACGCAAAGGCGTGGGCGTTGCTTTACTTTGTGGACGGGTTCTTGGCCGAACCTAAAAGACAAGTATTGCAATTGACCCACGCTGATTTTTTATACCCATTTATAAAAATCATTTAAGGTTTAAGCTTAACACAATAAACTTGAAAACTTAACAAACCATAAATGAAAAACAAAACAAACTATCTCAATTCTTATTCAGGAAAAAAAGCAAAAGGCTTCCTTTTGTATGCTAAGTATTTTTTATTGACACTTATTTTTATGTGTTCCTTTTTAAGTAAATCGTTCTCAAATGGAACACAAAGTCAACCCTATGTATTAATACCTGCAGGCAATTCAAGCTTTAGCCAGTTTACCAACTCATCAAACGAAGTTTGGTTTAGTTTTACTGCGGTTAATGGCAGTAACTATTTTGAACTAAGTTTTGTACCCGATACTGTTAATTTCACATATACTTCTTTTCTCTTTTATCAAAACGGGAGTAACCTTGATACAACTACACGAACCTTGATTCCTACAGGATTAGTGTTCTATCCTTTGATTAATAGTATTGCGGGACAGGTTTTTAAAGTTAAGATTGTTAAATCATTAAAATCAGGTTGCCAAAACTGTAACGTTAATGGTAATTTGACATATAATGCTAAAGTTAATTCCGAACCGGAACTTAATTGCCCTACTCATTGCGGCGATGCCTATTCATTAAATAGAAATAACTTAGTTTACAACCCAAGCTATGAAATGGAACCTAATTATATGCCAATTGCCGGTACTACTAACGGTTACTCCAATTGCAGTTCGGGTATTCCTGACTTATCTGTTGCTAATTTAACACGTGCAAACAATCAATTTTGGTTTAGTACAAATAGAATTAGAACGACTACTTCTGGTGGAAATAATTATCAGTATTTTGAAGCAACAACACCAGATATACTAAGAGTTAATTATCAAAATATGCAGGATTGTACACCATCAGGTGTTTATAATTTAACCAATATAAGTTCCGTACATGGCAACTTTGTTTTAGGTTGTGCATTGACTGGAAATTCTAATACGCCTTTGAATAATATATATATGGAAAAGGCTGTAACTCCAATTTGTAACGAATTGATAGGTAATAAAACGTATGAAGTAATTTTCAGAGTTAGAAAAAATAGTGTTCATCAAACTCCAACAAATTCAAAGGTTGGATTTAAGTTGTTGTATTGGCCAAATGGAAGCACTACACCTATTAATTCAATAATTAGTGAACTAATCACAGCAACAAATGAAACTAATATAAGTGGAAGCGGATGGCAAACATTAAAGTATGATGTACAACCGGGTACCAGTGGTAAATATGTTCTGGTGCTTGGCTTTTTCTCTAACACACAAAGCCATACTTATGATTATGTTTATTTTGACGGTGTAGAGGTTCGTGAGAAAGTAACACCAACGATTTCTGCAAGTGCCTTGAAATTTTGTGGTGATCCTATAACCTTAACGGCTTCATTACCTTCTGGCGGTAGTAATTTTTATTGGTCTGCTAATGGGCAAACTATTTCAACCAATCCAATTATTACTGTTACCCCAACAACTACAACTACTTATACTGCTAATTATACAGGAGCTTATAGTTTCTGTTCCAACTATGAAACCGTAACCGTTACATATCTTTCCAATTATGCTATTAGTATAAACTCACCCGAACCGTTTGTTTGCTCAGGGCAAAATACAATATTAACATGCACCGGCGCTCCGGCGGGAACAACATATGCGTGGACATTTGATGGCAATCCCGTAGGTGCAAACAGTTCAGTTTATGGCACTACGTTAGGCGCAGGAATATATGCGTGTACAGCAACATACGGCTCTTCTCCAAATCAGTGTATAAGAAACATATCAACAAATCTAGCCACTGACCTTTATTATTGCTGCGATAAAGGGACAACTTACAATAAAAATGATTTTACAGCATCTGGAAGTATTACTACACAAACTTGGACACCAACCTCTAATCCTCTAAACAATAATGGCGGTACTATGGCTAGTATTAAAGGGACAATCACTATTCCTGCGGGATATGATATTACAATCTCAGGGATGAACTTAAGTTTTGGCCCAAATGGTAGAATTGTTGTTCAAAATTCTATAAACTCATTATTAGGGGGTAGATTAACAATTGACAATACTCGTTTACGTGGTGAAGGCACGAAATGTGAGATGTCAAATATGTGGAATGGTATAGAAGTAAAAGGTAATGCTAGTACACCCCAATTAGGGAAAACATCATCGAAGCAAGGATGGTTAACAATTCAAAATGGTTCTATAATTGAAGATGCTTGGTTTGGTGTAAATATTAGTAAAAATTTAAATACAGGAGCTGGTATAAACGAGGAATATTATTCATGGGAATATTCAGATAACCCTGTTGGTGGTGTTGTCGAAGCAAGCAATTGTTTCTTTTATAATAATAGGAAAGACTTACACATGGGGCCTTTCGAAAATAAAACACCCGGAGGTACTGTTGTTAATAATATGTCTAGGTTTACAAATGTTGTGTTTAGCACAACTGCAGCACTTTATCTAAAAAGTAATAATCCATATGGGCAAGGCACTACTCATGCTAATTTAAGTGGTGTTAGAGGCATACAGTTTAATGGATGTGATTTTACAAATACATATTATGCATCATTGCCAATGGATAAAAGAGGAACTGGTATTAAGGCTAATAATTCGATTTTTTCAATAAACAATAATGGTTCCACTGATATAGCTCAATTTCAGAATTTAAATTATGGAATTAGCTCTTTTACAAGTGGTAGTACTTTATATCCTTTTACTGCACGCAAATGTAATTTTAATAATAATAAAATTGCAACTAAGGCTGAAAATATAAGCAACTTGGCATTTGTACAAAACACTGTAGGTGTATTTAACGAAACCGATTTAAACCCAGCCAATTCAGCCATTGGATTAAGTTTAATAGGATGTACAGGTTATGCTGTGGATGAAAACACATTTACTAACGCTTCTGGTACTGGAATATACAATACTTATGGAATTTTGGTTGATAATAGCGGTAATGCTGATAACCAAATTTATAATAACAGTTTTAGTAATTTAAAAAGGGGGATACAATCCCAATTTATAAATGGGTTTATTAATAGTTCTTCAACTGGTTTGCGTTTATTGTGTAACAAATATCAATCTAACTTGATAACAGAATATTCACAATATAATTCAACTACTAGTTCTACATTAGCTAAAGACCAAGGTACAACTTCTAATCCTGCAGGTAATTCTTTTTTTAACATAAATACAACAAATAGTTCATTTAGTGATTTTAAAAACAATAATCCCAATATTATCAATTATTTTAAGCATCCCGACGCAGATCGGTCGATACAAAATCCTTTAAATGTTCTTGAAATACCTACATCAATAGCATATACAACTAGTTCTTGCCCAAGTAATTTTAGTGGAGGCGGGCTTAGAAAATTAAATGATAATGCACAATTGTTAGTAATAGAATCTTTTAACACCTCACCTAAAAATTTAGTAAAGGGAAATACGACAGAACAACGTAATTTAAGCCCCGAGCAAATAAACCGTAACATTGAGCGCGGCCGTTTATTAAATAATATTGTTCGAGCCTATCTATTAGGCGATGTGCAAAATGCTAACGATAGTGTATTGGCAATATATGCCGCAAGACCTGATTTATTTAGCCCCGAGGCATTGGCTGACGCTTATTTAGCAAGTGGCGATACTACTGAAGCCGAAAGTAATTTAGATAATGCCTCAATAGATGCTGATGAGCAAAACATGTATAGTTTATTAATTTCATTACAATCGGATACTTTTAATTTAAGTGATAGTGTGTTTATAAATCAATTAAACACTTTATTAAGTAGCGATAATTATGGTGTTATGCGTCAGGCAAATTTGTTAATACAAGTTGCAAGCGGAAATGATTTATTTCCATATTTAGGAGAGAATTTAAATGAGAGACTTAGTAAAAGCGAATTAAATCTTTCGGAAATAAACGAAAACAAAATCCAAACAAAATTAAGGTTATACCCTAATCCAGTAAAAGATATATTAACTCTTGAAGGAGCAAGTGGCACATATAAAGTATATTCTTTAAATGGCCAGATAATACTTAGTGGGTACATAGAGAATAGCCAAAAATTAGATACAAGTAAATTGCACAACGGCACATATTTGCTTAAATTTGAAGAAGAAAATGGGCAAACCAGTTTCTATAAGTTTAATGTATTGCACTAATTGTAAAATAAATCTATATGTAAAAGGAGTATTAAAAACACTCCTTTTTTTGATATTAAGTTTAATTGATCAAAAAAGTTTAGTTGCTCAAATATGGGACACAACTTATTTGCCAAAGCCAATAAATGAATTAACATTTGACACCATAAATAATAAATTATTAGTTAAACCTAATGGTTATACATATAACAATATTACAGGTAATTTTTTTAAATGGGATGGTTTCAACTTAATCAAATTAGCAACATGTTCAACGGGTAGTATTGAAGGAATAGTTCGTTTTAAAGCAAAGACTTTAGTTTATGGTACTCAATGGAGCATTAATAATTTGCCAAAAACATCAGGTATTGTAGAATGGAATATACAAAACAATACTTATACTAAAGTTGATACTGGAGGCCTTTTGGGCGATGGGCCTTTTGTAATGAAAGAATTTAACAATCGATTATATTATGGTCTAGGTTCGGATTATTATAAAAAGAATATTGGTTATTTAGACTCTAGTTTTAAGCTGCACTATCATCCGGACTCAATTCCTCTTAGTTTATACAGCATGATTGTATACAAAGGAAAACTTATTTTTAATACTGAATACAGGCCCCGTAGTTACAGTCAATATTATAGTGGTGCAATGGACTCGGTTATTGAAGGAAATTGCATTGCTTATTTAGATAGTAATTTTATAATCCATCCTTTTGCAAAAAACAGCACAATAAATTACGGTTCTTATAAGTTTTTAGAATATCATAATAAATTATATATGATGGGGGCATTTACTATATTGGATGGCGATTCCGTTACAGGCCTTGCAGTTTATAATGATATCTTGGATAAATGGGAACCTGTTAGTGACCAGATTTTATATTGTACTTGTAATCCGATGGGAAACCCTAATTTGTGGAGTATACAACTGTTTAATGATAAAATTATATTAGTTGGAGAAATAAGCCATATAGATACTTCCAGAGCTTATTGTGTTGTGGAATATGACGAACAAAGTCGTAAGTTCAGAAATATCGGTGAGCCTTATTTCGATGCCGCTAGATGGAGTGGGGTATATCAAAATTCTCTATTGGTAAGCACATCTTATAGGAAACCTGGAAATCAAATTGTACCTATTATTGCATGCATGCGATGGGATACTACTAGCGCAGATAATGTAAATATAATTTATAAACAAGATGATTACAGCCTAAGTCCTAACCCAGCAAAAGGTTACTGTTTACTTAAAAGTAATAACGGAAAGGAAAATATTTTTAGTTTAATTGATGTAAATGGTAAAGTAATTTTAACCGATACTTATAAAACCGAGTACCGTTTAGATACTGGAAAACTAAGTAAAGGTGTTTATCAGGTAATAACGGGGACTAAAAAAGATTATAAAGCAACCACACTTAAATTGGTTGTTGAATGAAATCATAAATTTGTTGAATTCAATCAGCCTAGTAAAAGTTCTAACTTTGGAAGACCTTATAGCACAAAAACATAGTTGCCATATATTATTAAAAAGTGATGGAAAATTATATTAAACTTAGTATTGAAGATCAAATTGAATTGGCATGGGAGCACGGGACATTCTTAATGAGTTTTAAAGAAAAGAAGGATGGTATTTCGACTACACATATTTTAATGTGGATGAATAATTTCTATATAGAGTTACGAGTTAAACAAAACGAGAAATTTGAAGTTTTAAGTCAGCACGCAATAGTTTTTACAAATATTGATATACTTAATAAATTCATAGATAGGGTAAGTATAGATGAATTGTTTAATAAACAATTGTGGTTTAATAATAATTAAAAAACCTACCTGCCGGAGGCTGCACCTTTTGGCACGGAGTGCACGTGCAAACATATGCGCAGCATACCGCTTTTAAAGGGTGGGGCAAAAGCTATTTTGCATTTTTTATATGTGCTGGATTGTGAAGGTTGCTAAAAATGCAAATGTGCTTTTGCAGAATAGCAAATACGGCTTTGCTGCAAAGAGGGAAGGAAAAAACTAAATTTTATTTTTATAGTCCAAACGTAAATTAGAAGGGTTTATTCAAGTCAGAAAGTCGGGTTATTTTTTTTCTACGATTTCAGTATGCCTTGCTTATAACGTTTTTGGGCTTGGCGAAGGTGGCGATTTTCACCACAAATGTGTCTGCGGAGCACTGAACCGCCTCTTTTGCCAAACCCGTGTTACAAGCTGCCCTTTTTTCTATCATTATTTTAAAGTTCTTTTATTCCTGTCCGTTTAAAATATTCATACGTTGTGTCGTAATTTTTATTTGGTCTCGTATGGTCAGTCTCAGAGCCTTCTGGAATAAATATTATTAAACCTTCTCGTCCACGAGTTAATAAAACACGATACTTGTTTTTTATAAACTGCCTTCTTTCATTTTGTCTTTCAAGTTGCCATTTAGTTCCCTTGAATGCGTGAAAAGACCAACCAGAATCTTCTTTTCTAAAGTCGTCACCCCAGCAAAGACCAACCCAATCAAGTTCCAAACCTTGAACTGCAAATTCAGTTGCAGGCAATTCTAAAAAACAAGATGAACGAACATCTTCTTTAGGATTTAGAAACCAGTTAGCAACATCAATTTCTGCTGTTACATCCAGCCCAAAAGGCTTTAACCGTCTTGCACCAGAACTTGCTACTATACCAGTGCGTCTGTGTCCTCTATTTTTATTTCTTAAAAATTTCCTTGCGGTCTCAAGATTACGCGTTAAGAAAATTGGATAATCTTTAAGATGATTCTGTAAAAGTTCTTTTGCTTTTAATGGTTCATCTTCTAAAAGTGCCACAACCCATTCGGAAAGCTTTTCTGCTTTATAAGACCTAATGGAAACTTTTAAATGTAATTCTGGTAATTCTGTAATTGAAAGATTAGTCGGCGCAGTTTCAAAAAGCTTATAGTTCGCAATATTTGATGTTCCTTCTTTAAGTTCTGGTGAAATAAAAATTTTCCAATTTGAAAATTTTTCGCTTATCGTTTTTCCCCATTCTGCAAGTCCAGCTTCTCCGGTATTTATTTCTTGTCCACTACCAATTAATGCAACAATAACAGCCCAACCATCATTTCTATTCATTATGTTGAACAGCATTTCTGCTTCTGAAAAGTCTCTATCAAATTTTCTTTTTGAATGTTCGGCATTCCAAGCTCTTTGAGCTTCGTCAAATAAAATAATTTTGTCTTGTGGAGTCTGGTCGTTATTGTGGTAGAAGTCAAGAAACTGATGAACGTTTTGAACGAAAGCAATTTCTCTTCTTGATTGGGCCAATGATATTTGATTTCTTTTTGAATTATCTCTCGCTAATGCTTCAGTTAATACTTTCACTAATGGACCGTTTCCAGATAGGAAAACTCCTTTTCCGGAATGATTTTCAACGTTGTGAACGATATTTAATCCTGCCAAAGTTTTACCTGCACCAGGAACACCTGTAATAAAACATATTATTTTCTCATCTTTTTGCTGAGCTTCTTTAATTGCTTTTAATATTGCATTTGTGGTGTCAGTTAAATTTTCTGAACCAGCGTGTGAACGAGAAATCTCTCTAACATTTTGACCAGAAAACAGATGCTGAGCTGCTTCTATGATTGTAGGTGTAGGTAGGTATTCACTATTGTTCCATTCACTTGGATTTATATTCGTGTTCGTTGTATTTGTATAGAATTCAAATGCCGATTTGATTGTTAAATGAAGATTCTGCCTATTGGAAAACAATGTTGGCTTAACAAAATCTCCGTTATCGAAAAGTCGATTTGGTTTTTCCTTTGCTTCAGATGCCCAAACAATAGGTATTAATGTTAATGAAGCTGATTGTTTATGGAAATCTCTAAGGTCTAACGAATAATCTTCAACTTGATTAATAGCGTCAGGTGTGTATTTTGTTTCTTTGTCTTTGAATTCAATTACGAAAATTAAGTCGTTAGCCAAAAGTATAACGTCAATTCGTTTTGAACGTCTTGGAATTGGATATTCAAGAATCAATTGCCAGTTCTTTGGAAGATGCTGAAATGCTTCTTTTAAAAATGTAACTTGATGATTCCAAGATGTTCTTTGTTGCATTAAAAGTTGGTGGTTTGTAACACCAATAGCTAAATGACCTACAACAGTTTCATTGTCTGCTTTTAGAAATTCTGAAATTTTATTTTGGTATTTTCCTGGCACTAAGTTCTCGGTTTTTTAGGGTTGCTGGTAACGTTTTGCAGCTTTGCGTCCGGCCGGATTAAAAAGTCCAAACCTTTTTTAAACTACAAACGGTAATTAAAAGTAACCACTTTTATGGCAAATTGCAAAACAAATTTATACCGCTGAAAAAAACAATTTGCCCGGATGTCCTTCCGGCTGGTCGCTATAGCTGCTGTTATGTGCAGAATACACAGCAAACACAATTACGGTATGCTTGATCGTCTGCAAACAACTTATAAAGTTTAATTAAAAGTCATCAAGGAAATTGAGTTTTATAAAGTCAGAGTGAATTTAAATTAAAAATCCCCTAATGCATTGCGATTCTGCAAGTCTGGCCGTTTAATTAAACTTATTTTACGTGTCAGCCGTTAAAAATAATGCGTTTTGCAAGTCAAGTCGTTAAGCTTTAACCGTTTCACAAGTCT
>Ga0209972_10004467_pt1 | contig 10542 bp, 7 predicted proteins | sample NOAtaG_7_FD_187302 | JGI IMG/M metagenome (GOLD analysis project Ga0209972, IMG submission 187302) | Freshwater lake microbial communities from Lake Erie, under a cyanobacterial bloom - NOAA_Erie_Diel1S_2200h metaG (SPAdes) (version 2) | ecosystem: Environmental > Aquatic > Freshwater > Lake ...
CGACGGGATTGCCATCGATAACCGGACCGATTGGACGGCCCTGCTCAACCGCAAGGCCCGCAAAAACACCTTGGTGACTTTCCGTAACACGATGGATACCAAGAGCATGGAGGAGGTGGTGAAACCCATCAGCCTGGGCGATGAAACCGGCTTGATGTACGCCCGTTGGGTGCAGCGCATGAAGGACGAGGTGCATCGCCTCAGCGGTGGCACCCTGGGTTATGTGCACGTGCAGGGCATGAACGATGGTTCGTTCCGGGATGTTTTTGATGAAGTCTTGGGCGAAAATTTTGATCGCCAAGGCCTGGTGGTGGATACCCGTTTCAACGGCGGAGGCTGGCTGCATGACGACCTCAAAACCTTCCTGAGCGGGCAACGCTACCTGGACTTTGCCCCGCAGGGGAATCGCCTCAAGGACGGCGAACCCATGGGCCGCTGGACCAAACCCAGCTGCGTGCTCATGAGCGAAGGCAACTACAGCGATGCCTTTATTTTTCCGTACGTGTACAAGCAGGCCGGCATCGGCAAAACCATCGGCAAACCCGTACCCGGTACCGGCACCGCCGTTTGGTGGGAAACCCAGATCGACCCCACCATGGTTTTTGGAATCCCCATGGTCGCCACCATTGGTCGTGAAAACCGCCCCACCGAAAACCTGCAATTGGAACCCGATATCAACGCCGACCTCCCCTACCGCGATTTCCTTGAAGGCCGCGATACCCAGCTCGCCAAAGCCGTCGAGGTCCTGATGCAGGAAGTCAAGGGGCGGAAATGAAGGTAACGCAAGCGATAGGAGTTAACCGTGCCTAACGTTTCGCAGCTACCCGAAGGGCGGGACTTTCACCACAAAACTTAATTTGAAAAACGAATGTTTGATTAACCACAAAACTTTCTTTGGAACACGATACCCCGCCTTTTGGGTAGGTGCTGTTGGCAGCTGGTTTTTTGTCGTCCGTCCTTGTAAACCATTGTCAGTGTTGGGTTTGAATGTCATTGTCTGTTTACTTTTTTGTCTGTCTGTGTCGGGTTGTGCGTTACGTTTTTTATTTCTTTTGAAGGGATGGGGATTTTTTTAAAAACAATTTTTCTTGGATTGGCTTTGCAAGCTCTTTGACAAAGCTTTGGTTGCAACGTTGGCTGGTGCGGCTTTGGCAATGTGCTTGCAAATTTCGTTGGCTATTTACTGATATTTCCATAAGCATCCTTTACTACTTGTGCTATTCGTTTTCTACGCTCAATCAAAAAATCTTCGAAATTCATTTGCTCCCAATTTTCAGGTAAGGCGTGCCAATAGTACATTTTTTGTTTTTCATCGGCTGAAAGTCTGTTCAGATATTCAGGTAAATAATCTGCCGGTGCGGTATCCGAAATCGAAATATTATCACTCCATTCTACCAAGGCGTAGTTTGCTATTTGATTGGTATCTCGCTGTTCGGTTATTCCATTCCGTTGTAGCCAAGCCTTTGGAAATAAATGATGACGTTCCAATGCTGATTTTTTACTCCTCAAGCCTTCTTGCAACAAGTCTGAAACTTTGAGTTTGCTGAACAGGCCATTTGCCCCCAATACATACAATGCTGCATAGTAGGCATACAACGATGGGCTGGTTGAAGACGAAGTAGATAAATCCATTGGTAAGGTAATATCCCAAAAGTCATTGGTGAGCTGAGATGTGATAATATCATCCAACACTTTTTGAAATTCATCTGCGGTGGTAAGGCCTCTTAATCTGGCTAAATCCATTTCCATTACTGTTTCAGGCGAACCTGTGTAACGGCCTGTGATAGAGGACATAAAGAACCATTTGCCAATGAGTTTTTTCAACTCATACAAATCCATTTTAAAATCCTCTCTGCCTATCAAAAAGAAGATGTAAGCATAGAGTAAATTGTTTTTGGAACTGATGTAATCTTGTCGTGCAAAACCTGCCTGTTTTACCGCTTTGATGAACTCGTGCCAATTTTGAATGTTGAGAGATTTGGCTTGGGCTAATTTCAACAACTCAAACTGATTGTCTCTGCGTTCGGTGCTGAAATTTCCTGTTTCTAAATCTTTGCCTCTTAAAATGCTGTACACATATTGTAACCTGGCTCTGCGGAAAGCCAAACCAACAGAAACCCGAAGCATTTGGTCGGGGTCGGGGTCTATGAGGTAGTTGAAAGGAGATGCTGCATTTTTAGAAGGTAGGCGACACAAGCGGCAAAATTCTTCCAAATCTTTTCTGCCTTCTTCCCAAAATACACTCATCAAGGTTAAAATAAAGTCGGCCTGATTGAGGGTTTTTCCCTGTGAATTGATACGCACAAACACATCAGCCACTTGTTCTTCGGTGATGTTTGTTGAAAGTTCTAAGGCAGAAAAGGGATAAGATTCTAAATTCTTCAGTTGCATAAAAGCATTCTGAATGTTTTCTTCCTCAGCTTCTGTAAGCTCTACCGATTTTTTAAGGTTTTGTAAAAACTCATTGATAACCTTAATAATGTTGATGTTCGGTTGCCAAATCTGTGAGATGTTCTGAAAATAGCGTGGGTTTTTGCGAATGGAAGCATCAGGAATTTCAAACTTGGCTTCCAAGGGATTGAAGGCAATGACAATCGTTGCTTTGGTATAGTTCTCCCTTATGATTTCCTGTGCTTTGATAACTGCATACAGCGATGTAAGCCGCTGCTGACCATCTACGATCAATAAATTGGGATGCTTTTGCTTTGCCGAAGTTCCTATGCCCTTGGTATGCTCCACATTGGCATTGGCCCAAAACAAGAAATAGCCCACAGGATAGCCCTTGTACATACTATCAAACAAATCCCGCACTTTGGTATCGGGCCAAACAAAAGGACGCTGAATATCGGGTAAGCCAATGATACCCATATCAATTTGTTGTATGAGCGTGGCTAAGTTGTAACTAACTTCTTTAAATAGTGTTGCCATAGTTCATACTGTTTCACTTTCCCTTACCTCAAACGCCTGATGCAACAATGCTTTGAGCAATTGCTCGGTGGCTTGTTGGCTGGCGATGATGTGTTCATTTAGTTGTTTTGTTTTGGCTAAATGCTTGTCTATTTCTGCCACAATACGTTTTTGTTCGGATAGTGGGGGAAAGGGGATTGGAATACTTTCCCATTTACTTTTATTTACAATTGGTGTAGTTCCCCCCGATGATTTAGCCCAAATTGCTTTTTGAAAATAGGGTGATTGCAAAAAATATTGAAGAAACTGGCCACTAACACCACAAAGCCCTTTTATTGCATTGATTTGTTGATTGCAGCTTACATCTCGATTTGTGTAGTTGGATTTACCTGTTGAACCACCAATACAAACCATCATCAAAGAATCTGCTTTAACTAACACCCCTTCTTCTAAACCTGCTAAAGTCAAACCTTCATTTTCATAATCAATTCCTGAAAGGCTTATATCAGCAGGTTTTATAAAAGGAATGTCTTTCCCAAAAAACTCCTTGTTTGCTGTTGGTGGAGTAGTTCCTGTTTGAGTTGTTCCCACATCAATCAACCTACACCAAACCCAATTTTCAGGAATTTCAAACGGAATTTCTTCGGGCTTGATGGGTGACAGTAGTTTTTCTTTTTTACCTGATTTTGCTTTCTCGGCTTTGATGCGTTTTAGCAATTCGCTGGCAGGTTCGTCTTTCGGGTCTTGCTTTACCAACTTACCTTGCACCGCTTCTTGTAAAATGGCTTGGTTTAGGGAGTCGAGTTGGGTGAGTTGGTAATTTAGTTCATTTTCAAGAGAACCAATTTTATCTCTAATATTATCAATAAAAACTACAAGATTATTTTGCTCATCTATGTCGGGAAGATTTACCTCATAACTAAGGAAAAAATCTTCATCAAGATATTTTCTATGTGTTATGCCTGTGCTTGCTCTTCTACATAGGTCATAGAAATCTGGTGAATTTGTAAAGTGATTTAACCATTCTATACTCACCATATTCTTATTATAGTCATATGCCCAAAAATTGCCCGTAATAATTGCACCTTCAACTTCATCAGGAGCAATTCCAAATGCACCATACATTGCATCAATTTTGGATAATACAAATTGACCTGCTTTTAATATAAATTGCTTTTTCGTTCCAATTTTAGAACCTATTTCAAAATCACGGACAGATACTCCTTGATGTTTTGTTCTAATTGTGACTCGTTTATACTCCGTATTATCTTCAATATCTATTGGAATTTTACTTCGTATAAGGAAATCACCAAGTTTCGCCTTTCTGCTACTCATACTACACAGTTTTTAGTTCATTGAGTATTTGGGCAGATTTTACAAATGACTTTTCAAGCTTTTCTATTATTGCTTTTCTATCATAAGTTACTTCCTCCACTTTCTTACTCGGGTTCTTTATATCCAAATCATAATTGCGGTCAATGATTGTTTGCATCGGCACTTTCCAAGCTACCTCGCTTTCTTCTCTATTGTTCCACCATTCCTTAATGGGTTCAAATTCTTCTAAACGTATAGGTTTAGTTTTGCTGTAGGCTTTTGCTCCTTCAGGCAAGGTGTGTTCGAAATACCAAATGTCTTTGGTGGCTGTTCCTTTTTCAAAGAAAATCAGGTTGGTGTTTACGGTGGCATAAGGGGCAAATACCGATTGTGGTAATCGAACAATGGTATGCACATTGCAATCTTCCAATAGTTTTTGTCTTACCCGTTGTTTTACGCCATCGCCTGTTAAGCTGCCATCGGGCAACACAATGCCTGCCCGTCCACCCTCTTTCAGCAATTGGATAAAAAGAATCAAAAATAAATCGGCACTTTCCTTGGTGCGGAAATTCAGCGGGAAATTGGTTTCCATACCATCTCCTACCACCCCACCAAAGGGCGGATTGGCAACAATGATGTCCACACGGTCTGCTTGTCGGATAGAGGTATATTCTCGGCTTAAAGAATCTCCGTTTATAATTTGTGGCACTTCAATGTCGTGGGTAATCAGGTTTACCACACTCAGCATAAAAGGCAGGGGTTTCAGCTCGCTGCCTGTTACGGTTTCCTGTAAGGTTTTGCGGTCGTCAATATTTTTTACCTGCTTTTTCAGGTGTTCTATGGCACATACCAAAAAACCCGCAGTTCCGCAAGCAGGGTCGGTAATTTTCTCACCCAATTTTGGGTTTACCATATCCACAATAAACTGGGTTACCGCTCTTGGCGTGTAAAACTCGCCTGTGTCTTTTTTGGCAGCCAAACCCTGCAAAATCTCCTCATAAATCACATTGAAAACGTGATGCTCTTTGCTACTGTTAAAATCAATTTCGTTCAGTTTGTTAATGGCCTGGCGGAAAGTGGTTCCGCTTTTCATATAATTATTGGTTCCGTCAAAAATTTGGCGAATGGTAATGCCCAATCTGTCGTCAGCCGCAACCGTCAGGTTTTTGAGTGTCGGGAAAAGGTTGTTGTTCACAAAATTGATGAGTGCATCGCCTGTGATGCCTTCATCATCTTCTGCCCAATTACGCCACTGCAATTCCGCAGGAATGTCTGATTTGTATTTGGGGTTAAGGATTTCTTTTTCCTTGTCTTTGTCGTCAAAGAGTTTCAGAAAAATCATCCAACCCAATTGCTCAATGCGTTGTGCATCTCCACTCAAACCCGGGTCTTTGCGGAAAATGTCTCTGATTGATTTTATAGTGCCTGCTATGTTGCTCATATTCCAATTTGTTTTCTTGCAATTTTGATAATTGCTGATAATGCAGTTTCAGCTATTTTATCGTAGGTCTTGTCTTTGAAAGATTCTTTAAGGTCTTTGAAAATACTATCTAATTTTTCAAACTCCTTTTTAACTTTAAGTTCGCTTTTATCCTTGTTGATGGCTTCAATTAATGGTTTCTTTTTGGCTTGTTTCAAGATACTATCGAGCAGATTTAAAAACTCAGTGTATTTAATAACAAGCTGGTTTTTGTTTAAAGTGTAATCAATAGAAGAGCCACTCTCCACAACAAATCTTTCAATTAATCTGTGAACGTGGAGTTCATCAATATAAATTCGAACTTTACCATTTTCTTTATCCTCAGTTTCTAATTTTTTACCCTCTAATGCCTCGAATATTAATTTCCAATTATCTTCATTGGACAAATCAAGATTAAGAAATTTTGCAGAACGGGTCATTTCTAAGCTTCTTAACTTGGTAGGAGTTATTTTTAAAACTCTCATTAAATCATAGCTGTTTTTAACCTTTGATTTATCTATATTCATCATTAAGTGATGAAACATAAAGGCTTCAAAGTCAGCTTTAGACAAAACACCAAGCCCAAGTTCTTCGAAACTTTTTATTAAAGCCTCGCCAAATTTTTTACCACCTTCCTTTTGAAGTATCTGAGAAAGTTTTTCCATTATGCTACTTTATATAATTCGTTTTCTAATTCTTTAATGGCTTTTTCGTATGCTTCACGGCTGCCAAATGCTTTGATGATTTCTGTTACCGAACCAAACTCATTGATGGGGGGAACAGTTAAGATTTGAATGTTCTCTATGTTTTCAATGCCTTGGTCAGCGTATTTGTCGAGCAATGCCTCTAATACTTTTCGGGCTTGTTCGCCATACTTCGTAAAGTAGTTGCGTTTCTTTACATTGTTTGCTCGTTCTTTTCTTGTCATTGGTGGTTGGTCATACGCAACGTGGCAGATTAAATCAAACAAATCCACTTGCTTGTCAACTGCTTCATACAATGCTTCCACCATTACGCCCTGTTCAATCAATTCTGCAATGATGGCTTCTTTGCGGTCAGAACCTTTCCACTTGTTTAGAAAATCATCTAAGGAAGCAAATTGCTCTTTTATAATTTCTTTGGTGTGGTCTTTCAAACTGGTTGTAATGGGTCTGCCGTGTTGGTCGAAATGCAGTTCACGACTTATTAAAACCGAAACATCCACACCGTTTACATACACCTTTTCTCTTGGTTCGTTAAAAGTTTGTGGTGGAAATTCTGTTTCAGGATAACGAATTTCAGGGGGCGTAATTTCAATTTCTTCTCCTGTTTCTATATCAATAATTGGTTCTGTGTTTTCTTCTTCTTCATCTACAATGCCGCCTAAGTCGGTTTCTTCTGCAACTGGTTTTATTCTAATTGGGTCACCGTCAAATTGTGGGTCTGCAAAAAGGTCTGTCGCATTTCTGAAATCCAAAATGGTAAAATACAGTTTGCCATATTCTTCATTGATTCGTGTTCCTCTACCAATGATTTGCTTGAACTTTGTCATTGAATTGATGTTGCTGTCCAATACAATCACTTTGCAGGTTTGAGCATCTACACCTGTGGTCATCAATTCGGAAGTGGTGGCAATGACCGGATATTTTTCTTCGGGATTGATAAAGTTATCCAACTCTCGTTTACCTTCGTCATTGTCGCCTGTAATCTGCATTATGTATTTGTAGTTCTCGGCAACTAAATCAGGATTGTGTTTTGCTAATGCGGTTCGCATTCTTTCAGCGTGGTCAATGTCCACACAAAACACAATGGTTTTAGCAAAGCGGTCGTAACCTTTGAGAAACTCGGTTACTTTTTTGGAAACTAAATCTGTTCTTTCTTCAATCACCAAATTTTTATCAAAGTCCTTTCGGTTGTATATGCGGTCTTCAATTTCGTTTCCGTCTTTGTCAGTTTTGCCTTGTTCGGGTCGCCAACCTTCAGCATCCACATTCAGGGCAACTCGCACCACACGATAAGGCGCAAGGAAACCATCATCAATTCCTTGTCGCAAAGAATAAGTATAAACAGGGTCGCCAAAATATTCGGTGTTGCTTGCCTCGTTGGTTTCTTTTGGTGTTGCTGTCAAACCAATATGAGTAGCATTTTGGAAGTAGGTTAAAATCTCTCTCCAACTGCTATCGTCTTTTGCACTTCCTCTGTGGCACTCGTCAATTACAATCAGGTCGAAAAAATCTCTTGAAAACTGTTTGTAAACATTGGCTGCTTCGTCTGTTCCTGAAAGTCCTTGATACAATGCCAAATAGATTTCAAAGCTCTTGTCAATTTGCCTGTGTTTTACCACAGTCATTTTATCCTTGAAATGTTTGAAGTCGCCTCTGCGAGTTTGGTCTATCAAAGCGTTTCGGTCGGCTAAAAACAAAATGCGTTTTTTTGCTCCGCTTTTCCAAAGTCGGTGAATGATTTGAAAAGCCGTGTAAGTCTTTCCTGTTCCTGTTGCCATCACAAGCAGAATTCTGTTCTGTCCGTTGGCAATAGCTTCAACTGTTCTATTTACTGCAATTTGCTGGTAGTATCTCGGTTTGCGGTTAGTTCCGTCAAAATAATAGTCTTGTGAAACGATTCTTTCCGCTTCGAGAGTTTCAATGCCTTTATACTTTTTGTATTTCTGCCAAAGTTGTTCAGGAGAAGGGAAGTCGTCTAAACTGATTTCCGTTTCTATGTTTCCATCTGTAGCTGTGCGGTCGTGAAATAAAAAACCATCTCCGTTGCTACTGAATACACAAGGAATGTCCAATATTTGAGCATAGTCCAAGCCTTGTTGTATTCCTGCTCTTACTGAATGGTTGTTGTCCTTGGCTTCAATGATGGCAATGGGAATATTCGGTTTGTAATACAGAATGTAATCTGCACGTTTCCGAGTTCCTCTGGCTGTGATTTTTCCTCTTACATAAATCTTACCATCAGTAAAAGAAACTTCCTCTAATATCTGCAATTGCTTGTCCCAACCTGACTTTTCTAAAGCAGGTGTGATAAACTTGGTGCAAATATCTCTTTCTGATAGTGTCTTTTTATTCATTCTTTAATTGTCAAAGTATAGTTGACCAAAATACGTATTTCTGTCGGTGCGCAGGCAAAAAAGTGGCTCTTTTGGTTTTGCGATCGGCTTACTCTTTGTTCGTTCGTTATATCATTTCTATGTCTTTGGTCACCTGTCAAAATGTTTACTTTTCTTTTCCTTAGTCGTCTTTTTGTTATTGTGGTGTCCTTCTTTATACTTGCTGCTAACGTTTTGGCGCATGGCGAAGTGGCGGATTTCGGAGCTCAAAACTGTCAATACACCACAAATGTTGATGCGAGTTAGAATGTTCAATTAACCACGTCACCCGCCATTGTGCCAAGCGCGTGTTACAAGCTGCCTTTCTTGTTTTAAGTAATGGTGTCATTTTGTTTTAGCCTCCTTTTGTCTTAAGTAATTTATGAACGCACTACAAGCTACAAGCATAAACTTAGCGTCTTCTTGATTTAAGTTGTCGTCTTCCAAAAGTGCGTGTCTAATGCCGTCTGCATCACTAGTATATCCATATAAGCTGCTAAAGGAGCTTTTTAAAGCTGGATGAATACTATTTTCCTTTTCAATTTGTTTTAATGCTTGTCCAAGTGTCGCTTTGGGATTGCCTGTCAATATGGAACAATATGATTCAACAGCACTAATGGATTCTTTAATTGAATTTCTGTAGTCAGGGCTTTTCCTGTCTGAAAATAGTTCAAGTGAGCGGTTCAAATGAGTCTTTACTGGTTTAAGATTGTCTGCTATGTTTAAAGCCTCTTCAATTGATTCAACTTCTTCTTTTGAACTAATTTGTGTCAATGTACCGTTCACAAATCTATATGCTGAAAGTTCTCGCTCGAATACATTATTGCAATACTCAATAAACCCGTCATTTGTCTGACTGTAATGGTCGGGTGTATAATTCAACGGAACGAATTCAATAAAGTCATACAATTGATACCATTCACAACTATAAAAATACTTTTTAAGTATTAGATGTAGTCGGTTAAAACTAACTGGCATTTCATCTAATCTGTTTTTAAAAAAATGTATCCAAATTCTTCTCAGACAAATTACAATATCATTTGGATTACTTTTTATCCAGTCATTTTGGATTTTGCCCTCCCAATAGAAAATTGTCAAGCCGTTCCAGAGAGCATTTTTTAAATCTTCATCTAATGTGTCGGTTTGAATTACACTTTTAATTGGTGTTTTACCTATTCGTTGTGAGAATGATATCATTTTATTGTCTTGTCCTTAAGGTTGCTTGTAACTTACTTATTTGTGCAGGCTTATAGCCCTAAGTTAACGGAAAGCTGTTGTATTTGTGTAGGTTTATGGGTGGAAATATGGGGGCCATGGGATACAAAACCCGTGGATTTATCGGGTTCTGACCCAGGATGACAGAGGGGCTAACCGTGATAAAACGCCAGCATAGGTGGGAACCTAGGCAAGTCAAGGATTGCATCAATTAAAAGTCACGCTGTACCCCACCCGCCAGGTATGGCAGGGTAGGTCGTGGAGGGCGTGTTGATAGCGGAGGTAGAAACGGCCTTGGGCGGGGGGTTGGTAGGCGGCTTCGGTACGCAGAAACCAGGGGCGATCGCCTTGGTTGAAGTAGCCGCTGATGCCTTGCAACTGGGTCGCGAGGGTCCAGGGGCCGGATTTTGTTGTAACACCGAGCGCACAGGTCCAGGCATCGTTCTGCCCGCCCACCGATTCCTGCCATACCAGGAAGCCTTGTTGGGTCCACCAGGACCAGCGGGGGTAGTTGCGGCCGGTGCGGACCTCCAGCCAATACGCGGGCATGTTGGTATGTCTGGCGTTTTCG
>Ga0209972_10004468_pt1 | contig 10542 bp, 8 predicted proteins | sample NOAtaG_7_FD_187302 | JGI IMG/M metagenome (GOLD analysis project Ga0209972, IMG submission 187302) | Freshwater lake microbial communities from Lake Erie, under a cyanobacterial bloom - NOAA_Erie_Diel1S_2200h metaG (SPAdes) (version 2) | ecosystem: Environmental > Aquatic > Freshwater > Lake ...
TATTTGGGGCGGAGCGCGTCGTATTGCGGTTACCTTTAAGTTTTTCATCTATACCTTTTTGGGTTCGGTACTGATGCTGGCCGGATTGATATATCTGCAATCACAAACACCTGATCAGTCCTTTGCCCTCTCGGCGCTGTTAAAAGTGAAATTGTCTACCGCTCAGCAATCGTGGTTGCTTTGGTTGTTCTTACCGGCCTTTGCCATTAAGCTTCCGTTGTTTCCTTTTCATACGTGGCAGCCTGATACCTACGAAGAGGCGCCAACGCCAGTAACGGCGGTGCTTAGTGCGGTGATGGTCAAGATGGGTGTGCTGGGTTTGCTGCGCTGGTTGCTTCCTTTCTTTCCACTGGCGGCTTATCAGTGGGGTGATGTGATCATGGGCTTGGCCGTGGGTGGCATTGTTTATGCCTCCCTTATAGCCTGGCGTCAAGACGATCTAAAGCGGCTGGTCGCCTATTCTTCTATTGCACACATTGGTCTGATGGGGGCTGCCGCCTTTGCAGCCAATCTGGCTTCGTTGCAGGGGCTCTGCTTTCAACTCTTTGCACACGGTATAAATATTTTGGGGATGTGGTTGGTGGTCGATGTCATCGAGCGGAATCTCGGCACCCGTAAGATCTCCGAATTAGGCGGATTGGCCAGTCATTCACCGGCACTGACCTTCTTTACGATCATTATAGCGCTGGCCAATATTGCATTACCACTCACCAATGGTTTTGTAGGTGAGTTGTTGATGTTTACCGGGTTGTTGGCCACCAAGTCGAATTTTGCGTGGGTGCTGACCGTCACCGCAGGGCTGGGCATCATTTTATCTGCGGTCTACACATTGGGGATGATCCGCTCGGTATTCTTTGGCGAATCGAACGCTGTCACAAGCCGTCCCATCAACTTATCGATACAAGAACAACTCGTATTGATAGTTATCGTAGTGACGATCCTGGTCTTTGGTATCTACCCGCAGCCCATGCTCGATGTAACGGCTGGTTATACCGATCAATTGTTCAGACAAATCGATATCAGTTACTTATTTAGAAAATTCTAAGTTCTCCTATATGAATGCATTACTTGTTTCGGCTTTGTGGGGAGTGATCATGATGTTCAGTGGCATCGCTATCAAGCAGACAGCGGTACTCCGTTACCTCGCTATCGCAGGCGTTATGGTACTTCTGGGCTTGAATACTGCCGAGATGCAGGGGTGGCAATTGATTGACATAGACACTACCGGAATGCTTCAATTCGATGCCTATGCCTTGTTGCTCAACGCTGTTTTGCTTGCGTCGTTGCTAATTTATCTTTTATTGAGTGGCTCTGCCATGGAAAGGATCGGCAATAATTTATCGGATTACCTGGCGCTTCTTTTTTTTATCGGTGCCGGGATGATGATGGTCACCGCGTTTGAGTCATTACTGATCTTATTCTTGGGCATTGAGATCATCACCATTCCTCTTTACATATTGACAGGAAGCGATAAGAAGAATCTCAAGAGTAATGAGGCGTCGCTCAAATACTTTCTATTGGGTGCCTTTTCTTCGGGTATTTTATTGATGGGCATTACCCTGGTGTATGGTGCCCGCGGCAGCTTTGCCCTCTCAGGCGTAGCGGATACTATCCGTATGTCGAGCTCACTGATGATAGCCGGCATGTTGCTGCTGATGATAGCCATGGCTTTTAAAGTTTCGGCGGCTCCTTTTCATTTTTGGACGCCCGATGTATACGATGGAGCCCCTACCGTGTTTACCTCCTTTATGGCTACAGTGGTAAAAGTGGCGGTGTTCGCCGCTTTTATACGCTTGTTCGATCGCAGCTTTGCCTTACAGTTCAACGCCTGGCAAGGGTGGGTGGCGGTTTTGGCGGCACTCACGCTTTTTATCGGAAACATCACAGCGGTGTTTCAACAAAGTGTTAAGCGGATGCTCTCTTACTCCAGTATTGCGCAAGCCGGTTTTATGTTATTGGCCGTCTTTGCCATGAATACGATGGCCAAGGAGGGTCTGTTATTGTACGCGGCCTCTTATTCCTTGGCCACCATTGGCATATTTGCGGTGCTGTCGCGCATGAAGGATTATTCGTTCGAGGCTTTCAATGGAATGGCCAGTCGCTATCCCTGGGTGGCGGCCGCGCTTGCTATCTTCTTTTTGTCGCTGGCAGGTATTCCGCTGACCGGCGGCTTTATGGCAAAGTTCTATATGATCAAAGCGGCTCTTGGGCAAAGTCTTTGGTTGGCCCTGTTCGCCTTGCTCATGGCTGCCGTAAGCATCTATTACTACTTTAGGGTCATTCAAGCCATGTATTTTAAGCCGGTAGCCCAGTCGGACCCGCTTGCTTTCGATAACGGTTTTACCGGTATGCTCCTCGGTGTAGCGGTACTGGTGATCGTTTTGGGGGTATTTCCGGAGTGGCTGATCGGTTGTCTCTATTTCTAATCTCATTTTACCGCTCATCAAGCTTTTCTTTGCCATCGCGCCAAGCGTTGGTACCTTCACCTTTCAATGATGAAGTTTACCGATATATTCTCACTGTCGTTTCGCACCATTCGTGGCAATCGGCTGCGTACCGGTCTGACCGTGGCCATCATTGCCTTTGGGATCATGGCACTGGTAGGGATCATTACCGCCATCGAAGCCATGAACCAAAAATTTACCGAGAGTTTCTCAAGTATGGGGGCCAGTGGGTTCACCCTTCGATATAAGGCTCGTAACATTCGTTTCGGTGGAGGTAACCAGGGGAGCGATATGAAACTTTCTCAAAAAGGAAAGAGAAAAGAGCGTGCCTCCAATCTCGATAAGAAAATCACCCGCGATCAGGCAGAACTCTTTGTATCGTCCTTTGACTTTCCGGCGGTAAAAAGCATTAGCCTCTTTGGCGGACGCAATTCAATTGTCTCTTACGAGACACGTAAGACAAGTCCCAACGTAATGGTTCAAGGAGGGGATGAGAATTTTTTAGCCCTTAACGGATTTTCGTTAGAAATCGGACGCAACCTAAATCGCACCGATGTAACATCGGGTCGCAATGTTTGTATGTTGGGCTATGATGTGGCCAATAAATTATTCAAGCAGGGATACCGCTCGGCAGTGGGCAAGGTCGTTCGTGTCAATTCGATTCCGTATCGTGTACTAGGCATTTTGGAAAGCAAAGGTTCCTCGTTCGGCTTCAATCGCGATAACATGATCATTACTTCGTACAATAACGTATATCGCAATTTTGGTGGCGGCTCCTCTTTTAATATCGCCATTCAGGCCTCACAGATACAGTGGGTGCCTGCGGCCATGGGAGAAGCCGAGTCATTGTTTCGCTCCGTACGTCGTTTGAATACTACTGAAGAGAACAATTTTGTGATCGATCGCAGCGACAGTATCGCTGAAAAAGCCATGAACAGTCTCGGGTTTTTGACGATCTCTGCTACCGTCATTGGTTTGATCACGCTGATCGGGGCAGCCATTGGGCTGATGAACATAATGCTGGTCTCCGTATCGGAGCGCACCCGCGAGGTGGGTCTCATCAAAGCCATCGGGGGAAAGCGAAAAATGGTCAGTCGTCAATTCTTACTGGAGGCCATCATCATTAGTGTGCTTGGCGCCCTCTTCGGCATCTTACTGGGAGTGGGGGTCGGTAATCTTTTTGCGTTGGTGCTGGGCACCGGCTTCGTGATTCCCTGGAACTGGGTTTTCTACGGTATTTTTATTTGCACCCTGGTGGGGTTACTGGCGGGGCTCTATCCCGCCCGCAAGGCCGGAAAACTGAACCCTATCGAGGCACTCCGTTACGAGTAGCGGCTGATTTTCCACAATTTTTACCCCATTTTTTGCTGTTTTTGGCAGGCTAAGTCAATTTAGTATCAAATTATTAGGTTAGGCTTTGCGCAGTTCAAAAATTCCTTAACTTGACCCTCCTTCTGTAACAGGGAGGAGTGTTTTTACAAACTTTTAAAACCTAATAACTCAACACTAAAAACAACGATCATGGCAGAGACTAAACCAACTGCAACAGCTGCATCAAAATCATCTTCGGCCCCTGCAAAACATGGTGGAAATTCCATCTCATGGATTGCTCCTCTTGTGTGTGTGCTCGCCGGCTATTCTATCTGGCGTTTTATGATGGGAGATGCCTCAGGATTCAATGAACCCGATCCCGCTGGTGGATTCTGGCCCCATCACATGGGACCTAAAGATGCCTTTCACCGTATCTACGAAGGAGGAATCATCGTGCCTTTGCTGATCGGAATGTTTTTAATGGTAGTGGTGTTCTCTATTGAGCGCTACCTCACCATCCGTCGCGCACTGGGTAACGGACCTATCGACGATTTCGTTCGCAAGATTCAGTTTCAATTGGCTAGCCGCAACGTAGACGCTGCACTGGCTGAGTGCGATAAGCAAAAAGGATCCGTTGGTAACGTAATGAAGGCAGGTCTGCGCCGTTACAAAGAAATGATCAATGAATCGGGTATGTCTACCGATCAAAAAGTGATCGCCATTCAAAAAGAAGTAGAAGAGGCCACTGCGCTGGAGCTGCCTATGCTGCAAAAGAACCTGGTGTTCCTTTCTACCATCACATCGGTGGGTACGCTGATCGCCCTACTCGGAACCGTATTGGGTATGATCCGTTCGTTCGCTGCCCTTGGTGAAGAAGGCGGTGGTGGTGCAGCGGCCGACCTGGCGGTAGGTATCTCTGAGGCCCTCTATAATACGGCCCTCGGTATCGGTACGTCAGCGATCGCGTTGATCCTGTACAACATGTTCACTACCCGTATCGACTCTATCACCCATGGTATCGATGAGTCTGGATTTACGCTCACGCAAAGCTTCGCTTCTTTGTATAAGTAATACAAGACGACTCTTTTGCAACGTACTATCCATTCATCTATTTAAAATTTTGTACCCATGCCAAGTGCCAAGATACCAAAAAGGAGTACGGATACGGATATGACCCCCTTTGTGGACATAGCGTTTCTGATTCTCTCCTTTTTTATTATGGCGACAAAATTCAAACCACCTGAGCCTGTCGAGATCACGACACCGGGCTCGGTGCTGTCGCAAAAATTACCCGAGAACAATGCCGTGATGATCTCCATCGACTCGGCCAATAGGGTCTACTTTACTGTACTGTCCGATCGTGACCCTTCGAAGTACGATGCTATCATTCGCGGTATCAATGCCAGCCAAAACCTGGGACTGACACCTGACGAGATGGCCAATTTTCGCAAGACCTACTTGGTCGGTGTTCCCTTCGCCGGCCTTAAGCAACTGTTGGCTACCGATTTCAAGGACCAGACCAAGTTGAGCCAGCCGGGTATTCCCGTGCTTGATACGCTCAATAACCAGCTGGTCTGGTGGATCAAAGAGGCCAAGACCGCTTTTGCAGGCGAAAAGTTAAATTATCTCATTAAAGGAGACGGGCTTTCCAAGTATCCGACCTTTAATGCGATAGTGCAGGCGCTCAAGAAAAATGAGGAGTTCAAGTACAACCTGGTCACACAGCTCGATGATGTGCCTGTTGGAACGGCTCTTTATAAGTCAGAGCAAGAGCAAGAGAAAAAATAAATTAATTAACCCCAATTACATTACACTATGGCTAGTATAGATAGTGGTGCAGAGCAGGGTGGTAAAAAAGGCCCGGGCGTAAAGAAAGCCAAAAAACTTTCTACCCGTGTCGACATGACCCCCATGGTGGACCTTGGGTTTCTGCTGATCACGTTCTTCGTGTTTACGGCAACCATGAGTTCTCCCACCACGCTCGACCTAAATATGCCAAAGGATATCAAAAAGCAAGATGAGCAAACCGAGGTAAAGGAATCATCGGTATTGACCATTATGCTGGGCAAGGGCGATCAGGTGTACTACTACGAAGGAAAACTGGTGGTAGATGCTACCGGCAATAACTTCAAGCAAACCACCTTCAAGGGAATTCGTGACATCATCGTCAACAAGAAGAAAGAGGTGATGGACCGTTATTACCAGCGTCCAGATCCCGCTTGCGAGGCCGAGGCCAAGGCAAAGGGAAAGCCCGTCAGCAATTGTGCCGATAAGGATTTTGTGGTCATCATCAAGCCTAGCGACGATGCGACCTACAAGAACACGGTAGACATACTCGATGAGATGACCATCAATCAGGTTCGTACCTATGCCATGGTCAAGATCGCCGAAGTGGAGTATGAGCTGATCAAAAAGACAGAAGAATCCAACGGTATCAAGTAGTAACCGAAAACAAAGAGCATGGAATTAAATAAAATATTAACCGCAGACATTCTCGATATTGTCTTTGAGGGAAGAAACAAGGAGTACGGGGCCTATGACCTGCGTAAGACCTACAACGAGCGGGTAAAGCGCGCCCTGATCATAACGGCCTCTACCGCTGCCTTGATCTTACTGATCTCCTTTTTGAACAAGACCCTTAGCGATAACGAAAATGCCAAGGTCAAGATCAATGAAATGACCTTGCAAGATGTTAAGCAAGAAGAAAAAGAACCGCCGCCACCTCCGCCGCCACCTCCACCTAAGCAGGAGCCTCCTAAGGTGGAGATGAAGCAGTTTACGCCTCCCGTAATTAAAAAAGACGAAGAGGTAGAGAAGCCACCACCACCACAAGAGGAACTGAAAGAAGCCAAGATCGATGTGGTGAATGTGGAAGGTATCAAAGACGAAGGTTTAGCTGCACCCGTCGACATCGATCAGGGTAAGCAGATCGTTGAAGAGAAATTCGACGACAATAAGATCTTCGATAAGGTAGAGATCGAGGCTAGCTTTCCTGGTGGCGACAGCAAATGGCGTCAGTATCTCGAGAGAAATGCCAATGGACAAGTGGCTACCGACAATGGCGCACCGGAGGGAACCTATACGACCGTCGTGCAATTTGTGGTAGATAAGGAAGGTAACATCAGTGATGTTCGTGCCCTTACCAATCACGGATATGGCATGGAAGAAGAGGCCATGCGCGTTATCAAGCGCGGTCCTAAGTGGAATCCTGCCGTTCAAAATGGTCGTCAGGTAAAGGCCTACCGTAAACAGCCTATCACGTTCCGCGTGGAGGGTGAATAAATTGGTACTCCATCATCTTACTAAGTCCCCTTTTTACAGGGGACTTTTTTTTTAAGTTACTTTTGCCCCTATGAACAAATTGCAGGGCTGGGATGATACCATCGTGGCGTTGGCCACGCCGCCAGGGATAGGAGCTATTGGTGTGATACGATTGAGCGGACCCGCAGCACTAGCGATCGGCGATCGCTTATTTCTGTCTAAGAAACTATCGGAGCAACCTTCCCATACCTTACAGGTGGGACTGCTGACTCATCAGGGGCGTGCGTTGGACGAAGTAGTAGTATCTCTTTATAAAAATCCCCGCTCGTATACGGGAGAGGATGTGGTCGAATTCAGTTGTCATGGGTCTCCTTATGTGCTGCAAGAGATCATCGCGGCTTGTCTGGCAGAGGGAGCTCGTCTCGCCCGACCTGGGGAGTTTACGCAGCGCGCTTTTCTAAAAGGAAAACTTGATCTGACCCAAGCCGAAGCGGTAGCCGATCTGATCGCTGCCGGTACACGCGCCTCTCAGCGAACGGCCTTGCAAGGCCTCAAAGGTGGTTTCTCGGCCGAGCTTTCTCACTTGCGCGAACAGCTCTTGCAATTTTCCGCATTGCTAGAGTTGGAGCTAGACTTTTCACAAGAGGACGTGGAGTTCGCTGATCGTGATAAGCTTACCACATTATTAGGGCAACTGGAGCGCTCGACCGCTACGCTGTTACAATCGTTTCAATTGGGAAATGCCATTCGCAATGGGGTATCGGTAGCTATTATAGGAAAGCCCAATGCGGGCAAATCTACTTTGCTCAATAGTTTGCTCAACGAGAATCGTGCCCTCGTCAGCGACATACCCGGTACTACCCGCGACACCATAGAGGAAGTACTAAATATCGAAGGCATTTTATTTCGGCTTATCGATACGGCAGGACTGCGCGAGCACACTACCGATCGGATCGAATCGGCTGGAATGGAGCGTAGTCTCGAAAAAATGCGTTCGGCCGATCTGGTGCTCTATGTCTATGATAGTACGGAGCCTCCAGAAGACGCCATCGCCTGGCAACAAAAAGCCATGGCCGATGGATTGAATTTTATATTGGTAGCCAACAAGAGTGATCTGACAAATACATCGTCGTCGGTAACGCAGCATCCTATACTAAAAGAGGCTGTTTTGATCGCTGCCAAGACCCGTCAAGGCCTGCCTCTTTTAACTGAAGCGATGGTGGCCCATGTCCTGACCGGAGCGCTCGATACGGAGCACACCATTGTGACCAATGCCCGTCATTTTCAGGCCTTGCAAGAAGTGCATAAAGCACTGCTCGATGCACAGCGAGGATTGATCCAGTCGCTTCCGGGCGATCTGCTGGCGCTCGAGGTGCGTCGATGTCTTCATTATCTGGGAGAAATTACCGGAGAGATCACTAACGAGGACCAACTTGACTTTATCTTTAGCAAGTTTTGTATCGGAAAGTAGTGAACCCTATAGCAGAAAAAAAATATGTGTCACATCTCAACCCCGCCATTTGGGGGTTAGTAGCATTTTGGGCTTTTGTAGAATCTTTTTTAGGAGGCATACTCCATGCCTTACAAATACCTCTACGCGGTATTGTTCTTGCAGGTGCGGCAACAGCTTGTCTAACTACGATTGCCGCTGTAACTAGAGGATATCTTGACAAAAAAAAGATTCGCACCTTTTCGGCAGATCTGCTCAATGCTACGCTGGCCGTAATGGCCGTAAAGCTGATCTTGAGTCCACAGTCGCCACTCACCGCCTATGTGGCGATGCTGTTTCAGGGAACTGTTGCCTATCTGTTATTTGGGTGCATACCCTCTTTTCGCCTGGCCGCGATCGTATTTTCTGTATTGGCATTGGTCGAGACTGCCCTGCAAAAGGTGCTGGTACTTTATTTATTTTTTGGTGCCGATTTCTGGTCTACTGTAGCTGATTGGGTCAATGAGCTGCATGCCCAGTTTGGATTTTTGCCGCTTGGTCTTAAGGGCATCGTTATAGCCTATTTGCTGCTTTATTTTCTGGCAGGGCTGTCAATTGGCTATTGGTTTGGGTATTGGCCCGATCGAATAAAAAAGAAAAAGGACTCACTCGTAGCGGCCTATCAGCAAGAGGTGTATACTACGCAGGCAGTAGGATCAAGACCTCGTTATTCTCGATTTAAGTATTGGCTTTTTTTTCTACTGGTTGCTTGTATAGTCAGCCTTTACGTCTTGCCTTATTCGTTATTGATGACCACGTTGGTACGCGTTCTTATTTTTAGTCTTGCTGTGTATTTTTTAACGCCGCCTTTGCTGCGGTGGCTTACCCGGCTTTTGTCGGCAAAGGTCCAGCAAAGCATAACCCTGCGGCTTATTGACTCGATGCAGGAGCAGCGACAAATTTTTTATTTTTGCTGGCAGCGCTTTTCCGGCAAACGATTATTGCTACGATTGTTGTTGGCGTTCGAAGCGGCGCTCATACTCTCTGCGTGTAGAGAAGATGTTACCCGTTCATCTACCTAAACAGGAATGCATTATGCCTCTGCCCGGTGAACAAAAGCTTCAGCAGCCTATCGAATTCCTAAAGGGAGTAGGTCCCCTTCGTGCCGAGCTGTTAAAAAAAGAGCTGGGCATTTTTACATTTGGTGATCTGCTGGAGTATTATCCATTTAGGCACATAGACCGAACCCGCATCAACACCATCGATTCTTTATTGCCCGAAATGGACTTCGTTCAGCTGGCCGGTGTTCTGGTAAATAGCGAGGTGATAGGGCAGCGGGCCGGTAAGCGATTACTCGCCACATTCAAGGATCGTACAGGTATTATAGAGCTGGCTTGGTTTCAGGGTATCAACTGGGTGCAGAAATTGTTGCAACCGGGATACTCCTATCTGGTCTATGGGCGTCTTAGTTTTTTCAATGGCCGTCCGCAACTGGTGCATCCTGAGATCGAGAAGATCGAATCCGAGCAACCGCTCGAGAAAAAATTTTTAGAGCCGGTGTATTCCACCACCGAAAAACTAAAATCAAAGGGCTTGGGCGGAAGGGCGCTGGGTCGTTTAACACAAACCTTGCTGGCTCAGCTAATAGATAGCGATCTCCCTGAGCCCTTACCACTCCAAGAACTCAAGCCCCTGCAATTAATGGTGCGAAGCCAAGCGCTTCGTCAAATTCATTTTCCTGAAAGTATGCAGGCTTACCAGCAGGCATTGCAGCGTTTAAAGTTCGAGGAACTCTTTGTTTCGCAGCTTCGCATGCAATTGGTACGATGGCAGCGACATCGTTTCTCCGAAGGAGTGCTCTTCGAAAAAGTGGGGGATTATTTCAATGAGTTGTACAAACATCATCTTCCTTTCGAGCTGACCGGTGCTCAAAAAAGGGTCATTAAAGAAATTAGGGCCGATACTGCCAAGGGAAAACAAATGAACAGGTTGTTACAAGGGGATGTCGGTAGCGGAAAGACGATCGTTGCCGTACTCACCATGTTATTGGCCATCGATAATGGATACCAAGCCTGCTTGATGGCGCCCACCGAGATA
>Ga0209972_10004470_pt1 | contig 10539 bp, 3 predicted proteins | sample NOAtaG_7_FD_187302 | JGI IMG/M metagenome (GOLD analysis project Ga0209972, IMG submission 187302) | Freshwater lake microbial communities from Lake Erie, under a cyanobacterial bloom - NOAA_Erie_Diel1S_2200h metaG (SPAdes) (version 2) | ecosystem: Environmental > Aquatic > Freshwater > Lake ...
CGCCGAGATTCGGGCGGTCGGCAAGCGCGAGGAACTGCGCCAGGACTACCCGGAGGCTACATTCAAGGACCTCGGCGAGGTGGCCATTCTGCCGGGACTGGTCAATGTTCACACTCACCTCGAGCTGACCCTCCTGCGCGGGCGGGTCGAGGAGTCCCGTTTCCAACCCTGGATCGTGCAACTGATCACCCTCAAGGCCGAGCTCTTCAGCGCCGACCAGCTGCTCGATAGCGCGCGCCTGGGCTGTCTCGAGGCGATCCGTTCCGGGATCACGACGGTCGCCGATACCGCCGACTCAGTCCAGACCGTCGAAGCCCTGCGCGAAGCCGGACTGCGCGGTATTGTCTATCAGGAATGCTTTGGCCCGGCCCGCGATCAGGCGGCCGCGGCAATCGATCTTCTCCGCGAGAAGCTCGATCGTCACCAGAATCACCTCGCCAAAGCAGGCCCCGCGGCGGCCGCCCGCCTCCGGATCGGGATCTCTCCCCACGCCCCCTACTCCGTCTCCGACCAGCTCTATCGTTTCGCCACCAGGCTGGCCATCGAGAACAATCTCGATCTGGCTCTGCACGCCGCCGAGTCGCGCGCGGAGGAGCTTCTTCTTCAGGATGGCTCGGGAGAGTTTGGAGATTCGCTCCGCCGGCGGGGAATCGCGTTCACTCCCCCCCGCTGTTCGACCATGGCCTATCTTCACCAGCTCGGGGTGCTTGAAGCCGCCCCGCTCCTGATCCACGGCGTGACCATTGACGAGGCCGACCTGTCGCTGCTGGCCGGGACTGGCGCCCGTCTTGCCCACTGTCCAAAGTCGAACGCCAAGTTTGGTCACGGAGTGGCCGACCTCCACAGCTGGCAGAGCCGCGGCCTGGCCGTCGGACTCGGAACCGATAGCGTGGTCAGCAACAACAGCCTCGACCTGCTCGATGAAGCCCGTTTCTGCACCCTTCTCCACCGCGCGCACCGCGCCAACCCAGCGTGGCCGGAGGCGGCGCAGATTCTTCGCCTCCTGACGATCGATGGCGCCCGCGCCCTTCACCTCGCTGACCAGATCGGCTCCCTCGAACCGGGCAAAAGAGCTGATCTGATTGCTATCGATCTCTCCAAGCCCCAGACCATCCCCGTCCACGATCCGGTCACGACCATCATCTTCAGCGCTTCGGCACGCGATGTCGTTCTGACCATGGTCGATGGGCAGACGCTCTATGATGGCGTCTGCGTCTCGACCATCGACGAGCACCGCTTTCTGCCCCGTCCCTGAATCACCGGGGAGTCGCCTCTGGTTGCGATCACGTGCACCCCGGTCAGCCGAATCGCCATGTTTGCATCACCCGCTCCAGCGGCAGTGCAGGTTCCCGCCCGGCTTCATTCTTCAATACCGTCTTCAGTTCTGCTGACAGCCCGGACAGATTCCCAACACCTCGACCCGGTACTGCATTACTTCGAACTCCACTGGCACCCGCACCAGTCCAGGCAGTGCGGCTTCGGCCTCCGGCTCCAGATCGACCATCGCTCCACACTTCAGACAGCGACTGTGGTAATGGTGATCCGTCCGAATGTCGTACCGGGCCGCCCCATCGCCTGCCGTCACTTTGGTGGCCAATCCACAATTCACCAGCGCCTCGAGGTTCTTGTAGACCGTGGCGAGGCTGATTCGTGGCAGCTCCTGCTTGACCGCCAGATAGACCTCCTCCGCCGTCGGATGCTGCCGACCGGCCCGAAGATAACCGTAGACGGCACTTCGCTGCCGGGTCATGTGCCCGCCAAGCGTACCCAGCCGCTCGCGCAGCGTCTGCTCTCGCGCCTGATTCATTTCATCCATCTCTTCTCCCTCCATACCCCGCAGACTACTATGCGCTAAAACTACAATCAATAATTATTATTGAATTGCGGCTGTTTTTGTTCTGCTGGCGGGAGTGCGGGGAAATCAAGATTAATTAAAGCGACTTTAACTCTTCACGGATTAAATGTGCTATTTTGATTAATATTAATTTTGTACATGAAGTTAAGAAGACGACAAAATTGACTCACAGGCCAGGAACTAGAACCCAAATTGAACCCAGATTTGAACAGAACAAGCCAGACCGATTACCACTCAGACCAATTACTCAACAGCTTCTAATTGCCGCGGCCAAGGGTCTGGCCATTTTCTTGAAGTCAGAAGAGCATCAGCAGTCAGAATTATTTTAATCATCATTAGATTTTCTGACTGAAGATCGACCTGCAGAACAACCCCGCCAGCAGTGCGAGAAAAGGGATAAGCCATATGCCTGACAATCTTCATCGATCAGCGCTCGGGAGCCTCTTCGTGGTGATCCTGGGATTGGTGGCCCTCGGCCAAATCATGACGGTCTCCGTCGACAGCGTAAATCTGGTTGAGCGGGTGAGCCCCGATCAGTCGATTTCAGGTGGCGCCGCCGCTGCCGACGCCCGGTCCGCGGGCGGGGATGGCGCGGAGTTGGGGAGGGAGATGTCCGCCGCGACCGGGGATCGCGGTGAGGTCTGGTTGGCCGACCACCCGCGGGCCGGCATAACAGCGGTCTTTGACCGGCGCGGAATCGAGATCCTGCCCGAGATGTCCGCGGTGCACGAGGTCACTGCGGCGCCTGAGGTCGGGTCGCGTGGGCAGTCTTGGACCTGGGGGCTCGATCTGGTCAGTTACGGCCGGCGGGCCGGGCAGATCCGGGTCGATTCGCGCGAGCCTGGCGTCCGCGCCGAGGCCGGGCTGCTCACTTATGACTGGGATGGAAATCTCGCGGAGTGGTATCGCCACGACGAGCTTGGAGTTGAACATGGGTACACGATCCAGCGCCGTCCGGCCGGGGGGAGCGGAGGCCTGCAGTTGCAGCTGCGGACGCGCGGCGAGCTCCGACTGGTCAGGGCGAGGGAAGGGCGCGAGCTGATCTTTGGACTGCCGAGCGGAGAAGAGGTCCTTCGTTATGGAGACCTGAAGGTCTTCGATGCGCGCGGGGCCGAGCTGGTCGCCCGGTTTGCGGTTGAGGAGGAGGGCGGGTTTCAGTTGCTGGTCGATGATCAGGAAGCGGAATATCCGTTGACGATCGATCCGCTGATCAGCCAGACGACTCTCGCCAGTCGGCGCAGCGGGTTGGCTGGGCGATCCCTGGCGCTCCAGCCGAACACGGCTCCGGCAATTACGCCGACGAGTGGCATCTCGCGGGTTGGTGGATCACCAAGTGCGAACAGCCAGATTGCCACGGTCAGTGACGCGGAGACCGCCGCCGGAGCTTTGACGGTCAGCGTAACGAGCGCCAACCCTTCCGGGGGGATCACGATCTCCAATATCGTCAATACGAATGGAAACGTGACCGCCAATGTGATCGCCGATTGCGGCGCGACGGCGGGGACGGCCAGCTTTACACTCGAAGTGAGCGATGGGACGGCGACGACGACGGCAACCCTCAATGTGACGGTCAGTGCCAATGTCGCGCCGACGCTCAGTTATGGCAGCGCCGCGGTCAATGCTGCCAGTGCGACGACCATCAACCCGTTGACGGGGCCAACCGACAATGGAACAGTGACTACAGTGGCTGTCCAGAGCGCCGGAACCTATACCGGGACGGTGACGGTTGATGCGGCCGGAGTTATTACGATCTCCGGGGCGGCCCCGGTGGGGAATCATACGATCACCATTCGGGCCACCGACAACTGCGGCGCCACAACCGACGCCACGATGGCGCTGACGGTCAATGCGCTCCCGACGATCACCCCGACGGCCGGTCTGGTCCGGACCGGTGGAATGGCGACCTGGAGTTCGACCATCGCCACGGTCAGCGATCCTGAGACTCCGGCTGGAAATCTGGCGGTTACGGTGAGCGGTCCCAATCCGGTCGCCGGGGTGACGATCACCAACCTCACCAACAACAACGGATCGATTACCGCCGATATCTTTACCGCCTGCGCGGCTGCGGCGGGCACTGCAAGTTTCACTCTGCAGGTGAGCGATGGCGCCGCGACCTCGACGGCCACCCTGAGTGTCGCCGTGACGGCCAATACTGCACCGACGTTGAGTTACAGCGTGGCTTCGGTCAATCTTGGCAGTATGACCATCGTCAATCCGGTCGCGGGGTTGACCGATAACGGAGTCATCAGTTCGGTTGTTGTGCAGAACCAGGGAACCTATACCGGAAGTGTGATCGTCAACAGCGCCGGCACGCTGACGATCAGCAGCGCGGCCCCGGTTGGCACGCATACTCTGACTATCCGGGCGACAGACAACTGCGGGGTGGCCACCGATGCGACGATCCAGCTGACGGTCAATGCCGCGCCGGTGATCACGGCGGCGGGCGCCGTCGCCCGAACGATCGGCAGCACGGCCGGGAATGTGACCATTGCGACGGTGAGCGATAGCGAGACGGCCGCCAGCAGCCTCATCGTGACTGTCACCAGCCCCAACCCCGCGGGCGGAGTCACTATCTCGAACATCGCCAATACCAATGGAACGATCACGGCCAATCTGAGCACGTCTTGTCTGGCCAGCCTTGGAACGGCCAGTTTTACGCTTCAGGTCAGCGATGGGACGGCGACATCGACCGATACCCTCAATGTAACCGTCGGCGCCAACACGGCCCCGGTGCTCACTTATGGGTCGGCGCTGGTCAATGCCGGAGGGGCCACCACGATCAATCCGGCCAGTGGCCCGTCCGACAACGGAGCCGTGAGCGCCATTGCCGTCCTCAACAAGGGGACATTTACCGGGACCGTCGTCGTCGACGCGGCCGGAGTGGTCGCGATCTCGGGGGCGGCTCCGGCCGGGAGCCACACCATTACGATCCGGGCCACCGACAACTGCGGGACGACCACCGACACCCCGCTGGCGGTGACCGTCAATGGCGCGCCAACGATCACCGCGGCGAGCGGACTGGCGCGGACGGCGGGAACCGCTCTCGCTAACGCGGTCATTGCGACGGTTGGCGACGCAGAGACCGCTGCCGGAGGGCTGACCGTGGTATTGACCAGCCCCACCCCGGCTGGAGGCGTGACGCTCTCGAACATCAGCAACAGCAATGGGACGATCACGGCCGATCTGGTGGCCGGATGTGGAGCTCCGGCCGGGACGGCCAGCTTTACTCTTCAAGTTAGTGATGGCTCGGCGACGACGACGACGACCCTCAATGTGACGGTCAGCGCCGATCCGGCGCCAACCCTGACCTATGCTGCGGCGACGATCGATGCCGGCGGCGCAAGGTCGATCAATCCCGCCACGGGTCCGCTCGATAATGGCTCGGTGAGCACGATCGCGGTGCAGAGCCAGGGCACCTTTACCGGGACGGTGACGGTCAGTCCGGCTGGGGTAGTCTCGATCTCCGGAGCGGCCCCGGCCGGGAACCACGCCATCATCATTCGGGCCACCGATAACTGCGGCACATTTACTGACGCGACGATCAACCTGGCGGTCAATGGTGCGCCAACGATCACCGCCGCCACGGGGATCTCCCGCATCATCGGGACGGCCTTGTCCAATTCGACCATTGCCACGGTTAGTGACGCCGAGACGGCCGCCGCAAGTCTGAACGTGGTCATTACCGGCGCCAGTACGGCAGGTGGAGTGACCGTCTCCAATATCAGCAATGCCAATGGGACGATCACCGCTGATATCGTCGCTGCCTGCGGAGCGACTGCCGGCACGGCCACCTTCACGCTGCAGGTGAGCGACGGATCGTTGTTGGCCACGACGACCCTCAGTGTAACGGTCAATGCCAATCCGGCGCCGGTTCTGAGCTATGCGGCGGCGTCAATCAATGCCGGGGCGGCGACGACCATCAATCCCGCCACCGGCCCAACCGACAACGGAGCGGTCAGCTCGATAGCAGTGCAGAGTCAGGGAACATTTACCGGCACGGTGACCGTCAACAGCGCTGGCGTGGTCACGGTCGCCGGAGCGGCCCCGGCCGGAAACCACACCATCACCATCCGGGCCACCGATAATTGCGGATCGACTACCGACGCCACCCTTGCTTTGACGATCAATGGTCTGCCGACCCTGACCCCGACAGGCGGCCTGACCCGTACCGGAGGCTCTCCCTCCGCAAATTCGACCATTGCGACAGTGAGTGACAATGAGACGGCCTTCGGCAGTCTCATCGTTACCGTCACGAGCGCCAATCCCGCTAATGGCGTGACCATCTCCAACCTCGTCAACAACGCCGGCACCGTGACGGCCGACATTGTTGCTGCCTGCGGAGCCGTGGCTGGGCCCGCCAGCTTCACGCTTGAGGTGAGTGATGGGGCGGCGACCACGACCGCGATCCTCAACGTGGCGGTCGTGGCCAATACGCCACCGACCCTCAGTTACACTCTGGCGACCGTCAATACCGGTGGGACACTGACCATCAACCCGGCCACCGGTCCCTCCGATAATGGAGCGGTCGCTTCAGTTGCAGTCCAGAGCCAGGGTGGATTTACCGGAACGGTGACGGTCAATTCCCTGGGAGTCGTCTCCATCTCCGGGGCCGCTCCGTCAGGAACCCACACGATCACCATTCGGGCGACCGATAGTTGCGGCGCGGTGACTGACGCGACCCTCTCCCTGCGGGTCAATGCTCCCCCAACGATCACTGCCGCCGGCGGACTAACTCGCACCGGTGGCACGGCCTCCTGGAGTTCGACAATTGCGACGGTGATCGATGCGGAGACCCCACCTGCCAACCTGACCGTGGTCGTCACGAGCCCCAATCCCAGCGGCGGGATCACCATCTCAAATATTGCCAATAACAATGGCACGATCACGGCCGATCTCGTGACGGCCTGCGGCGCTCCCCAGGGGACCGCCAGCTTCACGCTCGAGGTGAGCGATGGCGCCTCAACCTCAACCACCATTCTCAATGTCAATGTCACGGCGAACACCCCGCCGGCGATGAGCTACAATTCGGCCATCGTCACCATTGGCGGCGCCGCAACCATCAACCCGGCAACAGGGCCGACCGACAATGGATCGATCAATCAGGTGACCGTCCAGAGCCAGGGGACCTTCACCGGGCTCGTCACGGTCAACAGCAGCGGCGTTGTCTCGATCTCGGGGGCGGCGCCGGCTGGCAGCCACACGCTCACCCTCCGCGTGACCGACAATTGTGGCTCGGCTACCGACGTCCCCCTCACCCTGAATATCAACGGCGCTCCAACGGTGACTGTGGCCACAGGCCTGGCGCGGATTGCCGGCTCATCGACCGCCAACTCGGTCATCGCGACGGTCAGCGATCTCGAAGTTGCGGCCGGGACGCTCACTGTCGTCGTAACCAGTCCCAATCCGACCGGTGGCGTCACCATCTCCAACATTGTCAACGGCAATGGAACGGTCACCGCCGACATCAGTGCCACCTGCACGGCCACCCCGGGCCCGGCCAGTTTCACGCTCCAGGTCAGCGATGGAACGGTTGTCTCGACCGCCACTCTGCAGGTACAGATCACGGCCAATACCCCGCCGACGCTCACTTATGGTTCGAGCACGGTCAACTCTCTCGCCTCGATCACTGTCACTCCGCTGACCGGACCCGTCGACAACGGGACGATCAGTAACATCGCCATCCTCAACCGCGGAACCTACACCGGCACCGTCTCGGTCAACTCCGCCGGGAATGTCGCGATAACTGGCGCCTACCCCACCGGAACGCACACCCTGACCGTGCGCGCAACCGACAATTGCGGGGCGGTCACCGATGCGATCCTTCAGCTGACGGTCAATCCGCCACAGTCCGGACCCGGAAACGCGCCCACCGCGGCGGTTCTTCCAAGCCAGCAGAAGCCAGGAAGCCTGCTCATCTACAATCTCTACACCTCGTCAGTCAATCGATCGACCCAGGACACTGAGATCTCCATCACCAATACCAATCCGGTCAATCCGGTCAATGTGCATCTCTTCTTCATCGACGGGATGACGGCTGCCGTCTCAGACCAGTTTGTGACCCTCACTCAGAATCAGACCCTCAGCTTCCAGGCGAGCGACATCGATCCCGAGGTTACCGGCTACATGATCGCTGTAGCCATCGATGCTGACGGTTGTCCGATCATCAGCAACTATCTGATTGGACGCGCGGATGTCAGGTTCACCAGCGGCCACCACAGCAGCCTGCCGGCGATTGGCGTCTCCGGACTCACCGCGAACCAGCCACCCTGTACGCCGGGATCCATCACCGCCACCCTCTCATTCGATGGCGTTCGCTATGATGAACTTCCGCGGACGTTGACTATTGACAGCCTCCCTTCACCGGCGAATGGCAATAGTTCGATGCTCGTCGTCAATCGTCTTGGCGGAGATCTCGCGGATCAGGTGCTCAAAATCGATACAATCAATGGCCTTCTCTTCGATGACAGTGAGATTTCGCGCACCTTTACCCTCAATGGCGGAGTCTGTCAGTTGCGTGGGATCCTCGGGGATAACTTCCCGCGAACCCAGCCTCGTTACACGACGGTCATTCCGTCGGGACGGACTGGATGGATGAAGTTCTGGGCCGGTACCGACCAGGCGCTGACCGGGGTCATGATCAACAAGGGGGCTGGTGATTTCAGTGGCGGGTATAACCTCCCTGCCTTGACGACCACCAATACCGCCAGTCTGACCATCCCGGTCGTCCCGGTCTTCTAACCCTATTAACCGGAGCTGATGGCGACCGACCCGCCATCAGCTCCGGTTAATGGCTCAGCGGCCATCAGAGCTCACGCCGGGACAAGAAGAGATCCGCGCCATCCGGACCCTCGGGAGGTGGCGGCAAAGCGATCTGTTGGTGCATTGGAAATTGGACAGGGTCGGGACGTGAATGAGAATGGGATTGGGACGGTGCAGCAGGGGAATTATGGCGGAGAGCGAGGGATTCGAACCCCCATGCCCTTTCGGACGCCGGTTTTCAAGACCGGTGCAATAGCCGTTCTGCCAGCTCTCCGCATCTGTGCTACTACAGCCACGGATACTACCACGCTCGTTGGTTGAATTCCACCACAATTTTTTGATGGCCACGCCGATTCTCGTTCCGGGCCTCCGGCCGTCAGGATGCCCGATTTCCGGATGACGGGCGGAACCACAAGCCCTTCCCAGCACGCCATCTTCAGCGCCGCGCCACCATCAGCCGCGCCTCAGCGTTCGCGACGCGCGGCCGCCGATGACGCCACTTGTCTGCTGGCCCCTGTCTGACCAGCCCGTTCGCAAATCTACTTGCGGGGTGAGGCCCACCGGCGTACTATTCAGGCGGGGTGACCTTGATCGACCACCCAGCAATGACAACACTCATTTTCTGTAGTCCGATTTTGTAGTCCGAAAGGTTAATGACATGAGCAATCTGACGCGACGCCATTTTATTGGGTCGGTAGCGGCGGCAGGGGTTGCCGCCGGCTTTCCGTCCATCATCAGGGCCGCAGGCAAGGAGAAGCCGCTTCCACTCGCTTTTTCAACCCTTGGTTGTCCAAAGTGGGACTGGAAGACCATTCTCGATCAGGCAAGCCGACACGGGTTTGTGGCTCTCGAACTACGGGGACTGCTGGCTGATGTCGATATCACCCGCTCACCACAATTTACCGGAGAAAAGCTGAAGGAGACGATTGCCGATCTCGCCGCGTTGAACATAAAAATTTCCGATCTGGGCGCCTCGTCACGTCTTGGCGAGCCTGATCCAGCCAAGCGGGGGGCACAGTTCGATGAGGCGAAGCGCTATATTGATCTGGCCCACCAGCTCAAATCGCCATATGTGCGGGTCTTTGGCGGCAAACTGGTCGCCGGACAGACGATGGACGCGGCGATCGAGGCGATCATCACCGGATTCAAGGCCATGCATGACTACGCCAAGGGCAGCGGGGTCACGCTCCTCCTCGAGTCGCACGATGAGTTCTGTGAGTCGAAGTCTCTCACCAAAATTCTCCAGGGAATAAATCTGCCCACCGCGCAACTGCTCTGGGACGCCCACCATACCTTTGTCAGCGGAGCTGAGAAGCCCGCCGACACCTGGGCGAGCCTTGGCAAGTATGCCCGTCATACCCACCTCAAGGACTCCATCAGTGACAAAGCTGTCGCGCAGGGAGGACGACGCTATGTGCTGACCGGCACTGGCGATGTGCCCATCGGGGATGTCGTCAAGGTCCTGGTCGCCAATCGCTACAAAGGTTACTTCTGTTTTGAATGGGAGAAGCGCTGGCATCCATCGATCGAGGAGCCGGAAGTCTCGATACCACACTACGCCAAGGTCATGCGCGAGTATCTGGCTGCCGCTGGCTATAAAGCCTAGTTGTTGGGCTGGCTGAAACAAAGATCCAGCGGAAAGAGGAGCGCGATATGGAGCAGCAACAATCAGCGCCAGTCAAATGGGACTGGATTACCAGAGCCTGGCAGGTCTTCAGCGGGAGCGCCATCACCTGGATATCGATGCAGCTTCTGGTGCTCCTCTTTGTTCTTCTCGCCGTCAGTCCGATCCTCTTTCTGCTGGGCGGCATCGGCGTCCTCATCTCGCGTGAGGAGTGGCCGGGACTCGCCGGTCTGTCGGTGCTGGCGATCCTCTCAATCCCCGCGCTGCTGGTTCTCCTTCTTGTCGGTGGTTCGTTTCTGAC
>Ga0209972_10004489_pt1 | contig 10514 bp, 10 predicted proteins | sample NOAtaG_7_FD_187302 | JGI IMG/M metagenome (GOLD analysis project Ga0209972, IMG submission 187302) | Freshwater lake microbial communities from Lake Erie, under a cyanobacterial bloom - NOAA_Erie_Diel1S_2200h metaG (SPAdes) (version 2) | ecosystem: Environmental > Aquatic > Freshwater > Lake ...
TGGCGAGCGCAGAGGGCGAGGCCGCCTGCGGGTCGTAGCTGCGGCGATAGTAAGGCACCCAAAGATATCGACCGCCGTGCGAGAAGGCCATCTCGACGGGCTTGCCGCCGAACACATTGCGGCTGCCCTCGCGGCCGTTGAAGTACTCATAGCCGAACACCGTGGTCTCGCCCTGGAACAGCGCCGCGTCGCCGGGGCCGAACTGGTGACGGATGACCGCGACGCGCTTGAGCGAGGGGTACGCGTAGACCAGCGTTTCGCCGCCCTCGAGCGCGTTGATGTAGAGCTTGCGGCCGTCCGGCGTGAACGCCGCGGACTTCGGCGAGCGCACGCCGGCGTCGTAGATGTCGCCGGCGCGACCGGTGGCGCCGAGCGCCTGGATGCGCCCGGTGCGCTTCAGCCCGGGCTGGGCCACGGTGTCGGCGGCAGCGGGCATCGCGGTCAGCGCGACGGACGCCGCCACGAACGCGGCGACGATCGCTGTGAGGGTCACGGATCGGTTCTTCATCAGGGTCATCTCGGACTCCGGCAACGGTCGTTCAGGTCGGTCCCTCACGCAGCAGCGCGGCGAGCCGCGGCTGCGCGAACACGGTGGCGAGCACCAGCGCGGCGCCGAGGTAGAAGAGCGGTGTCAGCTGCTCGTACTCGCGGAACCATAGCGCAGCCAACAGGATGGCATAGACGGGCTCGAGGTTGAGCGCGAGCTGCGTCGTGAATGCGCTGATGTGGGGCAGGGCGCGCAGCCACAGCAGCATCGTCAGCACCGTGCAGGCGGCGCCGAGCACCAGCAGCCAGCCGAGGTCGGGCATGGAGGGCCAGCGCAGCGTGTCGGCGACGCCGAACACCATCGTGCATCCGACCACGAGCGTGAGGCAGCCCGCCGCCATCTGCAGCAAGGCCACCGCTTCGGCCGGGTCGCCGGTGGCGTGCCGCTTGTTGAGCGCGGCGAAGAGTGCTGCGAGCAGCGCCCCCACGACGCCGACCGCCACCCCGAGGCGCATGTCGAGCGGTACGCCGCCGACCAGCAGGAAGACGCCGGGCAGCACCAGCACGCCGAGCAACAGTTCGCTGCGGCGGTGCGGACGGCCGGTGATCCATGGCTCGATGATGGCCGCGAACACCGAGCCGAGCGCTATGCAGGCGACCGCCACGGAGGCGTTGGCGAGACGGACCGAGCCGTAGAACGCGAGCCAGTGCAGCGCGATGACCGCGCCGATGCCGGCGAGCAGCGCGCGGCGTCGCGCGGGCAGCGCTCGCAGGCCGCGCCACGCGCGCGGCAGCATCGCGAGGATCGCCGCGGCGAGCCCCATGCGCCAGACGACGAGAGCGCTGGTCGGCAGCGTGATCAGCTTGCCGAGGATGGCGGTGAAGCCCCACAACAGCACGCAGACATGCAGCTGCCAGAGCGCTCTGCGCCCTGCGGCATCGTCGCCCATGCCGTTCAGCGTCCCGCCGGTGTGCCGAGCAGTCGGTTGAGCTCGATGAAGTTGCCGTCGGCGTCCCAGACGGCGCTGAACAGCACCGGGATGCTGCCGCCGCCCGCCGCCGGGTAATCGATGCGCCGCGGCTGCTCGGCGACGGTCACGAAGGGCGTCGCCTCGATGCGGGCGAAACGCTGCTCGAGGTCCTGGATGTTGAACACGAGGATCAGACCGCCCGGCCCGGCGCGCCGGAACTCGGGCGGCGGCGGTGCCTGTTCGAGGTTCAGGCGCTGCATCAAGCCGAGCACGCCGATGAAGTCGTCGTTGGCACGCAGCAGCACGAGGCGCACGGTCGGCGGCCGCGTGCTGCCGTCCGGCTGCGGACCGCCGCCGATGAGCTGGTCGTAGATCACCTTGAGCCCGAGGCCGTCGCGGTAGAGCGGCAGCGATCGCTCGATGTCCCTCACCACCAGGGTCGTACGGCGCAGGTCCACCGGGATGCGCTCGGCCTCCGGAACCGGGGCGGCCGCGAGGCGTTGCGGAGCGACAAGCGCCCCTGACAGTGCCACGGCCGTGAGCGCGTAAATCATTGTTTTATATATATATTTCAAGCGTCCCTCCCAGTCCGCAGAGTGGGCAATCCGGGGATGTACGGACCGCCGCGAGGCGGGGTAGAATCGCCGCCCCAATCATAGGCTTGGAACAGGAGCGGACGCGAGATGAGCTTCCGTCGGCATAACGGGCGAGTAGCGGCAGCCGTTGTCGGGCTGCTGTGCGTGCTCGCGCGTCCGGCGGCCGCTGACGAGCGTCAGAGCCCTGTCCTGCAGAGCCCCGTCATCAAGAATCAGGTCGTGCAGAGCCTGCGGGCCCTCGGCCTCCCTGCGCCCGACTCCTATGCCTCGCGCGTGGTGACGCTCGACCTCAGCTCGATCAGCGTGCCCTCGATGGGCGGCGGCTTCGACCTGCCGGGCCTCGATGTCACCGAACTCGTCGACAACGCGCTGTCCTTCATCGGCGTGCCTTACCGCTTCGGTGGCAGCAGTCCCGCGAGCGGCTTCGATTGCAGCGGCTTCGTGAAGTACGTCTTCAGCAAGACCTTCGATCTCTCGCTGCCGCGCACCGCGCGCGAGATGGCGCGCGGCGGCATGGCCGTGGCGCGCGGCGAGCTGCAGCCGGGCGACCTCGTGTTCTTCAACACCCGCGGCGCCGCCAACTCGCACGTGGGCATCTACCTCGGCGACTCCAAGTTCGTGCACGCGCCCAATTCCCGTGGGCGGGTGCGCATCAACGACCTCGATGAGACCTACTACCGCCAGCGCTTCAACGGCGCGCGGCGCGTCGCTTCGGTCGAGGTCCCGTCGTCGGCCACTAATCCCGCTGCATCGCCCGTCGGTCCGCGCGCGCCCATGGCGCCGGCTCTGCCGATGCCAGCGCCTGCGCCCTCGACGCTGATCCCCGCCGGCGCCGGCGGCTGACCGGGTCCGCCGAGGGCGGCTGACCGAGCCGGATCAGCCGCGCTTGCCCGCGGTCGCCGCAGCGTAGCGCTGCGACACCACCGACCAGTCGACCAGCTGCCACCACGCGTCGAGGTAGTCACCGCGACGGTTCTGGTACTGCAGGTAATAGGCGTGCTCCCAGACATCGTTGCCGAGCAGCGGCGCGCCGCGCTCCGCGACGAGGTCCATGAGCGGGTTGTCCTGGTTGGGCGTCGAGGTGATCTGCAGTCTGCCGTCGGCGCCGACGATGAGCCACGCCCAGCCCGAGCCGAAGCGTCCGGTGCCCGCGCTCTTGAACGCGGCCTTGAACTTGTCGAGCGAACCGAAGTCGCGGTCGATGGCGGCCGCCAGCGCCGCGGACGGCGCACCGCCCTGTCCGGGGCGCGTCATGGTCCGCCAGAAGAAGTCGTGGTTCCAATGACCGCCGCCGTTGTTGCGCACCGCGGCCGGCAGCGTCGACATGCGCGCCATCAGCGCCTCGAGCGTCAGACCGCGCAGCGACGGATCCGCCGCGACCGCGCGGTTGAGGTTGTCGACATAGGCTTGATGATGCTTGCCGTGGTGGATCTGCATCGTGCGCGTATCGATGACGGGCTCGAGTGCGTCGTGGGGATACGGCAGCGGCGCGAGCGTGAACGCGGGCGGCGCCGGCGGTGCGACCGGCGGCGTGGCCGACGACTGGGCGAGTGCGGTCGGGAGAGCGAGCGCGAGCAGCGCCGCCAGAGCGAGACGGTGGGACATCGGAACCTCCTTGCGGGTCGTCAGAGTGCGGGTCGTCAGAGTGCGGGTCGGTCGTGCGCGAGACGCTTGCCGGCGAAGTAGCTCGCCAGCACCACCGCGAAGACCGCGCCGCCGAACCAGAGTTCCTTGCCCTCCGACCATGCATCGAGGTCCGGCAGCGTCATCTTGGCCAACGCGAACGCGGCGATCAGCAGGCTCACGCCGCCGACCGCGAGGCTCATCACGCGCGAGGCGATGCGCGCGATCTCGTCGGCGCGGGCGATCAGCCGCGAGATCCACAGCCCGTTGAGGCCATCGGTGACCAGCATGCCGAGCGTGAACAACGCGCCCAGCATCAGTGCGTGGCCGAGTCCGCCGAACTGCTGCGCCGTGATCGAGAACAGCGCCGCTTGGCTGACGGTGTCGAAGGAGAGGGCGAACAGCGCGCCCACGAGCGCGACGAGGCCGGGCGAGCCGGCCTCGGCGAGCCGGCCGAGCAGCCGGCCTTTGAGGCCGATCGGCGCCACCATCTCATCGGCGGGCGCGGTCACGGCGGCGTGGATGTTGACGATGCCGAGCGCCGCCAGGAAGAACACCGAGATCCACACGCCGCTCGACTGCAGCCAGTCCGGCGTCTGCCACTGCGCAGCGGCCAGGCTCACCACCACCGCGATCGCCATCACCACCGCACCGTGGCCCAGCGAGAACAGCGCGCCGCACCAACGGGCGAACGGCCGACGGGCGCGGGCGTTGACCCGGGTCAGACCGTCGATGGTGGCGAGATGGTCCGCATCGAAGCCGTGCTTGAGTCCGAGCAGGAACACCACGGCCGCGAGGGCGCTCCAACTGGTGGGAAGACTGTCCATGGGAAAATCATAGCAGCCCGACGCCCGTTCAACGCACCGGCTTCGGCGCCTCCAGCAGCTCCACCAGATGCCCGTCCGGATCGCGGGCGTGGAACACCTTGCCCTGCATCGGGCCGCCGTCGGGCGCACGGTTGCGCGACACATAGACCTGCGGCGGCTCGAGCACGCGGGCGCCCGCCGCGACCAACGCGGCATGGGCCGCGTCGGCATGGGGTACATCGAACACCAGCACCACATCACCGCGACCGGTCTTTTCTTTGTCGAGGCGGTTCTCATCGGGCGTGGGCGCGCGGAACTCGACCAGGCCGATGCGGCCGCCGGCGCCGTCCGCGCTGGCGAGGATCACCAGCCGCACCGCGGTGGAGGGCGCGTTCAGCGGGAAGGGGTTGCCGGCGGGCTGGCGGGTGTTGAAGAAGTCCGACTCGATGCGGAAGCCGAGCGCGGCGTAGAACGCGGCCGCACGGTCTGCGTCCTCGACCAGCAGCGAAGCGCGCAGCAGCGTGGGCGAGGGTGCGGCGGTGGACGCGGGCTTCGTCGCCGCGTCGGCTGCGGACGCGGGGGTGGCGAGGGCGGGGATGGCGAGCATCGCCATGGACATCAGCGGGATCAGTCGTTGCATGCGGGTCTCCGGGCGTCACTGGCTTCGTGCAGGGCCTGCACCACCGCGAGCAGCGCAGGGCTCGCCGCCGGGCCGGCGCGGCAGGCAAGTTCGAGCGGACGCTGCCACGCGAACTGCGGCGCATCGAGCGCGACCAACGCGCCGTCGCGCAGTTCGCGCTCCACCAGCGTCACGGGCAGGATGCTGAGGTGTCCGTCGCGTTCGAGCAGGCGGCGGCAGAACTCCACCGAGGTGGTGCTGCAGCGCGCGGTGGGCGGTGCGACACCAGCCGATTCGAAGGCCTCGCGCCACGCCGCGTCTATGTCGCCGGCATCGCTGCCGAGCAGCCAGTCGGCGCCGGCGAGTTCGAGGGTGCTGAGCGGGCCGCGGCGCTGAGCGAGCGGATGCGCCCGACCGGCGAGCACGCGGTAGTCGTTCTGCATCAGCGTCTCGGTGTGCAGCCCATCTGTGTCCGACCTCGCCTGCACCCGCGTGTAGAGCGCGACATCGAGCGTGCCGTCGCGCAGCGCCGCGGCGAAGCCGGACTGCACGCCGTCGCGGATCCGCAGCCCGAGCTGCGGGTGGCTGCGGGCGAGACGGGTCGCGGCGTCGGCCACCAACGCGGCCGCGGTCGGCCCCACGCCGAGCGTCACCGTGGCCGCGACCTCGCCGCGGGAGGCGGACAGGCGCTCGCGCAGCGCCGTCTCGTCGCGCAGCACGCCGCGGGCGAAGCGCTCGAGTTCGCGCCCGAAGGCGGTCGCCTGCGGCACGCCCGACTCGCGGTCGAGCAGCCGTACACCGAGCTCGTCCTCGAGCAGACCGAGCGCCTTGCTGACGGCTTGTTGGGTGCGACCCAGATGCGCGGCCGCACGGCTGAACCCGCCGTGGTCGAGCACCGCCAGGAAGTACCGCAGCTGCTGCATGCGCATGCCCCGCAGGATAACCTCGGGCTGTGGCCCTGCAACCCGAAGTTGTTTCACGGCGGCCCCGCGGCGCGGCAAAGTTCCAGCGCAGCCGCGACAGAGCTGCGGAACAGACCGGCGCAGGAGAGACGGACCATGGCCAGCCCCGCAAGCGTGAAGACCTGGGACGACGAGACCGATGTGCTCGTCTGCGGCTACGGGCTCGCCGGTGCCTGCGCTGCGATCGAGGCGCATGACCTCGATCCGACCGCCGACATCCTGGTGCTCGAGAAGATGCTGGAGCGCCATCAGGGCGGCAATTCCCGCGCCTCCGGGCAGTCGCTGCTGATCTCGAAGGATGTCGAGGCCTTGAAGTCCTACCAACGCGCGATGAGCGCGCCGAACCCCATCCCCGAGGGCATGCTCGACGCCTGGGCGCGCCGCATGGTCGAGCTCGAGCCATGGATCATGGCGCGGGCCGAGGAGGCCGGCGCCCGTTACCTGCACGGCACCGGTTGGTCCGATCGCGGCGTGGTGCTGGAATTCCCCGAGTACGGCGCGGCCGAGGCGGTGGCGCATACGGCGACCATCCTGCCGGTGCCGAGCGGCGTGTGGCTCGCCTTCCAGGCGAACGTCGAGCGCCGGCCGCGCATCCGCCGGCGCTTCGGGACGCGCGTCGTCGACCTGGTGCAGGATCCGGATTCTTTGGAGGTGCTGGGTGCGGTGGTGGAGCAGGACGGCGTGCGCCGCTGCATCCGTGCGCGGCGCGGCCTCGTGATGTGCACCGGCGGCTTCGAGAACAACCTCGACATGCAGCGCAACTACTTCGGCCTCTCCGACGCGCACCCGCTCGGCTCGCCGGGCAACACCGGCGACGGCATCAAGATCCTGCAGAAGGCCGGCGCCGACATGTGGCATCTGCGCAACCAAGGACAGTCGGGCGGCATCTGGCCGGGTTTCCGCTTCCCGGGCCACGACACGGTGTTCCTGCGCCAACTCTTCTGGCAGACCTTCAGCTGGATCGACATCGGCCGCGACCATCGCCGGTTCTTCGACGAGACCTGGGAGTGGCAGCTCACGCACTACAAGCAGCGCGTGCACGGCGAGTGGATCGACACGCCGCACCACCGCGTCGCGCCGATGCACATGATCTTCGATGAGACCACGCGCGCCGCCAACACGCTGATCACCTCGATCATGACCTGGAACGCGGTGGTGGAGGACTACGCCTGGAGCGAGGACAACGCCGCGGAGATCGCCAAGGGCTGGATCGTGCAGGCCGACAGCATCGAGGCGCTGGCGATGAAGATCGGCCGTGACCCCGTCGCGCTCGCCGATACCGTGCGCCGTTACAACGACTCCTGCGCGCGCGGCATCGACGAGGAGTTCGGTCGCAGCCGCGAGACGCTCTACCCGATCGCCGCCGCGCCCTTCTACGCCATCGAGATCGTGCCGGCGATCGTCTGCACCGGCGGCGGCGCGCGGCGCAACATCGAGTCCGAGGTGCTCGACCACCACGGCCAGCCGATCCCGCGGCTCTACGAGGCGGGCGAGCTCGGCTCCATGTTCTCCAACCTCTACCAGAACGGCTCGTATCTCACCGAGGCCATGATCTCGGGCCGCGCCGCCGGCCGTAACGCCGTGCGCCTGCGACCCGTGGAGGCGATCGCATGAAGGTGAAGACCCCCGCGATGAAGATCGACCTGCGCATCGATTCTTTGGAGGTGCGCGGCGCCGAGCTGGTGCTGGGCGGTGTGGCCGGCGTGCTGCCCTGCGAAGCGAGCCTCGCCGCGCATGAGGTGCGCTCGCTGCTGCGCCGCGCGCTCTCGCCGCGGGTGCTGTGGTGGGTGCTGACCGGCGGCCGCGGCGCCCCGTCGGGCGGTGGTGCACCGCGTGCTTGACCCGGCGGTCCTCCACTGGCCGCTCGTGTTCCTGCACCTGCTGGCCTTCGCCTATTGGTTGGGCGGCGACTTCGGCGTGTATGTCACCGGCGGCTATGTCGCCCGCGCCGATCTGCCCCTCGCCGAGCGCCTGCGCTTCCTCGATGCGCTGCTGCGCATCGACATCCTGCCGCGCACGGGCATCGTGCTGCTGCCGGTGGTCGGTCTGCAGCTGGCGGTGCAGCGCGGTGCGCTCGCGCTGCCGGGCTGGGCGCTCGTCGTCGGCTGGACGCTCGGGCTCGCCTGGCTGGCGCTGGTGTGGACGGTGTACCGCCGGCGCGGCACACCCCTCGGCGAGACGCTGCAGACCTTCGATGTGCGGCTGCGCATCGCGCTGATGGCGGTGCTGGTCGTGGTCGGCGTATGGTCGCTGCTCGGCGACGGCCCGGTCCGCGAGCATTGGCTCGCCGCCAAGTTCCTCACCTACGCCGCGCTGCTCGGCATCGGTCTCTGGCTGCGCACCGTCATCAAGGCTTGGGTCCAGGGCTTCACGGCGCTGCGCGCCGGGCCGGACGCGGCCGCCGAGCGGCTCATCGCCGACGGCATCCGTCGGGGCCGTCGTGGCGCCTATCTCTTCTGGGCGGTGATCGGCGTCACCGCCTATCTCGGCGTCGCCAAGCCTTTCTGACAGCCCGCCGCCCGGTGGGCCGGGATTGGGCTAAAATCGTCGGATGACCAAGACCCTGTCGCGCCGCGGCCGCCTGCTCGCCGGCCTCCTCCTGTGCGCGCATGCGCTCGCTGGCTGCTTGAGCGGCGCGGGACCCGAGGCGCCCACCATCACCGAACAACCCAAGGACCGCATCGGCTTCCTCGGTGCGACGGTGCGCTTCGATGTCGGCGTATCGGGCAAGCCGCCCATGACCTTCCAGTGGCTGCGCAACGGGCAGGCCATCCAGGGCGCGACCGGCATCACCTATGTCACCGACTTCCTCACCGCCGCCGACGACGGCGCGAAGTTCTCGGTCCGGGTCACCAACGCGCAGGGTACGGCGACCAGCAACGAGGCCACGGTCAAGGTCAACGGTCCGCCCGTGCTGACCACGCAGCCGGTCTCGGTGACGGTCGCGGCGGGCGCCTCGGCGAGCTTCACCGTCGCCGCCACCGGCGAGTCGCTCTCCTACCAGTGGCTGCGCGATGAAGTGCCCATCGCGGGTGCGAACTCCGCCACCTACACCATCTCCGCGACCGCAGCGGCCGACGATGGCGCCGTGTTCCGCGCCTATGCCCTCAATCCTGCCGGCTTCGTGGTGAGCGCGCCTGCGGTGCTCACCGTCACGGGCGCCCCGGCCGTCGTCGTGCAGCCCGTGGGGCAGACGGTCGCAGCGGGCGAGCCGGCGATCTTCAGCGTGCGGGCGACGGGCGGCAACCTCGCCTACCAGTGGCAGCGCAACGGCGTCGACATCGCGGGGGCCACCGCGGCCACCTATCGCATCAGCGCCGCCGCGGCCGCCGACGACAACGCGTCGTTCACGGCGCGCGTCACCAACGCGCAGGGCAACACCACGAGTTCGGCTGCGCTCTTGCGCGTGACCGCTGCGGCGGTCTCGCCGCTGCCGGCGCTGGCGGCGGAGGTCTCGCTGTCGCGCAGCACCAGCACCGGCAACAGCTTCACTCTGGTGCGCCGTTCGGACGGCGTCATCTCGGGCTGGGGTTACAACGTGGAAGGCCAGCTCGGCACCGGTACCGCCTCACTCGCCTCCGACACCATCGTGCAGGCCGTGCTGCCCGCCGGTCGTCGCGCCACGGCCGTCACTGCGGGCTTCAGCCATGCGCTCGCGCTGCTCGACAACGGCGATGTGCTCGCCTGGGGCTTCAACGACAACGGCCAGCTGGGGCTCGGCGACATCCTGCCGCGGACCACGCCGACCAAGGTGACGCTGCCGCGTCCTGCGGTGGCGGTGGCGGCGGGCCGCGGCTTCTCGGTCGTCGCGCTCGATGACGGCCGCGTGTTCACCTGGGGCAGCAACACCATCGGTCAGCTGGGCGACGGCGCCCGTGAAGCGTCGGTGTCGCCGGTGCAGGCCGTGGGCCTGACGGGCATCGTGGCGGTGGCCGCAGGCACGGCGCATGCGCTGGCGCTCGGCAGCGACGGCCGCGTCTGGGCCTGGGGCGCCAACGCCTCGGGTCAGGTCGGCGACGGCAGCTTCAAGGCTGCGCTGGTGCCGGTGGCGACCGGGCTGGTCGAGATCGCGCGCATCCGCGCCGGCGGCGACCACTCGGCTGCGGTGTCGCGCCGCCGTTCGCTTTATCTTTGGGGCGAGAACGCCGACGGCCAGCTCGGCCTCGGCAGCGGCGCGCCCGGCGACCTCGGGGCGCCGGCGGGCGTGTCGCAGGCGGTCGTCGATGTCGCCCCGGGCACGCGCATGACTTTGTCCGTCGGCAGCGACGGTCTCGCGCGCGCGACGGGCGCCAACGACAGCGGTTCGCTGGGCGACGGCGGCACCACGGCCCGCAACACCTTCGGTGCGGTGTCGGTGGTGAGCGCGGGCATCACGGTCGGTGCGGGCGGTCAGTCCTTCGCGGCGGCGATCACCGACAGCGGCACCTTGTTCATGTGGGGCGACAACGGCT
>Ga0209972_10004495_pt1 | contig 10500 bp, 13 predicted proteins | sample NOAtaG_7_FD_187302 | JGI IMG/M metagenome (GOLD analysis project Ga0209972, IMG submission 187302) | Freshwater lake microbial communities from Lake Erie, under a cyanobacterial bloom - NOAA_Erie_Diel1S_2200h metaG (SPAdes) (version 2) | ecosystem: Environmental > Aquatic > Freshwater > Lake ...
CAGACCATAGAAGCCTACTGATTGGCTGTCTGGGATCAGCGCCCAAAGAAATCTCAGATCGATCCCATTTCGAGCTTGCTTTCAGAAGAGTGTACTGCGGAACGATTTTTCTACTGATGAGGGTTTCCAAGGATCGATGAGGGAATACGAAGAGGGAAAAGGGTTCAAGGCGGGTGATCGAGTGATGAAGAATCCTGAAACATGGCTGCCCAATGCCTTTGATGCTTGGGGGCGAGGCGAAGGAGTCGGGGTGGTGGTGGAGCCGCCATTTCCGATCGAGGATCTGGACTTGGTTGATGTGCTGTGGCCAGCGGGACGATGCATGGAACCGATCGAAGGATTGCGACTGGCTTCCGATGACCACTCGACCGACCTAGCGGGTTAGACTGCAGTTTCTGTTAGAAGATTTGGTTCCTCCGTTCTTGGCGAGTCGTGCTGGTCCAGTCAAGGAGCTAGAAAATGCTTTTCGAAGAGACAAACTTTCATCTGATTCTATTGCTGGTGTTTCTGGCGTTAAATTTTTTCTTCATGTTTTGGTTCTTTAAGGCGAAGTCGATCGAAGGTCAGCAAAGAAAGTGGCTGTGGTGGCAGCGTGGCATCGCCCTTGGTCTGGGGGCGGTGCTTCTGTGTCTCTGGTTTCTTCTGCCGCATACACCCGTTCTCTCTACCTTCGGTTATCCGGAGCAGACTGCCGATATCGATACTCCGGAAAAGCTATTGCGTTATCTGCAGGGGACGAATCGAGCGTTGGTGCGCACGATTGATGTGCTGCGTAATTTCTTGTTTGTCTTCGTCTGGATTTTTTTGGCGTCGATCTATGGACAAAGCAAGTTGATGACCAAAGAACTAAATAGCAAGAGATCTACCGAGGTAGAGCATGGTGGGGAAACGAAGTAGCACTTTTTCCGCCATCGCTTTTGTTTTGCACCCGCGATACTAACTCGATCCCCGACCGTGATCGAAGCGATGGTTCGAGGGATGGGGGCTGATTGATACCCGGTGGCTTTGTCCCTCCAATCGCAAAGCGTGATGGAGGGTTGCGGGGGCTTGTTGCAGTCGCCAAGATTGCAAAGAAGGTTACGGGGATTCGGGACGGCTTGAGTGCAGAACTCGCATCTGGACCGCCACACATTGCAGAAGCTAATAGGGCAAAAGCTAATAGGGGACCAGCGATCGGGTGAGGCGGGGATGAAAGTCGGTTGGAAAGTCCTTGGCGGAATGGCAATTGAGGAAGTATTTCCGATGGGATCGGACCAAAATGTTCAGCGAAAACTGAATGACTCGGGTTGGACCGCTCTGTTGCTAACCCAACTGGGCATCCTGGTGGGGTCGATCCTGCTGGGCGCCATCCTGGGGATGGCGGTCATGTACTACTCACTCGAAGGGCAGCGAGCTGCCGCACAAGGAGTGGTCGTGGACGTGACTTTGGATGCAACGGGTAGTTTGGTTAACGGCGTCATGACGGCTTACGTGGGCGGAGGTGGAGGAGCGATATTGGGAGCGATTTTTGGCTTCCTGTTTCTGCTCTTCATGACGCCTCGCTGGCTTCTCCCCAAGCTGAAGCGTTATCCATGGCTCTGGCAGTCGGACTCATCCGACGAATGAATGAGGAATCGTGTTTGACGTTGGGGTGCCCATTTCAACTCGATGCATGGCGGCTTTTGAACAGCCAGAAGATGGCCGCCATGCATCCGACAGCAGCTCCTAGATAGCTGAAATTGTGCATCGTACCGGCGCGAGCGAACGCCAGATCGTCGTCGATCGCATTGCCGTAGCGAGATAGCGGCTCGATCGTCTCCGGATCCCCAGTCACCATCGCCAGCAGCAGTCCCAGTAGTCCGATCGCAGCGGCTACGACGACCACTATGGCAAAGGCTTTTCCCGTCCGGTGCGCCCGTTGGGTGGGCTGGCTGGTGCAATGCGCGAATGGGAGGATGCATGCCGCCAGAAGTGGTCCCATCCACCAGGAAGCTAGCCAGCCGACGATCGACGCACCCAGTCGCGGCGGCACAGTGGTTGGGATGCGAAACTGGATGAACTTGAAGCGAGTGAAGTACTCTTGAGAGACGGTGAAGGAGATCTGGTTGTGGAGAGCGCCGAAGAGACCTGCCAGCAGGCAGGCGAAGGCTACCCAGAGGATGTGTTCTACAAGAAGTCTCGCAAGTTTCATGGCGTTGGAATCTGGGAGTCGGCCTGGATGTAAAAGGGGTTGGCGAGCACCCAGGGGTATTGTTCCTCCGCTGTTTCGATCCACCCTTCGACACGGTAGATTCCCGGAGTCACCAACTTCCAGGATGCCACTTCCCCGGAGCTTTGTTCGATCGGTTCTCCATTGCGGATCAGTCGCCACTGGCATGGGATTGGGGCATGTGCCCGAAGGTCAAGCGGTAGCTGAGCTGCGTCGATGCGACTTCCCAGTTCCCACCGTTCACCGATACCATCTTGCTTGGGCTTGTTGATGGTGATTTGGGTTCCCTTGGAGTCGGCAAGCCAGTCGAAGGCGACCCAGCCCCTTCCCTCTTCTAGAGCCTGGAAGACATGATCGCGGTCGAGCGATGGGACCAGCAGATGGGTACCGGCATGGCGAAGGGAATACTCGTAGGGATCCAGTTGAGCCTGGAAGAGGATCGCTCCTTCCTTTGCATCAGAAGGGATTTTCAGGAAGGGAGCGACGACCAACTTAGGCAGTTTTGCGAGAGTTTCTCCCAGTGCGTCTTCGATGGCTACTTCAGAGCTGGAGGCCAGTCGGATGCGGATGCCGATGTTCTCATGGGCATCGTTGGCAGCGACGCCGGTGTGGGGGGCGATCTGGCAGAGTTGGTCCCATCGCTTCAGGTAGTCCTCTGGGTAGGTCTGCAGCGCAGAGAAGGACTCTTGCGGATAGTCGTTGAAGAGCTTGGCCAGAGCGACCAGTTTGATCGGATCACGCAAGGCTTTAACGAGCGATTCCTGTTTCTTGAAATCGGCGTGCGTGTTGTAGATTTCGACGCCAGTGATCCCTGGCACCTGCCACTCCATCCGTTCTTCCAGGTGGGAAATAAAGATATGACCGCCGCGTCGTCGTACGATTCCCGCTAGTTCCTCGGGAGCTGCTTGCAGAAATGGCCGCAGGCTGAGCGTTGGGTAGACCAGCATCCCCTGCGTTTCGGCTCCTGGAATTAGCAGCACCCCTTCCTTCATGCCGGCATGCCCCTGGGTGTAGAAATCGACTTCCTCCGAAGGATGCTCGGTGAACATCAGCACGTCCGTGCCGGCTCGTTTGGCGGCAGCGACGATCGCATCGATCTCTCCACGGCTGTCGTGTGAGAGCTTCGAGTGGACATGGAGATTGGCGCGAATGTGCTGGAGCGACGAGCGGGCGGGGACTTCCTTTCGCTGGCTAGCCAGTTGTTGCCGCGTCTGCTGCATCTGGTCCAGCCATTCCTTTTGCAGTCGATTGAGTGCCTCCTGGGCAGCGCCGACTTGCGAAAGGATGAACCAGAGAGGGGCGATCCAGAGGCAAGCGAGATGGACGCGGGAGCGTTGGGATTTAGGGGCCATCACGGAAATTGGTCCTGATGTTCTAGGGCGTTCTGGTTCCCATGCCACGTAGTTCGATCCGTCCTAAGTTGGAATGATATCACACTTGCTTCGTCGCCTCAGAATGGTCATTTTGGTCGATGATGAAAGGTGCCACCCACCTTTTGTGTATTTGCTCGCTTGCGGTAGCCACCATCGCCAGATGGTGGAAGTGCAGTCATTCAAAAGGTGCCACCCACCTTTTGTGTATTTGCTCGCTTGCGGTAGCCACCATCGCCAGATGGTGGAAGTGCAGTCATTCAGAAGGTGCCACCCACCTTTTGTGTATTTGCTCGCTTGCGGTAGCCACCATCGCCAGATGATGGAAGTGCAGTCATTCAAAAGCTATCATTCAGAAGGTGCCACCCAACTTTTGTGTATTTGCTCGCTTGCGGTAGCCACCATCGCCAGATGGTGGAAGTGCAGTCATTCAGAAGGTGCCACCCACCTTTTGGGATTTTGGGCGATTTGCATGGCCGAGACGGCCATGCCAGTGCTTTTCATGAATAGCTATCATTCGAAAGGTGCCACCCACCTTTTGTGTATTTGCTCGCTTGCGGTAGCCACCATCGCCAGATGGTGGAAGTGCAGTCATTCAGAAGGTGCACCCACCTTTTGGGATTTCGGGCGATTTGCATGGCCGAGACGGCCATGCCACGTGGGGAGTCGATGTTGCTGGCATTTGATGATGGCGATGCAGCTAGGTAATTAGATACAGGCGTGAGCACCTGCAATCCATCCCTCTTCCTGCAGGACCTGTTCCATTTGCTGGCCGGTCAGGTCCGGCGGTGGGGCAAGCCAGCGGACCAACTGTTGCTGGCGATCCAGGTCCCGCAAATGCTGCGCGAGGGCTGCGACCTGCGCTTGATCGATGATCGACTCCGGATGCTCGTCCTGCCATTGGCTTACCTGCTGCCTGGCTATCCCTGGCCAAACTTCAGCCAGGACGATTTGTGGCCAATCCGATGATGGGCTGGTGAGAAAGCCTGTCTCCATTGGCCAAATCCCGATCGCATCCCGAAAGGGCGATTCGAATCGCAATCGATGGCACATCGCCAGTCCCAGCAACGACTGACTGCCCACCGAACCGACTCCCATCAGCTTCCATAGTTCCTGCGTCCCAGGGAGCCTAGTCTCAACGGTCCGCTTTCGGGCTACCGAGCGACCTTGAGACAAGAGGAATGGGAAGGTAGGACTGTGCGCTGGTAGGTTCGGCAGATCGACGCGTTGAGGGCGACCCCAAAAGGGGCCCGGCGTATGACCGCCCGATACGATGGCGTTCCAGTGTGCGGCCGCCTGGAAGCGATTGTTCGACTGGTCGGGGTGATCTTCGATGACCTGCCGCACCTCCTGCCACCATCGTTGCCAGGGAGCACTTGGCCCGTCGAGCCCCAGGAGGTCCGACCATCCTGCAGGAGCCCCCAGGGAAAAATCAACTCCCAAGAAGACGCGCTGCCTAGCTTTAGATTGCGTGATTGCCGTAAGGTTTTGCTGTAGGTGCAGGAAAGCTTGATGACGCGTCCTGAAGTACAGCGTCTTCACCTCCCGCCCGGTCCGGTTGGCGTCAGCGATCCAAATCGCATCAGAACTGGGGTGAGCTGGGGAGGGGCGGCTACGGGCGCTCCAATCGAGCACCCAATAGCGATCGAAGAGGCCTTGAAATTCAGCTTTTCTACACGTGTTCTTCACCTGGATACCACATGGCTGGACCTTGGATCGCCTGGAAGACAGGTCAAAGGGCACTTTCCGACCGCAATGACTGAAAAAATGCTGTAAAATCGATAAATGGAGATAGCGGCTTCCGATTTTGACCGGCGGTCCATTTTTCTCAACCGCTTGCGTGACAGTCGGTCAAGTTCAACTATACTGTTGCTTCTCGACCAAGTTCCGAAACCTTTCCCCTCACGGTGCGAAAAACTCCGAGGTTACTAGATGCCCAAAGCATTTTGTTGGACCGGGTTTGGCGTTGCCGGCTTGGTCTTTCTTCTGTTTTTGCTCGATCTAGTCGCCGGGATTCCTTTCCAGAAGGCGTCCATTCTGATGGACATCCTATTCATGGTGGGATCCTTGATGCTGGCCTATTTGAGCTGGTCGGCTCTCCGAGAAGTCCGCTGACCTCTGCAATGCAGAAGCCTTGGCTGGTAGTTTCTAGCGAGCGGTAATGGTTGGGGGATTGTTCGTCCATTCCAACAACGAGGCTTTCTATGTGGAAAGTGGCGACACAGATCCTCGGTTCGCTGCAGGCGATTGTCTGCTATCCATCGGAGAGACCTGCAACCCATCTGGTGGTGCTCTGCCATGGCTTCGGGGCACCCGGAGATGATTTGGTGGGGCTGGGAGACCTCATTGCCGAGCGTTCAGACCGACTGGCGATCTCGCCGCTTCTGATCTTTCCGCAAGCTCCGATCGATCTGGCGGACGAAGGAATGCCAGGTGGTCGTGCCTGGTGGCGGCTGAACATGACTCAGTTGTTGATGATGGCCGAATCGGGTGGGTTTGACGAACTGAGAGACCAGCAGCCCCCGGGGATGGAGTCGGCACGTGCAGCGCTAGAGGAATTGGTGACGGTGGCAAGACAATCCTACGGACTGGAAGAGACTCCCCTCGTCCTGGCAGGCTTTTCCCAGGGCGCGATGCTATCTGTTGACCTGGCCCTCCGAGGAGCGATCGAACCACCAGAGGGGCTGGTGATCTATTCTGGAGCCCTTCTATGCGAATCGGCATGGCGGCAAGCAGCGGGACGACTGGCAGGTACGCGAGTCTTTCAGAGCCATGGCACTCAGGACATGATCCTTCCGATTGAGACCGGTCGGTGGCTTCATGAACTGATCCAGGAGAAGGCGATCGACGTCCGCTGGTTTTCGTTCACCGGTCCCCACACCATCCCGATGCAAGGCATCGACGGAATGATGGAACTGCTGGTGGCCATTGGGACCGGAAAGGCCTAGCCCTCCCCTGCCCCAGCCTTCACCTTCTCGATTTGCAAATTTCTTTCCCATGAACCTGCCGCATCGCATCGATCAATCGATCTGCGAACGCCGGTAGGCATCCGCCAGCGACTCATCCAATCCAACGGTCCAGCGTCTTCCGTCGCTTTCAAATTCGGCATAGTTGGCACCGACAGCCACCACTTTGCCGATCACGCTCCCCAGTTTGATGGGATCTCCCACCGAAAGGAACAACGTCTTTCCTTCCAGCTTGGATCGGATCCAAACCTGCGGCTTGCCATCACTGCCGACCAGAAGGGCACTGATCGACGCCTGCGATGCGATGTCAAACGATGGCTCTTCCTTCTCTGGTGGTGGTGGAGGTGGCGGTTCCACCACTTTGATCGTCAGTTTCTGGAAACTGCTCTGGCTGGGCAAACCTTTGTCCGTGATGGCGATTGCCACTTGGTATTCGCCGAGTTCCTTTGGGGACCAGGAGATTTTTCCGGTGGTCTTGTCCAGTCGCATTCCCTGCGGGACCTCGCCATCCCAGGCATACTCCAGTTCGTGACCGTCCGGATCGCTCGCCCCAAGCTCATAGGAAAGCTGATCATCCTTGGCCACTTCGGTGCTGGCCATTTCGCGAACGTTTGGAGGGTGGTTGGCCGGAGCGAACAGGTTGCGGCCTACGATCTTCTGCTGGTATTCCGCCAGCGTCCGACCCACGCGATGCGAAATCGACTCGGGTGGCTTCTGCTTGGGATCCGCCGCATCCAGGCTGAGTGCATCGACAGTCATGCCAATCGCCAGCTTGTAAGGTTCATTGGGAACCAGATTGACCTTCAGGTTGCTGATCCGGTGCAGATAGTCTTTTTCATGGAACCGATAGAGCAGCGTCACCAATTGCTGGATGGTGCCACGTCCTGTGAGGTTGAAGCGATGATTGCGGTAGACACCCTTCTCCGTCTGCTCCGACGTGCGGCTCCACGTCGGTTCAGCCAGCCCCGATTCATCGACCACTTCCTGAAGCCAGGTGCGGTAGTCGAGGCTTGCCTGCTGGGGGTCGGTCGGCAGCGAACGGCTGGTCAGCTTCTGGAATTTCTCCCGAGCGAACAGTCCGTCGCTGATCGTGTTTTCCTTGTCGGAGATCTGCTTTTGGAGGTCGGCAATCCGAAGGTTCTTGTCGTTGAACCCCTTGCGGATACGTGAGATGATGAATTGAGATCCCACTCCGAAGACCAGCAGCAGGACAATTCCAACCAAAAAGCGTTCGCGCTGGTTCATCGGGCAGCTCCTTGATCCCCAGGCTGAGCTGGATCGGGTAGTGCAGGTACAGCAGGTTGAGCTTTTTCAGCTGGATCCCCCTGACCAGCCGAAGCGGGAACAGCAGCAGGTCCGGGAACCGCTGTAGGGATCGCTTCTGAAGGTTGTTGGGGAGAAGGTGGTGCGCCATCGGTTGGAGGTTGTACCGGGGCGAAAGGGGCATTGAGCGGTTGCTGGGGTGCCGTTGAACTGGAGTCCTGTGAGGCTTTTTCCACTGGCGGGGCGATCGGGGCCGGATCGGTGACGGGCGGCTTTCTGTCCTGTGAGTTTTCTTCCGCCTTGCTATCTGGCTTGACCTCCGACGAAGTCTCCGATTCAGCCGCATCGCTGGGGCTCACCTGCGATGGCTCGGATGGCATGATCTTTCCGGGCTTAGGTGGCTTTAGAAGCAGAGCATCGATCTCGTCCACCGACTTGGGTTGGACGGCCATCGTCGTTGTGCCAATCCATCGGTACATCGATTTCTTGTCTCGCGTCTCGTTGACCTGTTTGCCACTGACGGCATGCCGATCGTCCCGCAGCTTTTCCTCAAAATCAGTAAGCAGTTCCGGTTCCACCATCGTCACCGGTCCGCTGAAGGTACCGATATCGGTTGCCGCGTTGAGGGTGTAGGCCCAGTCGCCGAACATCATCTGTTCGGGGGGCAGGGAACGTTCCGAGATGTAGACCATCTCATCGAGAATGTTCGTATCGGCCTGAAGGAACTTTTCTACCTTTTGCCAGTCGCGAATGTACTTCCGCGATAGCTCGACCGTCTGGGTCATGTCGTTGTTGGCTTTTTGCAATCGAGCGATTTCCGAATCGAGTGCACGGTGGCGGCTGAGGTAGGCCCATAGCCCGATCGCTCCCAGGATCGCTGCAGCCGACGCAGCGGCAATGTAGTGCCACAACGGGCGTTTCACCTCGATCCGTCGACGCGGGTTGAGAAAATCGATCGAGTTGCTGGAGGTGCCGGCGGCCTGTGCCAACAAACCCACCGCGGGAACAAACCGTTCAGGATCATTGCCCGCGGCAGAGACGCTTGCCCCAGACTTCCAGGTCACCGCATCGCTCAGCCCAAGCGAATCGACCGCCAGTCCCGTTTCCTGCCGCAAGGTTGTGGCCAGATCCTGACCTAATCCAAGGTCGCCCCACAGCACCAGCCGATCGACCGTCGCCTTAGGTTCCTGAGATTCGGCTGCAAACCTAGTCCGCTTGATCTCGCCCAGCAGCGACTTGACAGCCAGATCGACCTGTCCATCAGCGATTCTCGCGGTTCGCATCAGCGTTACGACACCGCTTTGCGATACGATCAAATCGAGTTCGTCCCCGGTGCGCTGAATCAGCAGGGAGGAACTGCTGGCTAGGTCTCCGCGAGCCAGTTCCGCCAGGGCTTGGGAGGCGAGCGGGCGCAGGCGGACTTGCTTGAGCGGAAGATTGGAGGTGGATGCAATCTTTTCCAGTCGCATCAGCGCGGGGCCCTGCATCGCGGCCGCCAGCACCATTTGATCGGTCGATCCATCGGAAGGCAGCGGCAGGTAATCGAGCGGCCACTGATCCCCCAGCTGCGCGAAGCGGCTTTGGGCGGCAAATCGGACCATGTCGGGCAGTTCGTTGGCATCAGCGGGAGGCAGCTGTAGGGATCGCAGTTCGACGCTGCTGCGATTGGCCGTCAGCAATAAATCCCCCTTGCCGATCGCTCCCTCTGCCATCAGCTTGGCCAGCGCTTCAGCGACCGCGGCTTCAGGAGATCCTGCATCGACCGACAGAGGAACGCTCTGTAGGAAATCGACTTGCACCGATCCCGATCCCGGGGTGCCGCCGACCACCCTCAGTTCTTTGGAGTCCCAATCGACGGCGATATAGCGAGCCATCCGTTGGTGTCCTTCTGGTTGAATCACCTAAAAATTGTTCGAACAATCGTTGTTTGCACACGTATTCAGTCGTTTTCAGGGAGGCGGTGGTGCTGTCAGCCCCATCGCGGCTCCTCGAAGTCCCAAGGTTGCTGCCGGGAAGCCTCGCCCCAGGTGGTCCAGTCGCCGATAGGAAATCACGACTGGGGTCGCGTCGGCCGCATCGATCACTGCCTCCAGACGCGCTGCCGAGGCGCCTTCTTCGAAGTAGCCAACCACCTGCGCGCGGTAGACATCCCCGCCTCCGGTCAACAAAGCTCCCATCGAGCGCATCTGTTCCAAACTGATGTAACCTTCCACCAGCGGCCAAGTCTCAAATTTGCGATTTTCCGATTCGCTGCCGTCACTGCGAGCCTGGAGGATTTCGTCAAGGATCTCCGTGGTCATGCCGGGCAGACCCGCGAGGATTTCTCTGGGGGCTTCATTGATATTAATTCGGCCGGGCAGAATTGGACTTTCTACCGAAGTGAGTTTGTCCATCAACGCCGGCAGATAGATTGCCATCGCGACAGGATCTGACGAAAAGGGGGATAAAAAGGTGGTCTGCTCTCCGTTGACATCGACGGTGAAGGAGGCGTCGATCAGTTCCAAGATCTGTCCGACTTGACCTTGCGCGGGCTGGGTCAGATCCCAGGCGACTTGGCTGGTGGCCGCAGCAGTCCAGGGGACCATTTTTCCTGCTCCACTCGAGCCACTGCCTGAAGAGCCTCCACCTCCCATGGACCCTCCGGCTCCGGGGCGACCACCACCGGGGCCACCGCCGCCAGGGCGACCGCCCCCTTGCCCGTCTCCGGTTCCGG
>Ga0209972_10004497_pt1 | contig 10497 bp, 10 predicted proteins | sample NOAtaG_7_FD_187302 | JGI IMG/M metagenome (GOLD analysis project Ga0209972, IMG submission 187302) | Freshwater lake microbial communities from Lake Erie, under a cyanobacterial bloom - NOAA_Erie_Diel1S_2200h metaG (SPAdes) (version 2) | ecosystem: Environmental > Aquatic > Freshwater > Lake ...
GGAAGGTCTGATCAAGGCGCGGCTGGCCTTTATGAACCGGGATTGATTTCACGATGCGCGAGGATTTCGTGTCGATGGGCCTCCAGGCAGGGCGAGAGGAGCATGTACGCAGGCTCTTGCTGGCGTTTCGCTCTTCTACGCACGCACCTCTCCTGTCATCGCCAGCAAGCGCTTGCGCGCCATCCACAGGTTCGACAGCGCGAACAGCGTGACCACGTGTGCCGTGTTCTTCGCCAGCCCCTTGAAGCGAACCTTCCGGAGACCGAACTGGCACTTGATCACCCGAAACGGATGCTCCACCTTCGCCCGAACGCGCGCCTTGCGCCGCTCAAGTTCGACCAGCGCGGTTTCGCCAAGAGCCTTGAGCTTCTGCACCGCGCCCGGCCGGCGCGAGATCTCCCAGCGCACTTTCTTTTTCGCCCTGCCCGAGACGTGCTCCTGAGCCCCAAGGTAGCCCGAGTCACCGAGGACGACTTCCTCCTTGCCGTGCAGCAGTTCGCCCGTGTGCACCACGTCGGATTCGTTGGCAGGCGTAGTGAACACCGAATGCACCAGGCCCGATTCGGCGTCGACGCCGATGTGCGCCTTCATCCCGAAGTGCCACTCTTCGCCTTTGCGGCCCGAGTCCATCTCAGGATCGCGCTTGCCCGCCTCGTTCTTCGTCGAGCTCGGCGCCTCGATGAAGGTCGCGTCCACGATCGTGCCGCGCTTGAGCATCAGGCCCTTGCGCCCCAGGTGGGCGTTGACGCGCTGCAGGATCTCCACCGCCAGCTCGTTGGCTTCCAGCAGGTGTCGGAAGTTCAGAATGGTGGTCTCGTCGGGGATCGGGCCATTCAGAGACAGCCCAGCGAAGCTGCGCATCGGGGTGTTCTCGTAGAGCTCCTCCTCCATCCCCGGGTCGCTCAGCGAGTACCAGTTCTGCAGCAGGTGGATGCGCAGCATCGTCTCCAGCGGGTAGGGGTGGCGGCCCCGCCCGGCAACCGGGTAGTAGGGCTCGATCAACCCCAGCAGAGACTTCCACGGCACCACCTGATCCATCTCGGCGAGGAACTGCTCGCGGCGGGTGCGCTTGCGCTTGCCTGCGTACTCCGCATCGCTGAAGCTCATCTGACTCATCGGGCGCCTCGTCTTGCTATGCATTCATCATGAGACCGTATTCAACACGGCTTGTTCAGACCTTCCTGTAGGGAGCCTTCTCAATCTCTTTACATGAAAAGTCTGAGTATTCCCGGCATTCGTCACCACAGCCAGACAAGGTGGCTAATATCAACAGGCTCAAAGTCGTTCTTGTTTGCATGGTTCCGATTCCGCCTAACGTTGGAGTTCAGCGGCTGCCGAAGGCAGTCCGCTGCAATGACGTGTTAGGCCTCGTCATTGCGACTTGAAGACGTCCAAGTGCTTCAAGAGTGGAGTGCTCTTGGCTGCTTGTTTGACTGGCAAGAACACTTTGAAGTCGTTGCAGTGCTTGTATAGGGTGAAGTGGCTAGTGTAAGTAGCGTGAACGATTGGGTCCTTGTACTTGTAATCCGCCTTTATGTGACCAGTCAGGCTGTTGGCTCGTAGGAAGTAGGAGATCCAGGCGATTAGGTAGCGGTTTTCCGTTTCACGTGCGGAGAGCTGAGCCAAGTGATCCGCGAGGTGCTCTGCAATCTCCGCAACATGCTTCTTGCCGAAAGGTGATTGGATTATTGACTCGATCGTTGCTAGGACCTTGGGAAAGGCTTTGGTACGAAGCGCCCCGAGCATTAGAAGCAGACTTAGTACCTTTGGCAGACTCCGCTTGTCCAGCTTCACCCTGAGGCGGTACTTCTTGGTGACGATGTCGGCGAGGAACCTGTCGATTACCCCGCAACCTGCATTCGCGCGGTCAATTGCTACAACGGACAGGTAAGTTTCCTTGAACCGCCGGAACGGGTAGTACGCCTTCGGTGTGGGGTTCGCGGTGTGGTACTGCGAGACCCAGTCCCGGAAGATGCCGGCAGGAAGGCTGTGGACCTCGGTCTTCTCGTCGTTCAGTTCGAGGCGGTAGTCTTTCAGTGCAGCCTGAAGCGCCTTGATGATGGTCCGCCCGTCTGACTCGCTGCGGACCAGTATTCGATAGTCATCCTTGAAGCGGACTACAACCGCATCAGTCGGAATAGAGGTAGACAACTGGCGGTCTACCGCAGACATCACTAGTTCAGCTGCGATATCGGATACCGCAGGACCGATTGGTAACCCATTCGTGCACCCGTCGTTCGAGTTCTGAAACAGCTTGTCTAGCCGGTTGCCAACGTACGAGTAGTTCAGGCGGTTCTCGGGCTTGCGGATGACAGTTTTGCCATGTAGCGCCCAAGGAATGCTGTGTGTATACAGCGAGGGATAGAAGTTCTTGACGTCCGACTTGATCAAAAACTTGAAGCGATGCGCGATGGAGGCGATATCGTTCTCGGCCATCTCAATGAACTCATAGATCATCCGCCCACTGCGGAGTTGACCAACGGAGCCGAGGTTCTTCGAATCGAGAGGTACCGGGAAGCTATAGGAGCAGACTTGGTTATTCGGGTGAAAGATTACGCCGAGCAGCGTCTTCCAGTTGCTTGCGAAGGCATATGCGATGTCGGAGTGGAGTTCGGGATCGATCACGCCGAACGTCCTGTCCGTGTAGTCTGTTTTCGGGAAGTGGACCTGCTGGTATTCGGTTACTCGGGGGGTGAACCCCTTGGCGTTGTGGGTGAAGTAGACCTTTCCGTACTTAGGGTGCTTTGTAACCGCAAAGCAAGGGGGCAGCACATACGCCTCCGGAAAGTAGCCTTTTGTCACCAACCATTCATAGACGTCCTTCTCGTCTAAGGCCCGCGCAAGCTTTTCGGTTTGGTTCCGGTGGTTGAACGGTGCGAGAGCCATAAAGGGTGGTTACGAGGCCTAACGTTCGAGGTAACCTGCCCGCGGAGGCAGGGCTTGTAAGCCCGGACTGAGACGATAGTAGGACTGGCTCAGGCCGGGCTTACAAGGCCTGCCGTAGCGGGTCAGGTTGACCGAGGGGTTAGGCATCAGCGCGCGCTAGCCAAGACTGCTTGACTTCTAGATCTTGCTTGACCGCACCCTCAAGCAGGTAGACGGGTTCAGGTTCTAGGCAGACCAAGCTGACAAGTACCCCCGACATGCCAGCGTTTGGCCCAGAGACTAGCCGAACTTGCTGGTTGTGAGAGTAGCTGACGCCCACAACGAACTCGCCCCAGAGAAACGCTTGTCCGATGTCGGCGCTCCGGGGGTTGGGACTCTCGGGTTCTGACTCAATCCAGACCGGCTCGTTCGGATGGTGTTCCTGGAGAGTAGGAATCGCGTCCTCGACTTCTGCTCGAGTGCGCACGGGCTCGGTGAAGGTAGACACCTCAAAGTCCAGCGTGCGTAGGGCCTTGACTTCGGCCTCGCTCAGTACGCCTGCACCTACCCATAGAGCAGTGGCTTTCTGGCCGTAGGCCACAAACGCGGAAACTCCTAAGCGACTGAGGGCCAGAAACGGCATGAATCTGATGCCTAACGTTTAAGGTGAGGGACGCTCCGCAAGCGGGCGAACCCCGCTTGCGGAGCGTCCCTCTCGACCGCAATGTTAGGCATTTTGGATCATGCCGGATAGCTCCAACACCCCGACGAGCGACAAGCCGCCAACAAGATACAAGAAAGGGCCGTCCCATGTGTGCGGGGAGAAAGCTTCGGCCAAGGTCATGGCAATTGGGACGATGGCAAAAGCAAGGAGCAGTTGCGTTTCCGAAAATTGCGGCCTGAGAATCAGAATGGCCAGTATGGCACTGAGAAACACGCAGGCGCTCCCTTCGAGGCTTCTGGTGTAGCTTCGATCTGTGAACAGGGCTTTCACTCGGTACTTGCGTTTGCCGAAGCGGACGCCAACTGGCTCGGCAAGGCCGTCCCCGATACCGGCAACGAGAACAGCGATGTAGATGAGCGGCTGCTTTCCGTATTGGGCAAGCCAGAGAACCATAAGAACGATGACGAGGTAGGTGGCAACGACCTGCGTTGAAACCCAGAGTAGGGTAAACGGCCGATCCTCGGGGCGATCAATGGCGGCGTATGCAGTCGAGAGAAAGGCCGATTTGGCGCGCAGTGGCCGAATAAAAGTGCCGATGCAGAGAAGAAACATCAAGCCACTCAGCAAAGTGGTAGTGACCGACGCCCGGAATGGCAAATGGTCGGCAAGAAAGAGCGGGAAGAAGAAAAGAATGAAGTGGAAAATCTTCCGCGTGTAATTCACTCGGACTCCACGCTTGATAACCCAGAGACCGAGGAAGTACGCAGAGCCATACAGAACGATGGCCTTCAGTAGTTCGTTGAGCCAGAAGTTGTCCATTCGCGGAAATGCCTAACGGATAAGTTCAGCGGTTGACGCGGCTATGTGCGTCAATCCGCTGCAACGCCGGGTTAGACCTCGACGACTTGCACTTCACCTGCGTACTCCTCAGAAAGTGAGTTGGCGAAAAACACGGCCTCGTTGACGGACTCGCCAGGGTGCGAAGAGGTCAGTAAGTACCGCTCGGGGTTGGAGCCGTCCCCGACAACGAGTTCATCGATGATGCACTCAATACGCTCGCAATCGGGCCCTACGACAGCGACAAGCTTTACGCCGGCAGTTAGAAACTGCTCAACCAGAGTGTCAAGCTCCGGGTGATACCCGGTTGAGCAATGAAGAACGACTTTGGGCGCGAATGACATGCTTGGTCTAACGTGAAATAGGGGACCTAAAAGTCGCTTTAGAAACCGCCAAAGTACTGTATACGTTATCAGTCATCTGTTCTACCCTATTGATTTTACAGCCCCCGCCCGCCCATTAGTAGGCCCTAAAACCGCCCCTCAAACCCACCTCGCATCGCAGGCCGCCGTGCCCGGTTCCCCTCGCCGCCTTTTGGACCAGGTCCGCGAAAAGATCCGCCTCATGCACTACAGCATCCGCACCGGGAGCGCTTACGTGGGCTGGGTGAAGCGTTTCGTTGTATATCACGGTCCCCGGCACCCTCGCGACCTGGGGCCTCGGGCGAGGCGGAGGCCCTCCTCACCCATCTGGCGTTGGTGAACAAGGTGGCCGCCTCCGCCCAGGACGAGGTCCATAACGCGCTGCTGCTTCTTTATGAAGGGGGGCTTGGCATGCAACCGTATCCCCTTGCTTTTCAAGCCTGCCGCTGCCGATTAGCAGGCCCTAAGCCCATCCGCCAAACCCACCTGGCGCGAAGGGCGCCTTGCCTGCTTCTTTGCACCGCCCGCAGCAAATCCAGGCGAAAACCCTGAACTAGCTCAATAGCATCCGCACCGGCCCGGTCGTCGTCAAGCCGCCGAATGGTGCGGTGTTCAATCGCCGCCGCGCCACTGCCCTCACTCCCCACCCCCCAGCCTGCGCGCCAGCCGCGTGAGCCGGGCATCGGCAATGCCGTGGCGTTCCAGGCTGCTGGCCGTTTCCAGCAGGTATTCGCTGCACGGGCCGAAGTGCCCCCGGGCGCGGCGCACGGTTTCCAGGATGGTGTCGTCGTCCAGCCGTCCGGCGTAGGAGGGGTGGGCGCGGTCCATCACGAAGGCGAGCGCCTGCACGGTGCCGGTGGCCGTGCGGGCTTGCACCCAGCGGGGCTGGTAGGCGCCGGTGATCATTTCCCGGCGCCACAGCAGCGTGAGGTCTTCGGCCTGGGTGGCGCGCCGCAGTTGCATGGCGATGCCGGCGCAGGCGCCGCCGCGGTCCAGGGCCAGCACCAGGCCGGGCTGGTCGGGTGTGCCGCGGTTGATCATGGAGCGCAGGTAGAAGCCGCGGTGCCAGCCGTGCACGCGGGCGGGTAGGCGTTTCGCCGCTTGCAGCAGCGGGCTCCACACCAGCGATCCGTAGGCGAACACCCACACGGGCGCGCGCCGGTGGCGGCCCGCCAGCGCGGCCTGGAGGGATGCGTCCAGTTCAGCGTCGGAGAGCAGCAGGTGGCCGTGGCCTGCGGCGCGCACGGCGTGGCGCACGGCATCCCGGGCCAGTTGCGCGCGATCGATGGGGGGGTTGTCCACCGGACTCACGCGCGGCGCAGCACCAGCGACAGGTTGTTGGCCGGCATCTCTGTCACCTGCCCGGTGGCCAGCCCGTGGGCCAGCGCCTGCGCCTGCACTGCCTCCAGATCGCGCACGCCCCAGGCCGGGTTTTGGGCGCGCAGGCTCTCGTGAAAGGCGGCGTTGCTGGGCGCGGTGTGCTGGCCCCCGCGCCGGAAGGGGCCGTAGAGGTACAGCACGCCGCCCGGCGGCAAGACGGCCGCGGCGTTGCGCATCAGCCCTTCCGTGGCCTGCCAGGGGGCGATGTGGATCATGTTGATGCAGATGACTGCGCGCAGGCGTGCTAGCTCCGCTGCCGGTAACGTCCACTCGGCGGCGGTGGCATCCAGGTCGAGGGGCGGCGCCACGTTGGTGACGCCCAGGGCTCGCGTCCATTGCGCGATGCTGGCGCGATGGGCGGGATCGGGGTCGGAGGGCACGAAGCGCAGCGCCGGCAGCCGCGCGGCGAACCACGTGACGTGCTCGCCCGTGCCGCTGGCCACTTCCAGCACGCTGCCCTCCAGGAGCAGGGGTTCGAGCACCGCCAGGATGGGCGCCCGGTTGCGCTCCGTGGCCGGGGCGTACAGCCGGCCGTCGCCGGCGCTCACGGCCGTTGCGGATCCTGAAAGCCGCCGCGGCGGTAGGTGAGCACCAGGGTGTCGCGGTGCCCGCCGGGGGCATCGGGCTGGATGGGGGTGGTTTCGTGGATCATGCGGGCGTCGTCCAGCAGCACGGCGGTCCACGGCTCGCTCAGCACGAAGCGGATGCCGTGGGGGCCGCCAGCTTCGAAGATGCGCGTCTCGCCGCCGCGCACGGCATGGCGGTCCACCAGCACCACGGCCACGAAGTCCACCCCGTCGCGGTGCGCGCCTTCAGGGGTGGGGCGCCCCACGCCCGAGGCCGTGTCGATGCGGAACTGGTGCGCCTCGATGTACCAGCGCGGCGCAGGCCCTGCCTCGTTGAACAGGCGCCCCAGGCCGGCGAGCAGCGCAAGCCACGCCGGTTGCTGCGTGAGTGCGGCCTCCATGGGCTTGAACCAGCGCTCGATGCCGCCGTGCAGGGCGTTGTACGAGGTGGGTTGCCAGTGGGCGCGGTGCGGCACCTGGGCCACCGCGCCGGTATGCGTGTCGTGCACGAAGCTCGAGTGGCGGCGGAAACGGTAGGCGCCGCCGTCGCGCAGGAAGGTGTCGGGCGGCAGGGCGTGCCAGTGATCCGGCCACGACTGCAGCGTGGGCAGTTCCACGCTGGCCACGTGGGCGAACTGGGCGGGTGGCAGCACGGCGAAGCCCTGCTCGCGCAGGGCCAGGGCGGGCGAGGCAGAGTGCATGGCCCAGCGGGGAGCGGCGGACATGGTTCGGGGCGAAAATCGGAAGGCGTGCATGATGCCATTGCGCCAGGCAGGCGGCGCACTCCCTGCGTTAGCATGGGCAGCGTTCAGGCAGAGACAAGTTCCATGAAAACCACCCTATCGAAACTGCCCGGCCTCGCCGCGCTGTTGCTGGCCATGCCCGCCGCCGCCCTCCAGCCCGGCCAGCGCGTGGACGATTTCCGGCTGCTCGACCATCGCGGCGATTCGCGCGCGCTCTACTACCACGCCGACGCGCCCGCGGTGGTGATCATGGTGCAGGGCAACGGCTGCCCGGTGGTGCGCCAGGCGCTGCCAGCGCTGGCCGAGCTGCGCGGCCGTTTTGGCCCGCGCGGTGTGGAGTTCCTGCTGCTCAATGCCCAAGACGACCGGGAGGCCGTGGCCCGCGAGGCGGCCGAGTTCGGCATCCACCTGCCCGTGCTGCTCGACCCCGTTCAACTGGTGGCCTCGTCAATGGGCGTCACCCGCACTGCCGAGGTGTTCGTGGTGGACCCGCGCACCCGCACCCTGGCCTATCGCGGCCCCGTGGACAACCGGCTGGCCTACGGCGCCCAGAAGCCCGCCGCCACGCGCCACTACCTGGCCGACGCGCTCGAAGCGCTGCTGGCCGGCCGCCAGCCCGCGATCACCCAGGTGGAGCCGGTGGGCTGCCTGGTGGACATGCAAAAGCCCGCGCCAGCCTCCTATGCCCGCGAGGTGGCGCCGCTGCTGGCGGAGAAGTGCTCCGGGTGCCACCGCCCGGGCGGCATCGGCCCCTGGGCCATGACCGGCTACGAGCGGGTGCGTGGCTTCGCGCCCATGATCCGCGAGGTGCTGCGTACCGGCCGCATGCCACCGTGGCACGCCGACCCCCACTTTGGGTCCTTCGAGGGCGACCGTTCCCTCACCGACGCCCAGCGCGCGCTGCTGGTGCGCTGGGTGGAGGCGGGCGCGCCGCGCGGCGACGGGCCTGATCCGCTGCTGGCCGTCACCCCCGTGACCCAGGACTGGGCCCTGGGAAAACCCGACCTGGTGGTGGAAGTGCCGGCCTTCGATGTGCCCGCCACCGGGGTGGTGGACTACCGCTACCCCCGCGCCGCCAACCCGCTCGATCGCGATGTGTGGGTGCGCGCCATCGAGATCCATCCGGGCGATCGCAGCGTGGTGCACCACGTGCTGGCGGGCATCGACGACCCGCAAACGCGCGGCCGCGACTTCGTGGAGCAACTGGCCGCCCTGGGCGGCTACTCGCCCGGCCGCAATCCGCTGCCCTATCCCGACGGCGCGGGCGTGCTGCTGCGCAAGGGGGCGGGCCTGCGCTTCCAGATGCACTACACGCCCACCGGCAAGGCGGTGCGCGATGTGACGCGCATCGGGCTGTACTTCCACGACGGCCCGCCGGCCCATGAACTGCGGCTCAAGTTCCTGCGCACCCACGACCTGCGCATTCCGCCCCATGCCGCCGACCACGCCGTGACCGTGAGCCACGTGTTCGAGCGCGACATCGTGCTCTACAGCCTCATGCCCCACGCCCACCTGCGCGGCAAGGCGTCGCGCTTCACCGCCACCTTCCCCGACGGGCGCGAGGAGGTGCTGCTGTCCGTGCCCAATTACGACTTCGCCTGGCAGAGCGTGTACCAGTTGCGCGAGCCGCGTGTGCTGCCCGCCGGCACCCGGGTGGACTTCCTCATGCGCTGGGACAACTCGGCCCGCAACCCTGCCAACCCCGACCCGGCCCGCAGCGTGCCCTGGGGCGACCAGACCTGGGACGAGATGAACGCCGGGTGGATCCGCTACCGCGAGCTGGCACCGGGCGAGTCGGCCCGCGCCGCCAACTGAGCGGGTGCCTGAAATGCTCGCCGCGATCCGCGATTTCTTCGAGAAGAACCTGGCCGGCCCCACTGACCCGGCTCACTCGGAACACGCCATTGCCCTGGCCACGGCGGCGCTGTTGCTCGAGGTGGTGCGCATGGACGGCGGCCTGGAGCCCCGTGAGCGTGACACGGTGCTGCGGGCGGTGCGCGACAAGTTCGGCCTCGCGCCCGGCGAAGCCGATGAACTGGTGGCCCTGGCCGAGGCCGAAGCAAAGCAGGCCACCGACTACTTCCAGTTCACTTCACTGCTGAACCGCCACTTCAGCGCTGAGCAGAGGGTGCGCGTGATCGAGCACATGTGGGCCGTGGCCTACGCCGACGCCGAGCTGTCCGCCTGGGAGCAGCATCTGATCCGCAAGGTGGCCGACCTGCTGTACGTGTCCCACGGCGACTACGTGGCGGCAAAGATGCGGGCGAAGGCGGCGGGGCCTCCATGAGGCGAGAAAGGCGGCAAGCGGTTCAATTCGCCCCGAGCTAGAAAAGCGTGCTCGCACGCCGCGCAGCCGCGACACGCAGTCCCGCGCCCGCCAGGAGCAGGACGATGAAGAGGTAGTAGGCGAGAACCGGATGGTCGGTCTGCTTCCGGCCCGCACTGTCGACCAGGCAGAGAATGAAGACCGCCCAGACGAACCACGCGCCAGTGGTGTGCAGCCGCCGCCAGTGGGCTGGCTGCATCCGGCGCCGCAGCGCGCCGAGCGAGGTCACGGTGAGCGCCGCCACCAGCAGGAGCCCCGGGACGCCGATCAGAAAGTCCGCGTCGGTCACCATGGGTGGGCGCTGTGGCGAATACAGTACGAAGAGGCGCAGGATGCAGTAGACGTGCACTAGCATGCCAAGGCCGAACGTCACACCAAGGGCACGGCGATTGCGCAGCAGCCACGCGCTCCCCGCCGAGGGATACAGCCGGTTCAATGGGCTGGCGATGAAGGTGAGAAAGAACCAGACGAAAGACAGCCGCGCCGTCATTCGCAGGGCTAGTTGCGTCCCCTCGCGCCCGTCGCCGGCGATCGCGAGGATGGTCGCGGCGAGAACCACGCTCAGTGCCGTACCGGCAGCAATCAGCCCCAGTTCGGGGGATGGTTCTGCGGGTCTCCCGCGCCTGGCCACAAGTGCGATCTCCACCGCGAGCCCCGCCCCCAACAGGGCCGTGGCCATCACGTCCGCGGCAACGACCCTCGCGATGGCATCGTTGTAGCCGCCCTTCAGCAGGGCAACGGCGACGAAGCCGGC
>Ga0209972_10004498_pt1 | contig 10494 bp, 5 predicted proteins | sample NOAtaG_7_FD_187302 | JGI IMG/M metagenome (GOLD analysis project Ga0209972, IMG submission 187302) | Freshwater lake microbial communities from Lake Erie, under a cyanobacterial bloom - NOAA_Erie_Diel1S_2200h metaG (SPAdes) (version 2) | ecosystem: Environmental > Aquatic > Freshwater > Lake ...
CGCTTGGATATTCTACACCACTAAAATTTGAAAAACAGAATCAATAAGATTAGCCACATGAAATTTTATATTACCTTGCGAACACCCCCAAATACAGACCGATTCACTACGAGGGGATGGAATTAACCATCCTCCGTTTTGAATAATATCTGTTTAGGAAATCTGACAATATAACTGTCCGGCTTAACTGGACCACCTCACAAGGACGTGGTGCTAAGGGCCCGGATGAGCGCGGCCTTGAGCGGCTATTTACACATAACGTCAAATTATATAACTGTGCGGCTGGCAAGCGCGGCTAACGAATCTTCAATACGAAGCCGTAAACCCCCAGACCAGCGTTTGTGATGGCATGTGCGCAACGGCACGCTGGGATGGTTAACATAATATAATTTGAGAAGGTTAATTAATATCCTGTGCAAATGCGCTCTTTCGGCTCAAATGGATTGGTATTTTAGCCCAATTTGTCCAAGCCAGGTGCATTCAATATTGGTGTTGTAAACGCCTGATAGTAAAGTTGTTGCAATTCAGGGGATTCTGCTGCCCAAGGGCATACCTTAGTTGAAAAAGCCAATTACCGGAGTTAAGTCATCAAAGCATCCCCACCCGGGCAGCCAACCCGACCAACTCGGCCACATTTCGGGTGTTGGTTTTCTGCAGTATCCGCTGGCGGTGCTCGTCAACGGTATCGGTTGAAAGGTTGAGTCGACTTGCAATCTCGCGGCTGGTGAGTCCGCGGGCAAGGAGTTGAACAATTTCAAGCTCGCGGGCCGAGAAGTTCAGGTTTCGCGCTTCACCGGCTGATTTCTCATCGGGGAGTAAATCGTTGTAAAACACACCACCGGCCACGGCCATGCGAATGGCTGCAGCCAGTTCAGCAGGGTCAGAATTTTTTCTGCAGAAACCCGCTAATGCCGAGTTCCTGAAGGTGGAGCACCAGGGCTTGTTCATCATAATGCGTCAGCACAATCACCGGTGTTTTCCATCCGCGCTTTCGTATTTTACGCAGCGTATCGATACCGTTCAGTTCCTCCATTTGAATGTCCGGCAGGATAAGTTTACACGTCAGGGTGTTGCTTCGAGCAAATCAAGGGCGTACCAACTGTTTTCCGCCTGCAAAAAGTTTGGCGTTGGAGAAAGCAGCGAGTTAATTAGATGTAATAAAACAAGCCTTTTTTGTAAGAAAAATCTTCGCGAATCGGCACTTTCACAACAAACGTTAATTGAAGCATCCCCAAAAATGGGGGATGGGCATTGGTTTTTTAAAGCCAACAAATACTTCACTAAGTGATAACTAACAAATTGACTGACAACAGGTATTGTGTCAGTTTTTCCGGTTTCAAAACAGCCAGTGGGCGAATAGGAAATTTGAAAACTTTGGAGAAATTTTGCCATGTAAGTTTTATATCGATTTTTTAGAAATCCAATTTCGATACAGTAATACTTTTACTATCAACGATAAAATTTTTCAATAACATGAATTTGAAGCCAGAGAAAGCAACGAATATGATTGCGCTTCGAGGTGTTTTGCCAACGCATAAAATATTCTGTAATGGCAATATCAGCAGCACTTTGTTCCAGATATCATTTGTATTCCTGATGGCATTGGCATCAGGCTACAATGCTGCAGGCCAAACGGCCGCCAGTTATGTTCAACTTCAACCGATAACGCCTTCTCCCGAAGCTGCTAAACTAGCGCAGTTTGATCTGGCAGCTCCCAACTTGTACACAGGGGCGCGAACGATAACCGTACCGATTTATGAGATTGGGTTTGACGGAGGCAAGATTCCCCTGTCTTTATCCTACTCTACCGGAGGTATTCGTGCCTCCGAAAATGCGGGCATTGTTGGCCTCGGTTGGGCATTGAGCACGGGTGGTTCAATCTCACGCACGACACAAGGACTGAACGATTTACACTCGGGCAATGGGTTTTTGGGCTATTGCTTTGATCCCATACCGGTACCTGATCAACTGCAGAACTGGACTGGTTTTGATTGGATCGACCCTTACTACTCTCATTATCTCCGCGGTCTGGTCGATACCGAACCGGATATGTACAGTTACAATTTTCTGGGAAGTTCCGGCAAATTTATTCTTTCAAAAGCTTCGCAAACGGGTAATGTGGTTGAGGTAATCAAGGTGACGTTCAATGGCGACAAGTTGGTATTCAATAATGCTAACCAAACGTTCACCGTTACCTCGCCTGAAGGTGTAGTTGGCGTTTTTGCGGCCAAAGAATACACCACTGCTGTTGGAGGCTCCAATGGAAATGCGAACCGGACAGCGTGCGATGGCCAATATGTTGATGTTTTACAGACAGTTAACCAAGGCGGCAGAGGAATCACGAGTTGGTATCTCACTCAGATTACCACACCATCCGGCAAGGTGATTAACTTCAACTATCACCTAAGGCCTGACGGTTTGAGTGACTACATTTCCATTTCTTCCAAATCCTGGGGTGAAGCAAGAACCATAAGCACTCCCTATCGTGGGAGTGGCTTCGAAGCAGATCTATTCATGGATTTTTATCAGCAAAGCTGCTCGCGCGCCATCACTGAGAACGTCTATTTGTCCTCCATCGTTAGTGCCGATCTTGGACTGGAAATCAACTTTCAATATGCCAGCCGGTTGGATATCGAAAACATGAGCCCGTCTGTTCCTCTTTACGCCTCTTGGTTTTTGCCAATTGGCGCTGTACGCGGGCACACCATCAACTTCACCCAACCTCCCATGCGGTGCATTGGCGTCAGGGTTAGAAACACGTTGGGTGGCGCCAGCTATGACGTAACGTCAACGTTCAACCAGTCCTATTTCGGCAATACCGCTACCGGCAACCCGGATAATCTTCGTCTGAAACTCAACTCGGTAACCGTGGGTGACCAAACGCATTCGTTCGAATACTTTGATGGGCTACCTAACAAATCGACACTTGGGGTCGACTATTGGGGCTACTACAACGGCCGGGACAATAACCAGGCGCTTCTTCCCGTGTTGACGTACTTTCCGCCTCACTCCCTTTGTCCCTACGCGTTTACTCCGCAAAACTACTATTTCCAAACGGAGGACCGGGCAGCTAACTTTGCTTTTGGAAAAGCGGGGCTGTTAAACAAAGTCACGTATCCGACCGGAGGGTATACCCAGTTTGAATTCGAAAGCCATGAATACAAACTGGAGGGAAGGGAAGCACTGCCACCCCCCTCGAACACGTTTTCCGTCTCGGGACTTGCCACAGACCAGACGGTTACTTTCAACTACATAGGCCTTGATAGGGTAAATGGTTGCAGCGGTCCTGTCACACTTCAGCTTTCAACCAAGTGCAAAGACTTTTTCCTGGGTAACAACTGTACGATTGCTGGTGGTGATGTTAATCTGGTTGCCGCTCAACTGATTGGGCCAAGTGGTAATGTAGTAAAGGAATTGCGTTATGATTTTCAATACGGCTTGCAGACCAATCAATATCAAACCGAAGTGGTTTACAATCTTTCTTCTACTGCGGGTTCAGTTCAGCTCACAGAGGCTGGCACATATTCATTAAAAGCCTTTGGCGTTCGGGTTAACGGCCAGACAAGATACTATGGCGATGCAACTATCTCGCTGTCATCCACCTGCATTACAGCAAGCCCACCTACCATTGTCGATGTCGTGCGAAACCAAAAGTCGGGCGGTACACGCGTCAAGTCCATCACCATGTATGATGCCGACCACCGACAGTTGTTAAAGAGGTCTTACACCTACACAATGACCGACCACACCGGCACTTTTTCTTCGGGTAGGCTGATGAATCCGTTGATGGACATGAAGGTTAAGATGGGAGGCACGCCTGGCGATTGGATTTGGGTTTGGACGTCAGGAAGTTCCATCAGTAAAGGCAGCGCTGCACAAGGCAGCCACCTCGGCTATTCCCAGGTGATTGAGTCTTTGCTGGATGAGACTGGAAATGTTCGGGGTATTGCAACACATCAGTTCCGGAATGACCCCAATTATATAGCCGCATGGGGCATGAGCATGCAAGCCGCTATTGCCAACCAATCTTTTGAGGAAACCAACGGGATATCTCTTTTAGAGACACAATCCACCAATGCCGGGGAAGCACTCAAACACACGTATCAGGACGCCACATTTGTCAAAGTCGGCCATATTAACGCGCTGAAAGTAAATTGGATGACTGGCGGACAAGGTGGTGCCCGTTCACCTGATTTAATGTCATTTTACAAAATAAACCGTGGAATGTCGCAGGTGGTCAGGCGAATAACCACGATACGCGTAACTGATCCAACGGAGCGTACGCAGGTTACCAAGGAATTCATGGAATACAACGGCATTAACCAGCTCGTGCGCAATACCGTCAAAGACAACAATGATGTAATCCTTCGTACCGAGGAGTTCAGGAGGCCAATTGATTACGCGAATCCTGCCCCGATTATAACAACAATGAAGGGCCGCAACATACTTTCGCCAGTAATTGAGTCAATGGTGACGCGCAATGGCAGTTCCGAAGGTCAGGGTATTTTGCCAAATCCTTCTTCGGTGAGTTATTCTGTATCAGGGCTTAACACCGACCAAACGGTGAACATTCCTTACAAGGGTTTCGGAGTTGATGGTTGCAATGGCCCAATCATGCTACAACTTTCTACAAAGTGCAAGGATCATTTTTTGGGCGCCAACTGCGCTATCCAGGGTAGCCATGTAAATCTGGTGGCAGCTCAACTCCTGAGCCAAACAGGCAATGTGATCAATGAGCTGCGGTATGATTTTCAGTATGGTTTACAAGCCAACCATTATCAGACACAATATGATTACAATATTTCACCCACCGCCACCGGAAGTTCGTATCCTTTTTGGCACCCGGGTACTTATACGATTAAAGGAAATGGAGTGCGGCAAAACGGTCAAGTGCTATATTACGGAGATGCTACAATTTCGATTCCTTCAAGTTGCGTGGTTACCAATATCCCGGTATTGGGAGACGTTGTCTCCGCTGAGGCCGTTAAGTACAAATTGGAAAACAATCTGGTGGTGCCGGAAAAGGTATATAAATTCAACCGGGATCGGGGTGCATTTACACCATCATCTAACGGTGAAAATTTTGCCGGGGGTTACGAGGAACAGGCTACCATCGCGCGTTATGATGATCAAGGCAATGCTTTGGAGATCATTGGAAAAGATGGAGTGGTCACCTCCTTTATCTGGGGGTATGCCAATAAGAAGTTGTTTCCAGTGGCCAAACTTGTTGGCGTTAGCCGCAACCAGGTGGATGCTGTTTTAGGAACAAATTTCCATAGTGGGTTGGGGGCACTGAGTGCTGCTGCGGTTACATCGTTGACTTCCGCTTTCCCGAGCAACCAACTGACTTTTTTTACTTACAACCCGGGGTCAGGTCTTGCCAGCACCACCGATGCCAACGGACGGGTCACGTACTATGAGTACGATAATCTTGGCCGGTTGAAGGTGATCAAAGACCACAACACAGCTTTGTTGAAATCATTCGAGTACAACTATCAAACCCAGAACTGATGAGCCGCTTTGCTTTTCTTGGTCTACTGGTTGCCACAACAACACTGGTTCAGGCACAAACTAACATTGCCCGGGACACCATCCTGTGGAGAGTTGATTCCTTTCGCGACACTTCCTCCGGTGAAGAGCTGACCATTGGCAGCGGGTTTACCACGTTTGGAAAAAATGCAATTGAGTGGTCGCAGCAAAGTGGTGAATTCGTGATGCGATTTGAGATTACTTCTACATCAGGCCATTGGCCTGACCTTTCAGTTCCAGGCAGCACCAACTATAAGGTACGTTATCGGGGGCGAACGGGAGTGATCCGCATTGTGAAGCCGGGCCCTCTTGATGATGTTAAGATTGAATTGGAGTTTTTAGAACGTGGCGCCAATACGATGCCATTTGTTTTTCATGTTCAACAGTTTGTGAAAAAGTCGTCATGAGAAAATCAATTGGCATTGCTTTACTGGTTTTGCTGTCGCTGGCCGCTGCCGGGCAGAACATTACAGGTCCGACAACCGTGAATGTCGGTGAAACGCATACCTACACGTTCTCCAATGGCGTGATCTATATGTCGGTGAGCTGGATGACCGGGGCAGGCACCGTGATGAGCGCCTGGAGGAGCGGGGCTACTTACTATGCAAGCATCCGATGGAATGCACCGACTTTTACCCAGCTCACGTTGCTGGATAACACGTTTACGCAGCGTGGTAGTATTTGGGTTAATGTTGTGCTACCTGCGCCTAACACCACCTACACGATCATACCCAATTGCGGCTCCACCACAATCATGCGCAATTCAGCGCCCCCCACAGGTATTAGTTGGTTCTGGCAAACTTCGTCTACCGGCAACAGCACGACTTTAGGCAGCGCGTCAACCTTAAACATTACTACGACCGGAACTTATTTCCTTCGGGCACGCCACGATGCGTCAAATACGTGGAGTAGCACAGCGTCATCCGTGGGTACTATTGCGGTGAATCAGCCCCCAGCCACGCCCGCTTCTGCTACGGATGGGCACGCCATATCTAACTCCCCGGCTCAGATTACGGTATCAGTAGCCGCGGTATCCGGAGCCACGGGTTACCGGTGGTATTCCGGAGGCACTATGATCTCGGGCGTGACAGGGAACAGCTATAGTCCTACCGTTAATGCCGTCTCCACCGTTTATGGAGTAGAGGCCATGAACGGCACATGTGCGAGCCCGGCCCGCAGAACCGTAACTGCCTATCGGCACCCGGAGCCACAAATCACGGCCTCAAATGAAGGAATAATTACGGGTGGCGTGGCCGTAACACTTTCGGTGAATAATTATAGCTACGATAGCTACCAATGGATCAATGGTACCAGCGATGTCGCTGGTGCCACCGGCCAGCAGTTGACGACCAACCAGCCGGGAACCTACCGCGTGCGCGTGGCAAAAGGAACAGCCACCGGCCATAACTCGGTTCAAACTCAAGGGGTTTTCAAGGGGCTGCAAGGTCAAAATCGAAACTTTGTTGCCGTGCACTCCCTGTTGCGTGATGGCGCAACCGTATCACAAAGTGCAGATCTTCCGGCTGAGCATAAGTCAACATCAGTTCAGTACTTTGACGGCATGGGCCGGCCCAATCAAAGCATAACGTGGCAGGGCTCACCAACCCGAAAAGATGTAGTGTCAACGGTTGAGTATGATGGGCTGGGTCGCCAATTCAAAACGTATTTGCCGTATTCGGAAGGAGGCAGCGCCTGGCTCAAAACGGAAGCGCTCAAAAGTTTATCCACGTCCGCCACCAATCCTCAGGATATTTATCGCTCAGGCAAGCAGTACCTTTTCTATCAAAATACCAACCTGATCGCTCAGGATCAGTTTCCATATGCTCAAACGGTTTTTGAACCCAGTCCACTCAATCGCGTAATCGAGCAAGGCAGTGCCGGTGCCGTGTGGCAACCGGACGCTACCAACAGCTACGCCTCGGCAGATCGAACAGTAAAAAAAGCATATGGCTTAAACGAAAGTAGTGAGGTTTTGAAATGGACCTATTCGGCCCCGACCTTAACATATCCCTTTGGAACACTTACCGCCAGCGCGGCAGGCACACCGGTGTTTTATGCAGCGGGGGAGTTAACACGCAATCGGGTGAAGGATGAGCAGGGCAATGAAGTGCTGGAATATCAAGATCGGGAGGGTCGTGTTGTTTTGAAACGTGTTCAGGCAGCCTCCGGCTCGCCCTCAACAACCGATGCCAACCGGGACATTAACTTCGCCAGTACGTATTATGTTTATGATGTGTACGGAAATCTTGTTTCCGTTATTCAGCCGGAAGGTGTTCGGAAGCTTGCCACGGAGTACTTTCCAACTACAATAACCGAACAGGATCGTCAGAGTTTCCTCGACCGTTGGGCATTCCGGTACGTGATCGATGGAGCCGGCCGTATGGTAATCAAGCAAGTACCAGGTGCCGGACCTGTGTTCATGGTCTACGACAACCGCGACCGCCTCGTGCTGACTCAGGATGCCAACCAACGAACCACCAGCCGCTGGAGTTTTACCAAATACGATGCCCTCAACCGGCCCGTGCTCACGGGAATGACCGTAAGCCCCAACGACCGGGTGCAAATGCAGACAGCCGTCAACACGTTCTACTCTACGCTTACTGCTTCCACGGCATGGTTTGAGACCTACGTAGGAAACGTTGCGGGAAACAAACACGGATACGACAACAAATCATACCCCCAGGAAAGCGATGAGCAAAACTATCTCACGGCCACCTACTACGACAACTATAACTTCCGAAGCACCTGGGTGGGCAGCTACGGATATGTGAACGAAGGCCTCAGTGAGCCGGGGCAGGGGATAACGTATACGCAGCCCACCATCGAAAACACCCGCGTCATCGGGCAGGTAACAGGCAGCAAAGTGAAAGTGCTGGATGGCGGCCCGACCGGTGGATTCACCTGGCTAAGAAGCATTACGTATTACGATGACAAATACCGGGTTATTCAGACCATTGCCGACAATTACAAAGGCGGCAGCGACCGCACCAGCAGCGTGTATGACTTTATTGGTAAGGTGTTAAAGACTAAGAGCACTCACTCTACCTTTACCTGGAAAGACAGGGTAGCCGTTCGGCAGGAAGGTAACAAAATTATCAGGACAGCACCGGGTAACAGTTGGGGTCTTTCAGGGATAGCTTCAGAAGCACAGTTGGCCCCCGGACAAGACGGATGGTTTGAGTTTGTGATCGGCTATGGCCATGCTATGTTGGGAGTATCTGATCAAAATATCAATGCCCAAATGAATACCACCGATTATGGCTTTTGGCCGGCTGCCAATTCATCACGCGAACTTCAGGTGTACCAAAATGGTAACAACAAAATAAGCTTGCCCGTTACCATGTATGAATCAGGTGATGTGTTACGCCTGGAACGCACCGGCACCACCGTTCGTTATTATCACAACAATACCTTAAAATATACAGGTACCCTTCCCTCCACCGGCCCCTTAATGGCCGACATAGCCTTTTCTGATGCCAATGCCTACGTTGTAGGAGCGCGATCCTCTCTTGCCACTAATGTTAAAACCATCACCCGCAGGTTTGAATATGACCATGCCGGCCGCCTGCTGCGCACCTGGCATCAGCTCGATGCCCAACCCGAGATTTTGTTAGCTCTTAACGAATACAACGAACTGGGTCAACTGGTGGACAAAAAACTCCACATATCCGGTCAGTCAGTCCCGGTATCACCCGACCCTCAGGTTGGTCAGCCCGGGGTCCTCTATAACTCGGTAATTAATTCTAACGCCTACAACACTTCGCAATCGACTTACATTGCAAGCGAAAGCATCACACTTTCTCCCGGCTTCCATGTGCCGACCGGCAGTACATTTCACGCCAAAATCGGATACTCCGCCAGTGATGCCAATGCCCGCAATGCGTTAACCACTGACGCCAAACAAAGCGTGGACTACCGCTATAACATCCGCGGATGGCTCACGTCAATGAACAATGCCCGGCTAGCCAATGAAGCGGCCACCAATGATGACGCCAATGACCTGTTCGGCATGGAACTCGGCTACGAAAGCACGCTCAGCGGACTGGGCAACACCGGCCTGTTCAACGGCAACATCAGCGGCATGAAGTACAGCAGCTATGGCAACGGACCCATAAAGGAAAAAGGCTACACCTACACCTATGACGCGCTCAACCGCATTGCCGGCTCGGTGTATAAGGAGCGCACCGGCACCGTGCTCAACACGTGGGATACACCCGCCAACAATGCCCTGGCCGAAACCGGCTTCACCTACGACCTGAACGGCAACATTCTGAACCTGACGCGCAACGACAGGCGCCCCAGCGGCCTGATGGATCAACTCGCGTACACCTACACCGGCAACCAGTTGCTGCGGGTAACGGATGCAGGCGATGACTTTGCCGGCTTCTTAGACGGGCAACCAGGAACGGGCAATGATTATACCTACGACCCGAACGGCAACATGACGCGCGACCTCAACAAAGGCATCGGCACCAGCCTCACGGACGCCACCAACCTCATTACCTACAACTTCCTCAACCTGCCCGAAACGGTAACCAAAGGCACCAACAGCGTGCGCTACATCTACGATGCCACCGGCCGCAAGCTGACACAAGTCACCACCTTTGGCAGCCAGCAGAAGCAAACGGACTATGCCGGAGAGTTCATCTACGAAAACGATGCCCTGCAATTCATCAACCACGAAGAAGGGCGCATTGCTGTGGCCGCCACAAAAATGGTGTACACCCACGATGGGGCGAACACCACCGGCATTACGGCTGCCACCTCCACACTGGCGCCTGTTACGCTAAACACTCAATACTACATCCGCGCCACAGCCGTGGGCACCACCGCCCGGCAGGGCATGTTCCCGATAGGGGGTACGATTACCGTGGCTGCGGGTGAGCAATACCGCATCCGCGCGAAGGGTTACCGGGCCGGCAGCAGTGCCGTTCATCTGTTGGTGCGCGCCAACGGATGAACGGC
>Ga0209972_10004500_pt1 | contig 10492 bp, 5 predicted proteins | sample NOAtaG_7_FD_187302 | JGI IMG/M metagenome (GOLD analysis project Ga0209972, IMG submission 187302) | Freshwater lake microbial communities from Lake Erie, under a cyanobacterial bloom - NOAA_Erie_Diel1S_2200h metaG (SPAdes) (version 2) | ecosystem: Environmental > Aquatic > Freshwater > Lake ...
GGACCTCACCCGCACGTCACCGCGCGATGGCTTCCGCGCGCGTCTCGCGCAGCACGGTCACCTTGATCTCGCCGGGGAAGGTCATCTCGGCCTCGACGCGCTTCGCGATGTTCTCGGCGATCTGGAAGGCAAGGGTGTCGTCGGCCTTCTTCGCATTGAGGATGACGCGGATCTCGCGACCCGCCTGGATCGCGTGCGCCTCGTCGACGTGCGGCTGCTCGCGCGCGATCGCCTCGAGCTGCTCGAGACGCTTGATGTACATCTCCATCGACTCGCGCCGCGCGCCGGGGCGCGCGCCCGAGATCGCGTCGGCCGCCATCACGATCGGGGTGTACGGCGTGGTCGCCGCGATGTCGCCGTGGTGGCCGCCGCAGGCGTTCAGCACGGCCTCGCTCTTCTCGCCGTACTTCTTGAGGAACTCCATGCCGATCGCGGGGTGGCCGCCCTCCATCTCGTGGTCCATCGCCTTGCCGATGTCGTGGAGAAGGCCGGCGCGCCGCGCGATCGATCCGTTGAGCCCGAGCTGGTCGGCGATCATCTGCGACAGGAACGCGACCTCGATCGAGTGGCGCAGCACGTTCTGTCCATAGCTCGTGCGGAAGTGCATCTTGCCGAGCGCCTCGATGACCTTCGGGTGCAGCCCGCGGACATCGGCCTCGACCACCGCTTCGTTGCCGGCCTTGACGACCTTCTCCTCGATGTCGCGCTTCGCCTGCTCGACGAGCTCCTCGATGCGCGACGGGTGGATGCGGCCGTCGGCGACGAGCCGCTGCAGCGCCTCGGCCGCGATCGCCTGGCGCACGCGGTCGAAGCACGACACGCTGATGACGCCCGGGGTGTCGTCGACGAGGATGTCGGCGCCGGTCGCCTTCTCGATGGCGCGGATGTTGCGTCCCTCGCGGCCGATGATGCGCCCCTTCATGTCCTCGCTCGTGATCTTGATCGAGCGCACCGTCGACTCGCCGACGTTCTCGGCGGCGTAGCGCTGGATCGACATGAGCGTGATCTCGCGCGCCTTGCCCTTGGCGTCGCGCTCGGCCTCGTCGAGGAGCTTCTGCCGGAGCGCCGAGCCGTCGTGCTCGGCCTCGACGCGGACTTCCGCGAGGTAGAGCTCGCGCGCTTCCTCGCGCGACAGCCCCGACACCTTCGACAGCGCGCCGCGGAGTTCGACGCGGGCACGCTCGTTCTCGTCGGTGGCGCGGCGGACCTCGTCCTCCTGCCGCTTGAGGTCGGCCTCGCGGGCGTCGATCTTCTGCTCGCGCTGGTTGATCGACTCGAGCTTGCGGTCGAGCGTCTCCTCGCGCTTGGCCGCCCGCGCCAGGCTTTCGTCGAGCTTCGCCTGCGTCGCCTTCGACTCGCGGTCGATCGCTGCGCGCTTCTCGGACGACTGCTTCTCAGCGGCCAGTTCGATCTCGCGGGCCTTCTTCTCCGCCTCGCTGCGGATGGCGTCGGCCGTCAGATCGGCCTGTGCCTTCGCATCGGCGATCATGCGGTCGGCCTCGGCGCGCGCAGCCTTCAGGCCGCGGCCGGAGGCCATCGAGAAGATGAAGATGCCGACCACCGCGCCCACGACGAGCGCGATGCCCGCAGAGAGAAGAAGCGCGGTGATTCCGAAGTCACCGGTCGAGTTCTGAAGAAGGATGGGCACACGAGCCTCCTGCGAATGAGAATGCCCGCCGGGTGCCTCCTGCACCGACCTTCCGAGCGACCGTTGCCTGTCGAGTCAGATCCACGCCCGTTGGGGCGAGTTGCCGGATGCCGTGCCCGCGGTTCGACCCGCGCGCCGGCGAGGTTCTCAGGGCCGATGACCCGCCGAACGCTGCGCCGTAAGTGCATGCACGGAAAGTGCATGCGATGCGCCAGCCATGCGCGCCGAAAAGAACGACGCACAGGTTGGACAGCCAAACGGATCGCGCTGCGAGCAAGTCACACGCACCAAGAACACTCCTTGTGGCGCCGCGACGGAAAAGAAGGTCGCGGCCTTGATCTGAATCGATCTATCTCGATCCACGCCCTGGTCGCGGCCATGCCGCGGAGGGAGCTTCCCGAGGGTGCGCTTGCCGACCCGATGGGCGCCGACGATCGCACCTGCAAACGGTCGCGAACAGAGCGGTTGGAAGGCCTGTTCGACGAGCCGGGATGAAGTCGGGCGGCCGAAGTCCCCAAGGCACCCTTCAGAAGCCTGAAGGAGCACTGGCGGGGAACCGCCCGGTCCGCGTCCGCGGACACGTGAAGTATCGGCGTCCGGCCGGTTCTGTCAAGGTACGATTCGGATTCCCCGATGCCCCCGGTCCTGAACTGGCTTTCCAACCTCGTGGCGACCAACCCGATCGCCGTCCGAATCGTCTCTGGCGGGTCGAAGCGGTCGCGGCATCTCCTGCTCCGGTCGGGCTATCTGGCCATCATGATCGCGATCCTGCTGCTGGGCCTCCTCGGGGGCGACAGCACCATGAAGCAACTGGCCACCCGCGGGGCCGGAGCGTTCTCGGTCGTCTCCTTCGGGCAGGTGGCGCTCATCTGCATCCTGACTCCGATCTTCATGGCGGGCGCCATCGTCCAGGAGGCGAGCCCGCGGACCTGGGACATCCTCCTGACGACCCCGCTGTCGAACATCCAGATCGTCCTCGGAAACCTGTTCGGCCGGCTGTTCTTCATCCTCGCGCTCCTCTTCTCGACGCTTCCGCTCTTCGTCCTCACCCAGTTCTTCGGCGGCGTGCCGGGCGAGGCGATCCTCACCAGCTACGCCATCGCCGCGTCGAGCGCGCTGATCGTGGCGACGACCGCCGTCACGCTCTCCGTCACCCGAAGCGCCGGCAAGCGCGCCGTGTTCGTCTTCTACGCGGCGGTGGTGATGTACCTCTTCGTCACCTACGCGGCCGACGCCTACCTGCGCACGCAGGTCGCGATCGGCATCGGCACCGGCGCGACCAACACCACCTTCTTCACGGCGTTCAATCCGTTCCTCGCGCTCGAGAGCGCACTGAACTCGACCTCGTACGTGCCGTACGCCGACTCCGCCGTCCCCTTCACGCCGCTCTGGTTCCTCTACACCGCGCCGGCCGTGAGTTTCTGCGTCATCTGCCTGGCGCTCAGCTTCGGCATGATCCTCTGGTCGACGCTGCGCCTGCGCGTGATCGGCACCCGCGGCCCGCGCGTCTCGCTCTGGCGATCGTTCATGGGCGTCGGCGTGGGCGCAAGCGGCACGCGCGCCTCGAAGCGGGTCGGCGCGAATCCGATCGCGTGGCGCGAGAACATGCTCCGCTCGCAGTCGATCGGCGGCATGTTCGGCCGATGGGCGTTCCTCGCGCTCGGCGCCTGCGTGGGCCTCGTCCTGTGCGGGCTGCACAAGCAGGGCACGATCGGCGCGAACGAACTGCGGCTCGCGCTCCTCGGCGTCGTCGGCGCCGAGATCGCGGTCGTGCTTCTCACGGCCGTCAGCCTGAGCGCGACGGCCGTCAGCCGCGAACGCGAGGACGGCACGCTCGACATCCTGCTGACGACGCCGATCCAGCCCGGCCCCTATCTCGCCGGCAAGCTCCGGGGAATCGTGCAGTTCCTCATCCCGATGATCCTCGTGCCCTTCGTGACTCTCGGCTCCGTGTCGATCTACGTCCTCGCGAACGGATTCGGCGCGGCGCAGGGCGTGTCGGTCACCGAGCAGCTCGGCTTCGCGACCGTGACGATTCCCGTGTTCCTCCCGGAAGGGGCCATCCTGGTGCTCGTCAACCTCATCGCGGCCACCAGCTTCGCCGTGATGATCGGCCTGCAGTGGTCGCTGCGGACGAAGGGAACCATCGGGTCCGTCATGGCGGCGATCGGCGTGCTCGGCGTGCTCGGTCTCGTGCTCGGCGGCTGCGCTGCCGCGCTCGGGAACGGCGTGCCCTACGTGGGAGCCGCGTTTGCCGCGGTCAGCCCGCTGAACATGCTCTTCGCCACGGTGGACCCCGGCGAGAGCATCGCCCAGAGCCTGAGCGACGTCGCCGCCGCGCGCACCAGCCTCATCGTCGGCACGATCGCGTCCTGCGTGGCCTATGGCGCCATCTGCTTCGCCATGCACTCGGCCATGAAGAAGAGCTTCATGATGGTGGTGCGGCGCCTCGCGGGCACGAACTGACGCACGAACTGACGCACGAACTGACGCACGAACTGACGCACGAACTGACATCCGAACCGAGGCGCCCCCTGCGGGCAGGCCCGGGAAAGTTGCGGCAAGAAGCGGAATCCGCGGTCGAATGCCCGCGTTGCGAGACGCGTCCATGGGCGTTGTCATGTACGGTGCCGCGCGTCCGCGCGCTGCACTTCGCACTTTCGCCAACATCGGAGCCAGGCCATGTCTCTCTTCATCTCGACCGTCGCCGCAACCTGCATCGCAGCCTCGAACCTCGCCCTCGCGACCACGGCCGACCGGCCGAAGCCCGCCGAGGGCGTTTCGCTCACGGTCTACTCGTCGGCCGATCCGGCCGGATTCAACCCGCAGCAGTTCATCCAGCAGCAGCGGATGAGCGGAATGGACAATGTCTGGGGCGTGCCTGGGTACGGCGTCGTCAAGGTGGTGCGCAAGGTCGCGGTGCCGAAGGGCCTGGGAACGCTTGCATTCACCGATGTCGCCGCGTGGATCGATCCCACCACGGTGTCGTTCACCGATCTCGACGACCCATCGACCAACGTGCTCGAGCAGAACTTCCAGTTCGACCTCGTGAGCCCCACCAAGCTGATGGAGCGCTACATCGGACGCGAGATCACCCTGGCCGTGCCGATGGGCGACGGCGTCTCGAACGTCACCGGCGAACTCCTCAGCGCGAACCAGGCGCAGCTCGTGCTCAAGACGCAGGACGGCGTCCGCATCGTGCCCGCGTACGGCGCGCAGGTGCAGCTCGGCGAACTGCCCGGCGGGCTTCTCACGAAGCCGACCCTGCTGTGGAAGCTGTCGAGCGAGAAGGGCGGCGACCACCTCGTGCGCACGACCTACCAGACGAGCGGCATGACGTGGCGCGCCGACTACAACATCGTGATCGACGCCGAGGACAAGACGGGAAGCCTGTCGGCGTGGGTGACCCTGATGAATCTCTCCGGTGCGTCGTATCCGAACGCGGAGCTGAAGCTCGTGGCGGGCGACGTGCAGAAGATCGAGGCGCAGCAGAGGGGGGGCATGGTGCGCGCCCAGCGCATGGAAGCGGTGCCGATGGCCGACGCAGCGGGCTTCGTCGAGAAGGCGTTCGCCGACTTCCATCTCTACACGCTGCCGCGCCGCACCGACATCGCGCAGAACTCGACCCAGCAGATCGCGCTGTTCCCTTCGGTCGACAGCTTCAAGCTGAAGCGCGAACTGGTGTTCAACTTCACGGCCAGCATCGGAGGATGGGGCCAGCCCATCGTCGATCCCGACTTCTTCGGCAACGCGCAGAAGGGAAAGCCCTCGATCTTCCTGAGCTTCGAGAACAAGGAGGAGAACGCGCTGGGGATGCCGCTCCCCGCCGGCAAGATCCGCTGCTACAAGATGGACGACGCCGACGGCACGCTTGAGTTCATCGGCGAGGACATCATCGGCCACACTCCGCGCAACGAGACGGTGAAGGTGAAGCTCGGCGAGGCGTTCGACGTGGTCGGCGAGCGCACCCGCACCGACTTCACGATCGACAACGCCGCGAAGCGCATGACGGAGACCTTCAAGATCGAGATCCGCAACCAGAAGGCCGCCAGCCAGAAGGTGCGCGTGATCGAGCGGCTCTACCGCTGGACGAACTGGAAGATCACCTCGAACAACCAGCCGTTTGCGAAGATCGACGCGGAGAACATCGCCTTCGACGTGGTGGTCAACCCCGAAGGCAAGGCGGAGATCGTCTACGCCGTCACCTACAGCTGGTGAGCCTCCCCGATCGCAAGGCGGCATGGTCTTCATCTTGACTCGACCCTGACACGCGTGTGACGGATCCTTGACCCGCGCACATGAACCTCCTCGGCTCCACCGAGGAGGTTTTTCATGCTTCGTCCCGTCGCCGTCTCGACCCTGCTGCTCGCCTCGTCCGCGCTCGCAGGCGATCCGTACATCTCGCTGACCTACCTTGCCAGCACGCCGCGCGCGGGCTACGACGTCGCGGGCGCCGAGATCGTCGCCTTCGATCCAGGCTCGAAGCGCGCGTTCGTCGTGAACGGCTTCACCAACGCGATCGACGTGTTCGATCTGTCGAACCCCGCTGCGCCCGTAGCCGCGGGCAGCGTCTCGCTGCTTCCCTATGGTGGCGGCGTCCAGAGCGTCGCGGTCAAGAACGGCAAGGTCGCGAGCGCGGTGTCCGCGCTCGACAAGACCAATCCCGGCGTTGTCGTCTTCTTCGACCTCGACCTCAACTTCCTCGCGTCGGTCACGGTCGGCGCACTTCCCGACATGGTGACCTTCACGCCCGACGGCACGAAGGCGATCACCGCGAACGAAGGCGAGCCTTCGAGCACCTACGCGGTCGATCCGGAAGGGTCGATCAGCATCATCGATGTGAGCGGGAAGTCGATCACGCAGAAGAACGTCGTCACGCTCGGCTTCAACGGCCTCGCCGCCGGCATCATCGATCCGTCGATCGTGCCGTTCGGCCCCGGCAACCCGACGATCGGACAGGATCTCGAGCCCGAGTACGTCGCGGTCTCGGCCGACTCGACGACCGCGTATGTGTCGATTCAGGAGCACAGCGCGATCGCCACCGTCGACCTCACGGCGAGCAGCATCCTGTCGGTGAAGCCGCTCGGAACGAAGAAGCACTACGCAGGCACTCCTGCGCTCACGACCGCGGTGCTCGGCGGGCTTCCGTCGATCGGAACCACCGCCGCAGGACAGGACATCTCGCTCGGCGGCCTAAGCGGCCTCTGGATCGACTCGGTCAACGCCACGACCGGCGTCATCACCTTCTGGGCGAACACCGACCGCGGCCCGAATCTCGAGCCCGTCAATGTGGATGGCGACGCGGCGCTCGAGCGCCCGTTCGCGCTTCCCGGCTTCCAGCCGCGCATCGCGACCTTCACCTACGACCCGGCGACCAACGCCATCGCACTCACCGGACAGATCCTGCTGCGCAAGCCCGGTGGCGCTCCGATGACAGGCATTCCGAACATCCAGGGTGCCGCACCCGGCCTTGCCTACACCGACGAGCAGCCGGTCGACCTCTTCGGCAACCCGATTCCCAACGATCCGCTCGGCGGCGATCTCGAGGGTCTTTGCCGCACGTCGGACGGCTCGATCTGGATGTGCGACGAGTACCGTCCGGCGCTCTACAAGTTCGATGCGACGGGGCTCATGCTCGATCGCTTCGTTCCCGTCGGCTCCAACTCCTTCGGCGTGACGGTCGGAACCGAGGTCTTCCCAGCGGTCTACGCGCAGCGCCGCGACAACCGCGGCTTCGAGGCGATCGCGGTCTGGCAGGACAAGATCTACTGCTTCGTGCAGAGCCCGCTCGACAACCCCGATGTCGCGAACGACGCGAACTCGAAGGCGTCGCGCAACATCCGCATCGCGAAGTTCGATCCGACGACCAACAGCGTGACGGCCGAGTATGTCTACGTGCTCGAAGGCGGCGCGAGCGACAAGATCGGCGACGCGCACGCGTATGGCCCGGGCAAGTTCCTCGTCATCGAGCGCGACAGCGCCGTCGGCAGCTCGTCGCTCAAGAAGGTCTTCGAGATCGACCTCGCGGGCGCGACGGATGTCTCGACCCTGCCTCCCGCTGTGGTCGGACCCGGCGGCCTGCTCGACAAGATGACGCCCGCACAGCTTGCGGCTGCGGGCATCGTGCCGGTCAAGAAGACGGTGCACGTCGATCTCGCCGCCATCGGCTACGCGAACGGCATCGAGAAGGTCGAAGGGCTTGCGATCCGCGACCCGGGCACGATCTTCGTGCTGAACGACAACGACTTCCGCATGCCGCTTGGCTGGGACATCGCGACCGGCACGTTCGTGCCGAATGCGAGTGCGCCCGCACCGACCCTCGGCATGATCACCTTCTCCGGCAACGGTCTCGATCCAAGCGATCAGGACACCGTGAACCAGATCCGCGGCTGGCCCGTCGAGGGCACGTACCAGCCGGACGGCATGGCGCTCTTCACCGCGGGTGGACAGAGCTATCTCGTCACCGCGAACGAAGGCGACTCGCGCGAGTGGGGCACCTTCGTCGACCTGACGACCGTCGGCAACGCCTCGGTGACGCTCGACCCGAACGTGTTCCGCGGCGCGACATGGCTCAAGGGCAATGCGCGGCTTGGGCGGCTCCAGGTCCGCAAGGATCTCGGGGACCTCGACGGCGACGGCGACTGGGACCGCATCGTGCCGATCGGCGGCCGCGGCATCACCATCTGGAACTCCGCGATCGAGAGGGTGTGGGACTCGGGCGACTTCTTCGAGCAGCACACGCGCACGCTCTATCCGTCGAACTTCAACGCGAGCAACACGAACAACACGCGCGACAACCGCAGCCGCGCCAAGGGTCCGGAGCCCGAGGGCGTGGCGGTGGGCACCATCAACGGCAGGCAGTACGCGTTCGCGATCTGCGAGCGGGTCGGCGGTATCTTCGCCTACCGCCTCGACAACCCGAGCGCGCCGCAGTTCCAGGCCTACATCAACTCGCGCAACTTCTCGGTGGCCACGAACCTCGCGGGCGCGGGCGATCTTGGTCCGGAGGGAATCACCTTCGTGTCGGCGGCGGAGAGTCCGGTCGGGAAGCCGCTGCTCCTGGTCGCGCATGAGATCAGCGGCACGCTTGCGATCTATCGGATCGACGGCATCTGCGATGGCGCCGGAGATCTCAACGCCGACTGCTCGGTCGACTCCGCGGATCTCGGCGTGCTGCTCTCGAGCTGGGGCGCATGCTCGGGCGCCTGTCCTGCCGACATCAACGGCGATGGCTCGGTCGACTCCGCGGATCTTGGCATTCTGCTGACGAACTGGTCGTGAGCGCTGCATCGGGCACATGAACGCGGGCGGCCTTGAGGGGTCGCCCGCGTTTGCATTGGCGGACATCGATCCCTGGCGTGATCCAGCGCGCCAGAGGCGCACGGGTCAGCCAGTGCGCCAGAGGCGCACGAGTCAGCCGGTGCGCCAGAGGCGCACGAGATCCGCGATCGACAGCGACTCTGGCCGCGCGTTCGGGTCGATGCCATCGGGCCAGTCGCGCGCACGGCCGAGGATCGCGCCGAGCTGCTTGCGGCGCTTCGAGAACAGCGTGTGCACGAAGGCGCCGAACACATCGGCTTCCGCTGGCGAAAGCGCGGGCGCCGCGCGCGGCCGCAGTGAGAGCATGGCGCTCGTGACTTCCGGCGGCGGCCAGAAGCAACCCGGCGAGAGGACCGCGATCTGTTCGACTTCGCAGAACGCCTGCACGAGAATCGTGAGCGGTCCGTACTCGCTTGACCCAGGTGCGGCGCGCAAGCGGTCGCCGACCTCGCGCTGGACCGTGACGAACTGCCCGCGACAGGACGGCATGGATGCGCAGATCGCCATGACCGGGCTTGCCGCCTGGTAGGGGAGGTTCGCAACCAGCGTGAACGCGCGTCCGCCGAGCTTCGCGAGCGCGTCGGGGTTGAGCGCGCGCTTGCCGTCGAGGCAGTCGCCTTCGATCAGCGTGAAGCGGGGGTTGTCCGCGAAGAGCTCGCGCAGGTGCGCCGCGAGATCGCGGTCGAGCTCGATGGCGACGAGTTCCGCGCCGCGGGCCAGGATTTCCTCGCTCATGGTCCCGGTGCCGGGGCCGATCTCAAGGACGAGCGAACCTTCGCCGATGCCGCTCGCGTCGACGAGTTTCCTCAGCAGGTTCTGGTCGACGAGGAAGTTCTGTCCGAAGCGATGCTTCGGCGAGAGGCCGCGCGCGCTGAGAATGGCCTTGATGTCAGACTGTGTCTGCACGTGGAGAGAGGATACGGAATCCACAGGCGCTCGCACTGGCGCTGGTCACGCCAGAGGCGGCTGCCGCAAGCAGCGGTTCTGGTCACGCCAGAGGCGGCTGCCGCAGGCAGCGGTTCTGGTCACGCCAGAGGCGGCTGCCGCAAGCAGCCGCCGCCCCAATCACGTCACGTCCAGTTCGACAACAGGACGCCGAGATCCGCCGAGTCGACCACGCCGTCGCCGTTGATGTCGCCGGCACCCGAGCCGCCCCAGTTCGTCAGCAGGATTCCAAGATCGGCCGAGTCGACCGCACCGTCTCCGTTGAGATCGGCCGGGTTCGACGTTGCGATGGTGATCGTCGCGCTGTCCATCGCAACCGGAGCGCTCTTGCCGGTCGAGAGCCACAGGTCGTAGGCGGTCTGGCCGGTGTCGTCGGTCACGTTCGCATCGCGGAGGAACTCGATGTACTCGCGCGTCGTCGTCTGGAAGTAGAGCGTCACGGTCGCCGTGGAGGCGCCCTCGGGAATCGCGTAGAGCGTGTCGTCCCAGTGCTGGCCATCGGCGTAGGTGTAGCCAACGGGCCCCGCGCCGATCGCCGCGAACGCGGCGTTGGTGAATCCGCGCGGCGGGATACGGTTG
>Ga0209972_10004501_pt1 | contig 10491 bp, 5 predicted proteins | sample NOAtaG_7_FD_187302 | JGI IMG/M metagenome (GOLD analysis project Ga0209972, IMG submission 187302) | Freshwater lake microbial communities from Lake Erie, under a cyanobacterial bloom - NOAA_Erie_Diel1S_2200h metaG (SPAdes) (version 2) | ecosystem: Environmental > Aquatic > Freshwater > Lake ...
GGATTCACTTCTCGTTGCGCCGCTGTTTGCCGGACAGACATCCCGTCAGGTGGCGCTGCCCCCCGGTGACTGGTACGACTTCCATACCGGGAAGCTGGCCGGGAGCGGCGGGCTGATCGAGGTCACGCCCGGACTGGATAAGATTCCACTCTTTGTGCGGGACGGCGGACTGATTCCCCTCATTCCGGCGGCCCGGCGCACTCCGCGCCCCGGCGAGAAGCTGCCGCTCGAGATTCGCCACTATGGCCGGAGGACCGGGCAGCTCGATCTCTATGACGACGATGGGGTGAGCTTCGATTATGAGCGTGGAAAGTACTCGCGGCTCCGGCTCGAGGTGTTCAGAAATGAACGCGGGGAACTGGCTGGCCGAACGGCCGAACTGACTCCCGGAGCGTTGAATCGCTACGCGGGGGTCAGCTGGAGCTTCCGCAGCGAATAGCATAATGTCGAATGGCTGGCCCTTCTTCGCGAAGGGCCAGCCATTTGATGACCAATCGATCAGTGGATGGTCTCTTCTATCTGGCCGTAGCCCGGGCCTGCCGCAATTTGGCTTTCATCTGTGTGACCACCCTCGCGTAGGCTGGATCAGCGGCAAAGTTTCGCTCCTCCCGCGGATCGACCTGGTAGTCGTACAGCTCGGTTCCCTGCTGCCCCTCATCCCATTCCGTATATCGATAACGCTCGTCCCGGATGCTATAGCCCATGAACGGGGACCGGTTGCGGGTGCGCTGGGTCTGGGTGAGCGCTGGCTTGTCCCACTTCGCGCGGGCGTTGCGCAGCAGTGGGCGCAGGCTTCGTCCGGGCAGACTTGATGGGGTTCCGGTCAGCTCGCAGAGGTCGGCAAGGGTCGGATAGACGTCGACAAATTCGACCGTCCGTGGAGAGGCCTGCCGCGGCCGGATGCCGGGACCGGCAATGAGGAGCGGATTGCGGGCAACCCCATCCCAGAGCGTCTGCTTCATCCAGTGGCCATGCTGGCCGAGCAGATAACCGTGGTCGCTCCAGAAGACAACGATCGTCCGCTCCGTCAGCTTCAGCCTCTCGAGCGCGTCGAGGAGTCGACCAACGTTGGCATCGAGAAAGCTGATCGAGGCATAGTAGGCGCGGATCGACTCGCGGAGCGGCAGCGGCTCAAGGCCGTAATGGGGCTTCTGCAGAAAGCGCGCCGCTGGCAGGATCTTCTCCCAGTCCTCGAGCCTGAAGTCGGGCGCGGCGATCGAGTCGAGCGGATAGAGATCGAAGTACTTCTGCGGGGCAATGTAGGGGCAGTGGGGTCGGTAGAATCCGGCGGCGATGAAGAAGGGCTCCTCCCGATGCTCTTCGAGCAGTCGGATCGTCTCGAGGGCGACCTTCCCATCGGTGTGGGCCTCGTCGGGAGCCGGCGAGGCGTAGTAGGCGAGCGCCGCTCCCAGCCCGGTCCTGGTGTGGTTGGTCAGGAGTGGCTCTTCATCCTTATCGATACCGCGCGGATTGATGCGCACCTGCCAGGATGGCTCATCATCGAGACCGTTGGTCCCGATCTGGCCGGGATTGCCGTAATGGTAGATCTTCCCAACCCGGGCCGCAAAGTAGCCATTCCGCTGGAAGAGCTGGGGCAGAGTCACCACATCCGGAATGACACTCCGAAAGTGCTTCTGCAGATCGTAGACTCTGGTCGTGTCCGGGCGCAGACCGGTCATGATCGACGAGCGGCTCGGGCTGCAGAGGGGAAACTGATTGTAGGCACGATCGAACCGCACGCCCATCGCCGCCAGACGGTCGAGGTTTGGCGTCTTCACCAGCGGGTGGCCATAGGTTCCAAGGTCGTTGTTGAGATCATCCGCGGCGATGAAGAGCACGTTGTAACGCGGTTTCCCGAAGATCGGGGTAACCGTCAGGACGAGCGTCAGGACTAAAAGGGCCAGTCGGTGCAGATATCTAGCAGTCATCCTTCCTCCTTTTCCGGAGATCGATCAGGCGATGGGTTCGTCCCCAGCGCAGGTAGAGCCGGTCAAAGACCAGCAGGTGGAGTCCCGAGAGCAGACCGCCGAGGGTCGCCGCGACCACTCCGGTCACGGCGCGTCGGATCGTGTCAGGCCAGCTGGCCACCTTCATGACCCGGTCACCAAAGACCTTGCCGAGGAGCAGCGAGAGGAGGGTGATCAAGACCCAGCCAACCTTGAGCGTAAAGGGCCCCTTCCCCGCTCCAAAGGTGACGCTGACGAGTGGTCTCTCAAAGAGATCGGTCGGTATCCGGCCCGGATTCTTGAAGTACCAGAAGATGAGCCAGACGAGTCCGCCGAGCAGGCCGGTCTTCAGCAGCTCGAGCGTCACGTGGAGCGAGCGCGAGAGGTGCCAGATCTTGAAGACCGATTCTGAAGCGACCCCGAGCAGGCTCTTCAACTTCTCACCGAGCCCGGGCTTGGTGAGCGTCTCTTCATAATCGAGAAAGAGCCAGGATCCGCGCCGACGCAGATCGTCGTCGGTCACGCCCGGAAAACTCCCCCGGCACTTCGAAAACTGGTACTCGGTCATCAGATACCCACTGGCCATCAGCGCATAGGCCTCGCCGTCGCTGAACGAGTCGAGGTCGGTCCGCACCGCCGCGAGCAGTCGCTGCAGATCCTTGCGCACGCCGTAGCGGGTCAATGGTCCGCGCAACTCGAGCGGCCGGGCATCACTGGTGGCATCATAGGGGTCCGGGCAGTCGAGCCAGTCGGCTGGATCGGCATCGAGATCCTTCTTCAAATGGATAAACATCAGATCCTTCAGCTGTCCGGAGCGGCGACGGGCCTCCAGCTCGCGATACTGCGTCCAGCGAATCCGTTCCTGGCTGATCAGCGAGGCCCGCATGACGACACCCAGAATTCCGGTCGTCGGATAGTCCTCGGTCGTCATCTGTCCGCTCGCGTCGCTGACGAGGAGCACCGAACATTCCTGTTCGAGCAGACTGGCCGTCCCCTGATTGTCGAAGACGCCCCCATCGACCAGCTGAACCGTCTTGTCAGGATAGAGGGATGGCAGCGCGAGCGGCTCGAACATCCCGGGCACACAGGATGATGAGGCGACCGCGTAACCCAGTCGCACCCGTCGCTTTGCCCCCTCCTCGTTGCGGTAGAGGGCTGGCGCATCCGGATAGTACATCCGGCGCAAGCGGTAGCTGGCATCGATCTCGGTGTTGATGGCCGCGGGCGGTTCGCCCATGTAGCTCGCCGTAAACTGCCAGACGTGGCCGGTATTGAGCGAGGTAGCATTGAGAATCAGGATGGGGATCTTGTTGCGGCGTCGCCAGTTGTCCTGGCGTGGATTGAAGCTACCCGGTTTCTCATCGATCGGATTGATCCTCAGCTCATCCAACCAGCGCGGCGCGTGTCCCTGCCGATCCTCGACGCGCGCGTAGATATGCTTCTCGTAGAGCTCGCCAACCCGCAGGGTCCGCGAATAGTCGCGCGAGAAGATCATCCTGATGTTGGAGAGAACGCTGCTGACAACCCGGGTCCGAATGTTCTTGCGGACGCCGGCCAGAAAGTCACGTTCCAGATTCTTGACGACTCCGATATAGTCGGCCGCTGACAAATCCGCATCGGTCTTCTGCTCGATCTCATAAAGTCGCCGCAACTCGAGATAGTAGTGGGCGCCGATGATTGACCCGCCGGAGACGCACGAGAGAGCTTCGATGCGGTTGAGCACCCCGATGTCGGCCAGTTTGGCGAGAACGCCGATGTGGAAGAGCGAGGCCCGAAAACCGCCCCCGGAGAGGGCGAGCCCGACCTTCTCCGTGGAGGTGTCGCGAATGGCCAGCCCAGAGGGTTGCAGACCAGCTTTCTCCAGCAACTCCCCGAGCAGGCGCAGACCATGCTCTGTATCGCCTTGGCGGCGCAACTCGACCAGCCGAACCAGCTGGCGGGTGGTCGAAAAGATCTGCCACGATAGGAGCCCTTCGCCCTGAAAGGCCCGCTCCAGCCAGGTGCGGCCCTCTTCATAAAGACCAAGACCATAACTGGCCTCGGCCATCGTCACCAGCGCCCAGTAGTTCGTGGCAACCTTCGCTTCCCGCTCGATCAGCGCGCCCAGATCTGTGAGGATCTTCTGTCGCAGCTCATCCGCCCTCGCCCGCCGCATGACGACACTCTCGAGTTGTGCACCACCGTCATCGATCGCCCGGGCCTCGAGATCGGCCAACAGGTCAAGGACGAACGCCGCGTTGATCTCATTGTAACCGGGGTTCTCTTCGATAGTCTGCCCAATTCCATTTTGACAGCCGCGCAGATAGTAGTAACAGGACTTCTCCAGAAACTGCCGCTGCCCCTCGCCCTCCCAGCGTCGCTTGTAGATTGCGCCAGCCAGCCCGAGGGTCTCCCGGTTGCGCATCTCCTTCTCGTTGAGGTTGCACTCCTTGCGCAGAAGGTCGAGGGCCCGGGCATACTTCTGATCGGCCGGAAGATCGGGATCCTTGTAGGTTGAAAGAGCCAGCTGCTGGGCCAGATCGAGGCGCTCGGCATCGTTCCAGGCGGCATCCTGGACATTTCGCGCCCGATCGAAGAGCTTTCTGGCATATCCAAACTCATCGATGTTCTTGAGATCTTTGGCCAGTTTAAGGATATCCCGGGGCTCGATCGCCTGTCCGCCGAGCACCGCCCGGGCCCGGTTGACCAAATGCTCACGCACGCATGCAAAATCTTTTCTGTCGGCCATAGCCATCACTCCAAATTTCTTAGTGACACAATCGAAAGTGGCGAATCAGGACCAGTTCTCAAAAGAGAATACTGCCCCGCACCAGCCGGGGTGACTGCAGATATTCGGTGAAAAAGAGTCGCCGTGGGGGTGAGGCGATTGGAAGCGAACCGGTGCGGTCACCGATCTCAAAGGTCACCTCGCGGGCCGGATCGAAAGCCGGCCAGTCAGGCAGCCCCGCTCCGTTGGGATTGCCGGCGGTCACGAAATTGACCCAGTAGGAGAGCATCCTTTCCCGCACCTCCCCGTCGATCTTCTGCCAGGGGCGATCGAGGCGATCGGTCGTTCCAAAGACATAGGGAACCTCGCCGGTGTGAAAAGCACCGTACTGCGGAAAAGGCGGCCAGGGGATGGCCCGGGAGAAATAGTAGGTCCAGGCCGGGGTGCGGCTGGTCCGGGCGCGCCGCGCCGCCCAAAGGTGCATCGAGACCCGATTCCGATCACGCGCCGCCTCCTTCTGCGAAGTTGCGGCCTCCGAATCGCTGCCGGCCGGGTAGAGGGCAAGAAAGCGCGGCGTCAGTTCGCCATAGCGCTCAGCGGCCTGCCGTAAGAACTCGGCGGCGGTGAGGCGGCCGTAGCTGGGCTGGCTGCTCGCTTCGTCGGCATTGAGTCCGGTCAGGACCGGCACGTCGTGGTGGCGACCGGCGGTGACCGCGGCCAGCGCGTCGACGGGCAGCGCCCAGCCGTCAATGACCGGCGCGAATCGAACGGGCGGAACAGCGCCCGCCAGCAACTGCTCCCACTTCAACCCCCGCAACTCGCGCAGAGTGGGCGCGCCAAGCGCGCCGGCATAGCGGCTTCCGGCCTTCTCAGCCGCGTCGAGAGACGCTGTCGGCAATCCGGAGACCGACGATCCGCTCTGCGCGATGGCGCGATGGAAGAGCCCCTTCGCCAATGGTGAGGCGAGCAGGTTGTGAACGCTCGACGCGCCGGCAGACTGGCCGGCAATCGTCACCCGCGCCGGATCCCCGCCAAACGCGGCGATATTCTGCCGGACCCAGCGGAGGGCGGCAATCTGGTCGAGCATGCCATAGTTGCCAGAGACCCGTGGGCGAGCTTCAGCCGTCAACTCCGGGTGAGCCAGATATCCAAGAACCCCGAGCCGATAGTTGAGGGTCACGACCACCAGGCCTCGCCGGGCGAGGTGCGAGCCGTCATAGACCTCCACCGCCCCGGACCCCTCCTGGTAACCGCCGCCGTGGAGATAGACCAGAACCGGACGGCGCTCGCGGGACGATCCCGCCGCCGTCCAGACATTCAGAAAGAGGCAGTCCTCGCTGATCTCCTCCTGAACCATGAACTCGCTGCTCCAGGGGAGGCGCGATCCGGCGACCCGCTGGATGCAGGCCGCTCCGAATCGTTGCGCCTTGCGGATCCCCCGCCATCTCGCCACCGGACGCGGCGCGCGCCATCTCCCGGCGCCGACCGGGGGCGCGGCATACGGGATCCCCTTGAATTCACGAACCCCTGTCCCATCGTGGAAGGTTCCCTCAATCACCCCGGCGGTCGTCGGCACCCGCGATTGGGCAAAGTCGACTCCCGTGAACAGCATTGCCAGCAGAATGGTCGTCACCATTCTCTTCACCTGGCCCTGAATTTGGCGCGAATGGCAGGTCGGAATATGCATCAGGTCACTCGTGGTGGGCACAGCCCAGGGATGACGAAAAGAGACCCTTCACGGTGCAACCACCGTGAAGAGTCCCTTGAACGTCCGGCCAGCGGTGAATCGACTAGAGCGTCCAGCCCTTGCGATACTCGCGGTGGAGGAACTGGTTGGCCGCCTCGTTGTTGGTAATCCGGCCAGCCTCGCCATCCCAGTAGATCCGTTTGCCCTGCCCGGCCCGCATGGCGACGACGCCGAGCAGCATGGTCTCGGTCAACCGCGAAGCATAGTCGAAGGAGCAGGTCGCCTTCTCCTTGCCCTTGATCGCGTTGATCCAGTTCATGCGGTGGAGCGCCGAGGCAAACTGGCCCTCGCCGGCTTTGGCGACCCGGAAGTAGGTCTTTGGAACCTTGTTGGCCTCTTCGTGGAGCGACTGCGGATAGAGTTTCGGATTCGAACCGTAGGTGCCGTGGACGAGGATTCCCTTCTCGCCGATGAAGATTACTCCACCACCCGGATCGAGCGGCACATTGTCAGGCAGCGCGGCCGGGCGCGGCGCCATCAAGCCGCCATCAACCCAGGTCAGCTTGACCGGCGGCTGTGCCCCGCGGGCCGGGAAATGATAGACGATCTGTGAGGCGAGGGGATAGCTCGCCGGCTGGTTCTTCTCGTCCAGGCCAAAGGGGGAGAAGGTGGCCTCGATGCTGGTCGGATACTTGAGACCAAGCGCCCAGTATGGATGATCGATCAGGTGGGCGCCCATGTCGCCAACCGCCCCCGTTCCCCAGTCGACCCACCCACGCCAGTTGAATGGATGGTAGATGCCGTGGTACGGAACCTCCGGCGCCGGGCCGAGGTAGAGATCCCAGTTGAGCCCCGCTGGCACTCCCTCCTCACCCATCGCATTGGCGAGGACTCGGTTGAGGCGTCGCGCCGACCAGTCGCTGGTCGAATTGGGTCCCTGGGTATTGCCCATCGGCTGCGGCTTGGTGGGACGCGGCACCCCCTGCGGCCAGAAGTTGACCGGACGGTTGGTCCAGATATGGATCTCGGTGACCTTACCGAGGACTCCCGCCTGGATCCACTCATTGATCAGGGCCGCCCCCTCGCTCGAATGGCCCATGTTGCCCATCTGGGTGACCACCTTGGTCCGCGCCGCGACCTCCCGCAGTGTCCGCGCTTCCTGAATCGACCAGGTGAGCGGCTTCTCGATGTAGGCGTGCTTGCCCAGCTCCATCGCCGCCTTGCCAATCACCGCGTGCGTATGATCCGGCGTCGCGACCACCACCGCGTCGATATCCTTCTGGGTCTCGAGCATTTTACGGAAATCGTCGTAACGCTTCGCCCCCTGGTAGGCCTCCTGCAGTTTGAGACCCTGCTGCCGCCGCTCTTCGGCCATCTGCTGCATCCGGGCCAGCTGCTCTGGCGACGGGGTCGGGGCGTTGGGTCCGCCGGGCCGCATCGGACGCGTCTGCGTCATAGCCGCAACCTGCCGATCGACATAGCCAAAATCGACATCACACAGGGCGACCAGCTTCTGTCCGCCCTGCACCAGTTCACCGGAGTCGGTCCGGCCCTGACCACCGCAGCCGATCAGCGCAAAATTTACCGTGTCGCTGGGAGCGTGGTAACCAACTCCACCCAGCACGTGACGCGGGACGATCATGGCGCTCATCGCCGCGCTTGTCGTGCCGGCGACGAACTTCCGTCTCGACATCTTCTGTTTACTCATTTCTGCTCCTTGGGGAATATTTTGCCAGTCCGGGCGATGGCCTGAACTATCGCGCACAACGATAACTCAGGGTTTCATCTGGTGAAAGGACAAGCGATACTAAATTGACGCCCCAGAGAATTATCAGGTTTCCAATAATTCTCCGGGGCGTCACAAAAAGTAAGATTGAATGGAGCGGAGCGACTGATCAGTCCTTGCGGCCGCTCAGGGTATTGACGGCCGAGCCGATGGCGCTCGAGGCCTTGAAGATGGTCCGCAGCGGAACCAGCCCGCCCAGTCGATACTCGCCCACCGCGTAGAGTCCCGCCGACGCCATACAGCCACACTTCGAGCAGTCCGGGTCTCCCCCAAACTGGCAGGGCGTGACGCGCGTCTTCAGATCGGCCGAGTAGTTGGCCGTCGTCAGCGAGAAGATGCATTCCGCAGGTGACTGCGGCGGAGTGCGATAGCCTTTGATGACGGCATCGGGCAGTTCCAGCTTTGGAAACCTTAGACGCAATTGCTCCAGCTCGGTCAGCACCTGCTCGCGCTCCTCCGGATTGAGGCAGTCCGGCAGATCCTCCCCACGCTGCGGGGTGAGCAGGCTATACCAGATCTTCCGCACCTCCGGACGCGCCGACCAGAACTCGAGAAAGTCGGCCATGTATCCAGGTCGACTGGTCACGACACGGGTGATCGTACTGTGAACAACAATGGTGTGCCCCTTGATGTTGGTGAGAATCTTGTCGTAGGTGGCCGGTTTGCGTCGGGCATCATGTTCAGGCTGCAGACCATCGATCGAGACAACGAGATGGAGCTTTGGAATCGTGGCCCACTCAGGGGGGATCTCGCGAACCGCGCTCGTCACAAGCTGCACAGCCACTCCGCGCTCACTCAGTAAGGGAAGGAGTTGTGTCAGCTCCCGGAAGCGCACCAGTGGTTCGCCGCCGACGATCGAGAGGTGGAGTGGCTTGAGGCGATCGACCATCTTCAGAACACCATCGATCAGATCCTGACCCCGATAGTCGGCCAGCGAGCGGAGCGGTCCGGCTTCCTTGAGGTGCCCTTCTTCGTAGGCATAGCATCCAGGGCAGCGGAGCGGACACTCTCGCGTGATCTCGATGGAGAGTGAAGGGCGTCGACCAGAGAGGATCCGCCCCCAGGCACGAATTACATCAGATTTATACACGTGGTTGAAGATCCTTTCAGCAGCCCTGAGGCGGCAAGGTTGATAAACTGTGCTTTATTAGAATTTGACTCATCAGCTTGGATCATACCACACCCGAACCGGGAGTGCGTTCAATAATGATGATTTCGCAGATGACCTGATCACTGGGAGATCCTCCTGACGGCAACCCGCTGTATCCCATTCCAACTGCCGGGAGAAGAGAGGCGTGCCGGTTTTACGGCTCGCCCCCCCCCTCTGCCCGCGAAGGCGCGTGGGCGGTTGACAGCCTATCGGCCCGGCTTGAGTGGCCTGAGGTTGATCGTCGCCAGGTAGATCGCCGATTTCCCCTCATGGCTCGAATAGTACGAGACCAGGAGACGATCGCCACGGCTGACCATCCCGGCGTAGCTTGTATCTCCTCCACTGGGAAGGGTAACGAGCGGCTCGATGGCTCCGTCGCCACTGAGGCGGGCGAGATAGGTGCTGGTCTTGCGATCGGGGAGATGGCCACGGGTGATGCCGATCAGCTGGCCATCGGGGAGGACGATCAGATTCGGTCCACCGAGCCGGGCGGTCTGCTCCTTCCAGGTCCATTCACGATACGGAGCCTGGCTGAAGCCGATCCAGCCGAACTGATTGCCACGTTCGCGACGGACCCAGGCGACCATTCGCCCATCGGGAAGAAACCGGACCGTCGTCTCATTTGGTCGGCCGGGAATGGCAAACGTCGCGACGAACCGGTAGTTGACGCCATCACGAGTGGTGACCAGGTGGGCCTTGTACTCGTCACTACCCGCCTGTTCGAGCTGGTAGAGGACACCATAGCCGGTCGCTCCCTGCCAGGTGACGCGCCAAAGCCAGTCGCCATCGGTGCGAATCTGCTCATCGATCCTGACTGGACGCGGCGCGCCGAAACTGGTCCCGGCGGCGTTGGAGAACGAGACCCGCGTCTGTCTCCGACCAAGTTTCTCGCCTTCATAATAGGATCCGCCGAAGAGGAGCATGAGGCGCCCGCCGGGCGCGACGGTAATCTTGGGATCACGCAGGTCGACTCCCGGCTCGGCAATCTGGGCGACGGAACGCCAGTTCTGACCATCATCGCTGGTGATGACCCGGATCACTCCGTTGTTCCCCTCGCGTCCGGGCACGTGTCCGGTGCCCTCGCGAAAGGTGCAGTAGAGACGGCCATTGAACTCGACCAGATCAGTGAAGGCGCTGTGCGGGGCCGTGTCCCAGATCCGGTCGACCGTCAGCAGATACTTCTGGCTGGCGGTCTCCTGCGCGAAAGCGCCCAGG
>Ga0209972_10004502_pt1 | contig 10491 bp, 10 predicted proteins | sample NOAtaG_7_FD_187302 | JGI IMG/M metagenome (GOLD analysis project Ga0209972, IMG submission 187302) | Freshwater lake microbial communities from Lake Erie, under a cyanobacterial bloom - NOAA_Erie_Diel1S_2200h metaG (SPAdes) (version 2) | ecosystem: Environmental > Aquatic > Freshwater > Lake ...
TAGCGGCAACGAGCTTTAGCCGCACCGAAATGGTCCGCCACCGCGACGCTCAATTGCCGGGGGTGCTCTTAGACCCCGGTCAGTCTCGACCTTCCGTTGCCGATGATCCGTGCACCGATCAAGGATTTACGCCGTGAGTGAGAGAGAAGAGATTAGCGCACCGCACCAGCCTCTGAACGGCCTTTCGGCCTTTGAATCCCTCAAACAGCAGAATCGTGACGAGGCGAAGCGGGCTATTGCCGCCCGTCTCTTCCGGGATGATCTTCCGGCCGCCGATCCGGTCGATCTTGGCTACCGCCTCGCCGCCGGCGAACGGGTTGAACCGATCGTCCCCGAGTCTCCGGAGGCGCTCGAAATCTACCGCCACTCGACCGCCCATCTGCTCGCCGCGGCCGTTCTTGATCTCTATCCGGGAACCCGACTCGGGGTTGGTCCCGCCCTGCTCAACGATCCCAAGGGTGGCTTCTACTACGATTTTCAACGCGCCGACGGCGCGCGCTTCACTCCGGATGATCTGCCGAAGATCGAGAAGCGGATGCGTGACCTGATCAAGCGCAACCTCGAGTACCGCCGGGTCGAGATGACCAAGCCGGAGGCTGAGGCCAAGTTCGCGAGTCTCGAAGAGCCGCTCAAGTGTGAGCTGATCTCCGAAAAGGGCGGTGAGACGGTCAGCTGCTACACGATCGAGGGAACCCCCTTTGTCGACTTCTGCCTCGGACCGCACGTTCCCTCGACCGGCAAGATCAAGGCGATCAAGCTGCTCTCGATTGCCGGCGCCCACTGGAAGGGCGACGAAAAGCGCGAGCCGATGCAGCGCATCTACGGCACCGCCTTCTTCTCCCAGGAAGAGCTCGACGACTGGATCAAGCAGAAGGAAGAGGCCGAACGGCGCGATCACCGCAAGGTGGGACCGGAACTCGACCTCTTCAGCTTCAGTGAGGCGATTGGCTCCGGACTCGTCCTCTGGCACCCTAACGGGGCCATGATCCGCAAGCTGATCGAGAACTTCCTCAACGAAGAGCTCTACCGGCGCGGATACGACTTCGTCTATACCCCGCACGTTACCCAGTCGGAACTCTTCAAGATCTCCGGACACCTCGAGCACTACCAGGATGTTCTCTATCCCGGCATGGTCGACTCTGAGAATGAGGCTCTTCAGTACCGGCTCAAGCCGATGAACTGCCCCTTCCACATCCAGATCTACAGCTCACGCCAGCGCTCCTATCGTGACCTGCCGCAGCGTTACGCCGAGTACGGCACCGTCTACCGCTATGAGCGCTCCGGCGTCTCCCACGGACTGATGCGGGCGCGCGGTTTCACCCAGGACGATGCCCATATCTTCTGCACGCCCGACCAGTTGAAGGCCGAGATCTTTGGTTGTCTCGACCTCGTCGACCTGATCTTCCGCGCCTTCGGCTTTGAGTACAAGGCCGAACTCTCGGTGCGCCACGCGACCGACCGCGAGAAGTATCTCGGTTCGGACGAGATCTGGGACCTCGCTGAGGGCGCCCTAGCCGAGGCCCTCAACGAGCGCGGACTACCTTATCAGCGCATGGAGGATGAGGCCGCCTTCTACGGCCCGAAGATCGACTTCAAGGTCGTCGACGCCATCAAGCGCACCTGGCAGCTCTCGACCATTCAGGTCGACTTCAACCTGCCCCAGCGCTTCGGCATCGAGTTTATCGGCAACGACAACAAACCGCACCGGCCGATCATGGTCCACCGGGCGATCCTCGGATCCTTCGAGCGCTTCTTCGGCATCCTCGTCGAGCACTATGCCGGGGCCTTTCCGGTCTGGCTGGCGCCGCTCCAGGCGATCGTTCTGCCGATCTCCGATCGTTTCAATGACCAGGCCCGGGCCGTCGAGCAGTCGCTCCGGGCTGACGGGCTCCGCGTCGAGGCCGACTTGCGGAGTGAGAAGATCGGTGCCAAAATCCGTGATGCACAATTGAAGAAGATTCCTTTTATGCTTGTGATTGGAGAGCGTGAGGCTGAGGCCGGCACGGTGGCGGTTCGTGATCGCGTCAAGGGCGACACTGGGGCCGTTCCGGTGGCCGAATTCAGCGCTCGTCTGAAGAGCCTCGTCGAGTCACGAGCTCTGCAGACCTGAAGCTCTGCAATTATCCGTTCAACCCCAACTATCGCGGAGGTAAAGTTATTAACACTGGTTCTTCTGGAGGCGGCTTTCGAGGCGGGATGCGGCGCGATACCCGTGCCCCGCAGGTTCGTGTCAATGAGCGTATTCGCACCCGGGAAGTCCGGGTCATCGATGAGGAGGGGCAGCAGCTCGGGATTATGACCCCGCAGCAGGCGATCGACCTGGCCCGCCAGCGTGGTTACGACCTGGTCGAGGTCGCGCCGCAGGCGGTTCCACCCGTCTGCCGGATCATCGATTTTGGCAAGTACCTCTACGAGCAGAAGAAGAGGGCTCACGAAGCCAAGAAGAAGCAGGCAGTCATCGAGGTCAAGGAGATCAAGTTCCGTCCAATGACGGATGATCACGACTACAATTTCAAGATGAAGCATGCGCGGGAGATTCTCGAGGATGGCAACAAGGTCAAGGCGACCATCCGCTTCCGTGGCCGCGAGATCACTCATAAAGAGCTGGGATTCCAGCTCCTCGAGCGGCTCGAGAAGGATCTCGCCGACAAGGGAGTTCCGGAGTCGCGCCCGCGCCACGAGGGCATGCAGATCATCGTCATCTTTGGCCCGAAGCGCTAGCACAAGATTTGCCCTCGAACTGGGCCGGAATGGCCTGGAGTCGAGAAGACAGGCATCTGAATCATGTAACTCAAGTCGAAGGAAAGGGAAGTTATGCCAAAACTGAAAACGCACAAGGGGGCGGCCAAACGGTTTCGCACCACCGCGACTGGAAAGATCAAGCGCGGTCATTCACACGCCCGCCACATTCTGACCAAGAAGTCGACCAAGCGGAAACGCCAGTTGGATATCGATGTGCTCGTGGCCGTGGCCGACCAGGATCGTGTCGAGGCGATGCTGCCTTACGGCCGGAAGTAGATCCGGACCGCAGACTTGACTGGTTTGGTAATCATCATTTCATACCTTTTGTAAGGAGGAAGACATGCCGCGAGCTAAACGTGGGAGTAAGCGCCTCGATAAGCGCAAAAAACTACAGAAACTGTCGAAAGGCTTTCGTGGTACGAAGAGCAAACTCTATCGTTCCATGAAGGAGTCGGTCGAGCGCGCCCTTAAATTCGCCTATGTGGGCCGGAAGATCAAGAAGCGTGACTATCGTTCACTCTGGATCGTTCGTATTGGCGCCGCCGCCCGGATCAACGGCCTTAACTACAGCCAGTTTATGCATGGCTTGAAGGTGGCCGGCATCGATCTCGATCGAAAGATCCTGGCCGACCTGGCCGTCAATCAGCCGGAGGCATTTGCCGATCTCGCCGGCTCGGCGAAGAAGGCTCTCCAGGCCAAAGCGGCCTAGTCGTCCCGGCCGCCATCTTAGTGATTAATCCGACCCAGGGCTTGCTGGTCTCTTCCGAAGTCCTGGGTCTTTTGGTTTGACAGGATTTTGGTTTGACAGGAGAAGAGCGGCCGTGGATCCTCCGGTTCCACTGGCAAGACCTGAGTGAGTTGGAGAGGTGGCGATCTCCGCGCTCATCCAGCTTCGCCGCTCCTGCGCGGGCCACTTCTCTGCTGGAAATAGTGTCATGTCAGATCGAATCGACCAACTTCGAGAAGATTTCCGCCGCGAAATGGGTGAAGTAACGGCCGAGCCGGAGGCGACCGCGCTGCGTGATCGCTGGGTTGGCCGCAAGAGTGGTTTGCTGACGGCGGAGATGAAGACCCTTGGGCGCCTCTCGCCCGAAGAGCGTCGTTTGACCGGTCAGCTTCTCAATGAACTGAAGGACGAGATCGAGGGAGAGCTGGCGCGACTCGAGTCCGGGTTTGCCGCGGCCCGCGAGTCGGCGCAGCTGGCGACGGAACGGATCGACGTCACCCTGCCGGGACGGTCTCTGCCGACTGGCCATCTCCATCCGATCACCCTCCTCCGTCAGCGTATCGAAGATATCTTTGTCTCAATGGGGTACCACATCGAGGACGGCCCAGAGGTCGAGACCGACTTCTACAACTTCGATGCCCTCAATATCCCGGCGATCCACCCGGCGCGGAGTCGCCAGGACACCTTCTATATTAGCGAAAAGCTCGCCCTCCGCTCCCAGACTTCAACCGTGCAGATCCATTCGATGCAGCGCCGCCGTCCGCCCCTCCGCGTGATTGCTCCCGGGCGAGTCTTCCGGCGTGACACGCCCGATGCGACGCACAATCCGATGTTCTACCAGGTCGAAGGGCTCCTCGTCGAGCGGGGAATCACCCTCGGCGACCTGAAGGGGACGATTGAGGAGTTCGTCCGGCGCATGTTCGGACCGCAGACCCGCACGCGATTCCGTCCCTCCTACTTTCCATTCGTCGAACCGGGCGCGGAGATCGACTACAGTTGCTTCAAGTGCGGGGGCACCGGTTGCCGGGTCTGCAAGGGATCGGGCTGGATCGAGATGGGTGGGTCGGGAATGGTTCATCCAAATGTCCTGCGCGGAGTAGAGATCGACCCTGATGAGTATACCGGGTTCGCCTTTGGGCTTGGGCTCGACCGGCTCTGTGCGCTCATGTATGGTCTTGACGACATCCGTCTGCTCTATGAGAACGACATCCGGTTTCTTGAACAGTTTCGCTAACTGAACGCCTATGAAACGCAAGGTCTCCGAGTTTGCCTATGGTTTTGTCCTGACGCATGAGCTGGTCGGGACACACGGATGGCTGCGTGTCAGTGAATCGGAGAGTATCGTCCGCCGCGGCGCGGGCGCCGCGAAGCGGGCGAAGGTCGAGCCGCGCCGTGGGCATCCAATCTTTATCCAGTTCAAGGCGAGTGACTATCTGAAGCGGCGCAACGCCGGTGAGTCGAAGCTGGTCGGTTTGCCCTACTTTCGCTTCACGATCCATCGCAAGACCCAGTCACAGCAACAGGAGCTGCTGATGGGGCTCGAGAAGAAGGGGCAGCTCGTCTTCTACGCCACCCCGAAGATCCACGAGGCCGTCAATCTGAACAGCGCCTTCTTTGACCGTCAGATTGTCGCCGGATCACTCTTCGTCCCGCCGAGCGAGATTGGTGAACTGCCGGACAATGAGAACTACCGGGTGGTCTTCAGCGGACGCCACGACCGCGTCTACCTCTGCCCGGGTGGAAGGCAGCTCGCCGGGGCGGTCCCCGGCGAGGAGTTTGCCGCGAAGATTCAGGAACTGGTCGCCCAGCGCCAGCCAGAGCAGCTCGATGAGGCCTTCTATCTTCACCTGGCAACCGATATGCTCTCGCTGGTCTCGCCCAACCGGCGAATCTTTGACGAGCTGTCGCGGGGCAAGTTGGCCATGTCGGCGGCGACCTTCGCCGACTACCTGGCCAAGACGCTCTTTGATGCAGAGTTGCTGATCATCCCGCAGGGGACCGCGTCGACCGACTAGCCAGTCGGTCGACTGCCATTTTTCGATGGTTGATGGTTATTGGTTGATGATTGATGGTTGATAGTTATTGATTGAGGATCGCGAAACAGATTCAGCTAAGATCTGGCGGAAGAACATGAAGATTAGTTACAACTGGTTGAAGGAGATAGTCGAGACGGATCTTGATCCGCGAGAGCTGGCGACCCGCCTGACGATGGCCGGCCTGGCGGTCGATGCGGTCGAGCCCCACGGCGATGACCAGATATTGGAGTTCGACCTGACCTCGAACCGCCCGGACGGACTGTCGCATCTCGGCATTGCCCGCGAGGTGGCGGCCCTCGGTGGTCGGTCGGTCAGGATGCCGCCGGTGGTGATCAAGCCGGTGGCCGAGCAGACGGCGGCGGCGACCGCCGTCGAGATCCGCGACGCCGGGCTCTGCCCGCGTTACACGGCCCGCCTCATCCGGGGGGTCAGGATTGGACCATCTCCGGACTGGCTGGTGAGCCGGCTCGAGGCGCTCGGGCAGCGGAGCGTCAACAATGTCGCGGACATCACCAACTACGTCATGCTCGAGACCGGCCAGCCACTCCACGCCTTCGATTTTGAGCGACTGCGGGGGCGCCGGATCATCGTTCGTCGCGCGGCGGACGGAGAGAAGATGACCACGCTCGATGGTGAAGAGCGCGAGCTGACCTCCGCGATGCTGGTCATCGCCGACGCCGAGCGGGCGGTCGCGATTGGCGGCATCAAGGGCGGAGAGGATTCGGGGATCAGCGATTCGACCGTCGATGTGCTGCTTGAGGCGGCGTGGTTCACGCCTTTCCAGATCCGTCAGACCTCGAAAGCGCTCGGTTTGAGCACCGAGGCCTCCTACCGCTTCGAGCGGGGAACGGATCCGGAGATCGTCTCCTTCGCTTCTGATCGAGCCAGCGCCTTGATTGCTGAGATTGCCGGTGGCCAGATCCTCGATGGTCTGATCGATGTCTATCCGGGGCGTGATGAGATTGCCGCGAGTTTCCAGCCGATCATCTTTCGGGCCGCCCGCTATGAGGCGCTGACGGGTCTGCCGATCGAACTGGCGGAGGCGGAGCGAATCCTCACCGCGCTCGGCTGTCGGGTCGATCGTGGTCCGGCCGAGGGGACCTTACAGGTCGTCTCTCCAACCTGGCGCATCGATGTGCGGATCGAGGAGGATCTGATCGAGGAGGTTGCCCGGGTCCGGGGCTACGATCTGCTCCAGACCTCGCTGCCTGGCAGCGCCGGCGCCGGCGCTTACCTGACCGGCGAGGATGATCGCCGCGCGACGCGGCGGCTTCTGACCAATGCCGGTTTCCACGAGGCGATCAGCTTCAGCTTCGTCAATGCTGCGCTCGATGCCCAGTTCAGCGCTCACCCCGCGTCGGGGCGTCTCGAGTTGCTCGACCCGATCGATGCCAACCAGTCGCATATGCGGACTACGCTGGCCGGAGGTCTGCTCCGCGCACTCGAACACAACCTCAATCACGGCTCGCGCCACGTCCGTCTCTTCGAGATCGGCAAGTGCTTTCTCGCCAACCCGACCGAAGCTGGCGGACGGCCAACGGAGATCGAGCGCCTTGCCATGGTCGCGACCGGCGCCCGAAACGAGTTTGACTGGCAGGATGCCGGCGCCCGGCTCGACTTCTACGACCTGAAAGGGCTCATCGAGGCGCTCGCCGATCAGCTTGGTCTCGCTCCGCTCCAGTTTCTCCCGACGACCGAAGTCGCGGCGCTCCATCCGGGACGGGCCGCCGAGGTGCGTCTGGCCTCGGGAGAGATCATTGGCTCAGTTGGCCAGCTCCATCCGCGACTCGTCGCCGGTTTCAAGGTCAAACAGCCGATCCTTCTCGCCGAGTTCGACTTCCAGAAGCTGCTCACGGCGGCACGAATCGAACCGCGTTACCGCCAACTACCCAAGTTTCCCACCGTGGTGCGCGACCTGGCGCTGCTGATCGACACCGCAGTCACCTGGCAGGCGATCGAAGAGACGATTCGTGGGCTGGGTCTGCCCCATCTCGTCGATCTGCGAATCTTCGACATCTACCGTGGTCGCGAACTTCCCGCGGGACGCCACTCGATCGCCCTCTCGCTCCGTTACCGGGCGGCCGATCGGACCCTGACCGATGAGGAGATCGCCCAGGCTCAGGAGCAGGTCGTCAGGGCCCTCGCGTCACGCTTTGGAGCTGAATTGCGCTAGACCGTTATTCTGGTCCCAACCGTGATCAGCAGTATCAGGAGACCGCAATGAAGAGCGATGTGAACCAGCAGACGGTCGAAAGCTCATTTGCCCGGCTTGAGGAGAGGATCCGGCAGGTTACCGATCTCTGTCGTGATCTCCGCGTCGAGAGAATCCTGATGCAGAAGGAGATCGCCGGTCTGCTTCTCCAGATCGAGACCCTCTCTGACGAGAAGCGCAAGCTCGAACGGCGGATCGATCATCTCGTGACCGATCGCCTCGAACTACGTCAGCGAGTCGAGGATATCCTCGATGCTGTCGCGACCCTCGAGATCGAGGCCGAATCGGTCAACAAATGAGTCCATTGAGCGGACTCATCTGTTGAAACTGGCCGGAACACACCGTCGTCAGTGCTTGTGGCCGATCGCGACCGACCGTATGTGCCTGATCCGGGCAGGGAATGTCGGCCATACAGTCCGGCGTCGCCTGATCACTCGCAATGCTCAATGATTGATCGCCCAGCTATGGACAACAACAGTCAAATCGTCAGTGTGCGCATCTACAATCAGAGCTACAATATCCGGGCCAGCGATGGCCACGCGGCCCGCATGATCCGCCTCGCGGAGATGGTCGATTCGCGCATGAACGCCATTGCCGATGAGGCGAGCACGGCGGACTCACTCAAGTTGGCAATCCTCGCCGCTCTCCATCTCGCCGACCAGCTCGATCAGTTGAAGCAGCGGCTGGATGAGTCAAGGCTTGAGGTCGAACGAAAGAATGATGCCTTGATCGAGCTGCTTGAACAGGTGCTCGACGACAAGAAGTAAGAACCTTGGAGGTAAAGTGATAAGAAAGTTTCTAAATGCCGCACTCGTGCTGGCGCTTCTCCTGCCCGGGTTGGGTCTCGCCCAGAAACCCGCTCCGAAAGGGGATTTTGGACCGGTTGAGGGGATCACCGCCGCCCAGCTTCGTGACTACCTGTACTTTGTCGCATCCGATGAGATGGAGGGCCGGAACACCCCTTCACGAGGGCTCGACCTGACCGCGAAGTTCCTCGCCCTCAACCTGTCACGGTGGGGCTTCACACCGGCGGGCGACAATGGCACCTTCTTTCAGAAGATCCCCCTCCAGAATCGGAAGCTGGTCGTTGATCAGACCAGTGCAACTCTCGAGGGGCGCAAACTTGCGCTGGGAACCGACTTCATCGCCCGGGCCAACGATGGAAGCGCCACCGGTCAGCTGGTCTTCGTCGGCCACGGCCTCCAGTTGAAGTCGAAAGGGCTCGATCCATACCAGGGAATCGATGTCCGTGACAAGATTCTCGTGGTTCTCGATGGACTGCCGAAGGGAGTCGGACGCAACGAACTGCGTGGAAAGGTCGGCGTCGATTACCAGACCGCCGAGAGCTTTGGCCGCCAGCACGGGGCAAAAGGCATCGTTACGCTCCCTGGTAACTTCACGCTCCGCTTCTGGGATCAGCTGCACCAGCAGACCATCTCTGCCTCCCGTCCGACCATGGGCGCGGTTGCCCCAAGCTCCACACTCCCCACCATCATCCTCTCCGAGAAGTCGGCCCGCGAGCTGATGGCCGGACAGAAGGTCGATTTTGAGACCCTCAGGAAGCAGGTCGAGGAGGGAACGGTCGGTCCGTCTTTTGATCTGACGCCCAATCGGCAGCTCGCCTTCGCCGTCAAGGTCACTGGCGAGGAGATCATGACCCAGAATGTCGTCGCGGTTCTCCCGGGAAGCGACCCGGTCCTCCGCCAGGAATACGTCGCCGTCGGGGCCCACTACGACCACGTTGGCATCGGCAACCCCGATCAGAATGGCGACCGCATCTTCAACGGCGCTGATGATGACGGCTCGGGCACCGTCGCCGTTCTGGCGATTGCCGAGTCTCTCGCCCGCGGCCCGAAGCCGAAGCGCTCGATCCTTCTCGTCTGGCACACCGGAGAGGAGAAGGGGCTCTGGGGATCAGAATGGTTTGTCGAGCATCCGACCGTTCCCCTCAAGCAGATCGTTGCCCAACTCAATATCGACATGATCGGCCGGAGCCGCAAGGCTGACGACTCGAACCCCCGCAATGCCGGCCTGACCGGTCCAAATGAGATCTATGTCATCGGCTCACGCATGATGAGCAGTCAGCTCGCCGAGCTCAGTGAGAAGGTCAATCAGTCCTACCTCAATCTGCAGTTCAACTACAAGTATGACGATCCAAACGATAAGGAACGTCTCTTCTTCCGCAGTGACCACTACAACTATGCGAAGAAGGGCATTCCAATCATCTTCTACTTTGATGGCATCCACGAGGACTACCATCGCCAGTCTGATCATCCGGACAAGATCGACTACGAGAAGATGGAGAAGGTGACCCGGACGATCTTCGCCAAGATGTGGCGGCTGGCCAACCAGCCGACCCGCCCGGCGGTCGACCGCCAGCTCCCCTCACAACTGGCCGGAAATTGAGCCTGCAAGCCGGAAGGAGGGTGCGAATCCAGGATTCGCACCCTCCTTCCTCTCTTCGTCTTCACCTTCAGTTCGAGCCGCGCCACCCCCGTCCCTACCCTCCAGCGTTCTGGGTTTTCACTCTCCTGGCCAGCCCCGGTCAATGCCTCCCCGCCGTTACCGAGTCTTCTTGAAATCCGCCTGTCAGCCACTGTTATCCCAAGCTCCAGTCATACCGATCACCCACAAGCACCAGCGAAGATAGTATGAGAATGTTTGGCAGGTCAATAAATAAACTGATTGACAGTTGGTGCTCATTGCGATAAATTGCTTGATGTTTATAATAATAAATGTGGTCATCTTTGCAAGTTGTTGAGTAGTATAGACTT